>OFGP01000112.1_pt1 | contig 83441 bp, 76 predicted proteins | sample 1521781 | NCBI WGS metagenome assembly OFGP01 (sample SAMEA3504113, study PRJEB24116) | mouse gut metagenome | biome: mouse gut; feature: mouse-associated habitat; material: faeces | place: Denmark | collected 2011
CAGTTCTGCAGCAACAGCTTATTCTTGCCAGGGCAATCGAAACATGGATTTCTTCGCTGAAGAAAAATGACGATAATTCCGGCCTGGATAATACAGAAACATGATTTTATCAGCGCCAGCCAAAGAGAGACGGAAGGATACCTTTCTTCTGTCTCTCTTTGTTGTTCCCGTCGATTGCTTTCAGTTCACCGGTCACGCTCATGGACAACATTTTTATCTGGCAAAAAAAATAAAACTTTCTGTAACCTTTTGGCATTCTCATTTGTACTATTAGTGAAAGGCTTTTCAAAAGAACAAAGGAGCATGCTTATGAAACCATCAGTAGAGATACTAATCGAAAAATACCGGAACAATCTTTATGTTATGGCTTTCAGTGTATGTAAAAATACACAGGACGCTGAAGATGTTGTTCAGGATACATTTATTCAGTATTGGTCTCAAAAAAAAGAGTTTGAATCCGAACAGCATATTCGGGCGTGGCTAATCCGTGTGGCAATTAATAAGGCAAAAAACAAAAACAATACTTTTTTCAGACGGAATGCACTGCCGTTAGAGGATTACATGCAGACGCTGGCGTTTGAGTCGGAGGAGTCCTCCGGACTTTTCGAAGCGGTTATGAATCTGCCTGAAAAGTATCGTATAGTGATTCATTTGTTTTATTATGAGGATTATTCTGTGAATGAGATTGCAAATATATTGAAGCTGACACAGAATAATGTGAAAACCAGATTGTCGCGGGGAAGAGGGCTGCTTCGGAATACATTAAAGGAGGACTGGGAGCATGACGAATAGAGAAAAATATAAAAAGGCATTTTCGGCAGTTTGTCCGTCTGATGAATTTATTTTGGAGGTAGAAAAAATGAAAAAAATAAGAAAACAGCATATTTTTAAATCAATGGCCGCGTCTGTCGCGGGGCTTGCGTTATTTATGGCGAGCGCGACCGCCGCATATGCCATGGATGTAGGCGGCATTCAACGGACGATTCAGCTATGGATTCGCGGGGACTGTACGGATGCGACGATTCAGTTTGACGGAGACGGAACCTATAGTCTGGAGTATACTGATGCCGGCGGGAACGAGAAATTTATGGCTGGCGGCGGTATTTCCATTGAAGCTGACGGAAGTGAAACGCCTCTGACGGAAGAGGAGCTTATGGAGCACCTGATGATGCCGGACGTGGAATATGAAGACGATGGTACAGTCTGGGTTTACTGGTATGACCAGAAGATTGAGATTACGGATAAATTTGAGGATGATGTCTGCTATGTGAAGCTTGTAAAGGGGGAGGAAACCCTGTACCTGACGGTAAAATATAAAAACGGGTATGCGGCAGACCGCCATAAATATGTGTCCCCTGACGGAACATGGGGAGGGGAATAAGGTTATTATCTGTCAGGGACAATACAGCGGTTTTAATGTCCTCGCAATATTTTCAATCACCTGAATCAGTGTGTCAGTGTCGGCGGACTGATTATTGACATAGGCATAATAGGCGCCCTGAATGCAGTAGGACAAAAGAATATTAATTTCCACATTGCTCTGATATTCCGGATACTTCTGGAATATCAGTTCTTTTATCCCTGTTTCCAGTCTGTCTGCCAGCCGGTTCTGTTCTTTCCCGGAAAACAAAATGTTGATGAGCGAAGTGTGCGCGGAGAAGGCAAGGCAGAGCTCTCTTGTGAAAATATGAAGGTTTTCGTGAGAATACTCATATCTGTGCGAGATGCTTCTGGTGATGGACGCCACAGTTTCAAGCTCTAAGGCATCGGAAAGGGCATAGATATCCTCGTAATGGGAATAAAAGGTGGACTTGTTGATATAAGCAAGCTGACACAGCTCTTTTACGGTGATTTTTTCCAGAGGTTTTTTGGAGCGCAATTCAATAAAAGCGTTTCGGATGGCCTTTTCTGTCTTTTCAATTCGGATATCCATGTGATTGTCTCCCCCTCCCGTCAGCTTTTCCCACATATGTAAAGGAAATAAACAAAAAATTAAATGCAGCCCATATCCGGCTCATTTCGGCATAACCGGACAGGATACCCGACAATCCGCCCCAAAAGTTGTTTATCCGTCAGATAAAAGGGATTGTCGGTAGATTTTTCCTGCGCTCTGAGATAAAGATTATTATATCACATATTGCAAAAAACGACTATTGTCTATTTTCACCGGAATCTGAAAATTGATTTCCACGTTCACAGGAGGGCAGGAACATATGGATTTTTACGGATTTTACACAGGAAAAATATTTGACGCATACGAGTATCTGGGGGCGCACTGTGAAGGCGGCGGAACGGTATTCCGGGTCTTTGCGCCGGGGGCGTCGCGGATTTCCCTGATAGGGGAGTTTGGAGGCTGGCAGGAATATGGTATGAACAAGACCTATGACGGAAATTTCTGGGAGTGCCGGGTGGAAAATGCGAAGCCGGGGATGATGTATAAGTACCGGGTTTATGATAATGCCGGACGCAGTATTGACCACTGTGACCCCTATGGCTACGGTATGGAGCTTCGGCCGCATAATGCGTCTGTTATCAGGGAAATGGAGGACTATTGTTTTCAGGACAATGACTGGATGGCAGGGAGAAGTACCTGCGCCGCAGGGCCGCTTAATATTTACGAGGCGCATCTGGGGAGCTTCCGCAAGCCGGGCGGGGAGCCGGACGGCTGGTACAGCTATGAGGAAATGGCGGATGTGCTTATTCCCTATTTGAAGGAAAAGGGGTATAATTATCTGGAAATTATGCCTTTAAACGAATATCCCTGCGACGAATCCTGGGGGTATCAGAGTACGGGATTTTTCAGCCCTACTTCCAGATACGGGACGGGAAAGCAGCTTAAAATGTTTGTGGACGCCTGTCATCAAAACGGGATTGGCGTTATCATGGATTTTGTCCCCGTGCATTTTGCGGTGGACGATTATGGTCTGGCGCGCTTTGACGGAACCGCCCTTTATGAGTACCCCAACGGCGCGGTGGGGTTCAGCGAGTGGGGAAGCTGTAATTTCATGCATTCCCGGGGAGAGGTCAGAAGTTTTCTGCAGTCGGCGGCAAACTACTGGCTGAAAGAGTTTCATATGGACGGCCTGCGGATGGACGCCATCAGCCGGGCGATTTACTGGCAGGGCAGCCCGGAGAGGGGCGTGAATTTAAATGCGGTGGAATTTTTGCGGTATATGAATCAGGGCTTAAAAGGGCTTCAACCTTCGGCGATTCTGGCGGCGGAGGATTCCACATCCTATCCGGGAGTTACGAAACCGGTATCGGAGGGCGGTCTTGGTTTTGACTATAAGTGGGACATGGGGTGGATGAACGATACTTTGAACTATTTCCGCACGGCGCCGGAGTATCGGAGTGAAAATTACCACAAGCTCACTTTTTCCATGATGTATTATTATGATGACAGGTTTCTTTTGCCCTTGTCCCATGACGAGGTGGTGCATGGAAAGGCGACGATTCTGCAGAAGATGAGCGGAGGCTATGACGAAAAATTTCCCCAGGCCAGGGCTTTTTATATGTACATGTATGCCCATCCCGGCAAGAAGCTGAATTTCATGGGAAATGAAATCGGGCAGTTCCGGGAGTGGGATGAAAAGCGGGAGCAGGACTGGGATTTACTGGCGTATCCGAAGCATCAGGAGTTCCACAGGTTTATGGCGGATTTGAATGCCTTTTATCTGGCGCATCCGGCCTTTTCGGAAAAGGATTACGAGCGGGAGGGCTTTCGGTGGATTGACTGTCATCAGGAGCAGCGGTGCATTTATGCCTTTGAGCGGGTGAGCGCAAGGGAGAGGATTGTGGCGGTGTTTAATTTTTCGGATAAGGTTCAGAAGGATTATTATTTCAATGTGGAAAATGCGGCGGCGCTGAAAAGGCTTTTTTCCAGCAATCAGGACATCTACGGCGGGAATGAGAAGAAGGGGGGAGCCGTGCTTAAGGCAAAGGCGGGAGAATTTACAGTGACTCTTGCGCCGTATTCGGCGGAGTATTATCTGGCGGAATAGGCGGATATCCGGGGGGCATCGCGGGCGGCGGCACGCGGAAGCGGAAATATATTGACAGTCAGGTCGATACAGGAGGAAAATAATTTTGGAGTGGAGAATTGAAAAGAGTTATCGGGACAATGACAGCCTCCGGCACAGCTTTAACGAGCTGGCGAGGGCAACCTTTCACCTTGATTTTGAGGACTGGTATCAGAATGGATTCTGGGGGGATAATTATAATCCTTATTCTGTTGTGGCGGACGGAAGGGTTGTGGCCAACGTGTCGGTGAACCGGACGGATTTCCGAATGGCTTCCGGGCTGACCGGGGCAGGCGGAGTGGATGGATGCAGAGCGGATAAAGGCGGCGCAGACGGAAGCGCTTCCCGGGAGGCGGAGCGGAAGGGGGAGGAAGGCGTTTCAGAGAGCGGAAATATCCGGCATTTTCTTCAGCTTGGCACGGTTATGACGGACAAGGATTACAGAAACCGTGGCTTTATCAGGAAAATCATGGAGGAGATTGAGGCTGATTATGAGGGCGGGACGGACGGGATTTATCTGTTCGCCAACGACAGCGTACTTGATTTTTATCCGAAGTTCGGGTTTGAGAAGTCGGTGGAATATCAGTATTCCAAAAAGGTGCAAAATACAGGGAAATGCCGGTTTGAGGCAGCAGCCATGGAGGATGCCGCCGCATGGAAAAGGCTGCAGGAGGCGATGGACAGGAATGTTTTCCGGGGCGGCCTTGATTTGGTAGGTAACCACAGCCTCATCATGTTTTACGTGACGAAGTTTATGCGGGAATATGTGTTTTACCACAAGGAAACCGACACATATGTCATTGCGGAGACAGAGGGAGAAAAGGTGTTTCTTCATAATGTATTTTCCGGCACGCTGCAGGATTTGGACAGGGTGACGGAGCTGTTCGGGGAAAATGTAAAGGAGGTTACTCTTGGGTTTGCGCCTTTTGAGAGAGAAAAGTATCTTGCAAAGGAGCTTCATGAGGCGGACTGCACCTTTTTTGTGAAGGGGGCGGGGATAAAAGCGGTGGAGGGTAAGAAGCTGCGGATTCCCTCGCTGGCCCGCGCATAATTAAGGAAATGAAATTGTGCTGAATAAAACAGGCAGCAGCGTACAGGGAGGATATTGTGAAAAAATCAGCAATAGTGTTATTGATTGCAGCTTTGGCGGTCGGTGCCGCCGGGTGCGGGAAGAAGGATGAAAATATTGTGACAGAGCCCGGATGGGAGAGTGTTGACGGCGAAACCGGTTCCGAATCGGAAAGCGGCGGGGAGCCGGAAGGCGGTGACGGAGAAAATGCCGCGGTAGCTGGAATGACCGGAAATGCCGGAGAAGGGTCTGCCGGTGAAAAGGAGAATCTGCCTGCCATAGAGGGGATAATAAAGGAGCAGAGCTTTGAGACGGAGCTGGACGGCTGGGGAAAGGTTTACTTTATATCTGCAGCGCCGGAAAACGGCGGCGAGGCGGCGCGCTTTTTGCTGGCGAGGGGTGCGGAGGTGGTTTACACCTTCCCGGAGGATTCAAATAGCCCGGGGGATAAGTTTGAGACAGTGAGCGCGGTGGCGTTTCAGGATTACAATAAGGACGGGAAAAAGGACGTCATTGCGCTGGTAAGCTACAGCAACGGTGAAAGCCGGTGGAACGAGCCGAGAATCTTTTTGCAGGAAAATTCCGACAACATGTTTTACCTTGACCACCCTGAGCTTGAGAGCTATCGGGTGGAAGGAAAGGCGCAGGACGGCCCTTCTTTTTACAGGGATACCTTTCTGGAGGAGTATGTAAGCGCCCAGGGACTGACGGAGCGCATGGCGGACCTGTCGGAGAGTTGGACGGATTATGTGGAGTATGCGGAAAGTCTTTCCGGCGTTTTCAGTGCGGAGAAGCAGATTGAGCTGTTTGCGAAAAACAGACCGGTCTGGGCGCAGGAGAAGGAATATGCAAATGACAGGTACTGCTTTACCGTTGCCGGTATGGACAATGACGGGAGGCCCGTGCTGATTGTAGCCAATCAGGGAGGCACGGGGAACTATACCTACAGCGATTTTTATAAGATTGATAAAAAGGGAGAGCTGCAAAAGCTGGAAACCTCCTTTCGGGAGGGGGATTCCCAGCCTGACATTATGGAGGAGAGCATGACGGTGTACAGCAGTTTTTCTACAGACGGGATAAGAAACCATTTTATTGTGTATGATATGCTGAAAGATTCCCCGGACACCTACCTGTACCGGGTGAGCTCGCTGTGCGTTTCCCGTGATTATGTGCTGGAGACGCCTCTGGCAAGCCAGAGGGTGGTCTATGAGGGAGAGGACTATTCCGCCCGTACCGAAAGCGAGGACTGCAACGGGAATACGCTGACCGAGGAGGAGTACAACAGCTTTGCCGATACCTATTATGAAAATATGGAGATGACGAAAATGACGGCGGCGTTTAAGTGGATTGATGTGAACAGCCTTTCAGGGATGAGCGACGAGGAAGCGGCGGCGGCGCTGATGGAGGCTTACGAAGGGTTTTCTATGAAGTGATTTCCGCGGGGGCTTTGACTTGACCAATGCCACGCAGGCCAGAATCGGGGGAACGTGATTGATAAGGGGAAAATTCTGGCTATAATAAAAATATAATTTGGTTTAGCCAAAGTTGGATGAGATACCATAAACAGGCAGCTATGGAACTCAGAGCTGTTGCAGGAACGTAATTGCGGAGGTGGTTGTCATGACATATATCAGGCGGGCTGTTGAAGATACTGTTGTACGGATTTCACAGATGTTCCCGGTACTTCTGGTAACCGGACCGAGGCAGGTTGGAAAAACAACCTTGCTGCAAAAGCTGGCGGAGAACCAGAGGGCGGAAGGTATCGAGCGCAAATATGTGACGCTGGACGACCCTGACGCCAGGTATCTGGCGAAACGAGACCCGGCATTATTTCTGCAAAGATATTCCCCGCCGGTGCTGATTGATGAGATTCAGTATGCGACGGAGCTGTTCACGTATATCAAAATGTATGCGGACAGCTCAAAACGAAAAGGCGATTTATGGCTTATCGGTTCTCAGGGTTTTCGGCTGATGAAAAATGTGAGCGAGAGCCTTGCCGGACGTGTCGGTATTGTAAACCTGCTGGGGCTGTCTGATGCGGAGATTTATCAGATGCCCGGAGAACCGTTTACTACGGATGCCGGGCGGCTGTTGAACCGTTTATCTGTTGCAAAACCGCGGGGGCTGAACGAAATATACAGCCGGATTTTCAAAGGCTCCAAGCCGGCGCTTTATGCGGATAGGAACGTGGATTGGGAAACTTATTACCGTTCCTATGCAGACACATATTTACAGAGGGATATCCGCGACCTGGCGCAGGTTGGGGATGAAATGCAGTTTTATAATTTTATGACAATCGTTGCGGCACACACTTCGAAACCGGTAGTATATGAAGAACTGGCAGGCGCGGCGGGAATTACGGCGCCGACGGCAAAAAAATGGCTGTCGATACTGGTATCTTCCCACATCATTGCGCTTGTACAGCCGTACCATAACAATGCGCTGAAGCGTGTTGTGAAAATGCCGCTGCTTCATTTTCTGGATACAGGTCTGGCGGCATGGCTTTTAAAGTGGGGCAGTCCGGAGACACTGGAAAAGGGGGCAATGTCAGGCGCGTTTTTTGAAAGCTATGTCTTTTCGGAAATCTATAAAAGCTATCTGAACGCCGGAAAGGAGCCCCCGATTTTTTATTACAGAGATAAGGAGCAAAAGGAGATTGACCTTTTGATATATCAAAACGGGATATTATCGCCAATAGAAATCAAAAAGGCGGCGTCTCCCGGAAAAGATGCAATCAAAAATTTTCATGTTTTGAACCCGGTCGCCAGAGAAGAAGCCTTTGGGGGACTGGAGAGCCTGAAAGTGGAGATAGGAACAGGAAGCGTTATCTGTATGGCAAACGACCTGCTTCCTGTTGATGAAAAGAACTGGTATGTGCCGGTCTGGCTGATTTGAAACAGAAAGTTAAAGGGGTGGATTCCACCCCTTTCTCAAATAATCGCCTCTTTCGTTATATTCGTTTCCACGCCATATTTTTAAGCTCTACAATAAACTGTTCTCCCAGGTAATCTATAATTACGTCTGTCCGCCTGGCATCCCGTGTTTGAGCTTCGATATAGTAATTCCCGACGCCATTAATAATAGGTTTCAAATATAGAAGGAAAAATTTCCTCCCATATTCTTCAAGAAACTTTTCTTCCTGCTTACCATAGATATCATGGAAATATTCTGCGAATTTTTCGATACATGGCGGCAATATTCCACGGACTGTTATACTTATGCTCTGCGTCAGGGCGCAATTTCAACTTTAAGTTTTTCAATCATTAAGACAACCGGTTTAAGAGCTTCTGCGCACATTTTACTTAAGGATGTAAATAATTCCTTCAGACTGACCTGACCCGGATTTTCAGCCAAATCTGTCAGGGGAATTAAAGCTTCCTGGCTTTCGGGCGCTGCAATTTTGAATGATTCAATAATCATTCCGGCAAAAACCTTAGAAAATGTTGAAGCATCTGCGAAATCTTCGGTTCCGATTTCCTGAAAGTCGAGTGATAAAACGATATATTCGCCTTTCAGTTTTTTTTCCAAAGCGGATAATGTTGTGGTTTTCCCATACTGCCGGCCTTTATTAATAATAAAATAACTGCCTTCATCCACATTTTAAAAAGTAAATAAAAAAACCTGTTGACAAATTCTTCCTCCTGACATATACTTTGCTAATCAAATAATTTGATATTCAAAATATTTGAAATTCAAATCAATTGAATAAAAAGTTTCTGTGCAGACAAAAAGCGGCGAAAGCGGTGCGGGACGCGCAGAGCTGTTTATCACAAACATATTGCGTAGGATACGGCGCAAAGGAGAGGAGAAATTATGTTAGAGAAAATAAGAATCATGATTGCAGAGCAGCTTGGAATCGACGCGGAGGAGGTAAAGCCGCAGAGCAATCTGCAGGATGATTTGAATGCGGATTCGCTGGATTTGTTCGAGCTGGTGGTGAGCCTCGAGGAGGAATACGGAATTGAAATTCCCTCCGGCGATTTGGAGAAAGTGGAAACCGTAAACGACATCGTGGAATATCTGGAGGCAAAGGGACTGGAAGGCTGACGCCATGGCTTTTATGCGAAGGACTGCAGTATCAGCGCATGACAGCATTCGGAAAAGTTGGTAACGGAGGAAAATGATGAAAACAGAGATAACGGAGCTGCTCGGAATCGAGAATCCGATTATTCAGGGCGGCATGGCGTGGGTTGCGGAATACCATCTGGCGGCGGCCGTATCAAAGGCCGGCGGTTTCGGTATTATCGGAGCAGCCAGCGCGCCGCCGGAGGCGGTAAGGGAGCAGATTCATAAAGTAAGGGAGCTGACGGATAAGCCCTTTGGCGTGAATGTGATGCTGATGAGCCCGAATGCGGCGGAGGTTGCAAAGGTGGCTGCGGAGGAAAAGGTGGCGGCGGTCACTACCGGCGCGGGCAATCCGGGCGCCTATATGGCCATGTGGCAGGAAGCCGGAATCAAGGTGATTCCCGTGGTGGCAAGCGTGGCCATGGCGCGGATGATGGAGAAGGCCGGCGCGGACGCAGTAGTGGCGGAAGGAACGGAATCCGGCGGCCATATCGGCAGCGCCACTACGATGACGCTGGTGCCTCAGGTGGCGGATGCGGTAAAAATTCCGGTGGTTGCCGCCGGAGGAATCGGAGACGGGAGAGGCTTTGCGGCGGCCATGATGCTGGGAGCAAAGGCGGTACAGATGGGGACGCGCTTTATCGTGGCAAAGGAGTCTATCGTCCATGCGAATTATAAGGAACGTGTGATTAAGGCAAAGGATATCGACTCCGAGGTCACCGGAAGAAGCACAGGCCATCCGATAAGGGTGCTCCGCAACAAAATGACCAGAGAGTATCTGCGGATGGAGGCGGAGGGCGCAGGGCTCGAGGAGCTGGAAATGCTGACCCTTGGCTCCCTTCGCAAGGCGGTAATGGAGGGCGACGTGGTAAACGGAAGCCTGATGGCGGGGCAGATTGCAGGTCTGGTGAAAAAGGAGCAGACCTGCCGGGAAATCATAGAGGAAATCATGGCGGAGGCGGAGGCAATGCTTTCGGCGGATATGGTTAGAGGATAGCCGGGGATAATCTCCCGGACTGTCCCCAAATGTGTACGCAGCAGAAATGAGGAGAGATATGGGTAAAGTAGTATTCATGTTCCCGGGACAGGGTTCGCAATACATAGGAATGGGGAAGGAATTTTACGACAGATTTCCGGTATGCCGGGAAGTATACGAGCTGGCAGGCGAGGCGTCGGGACTTGACGTTGCGGCTCTTTGCTTCGAGGAAAACGACAGGCTTCCCGTCACGGAATACACGCAGATTGCCATGCTGGCGACGGAGGCGGCAATCTTTGCAATATTAAAAGAAAACGGCCATGTGCCGGAGGTGACGGCAGGCTTAAGCCTCGGGGAATACGGCGCGCTGATTGCCTCCGGCGTCATGTCCATGAAGGACGCGTTTGCGGTCGTGCGGAAAAGGGGAATTTATATGCAGAACGCCGTGCCCACAGGGGGAGCTATGAGCGCGGTGTTAGGACTTGACGCCGCGGCCATCGAGAAGGTCTGCGGGGAAACGGAGGGAATTGTTTCCATTGCAAATTATAACTGTCCGGGGCAGATTGTCATCACAGGGGAAAAGACGGCCGTGGACGCGGCAGGGCTTGCTTTAAAGGAAGCCGGGGCAAAACGTGTGGTTCCCTTAAAGGTCAGCGGGCCTTTCCATTCCCCCATGCTTGCCTGTGCGGGCGTACAGCTGGGGGAGGCGCTTAAGGAAGTGGAAGTTGCGGAAAATTTTCTTCCCTATGTGGCAAACGTAACTGCCGGCTATGTGACGGAGGCTTCCAGAGTAAAGCCCTTGCTCGAGCGGCAGATTGCGTCGAGCGTTCTTTGGCAGCAGTCGGTGGAGCGGCTGATTGCGGACGGGGCGGATACCTTTGTGGAAATTGGCCCGGGAAAGAGCCTTTCGGGATTCGTGCGGAAGATTAGCCGGGAAGTATCGGTATTTAACATCGACAGTCTGGAGGATTTTGAAAAATATGTTGACAGGTAAGGTTGCTCTTGTAACGGGGGCAAGCCGCGGAATCGGCGCCCAGATTGCCGTTGCCCTTGCAAAAGAGGGGGCGGCCGTCATCGTGAATTACTGCGGCTCAAAGGAAAAGGCCGAAGCTCTGGCGGAAGAAATCCGCTCCGCGGGAGGAAGCGGGGAGGCTTATCAGTGCGATGTTTCCAATTTTACCGCCTGCGGGGAAATGGTGCAGGAGCTGGTGAAAAAATATGGGCACATTGATATTCTGGTAAACAATGCGGGAATTACAAGGGACGGACTTCTGGCAAAAATGTCGGAGGAGGATTTTGACAGGGTCATGGACACGAACCTGAAAGGCGCGTTCAATACCATCCGCCATATGTACCGTTTCTTTTTAAAACAGAAAAGCGGGAAAATCATCAATCTGTCCTCCGTGTCCGGTATTATGGGAAATCCGGGACAGGCAAACTATTCCGCCAGCAAGGCGGGAGTCATCGGCCTTACAAAGAGCGTGGCAAGGGAACTGGCAGGCCGGGGAATCTGCGTCAACGCCATTGCGCCGGGATTTATCGATACGGACATGACGGCGGCTTTGCCGGAGGCGGCGAGGGAAAAGCTAAAGGAGGCGATTCCCCTGAAAAGAATCGGAAAGCCGGAGGATATTGCAAATATGGCGGTTTTCCTTGCATCGGATAAGGCGGATTACATCACCGGACAGGTGTTTGCGGTGGACGGCGGGATGACAATTTAGGCAAAAATTGCAGGTTGAGGGAAAGGCATGGTCATTATATGAGCAGGAGAGTGGTTGTAACGGGTATGGGGGCGATTACGCCGATTGGGCTTAACGTGGAGGAATTTTGGAAGTCCGTAAAAGACGGAAAGCATGGATTTGCCCCCATTACGAAGTTTGATGTATCTGAATATAAGTGTAAAATTGCCGCGGAGGTGAAGGGCTTTGACGCCAAAGACTATATGGATTTCAAGGCGGCAAAGAGGATGGAGGATTTTTCCCGGTATGCGGTTGCGGCAGCGGCGGAGGCCCTTGCGGATTCCGGCATTTCCATGGAAAAGGAGGACCCGTATCTTGTGGGCTGCGCCATCGGCTCCGGTATCGGAAGTCTGCAGGCAATGGAGAGGGAGCATACAAAGCTTCTTGAAAAAGGTCCGAACCGGATTAACCCTTTGATGGTTCCCCTGATGATTAGCAACATGGCGGCGGGAAACGTTTCCATTCAGTTCGGGCTGAAGGGAAAAAGCATTAATTCCGTGACGGCCTGCGCCACCGGTACAAATACCATAGGGGAGGCTTACCGGGCGATTCAGTACGGGGAGGCGGACGTGATGGTGGCAGGGGGGACGGAAGGCTGTATCACGCCGGTGGGAATCGCCGGATTTACCGCGCTGACCGCCCTTTCTACTGTGGACGACCCGGAAAGATGTTCCCTTCCCTTTGACAAAAACAGAAGCGGTTTTGTGATGGGAGAGGGCGCGGCAGTTGTGGTCCTGGAGGAGCTTTCCCATGCCAGGGAGCGGGGCGCCAAAATTTATGGGGAGGTTATCGGCTACGGCTGTTCTTCGGACGCCTACCATATCACGTCCCCGGAGGAAAGTGGCGCGGGAGCCGCCAGGGCAATGGAAAATGCAATAAAGGACGCCGGGCTTTTGCCCGAGGATATCATTTATATCAACGCCCATGGCACAGGCACCCATCACAACGATTTGTTTGAGACCAGAGCCATCAGGCTTGCGTTCGGCGCGCATGCTGACAAGCTGAAAATCAATTCCACCAAGTCCATGGTGGGGCATCTTTTGGGCGCGGCGGGCGCAATTGAGTTTGTAACCTGTGTGAAGGAGCTTGAGGAAGGCTATCTGCATCAGACGGTCGGTTATACCACGCCGGACGCGGAGCTTGACCTTGATTATCTGAAGGAACCGGTTAAGGGAGACTTTCAGTATGCCCTGAGTAATTCTCTGGGTTTTGGCGGACACAATGCAAGCCTGGTGATTTCGAAGTACAACGCATAACAGGAGGAAGGCATCGAAGAATTTCCGAAACGGATTTCAGGTACTTCGGAAGAAAAGCAAAGAAATGGAAAGCAGAAACGAGGCATAAAAAGCAATGTCATATATGAATACAAAACAGATTATGGAAATGATTCCCCACAGGCAGCCTTTTCTCCTGATTGATACCATAGAGGAGCTTTCGCCCGGCGTAAGGGCTGTTGCAAAAAAGTGCGTCAGCTATAACGAACCCTTTTTTGCAGGCCATTTTCCCGGCGAGCCGGTGATGCCGGGGGTGCTGATTATCGAGGCCATGGCACAGGCGGGAGCGGCGGCTATTTTGAGCAGGCCGGAAAACAAAGGAAAAACGGCTTATTTTGCAGGGATAAATAACGCGAAATTTAAGCGGAAAGTTGTACCCGGCGACGTTCTCACCCTGGAGCTTGAAATCATTAAGGAAAAGGGGCCGATTGGAGTCGGAAAGGGAACGGCAAAGGTGGACGGAAAACTGGCAGCGTCCGCAGAGCTGACATTTGCAGTCGGAAGCGGAGATTAGAGCTTTGCCGTTGGAAACAGAAAACAGAAGTCAGAATTTGGAATGAAAGCGGGGAGCAGGTTATGACACCGGTTTTTATAAGGAAGAAATTCGTACCTTTGGAAAAGGAAAGCGGCGGGGCGGCAGGAAAGAGCGTTAACGGCGACGCCGGGGAGACGGTGGAATGCCCCTGCTGTAAAAAGACGCAGATAAAGGCGAGGGTCGTGGAAAATAAATACGTCTGCACGGAATGCGGCGGTTATTTCAGGGTTCGCACCGGCAACCGGATTAAAATGGTGGCGGATACCTATAGTTTTTCCTCCTGGTTTCCGAATGCGGAAGAAGAAAATCCGCTGGATTTCCCGGGATATATGGATAAGCTTAAGGCTGTCAGGGAAAAGACCGGCCTGTCCGAGGGCGTAACCATGGGCAAGGCAAGAATTTACGGAGAACCTGTGGCGCTTGGCGTGTGCGACGCCAGATTCTTTATGGGAAGCATGGGCCATGTGGTAGGAGAGCGGATTGCGGCCGGAGTGGAAAAGGCCACCCGGCTGGGACTGCCGGTAATTCTGTTTTGCTGCTCCGGCGGGGCAAGGATGCAGGAGGGGATGATTTCCCTGATGCAGATGGCCAAAACAGCCGCCGCCCTCAAAAAGCATTCCGAAGCCGGACGTTTATATGTGCCGGTTCTCACCGACCCCACCACAGGCGGGGTAACGGCAAGCTTCGCCATGCTGGGGGATATTATTCTGGCGGAGCCGGGTGCGCTGATAGGCTTTGCAGGGCCGAGGGTGATTGAACAGACCATCGGACAAAAGCTGCCGGAGGGGTTTCAGAGGGCGGAGTTTCAACTGGAACACGGTTTTGTGGACGCCATTGTAGAGCGGGCGGATTTAAAGAGAACTCTGTATAAGATATTAAGAATGCACCGTAGCCGGAACGGGTATGCAGGTTTCCTGCCGGGGACGGACTTTGACTTCCGGCCCGGAGAGCTGATGCGGGAGCGGGAAGCGAAGGGGAAAACCTTAACGGCATGGGAGAAGGTGAAAGCGGCGAGAAGCCCGCAGCGTCCTTCCTGCATGGATTACATTGGAGAAATTTTTGACGATTTTATGGAGCTTCACGGCGACCGTTGCCATGGGGACGATTTGGCGGTGACAGGCGGTATCGCAAGCCTGAGCGGTCAGCCCGTTACGCTAATCGGGATTCATAAAGGAAGCGATATGAAGGACTGCGTCCGGCGCAATTACGGGATGCCCTCGCCCGAAGGGTATCGGAAGGCTCTCCGTCTGATGAAGCAGGCGGAAAAGTTTGGCCGTCCGGTTATCACCTTTGTGAATACTTCGGGAGCTTTCTGCGGTCTGGAGGCGGAGGAGGAAGGGCAGGGGGAAGCCATTGCCCGGAATCTTTTTGAGATGTCGGCGCTTAAGGTGCCGGTGCTTTGCCTGATGATTGGCGAGGGAGGAAGCGGCGGCGCGCTGGCACTGGCTGTGGGAAATCAGGTTTGGATGATGGAAAACGCCACCTACTCGGTGCTTTCCCCCGAGGGCTTTGCCTCCATTTTGTGGAAGGACGGAAAGCGGGCAAAGGAAGCCGCGGGGATAATGAAAATCACGGCGCAGGATTTACAGAGGCTTCATGTAGTGGAAAAGATAATACCGGAATACGGGCAGGCGGACAAAAAGTCGATGCATGATATTTCCATGTTCATGAAGTATCATATGCGGGAATTTTTAAAGAGCTGCGAGGGCATGAGCGGAGAGGAGTTGGCGCGGCAGCGGTATGAGAGATTCCGCAGATTTTAGTGTAGAGAAGTGAGGATAAAAATGAGAGCCAGAATATGCGGTACAGGAAGCGCGCTTCCGAAGCGGGAAGTGAGCAACGATGAATTAAGTAAAATTATGGATACCTCCGACGAGTGGATAAGGAGCCGGACGGGAATCTGTTCCCGGCATCTGGCTGTGGAGGAAAGCCTTACCGGGCTTGCGGCAGAGGCGGCAAGGCAGGCGCTTTCGGAAGCCGGAATCGAGGCGGAGGAGCTGGATATGATTCTGGCGGCAACGCTTTCCGCGGATAAGCTTCTGCCTTCTCTTGCCTGCGAGTTGCAGCGGGAGCTTTCGGCGGAAAATGCCGTGGCCTTCGATATTAATGCGGCCTGCTCGGGTTTTATTTTTGCGCTGCAGACAGCGGACGCCTATATAAAAAGCGGTCAGTATGATAAAATTCTTGTGGTGGGCGGAGAAATTCTGTCAAAGCTCATGGACTGGAACGACCGTTCCACCTGCGTGCTGTTTGGCGACGGCGCCGGAGCGGCGGTGGTGAGAGCCGATAAGGATTATGGAATTCTGGGCAGCGTGCAGGGCTCCGACGGGGCAAGGGGAGAGGTCCTTATGTGCGAGGACAGAAAGAACAACAATCCTTATGTAAGTAACGGGAAGGAATTGTCCTATGTGTCCATGGACGGACAGGAGGTTTATAAATTTGCTGTGCGGACAGTACCCGAAGCTATTTTGAAGGCAACGGAAAAGGCGGGGATTTCTGTGGACGAGGTTGACCTTTTTATCCTGCATCAGGCAAATATCCGTATCCTTCAGTCTGTCTCGAAGCGGCTTAGGATTCCCATGGAAAAAATCCCCATAAATTTGCACAAATGCGGAAATATTTCTGCAGGAAGCGTTCCGATTCTGTTGGATTTCGTCAACCGCCGTGGTATGATAAAAAAAGGAGACAAAATTGTGCTTGCCGGATTTGGCGCCGGCCTGACCTGGGGCGCGTCGGTGCTTCGCTGGTAAAGACGGATGCCGGTTACGGCGCATTGGCGCTTTGCTGGTCAGGCAGATGCCGGTTACGGCACTTTGGCGATTTGACAGCAGGAAGTCCTGCAGGCGCTTTGCGGGGGACAGTCAGGCAGATGCCGCTACAGGGCAGGAATGGAGCAGAAGATGGAAAAAACGGATATCACAGAGCAGACGCTGAATGAATTGCTGGTCAGGCATTTTAAAAATATCATGGAGATTGAAGAAAAATATCTGATTTCACCGGAATTCAAAGATATCAGTGTAAATGACATGCATGTCATTGAAGCAATCGGACTTGACGAGCCCAAAATGATGTCCACGGTGGCAAAGCTGATGGCCGTCACCACAGGAACGCTTACAAAGTCCATAGACGGTCTTTATGATAAGGGGTATGTGACAAGGGAGCGGGGCGAAAAGGATAAACGGGTGGTTTTCGTGTCGCTCACGGAAAAGGGGAAGAAGGCGTACTTCCATCACCAGACTTTCCATACGGAAATGATTGCCCGGATTAAGGATGGGCTGAGCGAGCAGGAAATCGAAGTAGTGATTCGGGTGCTGGCGCGGATGAACGATTATTTTAAAAAGATATATGAGATGTAATCATAAGCAGTCTTGTTTCTCAGGACTGCTTATTGTAACAGGCGGCGCTTTCAGATTGGGGAATGGAATTTGAAAGCGCCGTATTCTTTTTCAGATTTCATAATTTCCTTTCTAAACATGGTTGTTTTCGGTATATTTCCAATTTGTTTTCGTAATACTCTTTATAGAAATTTCCACCCTTTTGTAGAAAATTGTCGTATTAAGCCAGTTGTGTTTCCTTTAAAATTAAAGTACAACAACAGTTCATTTAATATGGAGCGAAAGCTCATACGAAAGGAAAGGGATAAGGTTATGAGAAAGAAAAGGGCAATTACAAGTATGTTGCTGGCGGCAGTATTATTGCTGGGTGGGTGCGGAAACGGTGCACAGCAGACGGCGGAAGGCTCTGAGCCAGAGTCAGGTGCAGTGTCAGAAGAGGGAACGGTAGAAGAAAATGACAGTGCAGGAAAAGACGGGCAGAATGCTGATGGGAAAAATTTTTCCGAGGCAGCTACGGTTACTTTCTTTTCAACAGAAACTGACGCGGCTCTTGCAGCGCTTACCACATTGATTGACAATTTTAATGCTGAAAATGAGTATAACATTACAGTAGAGATTTCAACTCCGTCAGATTATGAAACATTGATGAAAACGCGAATGGCTTCAAACAATCTGCCCGACATATTTGGAACTCATGGATGGGCGGTCAGAAGATATGATGAATATTTATATGACCTGAGCGGTGAGAGCTGGGCGGGCAGCGTAGATGACGGAATACGGAATATCATCACGGATGAAAGCGGAAAGCTCTGTGCGCTTCCTTTAGGACAGGCTATAGAAGGTATACAGTTTAATAAAGATGTATTAGATACCTATGGCATCAATCCCTTAGAATTGGATACTTGGGATAAGTTTGTGGCAGCTCTTGAAAAAATCCGTGATGAGAGCAATGGAGAAGTGGCGCCTATGTTTCTTGCCGGTTCTGAAGTAGGAATTACAGGATTTTTTACAAATTCGCTTTGCGCTGTAAATGTAGGCGGGAATGAGGCAGCAGGTGCCAATGCCCTTCTGCACGGAGAAGAGTTTGACTGGAAATATGTGGCGCAGGTGATGCAGGCATACAAAGATTTGGCAGACAATGAATTGTTTAACGACGGCTATATGACGGCGCAGGTGCCGGATATGATAGAAGCAATTGCAACGGGGAAATGCGCTTTTATTTTCCTTGGGACACAGGTAATGGAAGGTGCGTCAGCGGCGAATCCTGACCTCAATTGGGGATTTATGCCTTATCCGGCAATGTCTGATTTGGGAGCCACGGAACCGGCATTTGTAAACGGAGAGCAGGGTACTTATGGAATCTGGAAAGACAGTCCGAATCTGGAAGTAGCCCGGAAAGTACTGGAATATCTGGCACAGCCTGAAAATATTGCTTATTATTGCAATAACAGTGGGAAACCGGCCGGCATTGACGGTGTGGAACTGGAGCTGGCGGAAAAAAATGAATACTATGGTATTTTTACAGATGTGAAGGCGGTAGGGCAATTTGACAGAACATATCTTCCCAATGGGCTTTTCGATGTAATGGGCGATGCACAGGCAAAGGTGCTTATGGGAAGCATTGATGCAGAGGAAGGAGCCAAAATGATGCAGGAGGAATATGACAGGCTGTTTGGAAAAGCGGAGTGATTATAACTATTAAAGGATAGTGCGTATGAAAAGGAAAAGGGAAATTTCAAAATCTGCTTTTCATACATGGAAAAAAGGGATGATGATGAATTTAATGTATTTGCCTGCACTGGCAATGATGATATTTTTCATCATCTTCCCTTTTATGAAAGGGATAAAGGTATCGTTTACAGACTGGAACGGCTATTCCCAGAATAGTAACTGGGTGGGATGGGATAATTATGTCAGGCTGTTTCGTGAAAGAGATATGATAAGCACAATTTTGAATACATTAATTTATGGTTTTGGTAGTACAATTCTGCAAAATATATTGGGAATATCCTATGCGCTGTTATTGGATAAAAAACTGCGTGGCAGTAATCTTGTGCGGACAATCGTCTATATGCCGACGATGATAAGCGGTCTGATTATGGGCTATATCTGGTATTTTATGCTGAATTATAATAGCGGGGCATTAAGAGATGTTTTCGAGCTTTTTCATCTGGCGCCGGGAGATTTGCTGGCAAAGGGTAAAATTACAGTTGTCATTATTATGTTGGTCAATGTGTTCGCAGGGACCGGAACAGCCATGATATTTTATCAGGCGGGACTGCAGACAATTTCGGAGGATTATTATGAGGCGGCCAGACTTGACGGAGCCGGCGGATGGAAATGCTTTCGGAAAATTACGCTGCCTCTTTTGATACCGTCTATTGAGTTTAATGTAGTATTGAATCTGATAGGTAGCTTTAAGCTGTTTGATATGATTAAATCACTTACAAATGGAGGACCGGCCGGAACAACGGAATCACTGGCAACAATGATGTACCGGCTGTATTTTTCCAGGGAACAGGCGGGATATGCATCGGCTCTTGGTAATGTGATGACGGTAATGATTGTAATTATCAGCTTAACGGCGCTCATGATTCTCCGAAGAAAGGAGGTGGAGGCCTGATGCGGGAAAAAAAGAAGTATATCGGTAGCCGGATTTTGATTATACTTCTGGGATTTATCTATTTGGTTCCGTTTTATATATTGGTTGTGATGTCGTTAAAGCGTCAGAATGATTATACGTCAAAATGGCTTTTGCCGAATTACTTTACACTGGAGAATTATATTAATGCGTGGAACTCGGCAAATATTCCGAGAGCGCTGACCAATAATCTGATAATTATGGTAGGGGTGGTGTGCCTGTCTGTTTTCATTGGCGCGATGGCATCGTACCCGCTGGCAAGACGTAAAACTAAAATAAACAATACAATTTATGCAGTGATAATTTCTCTGATTGTGTTGCCTTCCATTTCAATTTCAGCCAATCTTTATAAGGTTATGATTGACATTAAGGCTATCGATACTTATTGGGGAATTATTCTGGTTATCACGGCTTTCAGCCTCCCAATGGTAATTTTTCTTTATACAGGCTTTATTTCTACCATACCCCGGGAACTGGAAGAAGCGGCAATGATTGACGGATGCAACAGGTTTACAGCATTTTTCCGGATTATTCTGCCTCTTTTGAAAAGTTCAACAATTACAGTTGTCATATTTACCGGGCAGGCAGCGTGGAATGATTATGCGTTTGCATTGCTTTATCTGCAGTCGCCGGAAAAGCAAAACATGACGCTTACGATTTCTACTTTTTTTTCCGAATACCATCTGGAACTGGGATGGATGTCGGCAGGATGTATTATTAACGCGCTTCCGCTGATAATTGTATTTTTCTGTTGTCAGAAGTACTTTATCAGAGGATTGACGGACGGGGCTGTAAAGTAAAAGGAAAGGGGATGTTTTGTCAAACCGGATGATGACTGGATTTTTTCGCCGAATCAAATCGGTACAATTTAAACTGATTGCAGTATTTTTATTTTCTGTACTGCTTCCGCTGATAATACTGATTGCGGTTCTCCCGGTCTGGTTTACAGACAGAATGGAAAAAAATGCGCGTATATCGGCTGAAGGCACAGTTGCGTCAATCAGCAAAAATGTGGAAATTTATTTAAATGATTTGGAAAACATTACTCTGATTCCTTATATTAATGACAGTGTAATGATGGCGCTTCAGAAAAAGAAGAAGTTTTTAAATCTGGAAATTCCGGAAGAAGAGATGTATGAAATTAACCGGGCCCTTACTTATGAGCTGCCGCTGTACTTTCAACTGATGCGCAACGATATTTCCGAGCTACTTATCTTACCTGAGGATGGAAGTGTTTATCTGACGTCGGTAAATTCGTCCTATTATGAAAAGGAATATGATTATCGGAGTCAGGAATGGTATCAGCAAGCAGTGAAAGCGGAAGGCAGAGCAATCTTTATCGGAAATCATAGACAGGATTATATACAAAATCCAAAAGCAGAAGGCGTTATTTCTGTAGTAAGACAAATCCGGGATGTGGAAACCCAGGAAGCTCTGGCGGTAGTTATGTCGGATACGGAGACGGACATACTTGAAAGGATATTAGAGTCTGTGACTTTCAATGAGGGAAGCTGGTGCTTTATTCTGGATGACAGGCATAGTATTGTCTGCGGAAGTGGAGAGGCCGATAAAAATTTACTGGAAGCTGTGCAAAGCCGGAAAAATCCGGAGGATTTTTCAATTCCCGGATATTTGGCTGTCAGTTGTGCCGTGGAGGGTACCAGATGGCAGGTGGTGGCGCTTTTATCAAGGCATGAAGTGTTTCGGCAGTCGCGGTTTGTATATCTGCTGGGAGGAGCCTTTATCATTCTATATTTGTTTGTGGGAAGTATGCTCTTTTCCAATTTTTCACGATATGTGACAAAACCGCTGGCAAAGCTGTCGGAAACCATGCAGAAAGTACAGAAAGGGGACATGAATGTTGTCTGCCGGATTGAATCAGAGGATGAGATTGCGGAACTTGGCAGGAACTTCAACAGAATGCTCAGTCAGATAAACGAGCTGATTGAAAAGGAGTATAAAGCGGTGCTTGCGCAGAAAGATATGGAATATTATGCGCTTTCTTCACAAATTCAGCCGCATTTTATTTATAATGTGCTGAATAATCTGGTAGGACTGAACCGCGCAGGAGAAAAGGAAACATTGGAAAAAACAGTATTGTCCCTGACAGATATTCTGCGTTATATGCTTGACCACAGTGATATGGTAAAAGTTTCAGTGGAGCTGGATGTCATTGAAAAATATTGCGAACTGCAAAAACTCAGGTTTGGAGAAAGGCTTGAATACGTAATTACCTGTGAAAAGGAGTATCATTCCTGCAAGATTCCCAGACTTATTTTACAGCCGATTGTGGAAAATGCAATTCTGCATGGAATTGAGCCGTTAAAAAATGGCGGTACGGTGACGGTATTGGGAGAGAATGTGCGGGAATCTGGAAAAGGATATTTGATGTTTACCATTTCCGATAACGGGGTCGGGTTTGATACGGAGCTTATAAACGTGGATAACAGTGTGGGGATTAAAAATATCCGTAACAGGCTGGCGCTTGTATATCAGGGAGCGACATTTGAAATGGAAAGTACTGCGGAAACCGGAACCTGTGTGAGAATCCGGATTCCGGAGGAGGAACTGGAAAATGAGAATTGTGATAGCTGATGATGAGCAATGGGTGAGAACCGCATTAAAGGAAATGCTTTTGGAGGCAGACTCCGGTACAGAAATCGTGGGTGAAGCCTTAAATGGCAGTCATATGGCAAAACTGGCAGAAGAAGAACAACCGGATGTCGTGTTTGTGGATATCCGTATGCCTGAAATGAACGGTTTGGAGGGAATAGCATCAGCCAGAGACAAAAGCCCTGAAACAATATGGGTTATTCTGAGCGGATATTCCGATTTTCAGTATGCTCAGGAGGCAATTCGGCTGGGAGTGCAGGAATATTTGTTAAAACCGGTAAGTCCTGAAAAATTGCGTGAAACACTGTTAAATGTGCAGAAACTGAAATTTGCAAGAAAAACAAACAGAAATACGGATTTTCGGAATTGGCTTATTTCCAGTTTTTATATGGAAGGACAGGATGAAAAGAGCGGAGATTTCCGTAAGCTGCAGATGATGGGCATGCTATTGTATTTTGATACCTGGGTAGAACCGGAGGAAAGGGAGAGGTATCAGGAAAGGGTGACGAAGCTGCTGGAAAAGCGTGCAGTAGAGCTGGAGCAGTATGGAAACGTATATTGCGCTTATTTCATGCCACAGCAGCAAAAAATGATACTGGCAACAGGCATAGGAACGGGGGTGGGAAAGGAACGAAAAGAGGATATAGAGGAGTGGTTTGAGTCTCTTCAAAAGGAATTTTTTAAGGTGTCGGATAAACATTGTACTCTCATGGGAATTTATACAAAATGGTGTGACAGTGTGACAGAGATGGTTGACTGCATGAACCGTGAGGAATGGGTTGAATATTGCAGAATTATGGCTGCGCCTGACCGGATTTGGTATTTTGAGGAGCTGGGAAAAAACAGAAAATCCATACAGCCATGTAAGGTACGTATGTGCGAGAGGCTTATGCATATTGCAAAAGGGATGCATGAGGGGTCTTATCTGCATTTTATCGATTGTGTTGTAAAGGCAGAAAAGGAATGGGTGAGCTGTCAGGCACAAACAAATGCGACAGAGTATGCTAATATGAAACATTATCTGGCGGTTATTACCGGAATTAACCGTTTTATGACAAAGGATGAGTTTCGGAGTATGGAAATGGGGAAGGTACTCGCGTTTATCCGGGAGAATGCGAGGCAGGTTCTGGCCAGAGGGAAGGCAGGACAAAAAGAAGAAGACGTAATAAAACTGGCGGAAGACTATATTCTCGGACATTTTGGAGAGGATATCAGCGTTTCACAGGTGGCATTGCAGTTATCGCTGACACCTAATTACCTGAGTGCTCTTTTCCACAAAAAAACAGGGACTACTTTTGTGAAATACCTCACACGGGTCAGAATGCGTGAGGCAGAAAAGCTGCTGCAGAGCACGAAACTTCCGGTTTGGAGGATTGCAGAAAAAACCGGTTTTTCCGATACACGGTATTTTACAAAAATATTTAAAGATTACTATGGAATACTTCCGTCTGAATATGGAAACAGAATTTGAATATCCATGTGACGAGACGGAAATAAAAAGGAGGAAAAGATGATTTTAGAAGGAAAAAAGATGAGAGACCGTTATGAGCAGGTCGAAATGTATTCGCCACAGGAGTATATACGGCGGGCAGAAGTGGTGAGGCAGGAGATGAAAAGGAAAGGGGTGGAGGTACTTCTGATTTTAAACTGTACGGGCGAAGCCTATGACCACTGGTTGACAGGTAAAGAATTTCTGGATTATGTAATTGTACCGGCGAAGGGAGAAATTATAGGAGTGCTGCTCGATGAGATTGATGAATCCGGATTCGAAGACAACACGGAGCAGGTTGATTTTGGGCGCTACGTTCATCAAAGAGCTTTTACCACACAGGCTCCGGGAGTTCGGTTTATACATCCGGTTTCTGAAAACAGAATAGCGGAATTAATCGCCGGATATAGTACGGAAAAGGTGGGATTGATTAATCCTGATTATATGTTCTGGAAATTGGATGAAGCGTTAAAAAACAAAATAGAAAGACTGGAATATGTAGATTTAACTATGGAAGTCGATTCCCAGAAAACAAGGAAAAGTGATGAAGAGTTGGAGTGTATCCGTATGGCAGGTATAGCTCAGGGGCAGATGATGGAGGCTTTGGAGCATATGCTCCGTCCAGGCAGGCATCTGAAGGAAATAAGGACTGAGGTAAGGGACCAGATTGTGAGCATGGGAGCCAGCGGGTTTTTACATTGTATGCTGATTAATCTGGGGAATCAGATGGAGATTGCACCGCCGTTTGACCCTTATTCTGATGACGAAATTATTAAAGAGGGAGACCGTTTTTTTGCATTGTATGAGAGCAATAGCTTTGGAGGACATTGTACGGCAATGGGGCGCGTGTTTATTCTCGGGGAGGCAACCGAGGAATATCGTCAGGCTATCCGCTTTGCAGTGGAGGTAAATGAATTTGCAGCTTCCAGAATGGTTCCGGGAAATACCCTGCGTAACATTGTAGCAGAGACAAGAAGTTTCGTTACATTAAAAGGACACAATCTGAAAAGAATGTGCTGGATGCATGGACTGTCTACGGCAACCTATGGGGAACAGTTTGGAGTTAATGATATTTCTTATGACTGGCCGCTTACAGAAGGGGCGGTTCTTCATTGCCATCCTATTAGCAACCGCTATATGCCATGGCTGGGAGGAGGCGCATGGGAAGAGGCGTGGGAGTTGAATACATATGTAGTTACACCGGAGGGTGGAAAGTCTCTTGTGAAATATCCGCTGGGATTAACAGAAATCGGATTAGACTAAAGGAGGAGAATATAAGATGAGTGAAAAAGCATATATGAAAGGCAGGTTTGCCAGACTTCAAAAATTTATGAGTCAGGAGAGCCTTGCAGGAATTCTCTTTCTGCGTCCGCTGAAAGAGGGGTACGATATGTGGCTTACCGGGTGCACACAAAAGGATGCACAAGTAAGTTATCTGGATAAGGCAATGCTGGCAGTGGCCGAGGGAGAAAAAATTTTGAGTATCTCTACGCCAAGCCTAATCGAGGCAGGGGCGGAAGACCCCTGGCTGCCTCACGCCCTTCCCGGGGAGGCTTCTACCCCATATTATATTAACTGTACCGGCTTTTATGGAGATTACTTCCGTGCAATGCTCAGTAAAAATCACAGATTAGGATTGGTGAACGGAAATAAACTACAGCTAAGGGTGAAGAATTTTATACAGAAATATGCGCCGGATGTGGAATTTGTGGATGTTGACAGGGAGGTTCATCTGCTTAAAGCAATTAAGACAGATGAGGAAATTGAGATGATTCGAAAAGATTGCCGTAATCTGGAGCATGCGTTTGCCGCTATGGGAACTATACTGCGGCCGAACGTGACGGAACGTGATGTTGTCAGCGGAATCCGAAAAAGCCTTTTGGAAAGAGGGGCAAGCGGCTGGGATTACAGCAGTCAGTGCTTGGATGTGAAACTGACCTCTGCACCTATAAGCGGAATGGCGGTAGCCGAGCCTCTTGAATATCCGGGACGTGTCTTGGGCATGGGCGACAGAGTGAATATAAAGGTTAATGCTTCTATGGCAGAAGGCTGGCATGTATCATTAGGGCGTTGTTATGTTCTGGGACAGGCAGACGAGGAAACAAAGAAATGTTGGGACCTGGCAGTAAAGGCGCAGAAGGCGGCAGCTGACTACCTGAAGCCGGGGGTTACAATTTCCGCTGTAATGAGTGAAGTGAATGAAAATATTTTGAAAAAGTCAGGATTCCCGGAAGATAAAAGTAATTGGATTTATGGCGTGGGGAATGCCTGGGCGGAATATCCAATGGCTGTTCCGGGATGGCGGGATATCAGACTTTGCGAGGGAATGGTTCTGGCAGTAGGACCAAATGTAAGGCCGGAAGGAAAAGATGCTTACTGCTGTCTGGATATTTATCGAATTACGGATAATGGCGCAGTTCGTTTGGGAGACAGCAGCCAGGGATTAAGAGAACTTTTTTCAACTGTTTTTTAAGATGATGAATCAAATTTTATCGCTGGCTATTACGCCAGTGATTTGTTATAATCAAAAATAATCAGAAAATGTACCGCCGTCTGTCTTTACCTGCCGGAAATACGGCTGGCAGCGGCACAGAGAGGAGAAATCAACATGCTTGAAGCAAATCGGCTCTGCATTGCAAAAGCTCCATGCAAGGTCTTTTAGGATAGGACGGCATGGAGCGGGATAATTCTATCCTGAGACTTTGCGAATTATCAGATGATACGGAAATATTCAATGATAAATTGTTAAGGAGCAAAGTCTATGAAAAATTTAAAAACAGAAATATATGAAATGAGAAACTTTTTACTGCTGTGGATTACACAGGCGTTTTCCGGTCTTGGAAGCGGAATGACAAGCTATGCGCTGGTAATCTGGTCGTACACGGAGAAGGGCTCCGCGCTGGCAACGTCCATGCTTATGATATGCTCGTACGCACCCTATGTGCTGCTCAGTATTTTTGCGGGAGCGCTCAGCGACAAGTGGAATAAAAAGGCGACCATGCTGGTCTGCGACACGGCGGCGGCGCTGACTACGGTGGTTATGCTGGTTCTGCTGCATTTTGACGCGCTGGAAATATGGCATTTATACGTAATCAATGCGGTTAACGGGTTGATGAACACGGTGCAGCAGCCGGCGTCCGAGGTGGCGGTGACAAGGATTCTGCCTGAAAAGTATTACCAGAAGGTGGGAGGGCTTCGGTATTTCTCCAATTCGTTAAATACCATTTTAAAGCCGATTATTGCAACGGCGATTCTGGGAATTGCCGGAATGGGAGCCATTGTGGCCTTTGATTTGCTGTCCTTTGGCGTTGCTTTTGCGGCGCTTGCCTTTGCAATAAAGATTCCGGAAGACAGAAAGGAAACGCAGAGGCAGGATAAACTACTGGCTTCGGTAAAAGAAGGAATCGGATACCTCACAAAGGAAAGAGGAATTTTCGACCTGATTTTATTTCTTGCGTCAATCAATCTGGTGGCATCTATTTATGAAGCGGCCTTTCCGGCAATGCTTCTTTCCAGAGAAGGCGGAAGCGAGAAGGTGCTCGGGCTGGTCAACGCGGTAATCGGAGTTACCACCCTTGCGGGAAGCGTGCTGGCGTCTTTTGTGAAGGAGCCAAAGAGCAGGGTGAGAGTTATTTGCAACTGCCTGCTGTTTTCCATGAGTTTTGAGAATTTTATTCTTGCTCTTGGCAGAACACCTTTTATTTGGTGTATCGGAGGCTTCCTCGGGTGGATTGCCATACCGCTCATGAGTACCAACCTTGAGGCGATTATGCGGCTGCGTGTTCCGGTGGACATGCAGGGGCGGGTCTATGCGGTGAGAAATTCTCTGCAGTTTTTTACCATACCAATCGGCTATTTTCTTGGCGGATTTCTGGTGGATAAGGTTTTTGAGCCTGTGATGGCGGCGCAGAAGGAGGGGAGCGCACTTATCCGTCTGTTCGGCGAGGGAAAAGGCTCGGGAGCGGCGCTGCTGTTTTTTGTGATTGCTTTTGCCGGGATTGGGGTCTGCCTGTATTTTCGGCGGGATAAGCATATATGGGAGCTTGAGAGATAGTTGAAATAAAGTAATTGGTCAGGGGCAGAATGACCTGCCTCTGACATAAAATCTGGCAGGACAGGGGGCGCTTATTTATGAGTAAAACCTTTGCAGATATGGAAGATATGTACAGGGAAGTCGTCGCAAGATTCCAAAGGATTGAGTTGCAGGAATGGAAAGCGGAGGGCGCGATGATTGAGCTTTCCAGACAGGTAGGAGAGCTGGCAAAGCAGGTTATGATAAAGGAAAAATATTATGCGCTGGAGGGCGACGCGCCTGATGTTGACGGGCGTCTTGGAAACGAAATGGCGGATGTGATTGCACAGGTGATGAGACTGGCAGATTATTACGGAATAGATTTGGAAAAGGCTTTTATTGAAGCAAGGGAAGATGAGGACAGATATCTGAAATCCAGAGGCGTATAGAGGAATCATAGTTGAGGGATGTGCCGGAGGCGGAATGCCCAGCATGAAAGACATTGTGAGACAGAGACAAGAAGGAGGCTGAAAAAATGTATCCGGCAAGAGAAGAAGCGGAGAGATTATTAATAGAAGCGGAAGCCTGCAATCCCGGGCCGTGGGGAAATCACAGCCGGGTGGCGGCAATGTGCGCGGAGAAAATTGCCGCAGCCGCCGGTATGGATAAGGAAAAGGCGTATGTTCTGGGACTTTTGCATGACATCGGGCGTAAATTCGGCGTGAAGCATTTGGGACATGTTTACGACGGATATCAGTATATGCAGGAACTGGGCTATGACGAGGTGGCAAGGATTTGCCTCACCCATTCTTTCAGCATTCCTGACCTTGAGGTTTATATCGGCAACCGGGATATTTCTGATGAGCAGCAGGAGGAAATCCGCGCCGCACTGGCGGTATGTGTTTATGACGAGTATGATAAGCTGATTCAGCTTTGCGACGCTCTTGCCGGAGCGGACGGTGTTGTGCCCATGGAGGAGAGAATGGCGGATATCAGGAAAAGGTACGGCAGCTACCCGCAGGATAAATGGGATGCCAATATGGCTTTGAGGAGTTACTTTGAGGAAAAGGCGGGGGAGGATATTTACTGTCTGGTTAATAAAAAAAGCGAGGTTATCCATGACGGAAAAGGAAAGAAATGATTATTTTTATGTATGTTCCCTGATAGAGTATATTGCCCGTGAGACGAAGAATCATCGGGGAGTGGTTGTGGAGGCTCTGGGCGAGAGGGGCGTAAGAAAGCAGCTTGAGGATGCGGAAGTCAATCACTGTCTTTCTTTTGAGCAGGTAAGCGATGAAGTGATAGCGCATTACCGGATTTCGCGGGGAGATTTCGACACAATTACTGACTGCGAGTACACGATTCCGAGCTTCATGGATATCGGTAAGCTGTACAGCATTATGATAGAGGACTGCGCACAGCCGGGGCAGGAGGTCAGCGAATTGATGAAAATCTTTACTTCCTTTATCAGCGATAAAATATCTAATTTCAGGTCGGATGTCTATTACCAGAATCCCAGTTATCTGGAATGCTCGTATAAAGAGGGGTATTTGCTGGATTAAGGGGTATTGTAATTATAGGGGAAGGGTTGCTTTGTATAGAGGGTAATCTTTCTCCATTTTCTTGTATTTCTTTATTTTTTGTGAATTCTGTCTCGTTTCTTAAAAAAATTCGACTTAAAAAATTTAAAAATCTTAAAAAATCCATAATATTTTAAGGATTTAAAAACCTTTTTAATTGAAAAATGATAAAAATAAATGCTACTCTTGCCTCGGAAGGAGGTGAGGATGTGAGCAGAAAAGCTGGGAGTAATCCGGCAGCGGGAAAGAAGAAAACAGGATTGCTGGAGGAGATTCGCAGGAAATGGTTTTTTTATGTGATTGCAATTCCGGGGATTGTCTGTCTAATTTTGTTTTGCTATTTGCCAATGGCCGGATTATATGTGGTTTTTGAACGCTACACTTATCAGGGGGGACTGTTTGGAAGCGAATTTGTGGGGTTACAGAACTTTAAATTCTTTTTTATGAATTTAAATAATGCCATCCGGGCAACACGCAATACGTTGGTGATTAACGGTTTCAGTATCGTATTTGGAGTCGTGGTCAATGTGGGTATTGCGGTAATGCTGAATGAAATTAATTCCAGACGGTATCAAAAGGTGACGCAGACAGTGATGCTGTTTCCCTATTTTATATCGTGGATTGTAGTGGGTATGGTGGCGCTTGCGCTTTTTGATGAAAATGCAGGGCTGGTAAACTCCGCTATCCGCGCAATGGGTGGAAACGGCATAGACTGGTATTCCAATCCGGATTATTGGTGGCCCATTCTGATTATTACCACAATTTGGAAGGGCGCCGGTTATGGTTCGATTATTTACTATTGTGCCCTGACTGGTTTTGACCAGAGCCTGTATGAAGCGGCCGAGATTGACGGCGCAGGACGGCTGCAGAGGATTTTTAAAATTACGCTTCCGCTGCTTAAGCCTACGATTATTATTATGTTTTTATTGAATATCGGCGGGATACTGGCAGGAGGCGTGGACCAGATTATGGGTATGACAAATTTAAATCCTTTGTTACTGGAAAAGACAGACACTATTGCCACGTTTGTTTACCGGTCAGCTATTGTGAACGGACAGTTTGAATCTGCGTCCGCTATCACGCTATATCAGTCCATTTTTGGATTTATTCTGGTACTGGGTTCTAACCTGTTGGTAAAAAAAGTGGACCCGGATTACGCGTTGTTTTAAAAAGCCAGTCTGGAAGGAATTGGGGTTATCTGAATGAAGAAAGTAAAAGATACACAATATGCGGTGTCACGCAAAACAAAAGAAAGCATTATTTGCTATGTAATTGTAGGTATTATAACGGTAAGCTGTTTTTTGCCGTTATGGATTTCATTTGTGGCGTCTATTTCAGATGAAACGGAAATTATTAATAAGGGATTTTCCCTGCTGCCAAGAAAAGCAACGTTAGAGACTTACCGTTTCATTCTGGACAACAAGGGAACAATGCTGCTTCGGGCATACGGCGTTTCTTTTCTGACGGTACTTTTGGGAACGGTGTACTCCGTAACTGTCATGACGTTGTTTGCATATGCCACGGCGCAGAAAAAGGAGAATTTCCGGTTTGCACAGCCGCTTTCCTTTTTTGCATGGTTTACCATGATATTCAGCGGCGGCCTTCTGCCCTGGTATATTCTCTGCACAAAGTATTATGGCCTGCAGAATAATATCTGGGCGCTGGTTTTACCTTACGGGATGAATGTGTTTTATATGTTTGTCCTGAAAAGCAATTTTAAGGCGGTGCCGGAGGAGCTGATAGAAGCCGGAAAGATTGACGGGGCTTCAGATGCAAGAATATTTTTCACCATAGCGCTTCCCCTGTCAAAGGTGGGACTGGTGAGCGTCATTTTATTTATGGCGTTGCAGTACTGGAATGATTTTTATTTATCTTTGTATCTGATTACAAAAACGGATTTGTACACACTGCAAAAGCTTTTGTACAACATGATGGCAAATGTATCCGCGCTGCTGACGAATTCTACATTGCAGTCGGCGAAGGACCATATCGTATTGCCGACGAATACGGCGCGAATGGCGATGACAATTTTTACAGTGCTTCCGGTTCTTGTGTTTTATCCGTTTGCACAGAAGTATTTTGTAAAGGGAATTACCGTCGGGGCGGTAAAGGGTTAAGAGGCGGAGCAAGGTCTGCGTCCGCGTCGTATCCGCAGGCTTTTGCAAACATAATGAATATAAAAATGGCGCAGAAAGAGAGGAAAAAATGAAAAAAAGATTTTTGGCAATGGTGATGAGTCTGGTAATCGCGGCAGGGCTTTTGGCAGGCTGCGGTTCAGGAAGTAAGGAAGCTGCGGGGGAAACAAATGCAGCGTCTGAAACAGAAGAAGCGGAACAGAAAAATGAGGATTCCGCGTCCGCACAGGAGGCTGAAGGAGCTTCTTCCAATGATAATAAGGAGCTGGTGGAGCTTCGTCTGATTTTTTATGGAGATATGTCCTCCCGCAGAGAAGAGTTTTTTAAAAACGAGTTCCATGATGCTGTGCTCAAAGACCTGAATATCGACTTGACAGTGGAATTCCTTCCCTGGGGGTCTGACACAAGCGTATCCACGATGCTGGCCAGCGGCGAGAGCTTTGCCATAGAGTATATCGTGGCCAATTATGACTGGCATACAAAGGGGTATCTGGCTGAAATTGACGAATCTCTTCTGGAAGAGCATCTTCCGGCACTGATAAAGGCACGAGGAGAAAACAACGGGTTTGAATGTACAAAATATAATGGTAAAATATATGCGGTTCCTTTTGGAAACAAGCCTTATGCAGGTTCCATGCAGTATTTTGATATCAGAGGCGATATTTTAGACGAACTGGGCTATAAGCCGTCGGATATTAATACGCTGGAAAAGCTGGAAAGCCTTATGGCGGAATGCAAGGAAAAGTATCCCCAGATGCGCACCGTTACCAATCCTGATTTCCTTCCCTACGCACTCTGGTTTTACTGCGGTGAGGGTACAAGGTCTTTAAATGAAGGAAATGATTTTGTATATGTAAACGAAGAAGAGGACGGCGATACGGTTTACAGCTATTTTGAATCGGAAGGGTTTAAAAATCTTTGTGAAATTACAGCCAGATGGGCTCAGCTTGGATATCTTGATAAGGATTTGATTACCAATCCGTCTCAGGGTGATGCAGACTGGAATACGGCTAACTGCTTAAGCCGTAACGGTATGCCCGGCTCCCTGATTTCCACCAGTCTGAAAACGGCTAATCCAAAGGCATATGAGACAATGGTGAAAATAGGCAGTCAGGTAAATATTAAAAATAAGGATTATGACTGGGGTATTGCGATTTCGGCTTCGGATAAGGAAAATGTTCCACGCTGGCTAGACCTGTTTAATTGGATGTATCTGGACCAGGAGCACTTTAACTTTTGCGTGTATGGCGTGGAAGGCAAGGATTATGAAATGACGGAAGACGGCTCGGTTAACAAGCTGGTTTCGGATTCCTTTATTGACAGCTGGTTTATGGAGGCAATTCCTTATAATGTTTATGATTCCTCCTTCCCGCAGGAAACCATTGATGAATACGAGCATTTTGACGATGATGCGGTGTTCTCCAAGCTGACAGGATTTTCTTTTGATACGACGCCGGTAGCGACGGAGGTTGCGATGCTGACTTCGATATATGATGAAAAATTAAAACCGATGTCTCTGGGATTCCTGGATTATGATGAAAACATCGACAGTGTGATTGCAGAGCTGAAAGTAGCAGGATTGGATACCTACATTGCCGAATATCAAAGACAGTTTTCTGAATTTTATGCGCAAAAATAAGTAGGAAGCAGGAGAAAGGCTGTCGCGGATGCGGCGGTCTTTCCACGCTTAAGATGGGGAGAAACGAAGATGAATATACCGGAGGGCAGAGTATCGGAACAGGTGGCATATTTTAAACCGTATAAAGGCCATGTACGCAATCCCGGAATGGGAATCATTTCTATGGCAATCAGTGACCATATGGTGACGGGCTATTCGCCGCAGCAGAGGGCGGCAAATGATTTAAAAAAGCCTTTTAAACTGAAGGAAAAAATGTTGGAAGAGGTATGCAGGCTTCCGTTTATAGATAATTTATATATCCGTGTTGGATGGAACGATGTGCAGAAGGCGGAAGGAAGACTGGACATTATTCCGGAATTTGAAATGGCCGTGGAGGCTGCGCGGAGGGCAGGAATTACATGGGGCTTTCGTATTATGCAGGCATCGCCCAGCAATGAAAGGGAGGATTTACTGCCGGATTTTTTAAGGGGACGCCTTCCCGTATATCCCTATTATGACGGAGCATTTTACGGACCATCGCCGAAAAAGCTGCCTTTATATACGGAAGAATACTTACAGTATTGGAACGAGATGCTTCAGATGCTCGGAGAAAAGTATGATTCCGATTTATCCCTTGCTTACGGCGATGTGTCAGGATTTGGCCTGTGGGGAGAAGGTCATCATGGATGCCATGTAAAACCGGAGGAACCTGTTGTGGACTTGGAGCTGGATTCCAGAGAAAGGACGGAAGAGATTGTCGGAACCTTAATTGACAGTCACAGAAAAGCTTTTCCCAAAACGCCAATGGTGTTGAATCTGGTGCTTTCCGAATACAAAGCGGCGCAAGATGCCATACAGAACGGGTGCTGGGTACGGAGAGACAGCTATTATCACTGGTTTACGGCCGAACACGCAGCCAGAGGGCTGATGAAGCGGGGGGATGCGGCAATGATTTTTGAGACGGTCATGCCGGGAATAGAGATGGAAGATAATAAGGATGCAGCCTTCCGCCGGAATTATATGGAGCTGCCGGACAAAATGTGTGATTATGGAGCAGCTTACGGAATCGTCGGATTTAATCCCCTGGATACGCTTTATGCGGCTCATATGATGTCGGGACTGTTTGAAACCTTTTCTGAAAGAGCCGGATACCGGCTGCGCCCTTCTATCGTATGGAAAGCGACTGACCCGGACGGGGGAAGGAGCCTTATACTCGGGATGGTAAACGACGGCTCTGCGAATCCGCCGGGAACGGTCAGCTTTACTGCGGAAGGTATGGGGGGAAAAACGCAGGTTCAGGTAAACGGAGCAAATTTTTCGGGGAGAATGTATCTGGTGGAGCTTCCGCTTCCTGAAGGCTGTGGCTCTATAGTAGAGCTTTCCATGACGCTTACCATGGGAGGGAAATGTATGCCTGTCCGGTTTGCTGCGGATACGGGCGAGGGCAAAGCACCTGAAAAGCTGCGGATTTTTTTGAATCACGAATAAAGGCAGGTTAAACCGGAGGAGGAAATATGGGGTGGCTGAAAGATAAAACAGGAACTTTATTTTCGAAAACAGTACTGGGAATGCTGTCAGTGTCTTTAACGGTACTGATTGCCGCAATTATAGTTCTGTTCTCCTGGTTTCGTGCACAGATGGCGGAGGGATACCGGGAACTGACTTATGAAGCGATGGCCAATACGGATACGGTATTTTCCGGTAGATTGACGGATGCAAAAAACAGGATAACGGAATGGTATACATCCCCCGACGGAATCTGCCTGCGTCTTAAAGAGAATACGCCGTTTACGGAGCATATGTCGTTTATCAATAAAATTTTGAGTACCTTAAACGGAAACAGCTTCATGCAGTCGGTATGCTTTGTCAATACCGGAAAAAGTATATCTCTTACGGTAGGCTCCAACGTTTCCCACCCTGAAGATTTAGAGGAAAGTCTTTTAGGTCAACTGGAAAATGTGGGAAACGGAAACCGGATTTTTTTCTGGAATGCAAAAGACAGCTTTTCGGACGATACGATTCCGATTATGAGCGTATCTATGGCGGAAAATGCCATGGGAGACTTGCGCTTTTCCGGCATGTCCGTTATCAATATCGATTTGCGCCAGTTTAATAAGAGTCTTTTTTCCGGCAGAAAGCAGGGACAGTTCCGGCTGATTGTGTTGGACCGGGAGGGAGTGGTAGTCTGCAACAGCGATTTGACAAATCTTGGCGAGGACTGGTCGCAAAAAGAGTGGGTACAGCGCATTCTCGGAGGAGAAACACAGTTTGACGTTAAGGAAGAAGGAAAACGCTGGGAGATTCAGGCGGCCTTGTCCGGCGAGGACGGCTTTTATATGGTAGCGCAGTCGGAGTACGTGGCGCGGATTGTCAACGTAAACTATATTCTCTATATGGTTCTTGCGGTAATCCTCGTAGCAGCGGCGACGATAGTCGTTATGACGATGCTGGTATCCCGGAGGATTTTTCAGCCGTTCCGTACAATGGTAGGTAATTTAAAGCAGTCGCCAATGATGGATGAGCTGGAAGAGGAAAGGGATGAGGTCGCTTTTCTGGAACATTTCTATGAAGGAATCTCTACTAATTTAAGAACCTTAAACGACAGGAAAGAAAATGACTTCATTGTTAAAAATTTACTTTTGGGGAACCAGAGAAAAGAAATTAAGCTGTTGATGTAGCAGAAAGAAATTCTTGCAGAGGATGTACCTTACTATATGCTTCTCGTTTTGGTGGAGAGCTGTGACAGTAAAGAAAATTTCAGTATGCAGGAATATGATATGTTAAGGAGTATGTCAGGCAGTGTTTTTTGCAGCGCGTTGGAAAAGTACGGACGCTGTACCTGCCTGGAAGTAGGGCTGCGGAGGATGCTGTTTATCATATCCGGCATTTCGAATATCCGTCCTGATTCGGAAAGAATTCTGGAGGCGGTAAAGAGGGCGGAGCTTTCATTGAAAAAGCTCTCTCAAATCCGAATATACAGCTTATTGTCCGAAGCTTTGGTGGATGGCGGGGAGACTTGCGTTGCCTGTTTCACAAGGCTGAATGACTGTCTGAAAACCCGGCATTTGCTGGAAAGGGAAGACACGCTGGTGATAGGGATAGAGGAGGAACATATAAAGGACGAAATACCCGAAGAATTGCTCCTTAGCCTGAAACAAAGAGATAAAGCGGGCTTTATGGAGGTGCTTCGCCACGTTCTGGCAGAGTGCGAGACGATGCCGTGGAGCGCTTTTTCGGACAGAATTGCCAAAGTGGCGTCGGTGATAGTGAAAGCCGGAAGGATGAAACAGACAGAGAAAAAAAATTCTGAGGAAATGATGAAAAGCCGGGTTGCGGCGATGAAAGAGCGGGAGGAGCTGCTTTTATGGCTGGAATCGCTGTATGATGAAGCGGCTATTCAAATCAGTAAGGTCAGCAGCCATTCTACGGCTTCCATGATGGAGGAGGCGGTGGATTATATCCGCAATAACTATGACGACTGCAATTTGAATGTGAATCAGCTGGCGGAACGGCTGAATATCAGTACGGCATATTTCGGACAGTTGTTTGCGGAGTTTACAGGGCTTCGGACATTGGATTACATTTTGCGCATACGCATGGAAAAGGCCAGAGATATTCTGCTTTCCGAGCCGGGAACGGATATTTCCCAGGTGGCGTCTGCGGTGGGCTATGGAAGCAGTACTTATTTTACGACTGCCTTTAAGAAATTTTACGGGGTCACGCCGTCCCGCTTCCGGGATTATCACGCTGCGGCGGAAAGGAGAGTGGAGGATGCTGAGAATAACGGAATGTAGGGTGAATCATCTTGTAAATCCGGTTGGTTATAAAATGGATAATCCGGTTTTTTCCTGGATAACGGAGGGAGGAACCGCAAAGGATTCAAGAATTGTGGTAAGCACGGAAAAGGGAGTTGCGAGAGATACGGGATTTCAGGAAATGAATCCTCTTGGAACGGAGGTTGAATTAACGCTTTCTCCGAGGACGGAGTATAAATGGAAAGTTTTTGTCCGCGGTCTGGATGGAGAGGTTTCAGAGAGTGAGAGTTGGTTTTTTGAGACCGGTAAGAGGCAGGAGGTGTGGAAAGGAAAATGGATTGCCGCTGCCAGGGAGGATGTGCGCCTTCCGATTTTTCAAAAGGAGGTTCTGATTGATAAAACAAAAAGGCTGAAGAAAGCCAGACTATATATTTGCGGATTGGGACTGTATGAGGCATATTTAGACGGCATTAAAATTGGAGATGCCTATCTGACGCCGGGGCTTTTTGCCTACGATAAGTGGATACAGGCACAGACATATCCGGTGACAGAACTGTTACAGTCGGGCAGGGAACGTCAGATATTATCTGTTCTTGTGGGAGAAGGGTGGTATGGAGGGCGGTTCTGCTTTGGAAGCTCCCAGAAGAGCTTTTACGGGAAAGATATGCGTCTGCTTGCGGAGCTGCATCTGGAATATGAGGATGGCAGTGAAGAAATAATCGGAACTGACGAAACATGGAAAGTATTGCGAAGCAAAATAACCTTCTCCGGTATTTATGACGGTGAGTGCCGGGATGATACGCTTAAGGAGCTTTTGCCGGAAACGGTTGTTTTGGCGGAGCCGCAGAAAGTTCCTTTGACCGATAATTTGAGCGTACCGGTGAAAAAGCAGGAATGTTTTCAGGCAAAAATAGCGGATACGGTTTCCGGAGAACTTGTGCTCGATATCGGACAGAATATTGCCGGGATGTTTTTATTGCGGGTAAAGGAGCCGGCAGGAAAAAAAGTCCGGCTGCAGTTTGGGGAAATTTTACAGGACGGCTGTTTTTACCGGGAAAATCTGCGTACGGCTAAGGCGGAATATTGTTATATCTCGGATGGGAAAGAACATGTTCTGCGCCCTCATTTTACTTATTTCGGATATCGGTATGTAAAAATAGAGGGCGTGAGCAATTTCAGGCCGGAGGATTTTCAGGCTTACGCAATTTACTCGGATATTCCCATGCGGGGAACGATTCATACGGGAAATAAGAAAATCAATCAGCTTCTGTCGAATGTTTTATGGGGAATGAAAAGTAATTTTGTGGATATCCCGACAGATTGCCCGCAGAGAGACGAGCGTATGGGGTGGACGGGCGATGCCCAGATATTCAGCGAAACGGCCTGTTTTCTGGCGGATGCTTATGCCTTTTACAGAAAATATCTCTATGATATGGCGCAGGAACAGAAGGAATGTGGAGGAATGGTTCCCGATGTAATTCCTTCAGTAGGGATGAGGCAGGCCTGCAGCGTGTGGGGAGACGCTGCGTGTATTATTCCGTGGAATTTGTATTTGTACTATGGAGACGCCACTATTTTAAAGGAACATTATGAGAGCATGAAAGCGTGGCTTTCCTATATTGAAAAGACGGATGGCGACAATCATGGCTGGCGGAAAGTGTTCCATTACGGGGACTGGCTGGCTCTGGATTCTCCTTATCCCGGTCAGTATCAGACGAGGGGAGGCACGGATGAAGGTTTTATCGCAGAGGTTTATTATCGAAAGAGTGCTCTGATTACGGCTCAGACGGCTGAAGTGCTGGGCTTTGACAAGGACAGGATTTATTACGAAAGTCTGGCTGAGCGGATTTTGAGCGATATCAGGGAGGAGTATTTTTCGACGACCGGAAGATGCTGCATTAATACACAGACAGCGGCGCTTTTGGTTTTGGAGGAAAACTTAAATATTCCGGACAGAGCAAGGGAGCAGCTTGGAACGCTCATTCGTAATCATAACGGTAAGCTTACCACCGGGTTTGTAGGTACGCCTCTTTTGTGCCAGTGTCTGACAGAGCAGGGAATGGAGAAAGAGGCTTTCCGGCTTTTGTTGAATGAAGAATATCCGGGATGGCTTTATGCGGTAAATCTTGGCGCGACAACAGTCTGGGAGCGATGGGATTCCGTGGATGAGACGGGACATATCTCAGAGATGGGAATGAACAGTCTGAACCATTATGCCTACGGTTCGGTGGCGGCATGGATTTGGAAAGGAATCGTCGGGATAAAACCGGTTAAGGAAGCGCCAGGTTTTAAAAAAGTAATCATTTCCCCTCACGTAAACTGGAAAGTAAAAAGTGTGAATGCGGTCTTTCCATCGCCGTCAGGTGTATATCGGATACAGTGGGAGGTAGCGGATGTGTCTCATATCCATATTAAAATTGCGGTTCCTTCTGGGTGCAGTGCAACGGTTATTTTGCCCTACGCAAAAGGACGGGAGCCTTTTACACTGGAAGGAGAATACTTTGAGGAGACTTACGAGACGGAAAGCGCTCTTTGGCGTGGGCTGAATATTGAGGAGGATTTGCGGATCCTGATGTCGTATCCGGAAAGCCGGGAAATTTTGGAAAGCGAAATCAAGGATGTGAAATACCTCCTGACCTATACGGGTGATTATCCATTGCGGGAAACTCTGGAGAATCTCGGATATGAGAAGGAGACTATTGGCAGGATTGCGGGGCGATTGCAGGAAATTGTGATTTGAGAGCAGAAAGAGCGTTTTCAAAACTGTTGCAGGAATAAATCGATATCCTTAAATTATTATAGTGACAATACTGAATTGAGAATGCTATAATCTGAAAACATAAACCATAAAAATCTAAAAGCACCAGCGAAGGCGCCCGAATAAAAAACAGCACAGAAAGGACATCATCATGGACTACCAGTTATCATTAAAAAATCTCTCGTCAAAAACCATCTACCCCTTAGGAGAAGATTTCAAAGGAACCGGCAGGGACGGCGAAACCATTTCCTTCACCAATTATTATATGGAAAAAAACGGCCGTCCTTTTTTCGGAGTCAGCGGGGAATTTCATTTCAGTAGAATGAATGCGGAGCGCTGGGAGGACGAGCTGATAAAAATGAAAATGTGCGGAATCAACATGGTGGCAACCTATGTATTCTGGATTCACCATGAGGAGGAGGAGGGTATTTTTGACTTTTCAGGCAGCAGGGATATCCGCAGGTTTGTGGAGCTGTGTAAAAGGCACGGTCTGTATGTGATTCTGCGGGTGGGGCCTTTTGACCACGGAGAGGTGCGTAACGGCGGACTGCCTGACTGGCTGTACGGAAAGCCCTTTGAGGTACGGAAAATCAGCGAAGGTTTTCTGGGTTATACGAAGCGGCTTTACACAAAGGTGGCGGAAGAAGTTGGCGGGCTGTTTTTTAAGGACGGCGGGCCGATTATCGGGGTGCAGATTGATAATGAATATATGCATTCCTCCGCGCCCTGGGAGATTACCACGGGAATTTCCGACGAGTGGGTGTTTACAGGGGATGAAGGGGAGGAATATATGCTGCGGTTAAAGGCGCTGGCGGCGGAGTGCGGTCTGAATCCGGTGTTTTATACCTGCACGGGCTGGGGCGGTACGCCAACGCCAAAGTCCATGATGCCTTTGTGGGGCGGTTATGCTTTCCGGCCCTGGATTTTTTATTCCCATAAGGGGGAGCATCCGGCCACCGAGGAATATGTGTATCAGGATTTTCATAACAATGAGGCGACGTGTACCAACGATTTCAAGCCTTCCTATGCGCCGGAGGAAAAGCCTTATGCCTGCTGCGAGATGGGCGGCGGCATGGGTTGCAGCTATTATTACCGGTTTCAGTTTCCCTATAAGAGCGTGGACGCCATGGCAAATATCAAAATTGCCTCCGGCTGTAATTTCCTTGGTTACTATATGTTTCAGGGCGGGAGCAATCCGGTGGGGAAAAGCGGCATTTTTATGAACGAGGGGCAGGTGCCGAAAATTTCCTATGATTATCAGGCGGCGTTAGGGGAGTTCGGGCAGATAAGGGAATCCTACAGGCGGCTGAAATGTATTCATTATTTTACGGAAGTTTACGGGGAAAGGCTGTGCGGTCTGAAAACGGTTCTGCCAAAAGGGGTTTCTCACATTGACCCCAGGGACGGGGAGACGCTTCGGTACGCGGTGCGTACGGACGGGAAAAGAGGTTTTCTTTTTATCAACAATTATCAGGACCATGCGCCCATACCGGAACGGCGGGGTGAGAGGATTACTTTACAGCTTGAGGATGAGGAGATTACCTTTTCCATTGATATTGCCGGCGATGAGAACGGGATTCTGCCTTTTCATTTTGACATGGACGGGATTGATTTGGTAAAGGCCACGGCGCAGCCGGTTACGGTAATCCGCCCCGGCGGGGAGCGGACGTATGTGTTTTTTGTGCCGGAGGGAATGAGAGCGGAATTTGTGTTCGAGGAGGGGGCCTGCGTTTACAGGGATGAAGAAAGGGCTTCTGAGGATACTTCCGGCAGCAGTATCAACAGTGGCTGCACGGACAGGGCGGATGATAAGAATGCTTATGAACATGAAGGCCACGGCGGAATCGCGAAACAAAACAAATATATTTGCGCGGAACATTCGGACGCGGAACGTTTTTATGTGGAAAAAGGAAATACGAAAGTTACAGTACTGGCGCTGAGCCGCCGGATGGCGGAGAGGATGTACCGCATCAGCAAAGAAAGGCTCCTGTTTACGGACGCCGCAGTTCTGGAGGACGGGAGGGGAATCCGTCTGGAGACGACAGCGGATGTGTGCAGGACGGAGCTTTATCCGGCGCGGCTTCCATCAGAGATATCAGAAGCCGCCGGAGAATCTGCGGTAAACGCAGGCGCGGAGAATGACAACAGTTGTCCTTTCCTTAGAGGTTATACTTTTAAGGCCGATAAGAAGCAGGTGGAAGTAAAAGTAAGCAAAGTGAGTACCGGCAGGTATACGATTAATTTTCCTGAGAATTTCATGGACGGTCTTAAGGATGCCATTTTGCAGATTGAATATAACGGCGACATTGGTCATGCTTTTATCGACGGCAGGATGATACATGACAATTTCTGCAATGGCGCGGTCTGGGAAATCGGGCTTAGGGAATTTGCGGCTGAGCTTGCGGATAAGCCTTTGACAATTTACATTACCCCCCTTAAGAAGGGCGCGAAGGTCAATGCGGAAACGGCGATGGCGGCCCGGACGGAGGAAGTGGAGGAATATGTGGGTGAGCTCGTGGGAGCAAGGGTTTTGCCGGTGTATGAAGTCCGGGTATGCCCGCCGGAATAAATTTCCAGATTCCGGTGAGCGAATGTGGAGTCAGAAAGGATGTCAGCCCGGAATCTGAAAACTGACTTCCTTAAGGCGCCGCCAGAACCTTGATAAATTGCTCCGACAGGGGTATACTGATTGAAAGAGAAAGCCTTTATGGGCTGTGATATTCAATTGGAGGGTGGAAAGGTATGTCTATTGTCGGATATTATGATGGAACGGCTGTACGTTTAAGCGAGCCTTTGCAGATGAATCAAAAGGTTTTGGTTATTCCCATAGAAAGTGAAATGGATTTGGAGGGGTCAGCGGCAGGGGGACTTCGCAAATATGCAAATCCGTCTTTGATTGAGCAGGAAAAAGATGCGTGGAGGAAGGCGGCGGTTAAAAAATATGCGGGGGAATAAATGTCTGCTGGACGCAAATGCGGTGCTGAGGTTTTTGTTACAGGATAATGAAGAACAGTTTCAACATATCAGGACGGTTATCCGAACTGAAAAATGTTATGTGACACTGGAAATATTAGCGGAAGTTTGCTATGTGTTAGAGGGACTTTATCAGGTTCCCAGAGAAGATATTATAAGTAATTTCCGTAAGCTTAATAATGATGTTGTCATTGTGAATGCTGATATACTGCTTAGAGCTTTGGAGGTTTTTGATGAGCCTCCCAAGCTTGACTTTGTAGATTGCCTTTTATATGGTTATAAGAAAGAAAAAGGGATTGATATTATAACGTTTGACAAAAAATTGCAAAAACAATTGGGAAATATATTTTAAGAAATGCTGAAAGAAAGGGGCCTTATCAACCAGATAAGCCCCTTTTTACAGTTCCACCCCCTTAAAATGAATACTGTCGCTCCTCTTATATTCCTTCGGCGACATTCCCACAACCTTCTTGAAAATCCTCGAAAAATAATACTGGTCCGAATACCCCAGCTGCTGGGCAACCTCATACACATAGGAGTCTGTGACGCGCAGGAGCCGGCAGGCCTTTTTCATCTTGAGATTGATATAAAAGTCCATAGGCGCATGCTGGGTATATTTCTGAAAAATAGCGTTTAAATAGCTTTTCGACAAATCAAATTCCGCCACAATATCCTCGAGAGTTAAATTCTCCGCCAGATGCTTCGACATATATCGGATTACGTTGGTCACGTGCTTGTTCTGCTCCAACGTGGCGTTGACCTTTTCCCGGTGATAGGTTTCCGCCAGAATCAGGGAGAGCACCTGGGAGATGTAGATGAAATTTCCCAGAGTGTAGTTGCCGTCAAGAACGCGGAAGAGCAAATCAAAGAGAAAGTGCATGCGGTTTTTGGCGTAATCCGAGTTAAACACGATGGTCTTGCAGTCGTTCAAGGGGAAAAACCTCGTATCTTCCCCCTTAAGATGCACCCATAAAATACTCCATGGATTCTCCTCGCAGGCATAATAAAGATGCTTCTTGAAACGGGGGATGCAGAAAGCCTGATTTTCCCGAAGGGTGTATTCCTTCCCTTCCACCACAATAATTCCGCTTCCCTCCGTGCAGTACATGAAGATATATTCTTCAATGCCCTCCTTTCGCTCCCGGTAATGATGCGCGGCGCGGGGGAAAAATCCTACGTCTGTCAGATACAATCTTTTAACCTGCGGATGTTCCACGTAATCCTGAAAGGATTCTGTGGGAAGAACAATCATCTGCTCCCCCTTAAATCCGTCTGATTTCCATTCCTGTAAACTATCCATAGGCAGAGAATATCACATTTGTGGAAGATTGTCCATCATTACTCACGATATGATATTCTTTTTTGCTCCCGACCATGTTAAGATGATTGCAGAAACAGATGATTTCATGTAAGGTAAGGCCCGCAAGGAGGCAGGCTTGGCCGGTCATGGATTTGTGATAAACAATCTGGCTGTTAATAGCCCGGGAAAAGGAGAGAATTTATGGAAAGTAAGAGTAGCGTAAAAATCTGGGAGGAGCTCTGCACCATTCCCACTTATCCGGTATGCCCGCCGGAAAAAAGCCCTTTATTTATTGAAAAGCGTGCCTATCAGGGAAGCACAGGCAAGGTTTACCCTCTGCCGGTGACGGAAAAAATATCCGATGAGAAGAAGGACGTCGCCTACAGGGCGGTGTATCTGGAAAATGAATATCTGAAGGTTATGGTTTTTCCTGAGCTGGGCGGCCGTATTCAGCGGGCTTACGATAAAACCAACGGGTATGATTTTGTCTATTATAATCATGTGATGAAACCGGCTCTTGTAGGGCTTACCGGCCCCTGGGTTTCCGGCGGAATCGAGTTCAACTGGCCCCAGCATCACCGCCCGTCCACGTACTCTCCGGTTGACTATACGTTATCCGAAAATCCCGACGGCTCCTGTACGGTCTATGTGAGCGAGACGGATAAGATGTACGGAACCAAGGGGATGGCGGCCATTTCCCTTTATCCGGGAAAGGCCTACATAGAAATCAAAGGCCAGCTTTACAACCATACCGATTTGCCCCAGACATTCCTGTGGTGGGCGAATCCGGCAGTACCCGTCAACGACAATACCTACTCGGTGTTCCCGCCTGACGTGAACGCGGTTATGGACCATGGAAAACGCGCGGTGTCAACCTTCCCCATCGCCACCGGCGAGTATTATAAGTGCGATTATTCCGCGGGCGTGGACATCTCCCGTTATAAAAACGTGAAGGTGCCAACCTCCTATATGGCGGCTCATTCGGATTTTGATTTTATCGGCAACTATGACGAGGGAGTGGAGGCCGGTCTGCTTCACGTGGCTGACCACCATATTTCCCCCGGCAAAAAACAGTGGACATGGGGAAACGGCGACTTCGGGCGCACCTGGGACAGGAACCTGACGGACGAGGACGGTCCTTACATCGAGCTTATGACGGGAGTCTTTGCGGACAACCAGCCGGACTTCACGTGGCTCAAGCCCCACGAGGAAAAGACCTTTGTGCAGTATTTTATGCCCTATAAGGGAGTGGGACGTGTGGGGAACGCCACGAAGGACGCTATGGTGAGCCTTTCGAAAGAGACGGACGGCAGGGCGGTTCTTAAGGTTTACGCAACGGCGGCTTATCCCCGGGCCGAAATCAGGGTGACATATGACGGTAAGCTTCTTTATGAGGAAACGGCGGATTTAAGTCCGGCGTCCTGTCATACGGTGTCCTTTTCCGTGGACGATATCGGTATGATTGAGAAAAGCGCCTGCCGGGTATCGGTATCCTGCAACGGCAAGACGCTTGTGGATTATTCCGTGTATGAAAAGCATCCCGAGCCCATTCCCTCCCCGGCGGAAAATATGAAAGCGCCGGAGGAATTGAAATCCACGGAGGAATTGTATCTTGCGGCGACGCATTTAGAGCAGTACCGTCACGCAACCTATGAGCCCGCCGACTATTATCTGGAAGGGCTTCGCAGAGACAAAACGGATATCCGCCTAAACAACGGCTACGGGCTCCTGCTCTTTAAGAGGGGCCGTGTGAAAGAGAGCATTCCTTATTTTGAGGCGGCAATCAGAAAGCAGACCTGGAAGACGCCCAATCCCTATTACGGGGAATGCTATTTTAATCTGGGACTTGCGCTGGAAGCTGCGGGGCAGGAAGAAAGAGCTTACGACGCTTTCTACAAGTCCACGTGGAGCGCGGAAACCCAGAGCGCGGGATTTTTCTGGCTGGCGAATCTGGCGGCAAGGAAAGGAAGCTATGAGGAGGCGCTGGCGTTCGTCTCTAAATCCCTTCTGCAGAACTGGCATAACATGAAAGCCCGCACCTTAAAGGCGGCGATTATGAGAAAGCTGGGGATGGACGCCTCGGGGCTTTTGAAGGAAAGTCTGGAAATCGACCCTCTGTACATGGGATGCCTTTACGAGCTGGCGGCCGGAAGCAGCGTGCAGACGGCAGAAACAGCGAAGGAGTCTGCTTCATGGCGTATCTGGAAGGAAAAAATGCGCAGAGAAGCCCACAACTATCTGGAGCTTTCTCTGGATTACATCAAGGCCGGATTTTACGGGGACGCCCTTGCAATCCTTAAGGCATGCCCGAACAAAAATCCCATGTGCCGGTATTATGAGGGATATGCCTGCAAAAAAGCGGGAAATTTCGAAGCGGCAAAGGAGAGCTTCCTTGCCGGGGAGGCGGCGGATTCCGATTACTGCTTCCCTAACCGGGTGGAGGAAATTGCGATTCTGGAGGCGGCGGTCGCGATGCTGGATACCGCTCCCATGGCGCACTATTATCTGGGCAACCTTTTTTACGATAAAAAGCAGTATGGGGCGGCAACGAAGCATTGGGAAAAGGCGGTTTCGGAAAAGGACTCTCTTGCGATGGCGTACAGGAATCTTTCCATTGCCTATTTCAATAAAGAGCATGACGGGGAAAAAGCCATGGCGGCCATGGAAAAGGCTTTTGAACTGGATGGGGCATACCCCCGCTTCCTTCTCGAGTATGACCAGCTTGCCGCAAAGCTGAACCGTTCAAATGAAACAAGGCTGGCGACGCTGGAGGCTCATAAGGAGCTTGTCCGGGCAAGAGACGATTTGTATCTGCGCTATATCACGCTGCTGAACTGCATGGGGCGATACGAAGAAGCCCTTGGGGCGCTTCAAAATCACAGATTCCATCCGTGGGAAGGCGGCGAAGGCAAGGTAAGCGCACAGTACCGCTTTGCGCTGATTGAGCTGTCAAAGCAAAAGCTGGAGAAAAAGCAGGCTGCCGAGGCCCTGGAGCTGCTTGGCGCAACCATCACTTACCCCGAAAATCTGGGCGAGGGGAAGCTGCCCAACGTGCCGGATAATCAGGCTCATTATTATATGGGAGTTGCCTGCCGGATGCTTGGAGACGAGGAAAAGGCGGCGGAATATTTTGAGCTTGCGGCGTCGGGGCCGCAGGAACCGGAAAAGGCGCTTTACTATAACGACCAGCCCTCGGACTTCATTTTCTATCAGGGACTGGCAAACCGGGAGCTTGGAAGGGATGGGGTCGCAAGGAAGGCATATCATCAGCTTATGATTTTCGGGGAAAAGCATTTGTTTGACGAGGTATCCTACGATTTCTTCGCCGTATCGCTGCCGGAAATCGAGGTTTATCAGGATGATATCGCCCTCCGCAATGTTCAGTACTGCAACTATTTACGGGCATTGGGGGCAATGGGCCTCGGGGAAAAGGAGAAGGCACGGGAGCTGTTTGACGGGATTCTGGAAAAACAGGCGGACCATCAGGGCGCGCTTTCACACAGAGAAATGACACGATGAGAGGAATCGACGCGCGGACATTTGCATAAAGCGTATACGCGGCGGCGCGGCATGACCGCGGGCAAAGCGGGAGAGGGTAAGGAAAGAAGAATGTTTTATTCATTAGAGGGTATCTGGCAGGCAGGCCTTGACGGGGGAATCAGCGGAGAAATAAAGCTCCCCGGCACCCTGGACGAAAACGGGCTTGGACATAAGGACGCGGGCGCCAATCAGTGGCACCCGGAAGCGGCTATCGGGAATGCGGAGGAGGGGTTTGACCCGGACGCTCCCATTGCCACAAGATTTACAAGAAAATTCACCTACGAGGGGGAGGCAAGGATGACCAGGCGGATTTCCTTTCAGCCCCCAGAGGGAAAACGCATCTTTCTGGAGGCGGAGAGAGCAAGGTGCTTAAGGCTTCTGGTGGACGGAAAAGAGACGCCGGATTTTATTCCGGCCTCCATAACCACGCCCCACGTGTTTGAGGTGACGGGACTTCTTAACGGAGACAACGAACTGACGCTGCTTTCTGACAACAGCTATCCGGGGCTGCCTCACGATGCGATTGTCTTTTCTTCGGCTGCCACAGACGAGACCCAGACTAACTGGAACGGCGTTCTGGGCTATTTGCGCCTTCGGGTGGAGGAGCCGGTGTTTCTCTCCGCCGTGCGGGCATATCCTAAAGGGGAGGGGCTGACGGTTCGTGCGGAGATTGCGGCGGCGGAGCCTTACAGCGGAGCGCTGCGCGTCAGCTCCGATGCTTTAAAGGAGGCGGCTTCCGTGGAGGTAAACGTGCCTGCGGGAAAAAGCACAGTGGAAATAAAGGATATTCCGCTCGCGGAGGATGTGCGGCGGTGGGACGAATATGAGGGAAATCTCTATGAACTTAAGGCGGAGCTTTCCGGCTTTTCGGAGAAAAGGATTACCTTTGGCGTGCGGGATTTCGGCGATGACGGAAAAGGGCGTCTTGCAATCAACGGAAGGACTTTCTTTCTCCGCAGCGAGGCAAACTGCGGGGAATTCCCGGAGACCGGGCGCCCTCCCATGACGGAGGAGGAATGGCGGACGGTTTTGGAAACCTACAAATCCTACGGTATCAACTGTATGCGCTTCCACTCCCACTGTCCCCCGGAAGCGGCTTTTACCGCGGCGGATAAGCTGGGTATGATGATGCAGCCGGAGCTTTCCCACTGGAACCCGAAAAACGCCTTTGAGCCGGAGGACTCCTTTGCCTATTATCAGACGGAGCTGGAACAGACGATTCTCATGCTGGCAAATCATCCCTCCTTTGTGATGCTGACACTTGGAAACGAGCTGTGCACCGGAAAAACCGGGCACGAGCGCATGAGCCTTCTGCTTGACAAGGCAAGGGCGCTGGACGATACCCGGCTTTATGCCAACGGCTCCAACGTGCATTACGGAACCATCGGCTGTGACGGCGACAGTGATTTTTATACCTCCCAGTCTTATTTCCGGGAGCCTCTGCGCGGAATTTTTGCGGGAATGCCGGATTTGATGGAGCGGGAGGAGAAGCGCGCCGCCGCGGAGAGCCGGGAGCAGACAGCAGAAGGAGATGAGGGGAAGGAAGCAGAAAAGCAGGAAGATGCAAAAAACCGGGAACAGATGCAGAGCGAAGGGAAAACTGCCGCGCCGAAGGCAATCAGAATTAAGGGGTACATTAACAACCAGTATCCCAATGCCCGGACGAATTACGATGCGTCCATGGAGAGTCTGCGGAAGGACTTTAAAAAACCGGTTTTCAGCTTTGAGGTAGGGCAGTTTGAAGTGCTTCCTTACTTTGAGGAGCTTAACGATTTCCAGGGAGTTTCCGACCCGGCAAATTACCGCCTGATTCAGAAAAAAGCGGACGGGCTGGGCCTCTTAAAGGAGTGGAATAAGTATGTGGAGGCTACGGGAGAGCTGTCCCGGATTGGCTACCGGGAGGAAATCGAGGCGGCTATGCGGACGAAGGAGCTGTCGGGGATTTCCCTCCTGGGACTGCAGGATTTCCCCGGACAGGGAACGGCTCTTGTGGGGATGCTGGACTCCCACTTAAAGCCCAAGCCCTTTGACTTTGCAAAGCCGGAAGCGTTCCGGGCGTTTTTCCGGGACTGTCTGCCGCTGGTGCTTCTGGAGAAATATACCTATGAGGCAGGCGAAGTGCTGCAGGCCGATATTCAGGTGGCAAATTTCGGGAAGAAGAATCTTAGCGGGGAAATCCGGTATGAGCTGAAAGGAAGCGGTATTTATATAGAAGGAACTCTGCCGGAGGCAAATTGTCCGGCAGGTGAAAATACCATGGCCGGCAGGCTTTCTATTCCCCTTGCAGGAATTGAAAAGGCAGTCCGTCTGGATTTGACTGTCTGTGTAAAGAGCGGGGAAGAGATTTTCAATACTTACCCTGTCTGGGTTTATCCGAAGACGGAACCGGTCTGCCCGGAAGATGTGTATGAGACGAAATGCCTTGACGATAAGGCAAGGGAGGTTCTGGCAGCGGGAGGGAAGGTATATCTGTCGCCGGATTCCACGCCGGAAGCTCTGCCGAACTCCATTCAGGCACAGTTTACCACGGATTTCTGGTCTGTGGGGACTTTCCCGATGCAGGAGGGCGGAATGGGACAGCTGATTGACGAGACGCACCCTGTTTTTGAGGACTTTCCTACCGAGTTCCACACCAACTGGCAGTGGTGGCCCATGGCAGACCAGAGGGCGGTCATTCTGCCAAAGATGATGAAATCCATTGTCACGGAGATGGACAGCTATGCTTATATGCGTCCGATGACGCAGCTTCTGGAATGCCGCTGCGGAGGAGGACGGCTGCTTTTATCCTCCATGGGGCTGCAGAATCTTTTGCAGTATCCGGAGGCAAGGGCGCTGCTTTCATCCATTTACCGGTATCTCGCATCGGAAAAGTTTGCGCCGGAGCAGGAGCTGGCGCCGGAGACGGTGGCGGAGCTGGTGAGATAAAAATTTCGTCATATGTGAAAACGTCACGGAAGCGGGAAGCAATATATAATCAGCAAGTAAATATGGGAGCAAAATCGCGGTGTTTTCGGGAGAGGAAATGCCGCGATTTTGTCATTTCCAACTAATACCGTAATATGCAAGATGAAAAATGTCCATCATTTTGCTGTGGAAAATGCCGGATTTTGGAGAGATACAGGAATATAGTCCATCAATTGGAAAGATACAGCATTTTACTTGTGTGAGATTGTGCTATACTGGTATTACGGAAACAAAAGAAGGCCTTCGAAATTTAAAGCCCCCGCAGTGTACTGACGGGGCATCTAATTTAACATTTTTAATTATGTCTTTTTAGAGATATAAAAGCGTAACAGTGAAAGGAGCAGTTTTATGAAAAAGAAAATAATAGCAGTTATTCTGGCTTCGGCAATGCTGATAGCTTCTTTAAGCGCCTGCGGAAATTCAGGCGGAAGCAGCGACAGCGGAAGCGCATCTTCGGGAAGCTCCGCCGCAGATACGAGTGCGGATGCGGGAAGTGAAAGCGCAGATACCGGAAGCGATACCCAGTCAGATGCCGGAGCGGCAGGCGGCGAGGAAATTACCCTGACGATTTGGGACTGGGACGAAGCTCATCTAAATCATATGACACAGTGGTATATGGAAAAGTACCCCAATGTAAAGATTGAAACGCTGGTAGTGGCGGCTACCGATTATTTCCAGAAATTCCAGAGCGCTGTAGCAAGCGGAAGCGGCGTACCGGATATTGTTTTGAGCGAGATGGCATACAGAGGAAGGCTTTTTGATTTGGGAGTTCTCGAGGACCTCTCCAAGGAGCCCTACAATGTGAAAGCTGAGGACATGTTTGACTTTGCCAACAGATTAGGCGCGGGTCCGAATGGAGAGCTGTACGGCGTCGAGCAGCAGATTTGTCCAAGCGGTTTTGCTTACAGACGGGATTTGGCAAAGGAATATCTGGGAACCGACGACCCCGATGAGATTGCCGATATGATTTCAAGCTGGGACAAGCTCTTTGAGGTAGGACAGCAGGTAGTGGAAAAGAGCGGCGGCAAAGTGACAGTATTTCCCGGTATGACGGTACTTAAAGATGTTTTAATCAATAAAAATGTAAGAGATTATATCGACGGCGACACCATTGATTTGACAGGACGTTACACAGATGTTCTGGAAACTGCAACCAAATTTAATCAGGCGGGAATCCTTGGAAAACAGGAAGATTCCACGCCGGCAATGGCAAACAGCTATGCGGCAGGCGAAGTTCTCTTTTATCCCTGCGCGCCCTGGAGCCTTAAGTGGGGCGTTGCAACAAATGACCCGGACGGTTCAGGCAACTGGGGACTGACCAAAGCTCCCGAGGACGGCTTTACATACGGCGGAACTTCCGTCAGCATTTACTCTGGCAGCGAGAACAAAGACGCAGCATGGCAGTATATTCAGGAAGTGTACTGCACAGGCGAAGGCGTGGAGGAAGCCTATAAGCAGTTTGGATTCATGACAGGCTTCAAGGCTCCTTACGAGAGCAGCGATTCCTATTTCTTCACGGAGAAAGGTCAGTATGACGACTTCTTTGGCGGCCAGAATCTGGCGGATTATTTTATCAACAAGATTGCAATCACCACACAGGGACAGGTTCAGACCAAGCATGAGTCAAATGTGAGAACAGCGTTGACCAACGTTGCCACGCAGATGACAGGAAATCCGTCCATGACTACAGAAGAAGCCTTAGAGGCTCTTAAGACAGAGGTGCAGACCCTGATTCCGAACGCTACAATAAAGTAATAGATGAATTGTCCAGGAAAGCTGCCGGAATATGGCAGCTTTCCATGTTTAAGAACAGGAGTAAGAGTGAAAGATTTTTCAAATCTTTCCTCTGCAAGTTTGTGTCTGCGTTGCATTCACAAACCTGGGACGCGCAACAAAGCAGCGCAGAAACGAGGAAAAGTATGAGCAGGAAGAAAAAAAGCGCATTACATAAAGTAAACAAATGGCCCTATCTGTTCAGCGCGCCGTTTTTGATTGCCTATTTTCTGTTCAGTCTGTATCCAATGCTTTATTCGCTGGAGCTGAGCTTTTTTGACTGGAACGGAATAGGGACCAAAACCTTTGTGGGGGTGCAGAACTATATCAATCTTTTTACCAAAGACCCTCTCTTTTTCAAATCGCTGAAAAATACGGTTATCCTGATGGCATTTTCCACGCCGATTACGGTATTTCTGGGGCTTACGGTAGCCTATCTTTTATTTGATATCGGCAGGGGAAAACGGCTGTACCAGACAGTCAACTTTTTCCCCTATATCACAACGCCGGTTGCCATTGGTTTTATCTTTTCCTACCTCTTTGACTGGCAGTCGGGATATATCAATAAAATTCTGGTGTGGCTGGGAATTCTGGACGAGCCCTTCTTCTGGCTGGGCAGCGAGACGGCCTCAAAGGTGCTTATCGTGGTAATGGTGGTGTGGCGCTGGCTGGGCTATTACATGACGATTTACCTGGCGGCAATGACGTCCATGCCCACAGAGGTCTATGAGGCTGCGGCGGTAGATGGGGCGAGCAATCTTAAGATATTTACGAAAATCACAATTCCCATGCTGAAAGGCACCACAAGGTTTCTGATTATCACATCGGTCATCGGCGGGCTGCAGATGTTCGAGGAGCCAAAGCTTTTGTTCAGCGGCTGGGCGGCGCTTGGAAACGGACAGACCGGCGGGCCGGGCTACACAGCCCTCACTACGGTGTGGAAATTCTACAATGACTCCTTCAGCTTGGACTCCCGCCTTGGGTACGGCGCGTCCATCGCCTATACCCTGTTTGTGGTGATTATGCTGTTTACGATTGTGGGCTTTAAGATTAGCGGAAGGGGGAACAAAAATGAGTAGGAGAACCAAAAAGAAAGTCATGGCGGCAGTCAAACAGATTCTGCTGATACTTATGACGCTGGTGATGTTTTTCCCCCTGCATATTGTATTTATCATGAGCACCTACTACAGCGAGGATATTTTCAAGGGAATGCCGGTTCTGCCGGGAAGCTACTTTGTGGAAAACTTTAAGATGGTGGTATCAAAGGGGTATTTTCAGGCTTACCTTAATTCCATTGCCGTGTCTGTAGCCTCCGTGCTTATCTGCGTGACGATTTCGTCTTTAATCGGGTTTGCCCTTGCCAAGTATGACTTTAAGGGAAAAAAAGCGATTTTTGCCTTTATTATGGCAATTATGATGATTCCGGGACAGATTTCCATGATTGGATACATGCTGGAAATGAAGAACATGGGGCTTTTATCGACCCTTTTCCCGCTGATTTTCACCTGGGCGGCGTACCCTTTAGGGGCATTTCTTATGACCCAGTTTACCAGCGACGGCGTTCCCGACGAGCTTTTGGAATCGGCAAGGCTGGACGGCTGCTCCGAGCCGGGAATCTTTGTGAAAATCGTAGTGCCCTGTATCAAGCCGGGAATCATGACGCTTGCAACGCTGGTGTTTCTGGCATCATGGAATAACTATGTGCTGCCCGTTATCTTGATTAACAGGCAGGAGCTGTTCACCGTTCCGCTTATGGTAAACAGCCTGTCAAACGCTTTCCGCAGCGACTACGGAGCAATTATGTGCGCCCTTGGCCTGTCTGTACTTCCCATGATAGTGATTTTCAGCCTGTGTTCAAAGACGTTTATTAAAGGAATTGCCGCCGGAGCGGTGAAAGGATAAAACTATGGCGCTTTTAAAAATCAATCTTGAAAAATGGAAATTTGCACTGGGGGAGGAAATCGCCTGCCTTGAAAAGGGCCGGGAGGTGACGGTTCCCCACACGTGGAATATTGAAGAAGGGACGGAGGAGTATTGGGGAACCGGATGGTATGCCGCCTCTTTCGTGCCGGAGGAATCGTGGAAGGAAAAAAGAGTGCGGGCATTGTTCCGCGGCGTTTACCACGATGCGTATGTTTATCTGAACGGAAAAGAAATCGGCCTCCATTTGAATTCCGGGTATACGCCCTTTGAGGCGGAGCTGACGGGCGGGCTTCGGTTCGGGGAGGAAAATGAGCTTGCCGTTAAGGTTGATAACCGGTTTTCGGAGCAGATGCTTCCCTTTGACACCAGCTTTGACTGGGCAAACGATGGCGGGCTTATCCGGCCTGTGGAACTCCTTGTGACGGGAAGGAGCTTTATCAAAAATCCTGCGGTGACGGCAAGACCGGTAATCACTTCCCGGGACCAGCGGCAGGATAAGGGGAGCGCTGTGTTCGGGCTCACCGCAATGGCGGATGGAGCCGGAGCAGGAGAGGCGGACGGACTTTTTGCGGAGTGGACTCTTTACGAGGGCTGCGATGCTGCCGGGGAGAGCGCTTGCGGGGAAAAGGCAGGCGGTGGGGACATGCAGACGCCCGGCAGAGAAGAAGCTGTGGCAGATGGCAGAGAAACGTCCTGCCGGAAAATGGAAGGGAGAGAAAAACCAGTCTGCGAGGGAAAAGAACCTGTGACTGACGGCGCAGTTGAAATCCCCGGAAGAATTCTGCCGGAAGTGAAATACTGGCATTTCGACAGCCCGAATCTGTATACCCTGAAAATGGTTTTAAAGAAGGGGGAAGAAATCCTTGACGAGGAAAAGGTGGTGTTCGGCTTTCGGGAATTTCGGGTTCAGGGCAGGGAATTTTACTTAAATGGAGAACCGGTAAGGCTTCCCGGAACGGAGTGGATGCCCGGTTCCGACCCGGCTTTCGGGATGGCGGAGACGAAGGAGCAGCTTGAAAAAATGCTGCTTTGCCTGAAGGAGTCCAACAGTGTAATTACCCGTTTCCACTGGCAGCAGGACGATTGGGTTTTCGACTGGTGCGACCGCCACGGAATGCTGGTGCAGGAGGAGGTTCCCTTCTGGGGAATGCGCCCGCCCAAAGCCGGAGAGCAGCAGAGGAAGATTTTTGAGGAACAGATATCTGAAATGGTGGCATTCCACAGAAACCATCCCTCCATTTTTGCCTGGGGTGTGGGAAACGAGCTGGACGGCCAGTGTGAGGAGACCATTCAGTATATCAAGGACGCGGTGGCCTATACCCACCGGCTCGACCCTTCCCGCCCGGCAAATTATGTGTCCAACTCCATTTATAAGGGACATTCCGTTGACGGCACCACGGACGGGGATATCATGATGATTAACGATTATATCGGAACCTGGCATCAGGGCTACGACCAGTACCGGGAATGGGACGCGATTGTGAAACAAAATCCCGACAGGCCGATGATTCCCTCGGAGTTTGGATTGTGCGAACCGGCCTTTGACGGAGGGGACGCGCGCAGAGATGCAATTTTCAGGGAAAAGATGGAGTGCTACAGAAAATATCCCAATATTGCGGGCACGATTTACTTCTGCCTGAATGATTACCGTACCCAGATGGGAGAGGACGGCGAAGGGAAGCTGAAAAAGCGGGTGCACGGTTCTGCGGGACTGTGCGGCGAGCCCAAGCCCTCTTATTATACGGTAAGGAAAGAATATTCGCCTCTTGCTGTTACGGCAAAGGACGGAAGTCTTGAAGTGAGATGTAAAAACGACCTTCCATGCTACACGGTGAAGGGATATGTTTTAAAGGTGAAGGGAAAAGGGATTGCGATTCCCGATTTGAAGCCGGGCGAGGTCTGGACGGCGGAGGACGTCGGGCCGGTGCAGATGAATGAAATAGAAGTGTACAGACCGGTGGGGGATAAGGTTTTGTAGAAAGAGGATAAGGTGCAAAGCCGCGCGAAGTTTGGCGCGTGCTCTGCACCTTTTCAAGGTCTTTCGTATCTCTTTTTCCCTACTCTGTTTTAGTGATTTCTGTTCCGGCGTCATGGATTTCAATCATATAAATGTCACAGGGCGATAGTTTCATATTTTCGGTAGACAGGCTATTTGCAAGTTCAGCGGACCTGGTTTTAAGCATTTTTTGGATATCGCCGTCCGTAATTTCCGCTTCGCTCAGACTGTTCAGGTAATTTTGCATTTCTTCTTTGAATGTCAATAGCGCCTTATCCCGCTCTGCAACCGTTACAAGTTCCGGGGCGTTGATAGAATAAGCGACATCCGCCTCAACGAAACAGGAAAAATCATATACCGTTTCCCCGTCCTCGTCCAGATAGTCGCAAGGTCTGCTTTGTTTGGAGAGTGGCATAGAAAATGTAAGTTCTTCTCCCATATGCTCGCAATATAATTCATGGGACGAAAAGGTTATCGTGGTTGTGAAAAAGTCGTAGTTTTCGTCACCGGGGGATATGGTGGCGCTCACATCAGCTACTGCGGCAAGGAACTCTGTCAATTCATCGGGCGTTGAAGCAAGCGTCTCGTTAAAATCGGCTATGCTCTGCTTTTGGTAGCCCTCGGTCCTGTATGCAATCAGTTTTTCATATGCAGCAGACGCAGTAGGGGAAACGGTCGGGCTTGAAGCCCCGGTTGTTGACGTTACAGGTTGGCTAATAGTGGTTTCGCCACTCGGTGCAGTAGCATTGTTTTGTTCGAGTGAAAAATTTTGCCCTGCCAAACTTGTTCGGCTTGCGCACCCTGTCAGCGCACTTACCGTTAAGAGGGCGGCAAAGATGATGGGTAAACATTTTTTCATAGTAGAATCTCCTTTCTGTGAACAACGGTTTTTGTCAGCAAATTTATTCCCGCGCGGGCTTTGACTTGTTGTTTACCTGTTTCCGGGTACAGTTAAAGAATACCGTTCTGACTTGAATCTGGTTTGAATTGAATATGTTTTTTATGTGGAGAAACGTAAACCTTTCGTTAGAAAAAGCGGCAAGCTAAAAGCCCGCCGCCTTTGAAATATAAGCGTTAAAACTGTATGGAAACGATAACACCCTGAACAGTATTAGCAATTTCAATTTTTGCGCCATGCAAATCAAGAATCGTTTTCACAATATATAATCCTAAACCTGTGCCGCCGGTTTGACGATTTCTTGACTGGTCTACCCTGTAAAATGGCTCAAACAGTTTGGGAATGGCTTCGTCGGGGATATGCGCGCCCGTATTCTCAATGGTCAGACTGGTGTTTTCATTTCCTTTCCATAACCTTACGATAATTTGATTTCCGGCTCCCGAGTACGCCGCCGCATTTCCCAAAAGATTATCCAATACTTTTTGAAGCAGCTGCCTGTCGCCTGAAATAATAACCTCAGGGGATATGGATTGGTTGACCGTCAAATCCTTTTGCATGAATAAATCTTCAAACGCTGTAATGCGGTCAATTATGAGATTGCTAAGATTAAGATTGCTTTTTTTGCAAGTATAACCCGGAGTATCTAATCTGGATATTGTTAAAAGCTCCTGTACCATTTTTCCCAAAGTGTCCGTAATTTCCAAAGACTGTGCAAGATATGTCTCCCGGTCTTTATAGCGTCCCACTTGATAGAGCATACCCTGAAGCTGTCCTTTGATAATGGTGACAGGCGTTTTCAATTCATGGGAAGCTGCTGCAAAAAATTCTACCCGTTGTTTTTCAAGCCGCCTTTCCATGTCAATTTCAGCCTGCAGCTTTTGATTGGCTTCCTGCAATTCTGAAAGAGCCGCTTCCAATTTCCGGGAGAGTGTATTCAGGCTGTCAGATAACACGCCTATTTCATCGGTACGCCCGGCAGAACAAAATCCACTGAAATCCATATCCGCCATTTGCTTTGAAAGTCTGCTCACTTCCCTGATGGGTGCAGTCATATACCATGAATAGAAGAAAGCGGAAATGATTGCGCCAATTAATACGACAATACAAAGCACAGGGAGCGTTCCTTGTATCGCATCTTCTGTCTGGGTATGTTTTGCAGTATTCCTTGTCACCAATAACGTATAAATCGAATCGCTGTCTGCAAATGAAGCGGTGTATGGTTTTGTTTTTTCTTTCTTTTCAAAATCTGTAATCTGCCTGCCGACAAGCTGGTTAATATCATGTAAACTTACTTCCTGCCCGTCAGACTGAAAGAAATGCAGCTCAAATTCATTTTCGTATTGTTCCTCTATCCAGTCAGACTCAGCTTCAAGAAACATATAAGCGTATTCCGTTTCGGTTCTCGATAATTCATCCGGCAAAAAGCTGAGCTCCAAATCGACATCTTCTATGTCATACTGATAGTTTTTGGGGGCTGCCTGTAAAATGAAACGATATGTTGTAAAACAGCACGCCGCTATCAACAACAATGTCAGCAGAAAAACTTTAACAGATAACCGGCTTTTCATCTTCTTTATCAATTCGATATCCCACCCCTCTGATTGTTTCTATATAGTCGGCGGCACCAAGTTTTTTCCGTAAGTTTTTTATGTGCGTATCAACAATCCGCTCTTCTCCGAAAAACTCATACTTCCAAAGTGTCTGTAACAGGTTTTGCCGCGTTAAAATTCTGCCCTTGTGTATCAGCAGTTCCCGCAGTATTTCGAACTCGCGGGGCGTTAAATCTATTCTTTCTCCCTTTACATAAACCTTGTACCCCTCTAAATCCAGTGTTAAATCCTTATAGTTCATGGTCTGCGGAACACATTTAAGCTTTGATGAACGGCGCAGGACAGCGGCGATTTTCCGAAGCAGTACAGGCATGGAAAAAGGCTTTGTGATATAATCGTCAGCCTGCAGGTCCAGGCCTCTAAGCTGGTTCCCCTCGTCGTCTAATGCCGTAAGCATGATAACAGGCACGTCTGATTTTTGCCGAATAACTTCGCAAACGCCGAAACCGTCAATTTTGGGAAGCATAATATCAAGCAGTATTAAATCAAAGCTCTGTTCGGAATACTTCGCAAGGGCTTCCACACCGTCGGAAGCCAGTACAACACCATATCCGGCTTCCTGTATAAAGTCATGCAGCAGGGCCTGTATAGACAAATCGTCCTCAACAATTAAGATTTTACTCATAGCGCACCTCCTGACTGTAATTATAACAGAGTAATATGAATCTACTGTGTAGATTTGAAATTTTTTTGTACTGTGTATTTCAGGATTTTCAGGTTGAGCTTCTCCACGGATTCACGTATACTAAAGATAATTCTTATACAGAAAAAACGATTCAGGAAGTAAAGGTAAAATGCCATGACGGACAGCAGTTTTTACGGATTGACTTCAAAGCAGGAAGTAAACGAGGTTCTCGCAAAGCTTCAAATTGCAGCGTGGATGAATCTGATTCCCACGCCGGATTTGGAGGCGGTGGAGGAGCGGAGAAAGCAGAAAAACGCAGAAATAGAAAAGATGCTTTCCGAGGGTAGAACAGTGTATGGATTGACTTACTATACGCCGCCTGTGTACCTTCAGTATGAACTGACGCAGTTTAAACTGGACTATACGGTTTATAAGGGAAAGCGGGTAGGGACTTATCCGTACAGAGAGATAACGGAGGCGGAAAAGAGAGCTTTTTACGATAAAAACCGGGATTTGTTCACCAGATATCACGGCGACAGCTTTGAATATGGGGAAGTAAGCATGATTATAGAAAAGAGGTTACGGGAGCAGGAGTATGAAAGTATAATCAGGTTGGAGTGTAGTGATAAAGGGCAGAGGCAGAAGGCAGGTATATTAATGGTGAATATTGGTATAGAAACAGAACAAATAGAATACAAGAAAACAACCGGTGAATTAAAGGAAGCTGTTATATCTATTGTTGCCATTTTAAATAAGCATGGTTTCGGAGAGCTGTATTTTGGTGTCAGAAATAATGGTGATGTTTTGGGACAAGTGATAAATGATGAGACTCTGCGTAAAGTAAGTCAGGCGATAAATAATCATATTACACCGTCTATTTTTCCGGAAATTACGATTAAGGCATTTGAAGGTGGAAAGCAGACTGTATATGTAAAATTTGCAGGGGACCAGCAGCCGTATCTGGCTTATAATGTTGCCCGTATCAGACAGGCAGATGAAGACCTTGTTATGTCGCAGGAAATGTATTCGGAGATGCTGTTATCCAGAGGCGGAGAGAAATACAGCTGGGAGAAACGGTCATCTGAGTATACATAGAAGATATTGATATGGCAGTATTTAAGTCATATTTGATGAAAGCAAAGGCTGTCGGCAGAATTGAATTCGATTCTGAAAATCCGGCTGTGGTCTTGGGGAAGCTGAATCTTTTCTCTAAAGATGGCATACATCTTTTAAATGCAGGAGCCGCTTTGTTTTGCACGTGTACAACAAACGATGTTCAGATGGCAAAGTTTGCCACAAATGTGAAGACAACTTTTACTGATATTCGTCGAGAGGATAAAGGTTCTATTATAGGATTAAGCAAAGCATGTGAGCAGTATATTATTGATGCGATGGACTGGAAAGCGGATATAATAGGTTTTGAACGGGTAGAAACACCGGAAATACCGGTAGAAGCTATCCGGGAAGCAGTCATTAACTCTTATGGGCACAGATTGTATAATAATAATCAGTGTAATGAGATTGATGTTTTTAAAGACAGGATTGAAATTCACACAACGGGCGGTTTTCCTAAAGGTCATACCCCTGAGGAATTTCTGGATGGAAATAAGAAAGCAATCCGCAGGAATAAGCTGATTACAGGCGTCCTTTATTATTCAAAAGATATGGAGACCTTTGCTACCGGACTCAAACGTATTAAGGATTTGTGTGATGAAGCCGGATGCAAGGTGGAATTCAGGGATGAAAAAGATGATTTTGTGGTTGTGTTTTACAGGAATCTTCGAAAGACATGGGCAGAAGAACAGGAAAAGAAGAATGTAGAAAATCCAAAACATCAAAATGACGTTTTGGAAGATGTTTTGGAAGATGTTTTGGAAAATCAAATAATGAAACTCCTGTCTGAAAACAATAAACTTAATCAAAAACAAATAGCTGCAAAGACGGGGAAATCTATAGCATCGGTGCAGCGCACAATGAAAAAACTTTCTGAGCAGGGAAGAATTATTCGTGAAGGCGGAAAGCGTTTTGGACATTGGAAAGTGCAGTAGAGTTATATCGGATTTGCCAGACTCATAAAAATCTGGCGTGAGAAAGCCATTCAGACTAAGGGAGCAAAAATATGAAAGTATCATCCAAAATTTATTATGTGAGTTCCCGAAAGGGAAATGACGAAAATGACGGAAGCTTGGAGCGGCCTTTTGCAACGCTTTTTGCGGTGAATCGTTTGCGCCTTGCGCCGGGAGAGCAGGTGCTTTTAGAGCGGGGCTCCGTCTTTCCGGGGCAGTTTTTACATTTGTCGGTACAGGGAACAGAGAAAGCCCCGATTGTCATAGGAGCATACGGCGAGGGAAATTTGCCGGAAATTGAAGCCGCAGGTCAGGGAATCTGGTATCAGGATTACGGGACGGAGCTGGATTCGCCGAACCACACGAAAGAAGGGTATGTTTCTTCGGCGGTGCTGCTCTATGACTGCGCGTATATCACGCTGCGGGACATTGCCGTCAGCAATCAGGGAAATATCATAGGGGAAGCCTATGAAGCGCCCCGGAAAATGAACCGCACGGGTGTTGCCGTGGTGGCAAAAAACAGAGGAACCTTGCGGCAAATCCGCCTGGAAAATCTGGAAGTGCGGAATGTAAACGGAAATGTCTACGACAAGCACATGAATAACGGAGGCATTTATTTTACCTGTCTGAAACCGGATAATGAGGAGAGGACGGGAGTCGCCAGATACGAAGGAGTGAGAATCAGGGGATGCTTTGTGCATAAGGTGAGCCGGTGGGGAATTGCCTTAGGCTACAGCTATAAATGCAGGGAATTTATGAAAGCGGAGCTTGAGGACGAGCTTTTTGAAAAATACGGACATAAGGATATTGAAATTACCGGAAATTATGTGAAGGAAGCCGGGGGCGACGGAATCACGGTGATGTATGCCCTTCGGCCTCTGGTGGAGCACAATGCGGCGGATTCCTGCGCAGGGGAAATGAACGACCGCATTTACCGGTTTCCGGAAAAGCGGGGTGGAAAGGTGGCGGCGGGTATATGGCCGTGGAAATGTAAGGATGCTCTTTTCCAATATAACGAGGTGCGGGACACGAGGCTCAATCAGGACGGTATGGCATGGGACGCGGATTCCGGCGACGGAACGGTTTATCAGTACAACTACAGCCGGCAAAACGAGGGCGGCTGCGTCATGTTTTGTCTGGAGGAGGCAATTCACAATACTTTCCGATATAATGTGAGCTATGACGATTTGGGCGGAACAATCAGCCCCTCCATGAACCCGGACGCATACCTTCACCATAATGTTTTTTATAAAAGGAAGGATGTGCCTTTCGTGCGGGAGCATATGGGCGGAGGGAATTTTACGGAGGAGGAAAATGTAATAAAAGAGTTGTAAGCCGGTGGAAATTGTATGAAAAATAGGAAAACACAATCTGCGTGGAGAAGTACTTTGCCCACAGGGCGATTGCAAACCGCGCCATACGAGAGACGGAAGGAAGGCGGATATCTATGCAGAAAATCATGATAATAGAGGATGACGTGGCGATTCGGGACGAGCTCGCCCTGATTCTGGAAAATGAAGGCTACGAGGCGGTATCGGTCACAGATTTTGCGGATGTGACAGGGCAGGTGATAAGGAATGCCCCGGCGCTTGTTTTGCTGGATTTGGGACTGCCCGGCAGGGACGGCATGGTGCTCTGCGCCGATATCCGCAAAAGGACGGGGACGCCCGTTATTGTGGTAACGAGCCGGGATTCCGCCGTGGACGAGCTGAAAGCCTTAAGCCTTGGCGGGGACGATTATATCACCAAGCCCTATAATGTGCCGGTACTTCTGGCAAGAGTCAGGACGGTGCTGCGCCGGTGCGGAGGAGCGCGGGAAGCGGATATTCTGGAGGCAAAAGGATTGACCCTGCATCTGACAAAAGGGACTGCATCAAAGGACGGACGGCAAACGGAGCTCACCCGCAATGAATTGAAAATTCTGGCAAGGCTGATGTCCGATGAGGGAGAAATCGTGTCCAGAGCCGATTTGCTTGAAACTCTGTGGGACAATCAGATATACATTGACGACAACACCCTCAGCGTGAATATTACCCGGCTGCGGGCAAAGCTGGAGGAGCTGGGACTGCCGGACTATATTAAAACCCGGCGGGGAATGGGGTATCAGATATGACGTTTAAAAGCTTTTTATCAGACCGTTTTGGACGGATTATTTTACAGGGAATTTTTGTGCTGACAGCCGTTTTGTTTTTGCTGGCAACCGGAACTGACCCCGGCGTGGCCGGGCTTTTGCTGATTGCGGTTTTCGTGTGCTTCGGGCTGACGCTGACTTACGACTACAGGAAAAGCAGTAAGCGTTTCAAGGAGCTGAACGCCGTCATGGAGGGGCTGAATGAAAAATATCTGTTTGCGGAATGCGCGCCGCCTTCAAAGGATGCCAGTGAACAGGCGCTTTTTGCCCTTTTCCGCCGCAGCGGAAAGTCCATGGTTGAGGCGGTTTCGGAGGCGCAGGCCGCCGGGAGGGAATACCGGGAATATGTGGAAAGCTGGGTGCATGAGATAAAAACGCCAATTACCGCTGCCGCTCTGATATGCAGGAATATCAGCGGAGAGTCCAGAGATAAGCTGCTTCGTGAGCTCGGACAGATTGAAGCCCATGTAGAGAGGGCTCTTTTTTATGCCCGTGCGGAAAGCCCGGAAAAAGACTGTATTATCAGACAGTGCAGCCTTAACCGGATTGTGTCGGAGGCCGTCAAAAACCACCAGAGCCTTTTAATCGGGCAGGGAATGCGCATAGAAACGGAAGGGCCTGGAAGCGGAGAGGACGGTCTTATGGTTTACACGGACGCCAAATGGGCAGCTTTCATTATAGGACAGATACTGCAGAACGCCGCCCGCTATCACGGAGACGAGCCGGTAATTACCCTGACCGCAAAGACGCTGGGAAAACAGACCCGGCTTTCCATAAAGGACAATGGAATCGGGATTCCGGCTCACGAGCTTCCAAGAGTCTTCGACAGAGGCTTTACCGGAAAAAACGGCCGCACCCGGGGCGGCTCCACCGGCATGGGACTCTACCTTTGCCGCAAACTGTCCGCTTTTTTGCAGATAGATTTCAATATCACATCTACAGAAGGAGCGGGGACGGAAGTGAGCCTGACCTTTCCGGCAAAAGAAAACCTTACAAAACTGTAAGAAAAATCAATATCAGTTCGCTACAACAGACGCCGCTTATTGTGTATCCTGATTTCATAAAACAAGCCGCGCAGATGCGGAACTGGAATCGAGGTTTTAATATGTTACAGGTACAAAATATCGAAAAGTATTACGGAAGCCGGAACAACGTCACCAAGGCTCTTGACAGAGTCAGCTTTGACGTGGCGGACGGAGAATTTATGGCGGTGATGGGCGCTTCGGGAAGCGGAAAAACCACGCTGCTTAACTGCATTTCCACCATCGACACGGTGAGCGCCGGAAATATTTTTCTTGACGGGGAAAATATTGCGGAGCTGCCCGCGGGAGAGCTGGCACGCTTCCGAAGGGAGCGTCTGGGGTTTGTATTTCAGGATTTTAACCTGTTGGATACGCTGACCGTTGAGGAAAATATCGGGCTTGCCCTTTCCTTAAATTACCACGACGCCGGAAAGGTGCAAAAGCAGGTGAAGGCAGTGGCGGGGCAGCTCGGCATCACGGATATTCTTGGGAAATTCCCCTATCAGATATCCGGGGGACAAAAGCAGCGGGCGGCCTGCGCAAGGGCAATAGTGGCAGGACAGTCATTGATTCTGGCAGACGAGCCCACGGGCGCGCTGGATTCCAAAGCCTCCAAAAATCTTCTGGAAATTATGACGCAGATGAATCGGGAAACGGACGCCACAATTATTATGGTCACCCACGACGCATACAGCGCCAGCTACGCCTCGCGGGTGTTGTTTTTGAAGGACGGGCGCGTTTTTAACGAGCTGATAAAAGGGGAGCGTCCCCGGCCGGTTTTTTACCATGAAATACTGGATGTGCTGGCTCTATTGGGAGGTGATATCAGTGACGTTATCTGAGCTGTCCTTACGAAACGCCAGACGTCAGGCGGGAGACTATCTGGTTTATTTTGTCACAATGATTATGGCGGTGGCGTTGATGTACGCTTTTAACGGCCTGATTTTTTCCAGGGAGCTGCTTACCCTGTGCAGGCAGATGGAGGCGCTTCCCATAACAATTGTTCTGGCGAGCATTGTGATAGTCTGCATTATCGCCTGGCTGGTGCAGTACACCACCGGATTTATGTTTGCAAGACGGAGCCGGGAGTTCGGAACCTACGTGCTGATTGGACTTGAAAACAATCAGGTGGCAAGGCTGTTTTTTCTGGAAAATCTGGCGGTGGGAGCCGCCTCCCTTTTGCTTGGGATTCTTTCGGGAAATCTGATTTATCAGGCATTACGGGCTATGATACTGGCGATGTTCGGCATGAGATATTACTTTTCATTCGCCTTTTCCCTGAGAGCGGCGGCGCTTACGCTGTTTTATTTTCTGCTTATCTATCTGCTTGCCCAGCAAAAAATCCGTAAGCGAATCCGAAAAATGAAGATTTATGATTTGATTTATTTTGAACGGAAAAATGAGGAGGAGATGATTTCAAAAAGCAAAAACCGCAGGCGGATTTTTTCCGTATCCATTGTGCTGGGAATAGCGGGAACGCTGCTTCTTACGACAAGGAATTTGCCGCTTGGCATTATCGGCGCGGCGTGCGTTATCGTATTTTTGTACGGCTTTTTCGCCAGCTTTTCCTCCGGTGTTCCCGCCTTTTTTGATAAACGCCCGCATAAAAAGTATCAGGGACAGAACCTGATGGTTTTCAGAACTCTGTCGGCCAAGCTGGCGACCATGGGGGTAGTGATGGCGACGATTGCGCTTCTTTTTACTGCCGTGCAGATTTCACAGGGAACGGGGCTGATAATTAAGGGGATATTAGATAACCGTGCAAGGCAGTCAAATTGCTTTGATATTTTCATCGCTGTCGGGGAAAAAGGACGGAACGTTGACGATTACAGAGAATACATTGAAAAAAATATTCCCCTTGCGGTATCCCACAATTATTTCGTCTATCAGGGTGACAATATGCAGATGACGGATTATGTGGAGGAAAATGCGGACTATTACCGTAATTATGATTATGATATTGTGATGAAGTACAGCGATTACGCCATTCTCCGCAAGATGCTGGGCTATTCGGAGGTTTCTCTTAGCCCGGGAAAATATCTGATTCACTGTCAGCCCTATTTAAAGAAGCTGCTGGAGGATTATGGAGAGGCGGTCACAGTGGGAGGAAATACCTTCTATCCGGGCGGCGTCTGGTCGGAGGATTTCAACCAGTACGCATGGGAGGGCAACGGCAGGGGATTCCTTTTGATTGTGCCCGATGAAGCGGTGGAAAATCGTCCTGTGGTGCACACAATGTATGCGGCTATGACCAGGGAGGCGGTGAGCGAGGCGCAGGCGGAGGCGCTTGATGCGATGAACGACCATGAAGAATACGATACGCTGTATATAAAGACGCAAATCGAAAGGGAAACCGCCGCCAACACCGCCGCCATGGTTTTTCCCCTCTGTTATCTGGCGCTGATACTCACAATGACGGCGGCTGCCATACTGACAATTCAACAGCTTTCCGAGGCGGCGCATTACCGCAGCCAGTTTGTACTGCTCCGCAAGCTGGGAATGGACCGCGCCAGAATGGAGAAGGTATTGCGGCGGCAGTTTGCAATCTATTACGCAATGCCCGCAATTCCCCCGTTATTTGTCAGCATTCCGTTTATCCTGGCTTTGGGAGGAAACGTGGAGCCGGGCGTTATGGTGGGAAGCAGCCGCCCGGTTGTGATACTGGGCATTACGCTGGGGCTGTTTTTCCTGATATATTTTATTTATATTGCGATGGCCTATGGCAGTATGAGGAGGAATGTGCTGCCGGCGGAGTGAAAACAGCTTGTGTTAAGATGAAAATAAGGGTAGAATGTAACCAGAGGATTAACTATGATTTTCAGATAAACTAGCATAAAAAGAAATTTTAATCTGATAAAGCGGAGGAATAAAGTGGCGAGAACCGTTGCGATTGGTCATCAGGATTTTAAACAGGTAATTGAAAATAATTATTTTTACATCGATAAGACGGATTTCATCAGAAAATGGTGGGAAAACGGGGATGCCGTGACGCTCATCACCAGACCACGCCGGTTCGGGAAAACTCTGAATATTAGCATGCTGGATTATTTCTTTTCGGTAAAGCATAAGGAGGAAGGAAAAATTTTCGAAGGGCTTTCCGTCTGGCAGGAGGAGAAATACCGCGCTCTGCAGGGTACGTATCCGGTTATCAGCCTTTCTTTTGCAAATGTAAAGGAAACCGGTTATTAGGACGCCAGAAAAACCATATGCCAGCTGCTTACGAATCTGTACGTGGACAATGCGTTTCTGCTTGAAAGCGACGTCCTTAAGGAGAGGGACAGGGAGTTTTTTCAGCAGATATCACCGGATATGGACAATACCCATGCTGCGCTGGCAATCTATCATCTGTCAAAATATTTAAGTTTATATTACGGGAAAAAGGTTATCATTCTTCTGCCAGCTGAATTACAGAACCGGCGCCATCTGGAGCCTTTTATTTGCCAGCGGCTATCTTAAGGTGGAAAGTTTTGAGATTAAAGAAGGAAAAACGATATGCGACCTTAAGCTGACGAACCGGGAAGTGCGGGTAATGTTTGAACAGATGATTGAGGACTGGTTTTTGGAGTATACTTATGCCTATAGCGTGCTTCCGTCTATCTGTTGGAGCCTAAGGAGCCGGAGCTTGATGCCTTTATAATTGAATTTAAGGTATTTAATCCCAGAAAGGACAAAAGCCTTGAGGATACCGTAGAGGCTGCGCTAATCCAGATTGAGGAAAAGCAGTACGAGACGGAGCTTGTGAAAAAGGGGATTCCGGCGGAGAAAATAAGGAAATACGGCTTTGCCTTTGAGGGGAAAAATGTACTGATTGGATAGAAGAAAACTGAATATTATTAATCCAAAGTTTGCGAGGGAACTGAAAAAGTTGAAAAAGGTAAGACCTGACCTCTTGACCTGTCGGCTAATACCGGCGTAGGGAAGCAATTTCTTACGCCATAACCATGCACAAAATGAGACGACGACAATGCAGACACGGTGTTTGAAAGAGCTTCTGATTAATTTCAGGGGCTCTTTTTGCGCGAGTAATGAGTCAGGCGCGGGTGCTGGCACCCGCATCTGACAGACAAATAAAAAAGAAAGCGAGGTATTTATCTATGAAAAAAGTTTTAACGATTGCAGGCTCCGACTGCAGCGGCGGTGCGGGAATCCAGGCGGATTTAAAGACCTTTGCCGCCCACGGCGTGTTTGGAATGAGCGTGATTGTCTCTGTCGTGGCTGAAAACACCAGCCGGGTAATCGGTATTCAAAATGTCACAGCAGACATGATTGCCAAACAGGTGGACGCTGTTTTTGAGGACATCGGGGCGGACGCCGTCAAAATCGGTATGCTGTCTGTACCGGAAAGTATGGAGGCTGTTGCTGCCAAAATCAGACAATACAGGCCGCGAATCGTAGTGACAGACCCGGTCATGTACGCCAAGGGAGGCTGTCCGCTTATGGAGGAAAACGCAACTGACACGTTTATAAAAACGGTGCTGCCGGTTTCCGATATTCTGACGCCTAACATTCCTGAGGCGGAAAAAATATCCGGCATGAAAATTGCTTCCGTTAAAGATATGGAAAATGCCGCACGTAAAATATGCAGTATGGGATGCCGGGATGTTGTGGTAAAGGGTGGACACGCAGAAGGGAGCGCGCTGGATGTGCTGTACGACGGAAAGGAATTTTTTTACTATGACACGGAAAGGATTGACACAAAGAATACCCACGGTACAGGCTGTACCTTTTCGTCGGCAATTGCCGCACAGATGGCAAAGGGAAAGAACATACACGAGGCGGTAGGAGAGGCAAAAAATTACGTAACCATGGCGATTAAGCATTCCCTTTCCATTGGAAAGGGGAACGGTCCCACCCATCACTTTTATGAGCTGTACCGGTCGGGACTTTGTGAAAAGGATGAAGGGAGGAATGACGGATGAAAGCTGATTATTCTCTGTATCTGGTGACTGACCGTGCAAATATATGCGGCGATGCAGAAATGAAAGTAGCGGAAAATATCACAAACGACTTCGGGAAAACAACACCGGCAAACTCCCGGCTGCTGTGCAGCGCAGTTGAAAATGCTATACTTGGCGGCTGTACCATGGTGCAGCTTCGTGAAAAAAATATCTCGTCAAAAGAATTTTATTATCTGGCGGAGAAAGTGAAGCGGGTGACAGACAAGTACCGTGTTCCGTTGATTATCAACGACAGAATTGATATTGCTCTGTCAGTGGAAGCGGCGGGAGTGCATATCGGACAAAAGGATATTCCGGTTCCTGCGGCAAGAAAAGTGATTGGAAAAAATATGCTGCTTGGCGTATCTGCGGTTTCCGTCTGTGAGGCTGTCAGGGCATGGAAAGACGGGGCCGATTATCTGGGCGTTGGCGCAATGTTTCCCACGAAAACAAAAAGCGATGCCAGGCGTGTGACGATAGAGGAACTTGAGAAAATCAGGAAAGCCGTTCCCCTGCCGATTGTGGCAATCGGCGGCATTGACAGAGAAAACGCAGGGGAGTTTATGGCTCTTGGGATAGACGGTGTGGCGGTTGTTTCCGCTATTTTATCACAGCCGGATATACGGAAAGCCGCGGCAGAACTGCGGAAGCTTGTGATGAGGAAAGGGCTCTCATAAAAATAGCGCAAAGTCCTGTTTAAAGTTGTTACTTTGTGGAGGGGCGTCTCATCCGCTGATAGGCAATCCGGGGCGTACCGTCCTCCACATGGATGACGCCGCATTTGTGAAAACCCTCCTTTTCAAGAAGATGCTGCATGATGACATTGTCACTGTGCGTATCGATTCGAATGTTGGGAAGGAGGGATTCGCAATAATCAAGGCACTCGTGCAATATGCCTCCGACAATGCCGCCGGAGGCTGCCCGATGTATCGTGCCGTAAGGCAGATCGTTAATCCATGCCCCGTTTATTTCCCGATAGGTTGGTTCTTCCCCGGCAATAAATGCAAATACGCCGGCGGCTTTGCCATTTGCTTCAATTAAATATAAATTTTTCTTTTCGATGTCTGAGACCAGAATTTCGGCAGCCGGGTGGCTGCTGCCCCATTGCGTGGGATTCCCGTTCAGGACCATCTGATTTCGGGCATAGGCATAAATCTCCAGAATAGCAGGAAGGTCTTTCATTTCTGCAGGTTTGACGGTCATTTTTGAAGAGCTCCTTTTAAAAGAAAGTATACATCTGTTGCGCTATCGAAGGAAGAAAGGATAACGTCCAAAAGCTCCCTTTCAAAAAATTGCGGGTTGAGCTGTTCTTCCATTATAAATGAAATGCGTTTGTGCTCCAGCCACGGCCGCAAAACGCTGTTTTCATCCGGGCAGGCAGGCTTTTTATACATTTCTCCGTGAACCTCAAGAAGACCGGCCGCATTGAAAGTTTGAACGATATCGATAGAAGAATTGCGGTTATCCAGCAGATAATTCCTGATTTTACCCATGCCTCGTGCATCCATATTATAAATATTCAGCCCGTATTTATAGCCGTCCAGCGACGCGTCGAAAAAGAATCCGGGCGCGTTTTTCCCGTCTGTGCCGGGCAGTTTAAAGCGTATATAACAATATTCCTTTATCGGGGTTTCGCTGCAAAATCGGGCGTCATTATATGCGGAAGAAACGCACCGCCTTTTATTGCTTAATAAATCGCTGTCAAGCCTGCTGAAATAATTGTATAATTCGAAATACAGCTCTTCCAGAGGCTGTTTGACGCCCTCTAAATAAAGAGGTTCGTTTTCCTTATGCACGGCCCTGGAATTTTCTTTCCTGACAGCTTCATAATATCTGATAGTGATTTCGTTAAATCCCTGAAACATTTTTCTTACTGCCTCCTGCTCTGACTGCATAGATTTATTATACTATTTTTTAAATAAGAAATAAATCATGACAAAAGATGTCAGGGTATATAAGATATATTAAATACATAGCAGACAGCTAACAGAAACTTTTAACACACCGGAAAGACGGAGGTAAGGAAAATGAATGAAAAAATGAACGGGAAATTTTGTCAGTGCTGCGGGATGCCGATGGGAGATACGGACGAGCTGTACGGAACAAACACCGACGGCAGCAAAAATGAGGAATATTGCCGGTATTGCTTTGAAAACGGCGAGTTTACCTTTAAGGGGACAATGGAGGAAATGATTGAGGTGTGCGTACCCAATGTGGTTGCAGCCCATCCCGATATGAGCGAAGACGAGGCAAGGAAAGGTATGCTTGAATGGTTCCCGACGTTAAAAAGGTGGGGAAATAATTGATAAAAATGTTTAAAAAAGCCAAAGTGCCATCCGAATAAAAATTCACCCCTCTGGAAATCCTGATTTTATCAATTGTTTATACTTTCTTTATAGAATTGTTAGCACTCACTCTTGACGAGTGCTAACAATTATGGTATAACATTATCAGAACAAAGGAAATGAAGCCAATGTTCAGAAACAGGAAACCAGTCAACGACAACAGCATAGCGGTAATTGAAACGGCAATGCTGTCGCATAGAAGATTAAAGGAGGAATGAATTATGTTGATGCCCAGTATTTTTGGAGAGAATTTATTTGATGACTTTTTTGATGATTTTGCCCGTCCGGCAAGGAACGTTGTGAGATACAACACACCGGCAACGAACATTATGAAAACAGATATCAGGGAACACGATACGGGATTTGAGCTTGATATCGACCTTCCCGGATATAAGAAGGAGGACGTGAAGGCGGAGCTGAAGGACGGATATCTGACCATCAGCGCACAGACTCAGACGGATAATGATGAGAAAGCAGAAAACGGCAAGTATATCCGCCGCGAGCGTTATTACGGAACCTGCAGCAGAAGCTTTTACGTAGGCAAGGAAATCACACAGGAAGAAATCAGGGCAAGATTTGAGGATGGGATTTTGAAAGTGTCTGTTCCCAAGAAACAGGCGAAACCGGCAGTCGAGGAGAGCAAGTATATCCAAATCGAAGGCTGAGCTACAAGTCCCCCGTCCGTGTAACCGGTATGAGTCTAAAAGTAATTGACGGCCCAATGGGTTACAGAGGAATTTATTTCAGGAGGATTATAATAATGAAAGCAGAATCAATTTATACGGCAATAAAGAAAAATCACGCAAATCATGAGAGAAGGAAAGCTGCGTGTGCAGCCCGCCACAGTATCAGCTCTTATGAGGAGCATGTGAGAAGAAACGCCGCCACAAAGGCATGCTATGTGTATATTAACGGCGTGTCGATGCCGGTCCTCAGCGCGTAGCTGAGAGTTTTGAAAAATAATATAAATGTAAGAAAACGGTTCGTGGGTAAAAGCCTGCGAACCGTTTTTCACATTGAGGGGATGTTATTACCTTTGTTAAGTCTGTACTTGCGCGTAAATGAAAAAGTATTATAATAAATTGCGGGCGGTACGTAAGCATATTTTTTAATATCATATGTTATTTATAAGAAGTATTGTATATAGAATGCGATGACGGAGGAAAGTGAAAATATCATGAACAAAGATTTAACGGTAGGAAACCCGCAGAAGGTATTATGGACATTTTGTCTGCCTATGTTTGGCAGCATTATTTTTCAGCAGTTATATAACATTGCAGATTCGCTTGTTGCCGGTAAGTTTATCGGGGAAAACGCACTGGCGGCTGTGGGAAACAGCTACAACATTACGTTGATATTCATTGCATTTGCCTTTGGCTGCAACATGGGATGTTCCGTGATTGTGTCCCAGCTTTTCGGCGCAAAGGACTATGGAAAGATGAAAACTTCTGTCTATACCACATTGATTTTCAGCGGGGCTTTGTGTCTTGTTCTGATGACTGCCGGCCTTCTGACCTGCAATACGCTGCTTCGGCTGATGAAGACGCAGGAGGAAATTATGGCGGATTCCGCCATCTATCTGCGGATTTATATTTTCGGGCTTCCCTTTCTGTTTTTTTATAATATTGCTACGGGAATCTTTTCCGCTCTGGGGGACTCCAAAACGCCTTTTCTGTTCCTTGCCTTTTCGTCCACAGCCAACATTCTAGTGGATATTTTGTTTGTAAAAGTATTCGACATGGGGATTGCAGGCGTTGCGTGGGCGACCTTTTTATGTCAGGGAATCAGCTGCCTTTTGTCTGTCTGGTTGATTTTAAAAAGGCTGGCGGCAATTAAAGTAAGCGCCAAGGTGGCAGTCTTTTCATGGGACCTTTTAACGAAAATACTGGTGGTTGCCGTTCCGAGTATTCTGCAGCAATCCTTTGTTTCCGTGGGAAATATGCTGATTCAGGGGTGCATCAACAGTTTTGGAGTGAGCGTGGCCGCCGGGTATTCTGCGGCGGTAAAGCTTAACAATCTGGTAATCACATCTTTCACTACCATCGGGAACGGAATATCCAATTTTTCCGCCCAGAATATCGGCGCGGGGATTTATACCCGCGTAAAAGAAGGATTTCGGGGAGGCTTAAAGCTTGTGTGGACGATATGCATTCCGTTCTTTCTGCTGTACTTTTTCCTGGGAAGATATTTACTGCTGCTTTTTATGAACGAGTCTTCCGCATCGGCACTTGCAACCGGAACCGAGTTTTTGCGTATCCTGTCGCCGTTTTATTTTGTGGTAGCGTCAAAGCTGGTGGCTGACGGCATTTTGCGGGGAGCCGGGGCTATGAACCAGTTTATGGCGGCAACCTTTATTGACCTTGTCCTCCGGGTAGTGCTTGCTTTTGTGTTCTCCGCGCTTTCCGGCTCTGCCACCGGTATCTGGTGCTCCTGGCCGGTGGGGTGGTGCATTGCCACAGGGCTTTCCGTTTTGTTTTACAGACAGGGAAAATGGAAGAAGCAGAGACTATAAAATTTGTGTAAAAAAACAAATAAAGATGCAATACGATTTCAACCTCCTTCTGGTACTATATAATCACATTAAGAAACCGGCCGGTAATCCTAAAGATATTTGGAGCTCATATAAGAAAAACTTATTATAAGCAAATGAAAGTCAAATTGATTGAATAAGCTTTCATTTATATAATAAGTACAGAAAGTGAAACAAAAAGGTGGAACTAAAACAGCCGAACTTAAAATAGGAGGATGAAAAAATGACAAAACGTGAAGTATTATCAATGGGAAGAAAAGCAGAATCCATTTACACAGCTATGAAGAAAAACCGCGCGAACTGCGAGAAGAAAAAAGCTGCGTTTGCGGCTCGTCATACGGTCAGCTCCTTTGAGGAGCATATCAGAAGGAATGCGGACGTGAAAGCGTGCTATGTATACATCAACGGTATTTCCATGCCGATACTGAGCGCGTAAGAGCTGAATTTCGGATAGTGCGCAGATAATAACACAAGGTAACAAACGCCGCTATGCTTTGCGAGCCGGCTTATTGTAACAAAAGTGCTGCCGTGTCAGGAGAATTATATTCTGATGCGGCAGTCTTGTTTTTACAGGAGGATTCTGGTACAATTTTTAGAGTAACAATGATAAATTATCGACGCAGCATAGCTGACCGCCAGTCATCGTGCGATAAAGCGCTGGCAGCGGGAGAAAAAGGAAAGAAGAGGTAAAATGGATGGCACCTCAAGAATCAGATAACAAAGCAGGACAAATGAAGAAGCAAAAAGCAAAACAGGATATGGGGAGCGGAAGTATTCCCAAACTCATGTTAAATCTGGCAATTCCGGCGATAGTAGCGCAGCTTATTAATATGCTGTACAACATTGTGGACAGAATCTATATAGGGCATATACCGGAGGCCGGAGCGTCTGCGCTTACCGGTGTGGGGCTGTTTCTTCCTATATTAATGATGATTAACGCCTTTGCCATGCTGACCGGTTCCGGCGGCGCGCCCAGGGCGGCCATTGCCATGGGAAGAAATGACAAGGAAAATGCGCGGAAGATACTGGGGAACTGTTTTTCCGTACTGATGATTTTTGCCGTTATATTGACATTTTTGTTTTATACTTTTGCGCCTCAGCTTTTACGGCTTTTCGGGGCAAGCGACGTGACATTACCGTATGCCCTGTCTTACGCCCGCATTTATATTCTGGGAACGGTTTTCGTGATGATAGTGATGGGGATGAATCCCTTTATTACCACGCAGGGATTTGCGAAAATCAGTATGATAACAACTGTTGTGGGCGCGGTCTGCAATATTGTTCTGGACCCGATTCTTATTTTTGGATTTGGAATGGGTGTGCGGGGAGCGGCAATTGCCACGGTATTCAGCCAGGCAGTCAGCGCAGTATGGGTGCTTTGTTTCCTGCGAGGCTCCAAAACCATTCTGAAACTGACTCTGGCGGATATGAGAATCGAGCCGGCGGTGATTATGCCCTGTCTTGGGCTTGGAATATCCACTTTTGTAATGCTCAGCACGGAAAGTATACTGAATATCAGCTTTAACAGCAGTCTTGCCCGGTTCGGCGGAGATGTGGCGGTTGGAGCCATGACAATTATTTCTTCCTGCAGCCAGTTAATATTGCTGCCGCTTCAGGGAATCTGCCAGGGCGGCCAGCCTATTATGAGCTATAATTTTGGCGCGGGAAAGAAAGAAAGAGTAAAGCAGGCGTTCCGCTGCCAGTTTATTGCATGCACAGGCTATGCCGCGCTGCTCTGGCTTTTGATGATGATTGCCCCGCAGGTATTTGCCGGAATTTTCAGCAGCGACGCCGCCCTGATAGAATACACGGTCTGGGCATTAAGAATTTATATGGCGGGTATTTTTTCCACAGGCGTTCAGATTGCCTGCCAGCAGACATTTATGGCTCTGGGCCAGGCGAAAATCAGCCTGCTTATGGCCTGTTTAAGAAAACTGGTGCTTTTGATTCCGCTTATTTTCATTCTGCCATTTGTTTTCTCCAACAAGGTATTCGGCGTGTTTGTAGCGGAGCCCGTCAGCGATATCATAGCGGCGACGGTGACGGCAACTATGCTTTTTACGCGTTTGAATAAGATTCTGGAGAAGGGCGCCGGTGAGGGGAAAGAAGCCGCCAGAGGATAGAATCCCCGGTAAATAAATTGCCTGTCTTGGAGTAAATTTCTGCTTTGGAAGATAGTTATATTAATTTGGCTGATATTAAAAGAATTGATTAAAAATAAATGTTAATGTTATATCAGAACAAAGAATATGACACCAAAAGGAGAGTGAATAAAATGGCAGGACAGGATAACTTGTTTGCGGGCAGTAAAAAAGAACAGATATATATTGAGTTAAGAAAAAAGCAGTCGCGTTATGAGAAGCGGAGGGTTGCCATAGCAACACGCCGGACACGCAGCTCCTGTTATGAAGAATGCCTTCGAAGAAATGCTGTGCCCAGGGCATGCTATGTATATATTAACGGAATTTCAATGCCTGTAATCTAAAACGAAATAATCTGCAGATAAAACCTTACAGCCTGGCAGCTTCAAACTGTTCGAAGCTGCCATATTTTTTAATATGCCCTCCGTTTTCCGTAATCAGACGCACAAAATCATCCTCTATCCTCTGAGCAGTCCCGGAAAGCTTCCAGAGCTCCCTGTAGTTGAAGCCGCCCAGCAAATCATAGTCCGGGCATCCCGCTTGTTTAGCTTCGTCCAAATCCAGTTGAAGGCATACTGCCGAAAGAAAGGCTAATATATAATTACCAGACTCACAGCATATATATATTTTATTGAATGTAGATTTAATTTCTTCAAACATCCTGGCAAGACAGGAAGCGTCTATCTTATCTGACGTTATGCTTTCATATTCAGGTATTTCCGGTAAAGCAGACGTTATTTTTAAATACCTGCATACATCGCAGAACATTTTATTTGTATACTGTATCACTTCATCAATATCGGCTGCCCTGATGACATTTCTGTAGCCATCAATAATATCCCGAGGAACATCAGGAAAATTATTCTGCAAATCTTCAAATTGCATTTTCAGCCCAAAGTGATAATAATCATGATTATATACGGCCACAGCGTCCGCAAGCATCATGATAACAATACCCGCCAGTTTCCGAATCTCTGATGGTCTGTACGCATGATTCAGCATAGCGCAATATTTACCGGCTTCTTCACATCTTTTTATTGCTGTTTTCCTGACATACCCGTCATTTGACAGGCTGCTTTTCAACCTTTCCTGCATCACTTGAAAATGCGCCGTATCGCTGTCGCTGTCACTGTAGATTATTCTGACATCGCCTACCAGCGGTGACATATTTTCCTGTAAATCGGCAATTCGTTCAATCCGTTCCCATGGTATTGGAAAGATATCATATCCTGTTCCCCCGATAATGAAATCGGCAGAAAAACCATAGCCGCGCTCCGTTTTTGGGATATAGTAACAGTCAACATCGGATTTGCTGTTGGCAGTACCGTTAATGTAAGAGCCATATATAACTATAAGGCTGATATCGCCGGCATAATCGTTTTTTGCCTTATTTTGAATCCATTCCACTAATTTGTCATTTATTGCTTTTCTTTTTTTCATGACTCACTCTCCGGTACGTTTTTTGAAAGGAATTCCTTTGCTGATGTATATTCGGACTCACTGACTCCGATTTTTTCACAGGCGGCAGTAAGGCCAAGAGACTGCTCTGACATACATGATTCCACAAGGCGCACAAGCATCTTGCAGGAACCGACAGATTCCCCTCTTTGATAGCCGGCGTTTTCTCCATCTTCATATAACACCTTTTTTACATATTCTTCGTTATACTCGTAAATTGACATGGCAATCACCTCGCTCTTCTGCTCAAGGAAAAATTGTTTGAGAATATTCTTGGCACTTTACAGGAACCGGCGTTTTATATTCAGCGCCTTTTCTGCAATTTTTGTAATCCCTGCTTATTTATTTGTAACTGGGTTATTAAGCAAGGATTTCAGGCGAATCAATTATGTCTGCGGTAAACTGCTTTCAGAAAATGCAGTACCTGTATACATATTTTTCGCTAAACAGAAAAGTGCGTTTTTACACTTGAAAGATATCAGATTTGTCAGACGCTTTTTCGATAGAAATTCATTGCTATGTAAAAAGAATAGCAAGGATTTACTATAATGTCAAGCGCTTTCAAACTCCTTCGCCACATCCTCAAGCAGTTCGCGGATTTTCAAATGCTGCGGGCAGGCCTTTTCACACTTACCGCACTTGATACAATCGGAAGCCTTATGCTCCGGCGAAGTATGTACGTTATTGTAATAGTAGTCTGCGTTCCAGTCATGATAAAGCTGCTTTGTATTCATAACGGCAAACAAATCCGGTATTTTTATCTGCTTCGGGCATCCGGCTTCGCAGTAACGGCAGGCCGTACATGGAATCAGGTTCATATTGCGGAAAATTTCCTGAACCTTTCCCACCGCTTCCAGCTCCTTTTCGTCAAGAGGCTTAAAGTCCTTCATAAAGCTGATGTTATCCTGCATCTGCCGGGTACTGCTCATGCCGGATAATACCATCATCATGCCGGGAAAACCGGCGGCAAAGCGGATGGCATAGCTGGCAGGGCTTGCGCTGCCTAACGCCTCAAATACGGCTTTCGCATTTTCCGGAAGGTTGACAAGATTGCCGCCCTTTACAGGCTCCATGACAATGACGGGCTTATTGTGCTTGCGGCATACCTCGTAGCACTTGCGGCTTTCAACCGCCGGGTCGTCGTAATCGACATAGTTAAACTGAATCTGTACTACTTCCACCTGGGGATATTCCGTTAGAATCTGCTCTAATACCTCGGCTTTGTCGTGGAAGGAAATTCCCACATGGCGCACTTTTCCCTCTGCTTTCAGCTCAAAAGCGATTTCATAGGCGCGGCAGCTCTTGAAAAATTTGAAATTTTCAACCCCCTGCGCATGCATCAGGTAAAAGTCAAAATAATCCACGCCGCAGGCCGCAAGCTGGCTTTCAAAAAAGGGGCGGATGTCCTCTTCTTTTTTGAAAAAGAAATTTGTCAGCTTGTTTGTCAGGATATACCTGTCGCGGGAATAGCGGCTGGTCAGGCATTCCTTTAATGCAAGCTCGCTTTTGCCGCCAAGATATCCGTGGGCGGTATCAAAATAATTAAAACCGGCATCCAGAAAGGCGTCTACCATCTGGCAGGTCTGAGGGATATCCACTTCATCCTCCACCATAGGAAGTCGCATACATCCAAATCCAAAATTCTTTTTTATTAAATCCATATTATATTTCTACTTTTTGGCTGTGAATGAGCCTTGGGTCCTGTCGGGTACTTTTCCGTCTCAAAGCTCTTTCGGAACAGTAGTTACACATTTTTCCCGGCCTGATAAGCCTGTTCGAGGGAAGGGTGTCTGTAAACGTCGCCTTTATCCCAGGTTCCGGTGCCATAAATAACGCCGCATTCCTGAGCGCCGGGCAGACACCGGAGGAATCCTCTAAGGCCGGCGAGGGTTTCGTCTGCCGCAGAATGCTGCGGGTCGGCGGCGGTTACGATGAAATACAGCTTTTTATGTACCATCTCGCGGTAGCGGGGGAGGCAGCGGTCTATCATTATTTTCATCTGCGCGTCCATGCAGTAAAAATAAACCGGCGTGGCGAGCACAATGACGTCGGCTGCTATCAACTGCTTCATAATCTCAGCCATGTCGTCTTTATTTACGCAAAGATGGTTTTCACGGCAGCTATAACAGGCATTGCAGGGCGCAATGTTCTTTTCTGCCAGCCGGATTTTATCGGTTTCATGTCCGGCTTCCGACGCGCCTTTTAAAAACCGGTCGCACAGAACGTCGGAATTGCCGTCCTTTCTGGGACTGGCGCTGATTGCCAATACTTTCATGGGCTTTTTCCTTTCAATTATGCCTTCTTTTCAAATTGTTTTTTTAGAATATCCGCAAATTCCTCTATGTAATACCCTGAATTATTTTTACTCCAGAAAGCGCAGTAGTTCCGGGTAATCTGCTCTCCGTTTTGATAGAGGGGGATTCTGGTGATAGATGTGCCGAAGCTCATCATCTGTCCGCTGCCCTCCACAGGCATAAAGCCTTTTCCTCCAATTACCAGAAGGCGGGCGGCCTCTAAATTTTCCGCATAAATAAATTCACCCTGAAAGCCAACCACATCATGATAATATTCCCGTTCGGTTTCCTGCTGGGCAGCGGAAGTTACCAGTATGCAGGGAGTGTTTTTCAACTCCTGCGGAGTGATTTCCGAAAGCCCTGCGAGAGGGCTCCGGGAGGAGACTTCAATACTGCTGTGGGTGGTTTCCAATATGAGGTTTACATAAGTATCAAAAAATTTACGCCGCTGGTCGTTAAAGGCAATGTCAATCTGGCCGGATATCAGTAAATGATAGAGTTCTTCATGATTGCCGTGTTCAATCTGGACGGTAACCTCAGGATATTTTTGAGCAAATTCTTCCAGAGCCTGATGAAATTCGCCGCCGTTGTAGCTGCGCAGATAGCCGAGGCGCAGGACAGCCTTATCGTCATTGGCGATTTTGGCAGCCTCACGGCAGAGCTGTTCATAATCGGCAATCAGAATCAGGCTCTTTTTGTAAAAATATTCTCCGGCGGAGGTGAGCGTAAACTTGCGGTTTTTCCGCTCTAAAAGCTGGAAGCCAAGCTCGCGCTCAAGCGCCTGCAGCTGCTGGGAAATGGCGGATTGGGAAATATGGCATTCCTCTGCCGCTTCGGAGAAGCTGTTGTTGCGGATAATGGATTGAAAATATTTAATTTGTCTAATCATTGCCGGCCCCTTTTCAAAAAATTTTCTTACAGAAATTATATCATTTGAAAAGGGACGGTTCAATGTATTTACGTGAAGCGTAAAACAGGAAGGTCAGCCTTCGTCCTCCTCCCCATAGATTTCCTGAATCATGGGGAAAGTGCTCCACGCCTTCGGCCATCCGCAGTAAAAAGCAAGCTGCGTCACGATTTCAACCGCTTCTTCCTTTGTAATTCCGTGCTCTTTCCCGATTGCAAGGTGAGATTTGAGCTGAGGGTATAAACCTGCGGAAAATAAAGCTGCGATTGTAATCATGCTTCTGTCTCTTGCGGAAAGCTGTTCCTCTCTTGACCATACTTCTCCAAACAGTACGTCGTCATTTAATTCTGCAAATTTAGGAGCAAGTGCTCCAAGCCGGTCTCTCCCGGCAGTTTGTTTTTTTGCCATAATAAAATACCTCATGATTTCTGCTTTGTGTTTTAATCGTGAATCTTTCTTCCGGTACACATTCTCACGAAGTCCGGGTCAAAGTGCTTGACGGCAACTCCGGTATACCCCAAATCCAGTGAACTGATTTGATTCATTTCTTCTTCTGTAAGGGCGAAATCCCAGATATCGAAATTTTCTTCAATCCGTTCTTTGTGGACCGATTTTGGAATTACAACAACGCCGCGCTGTACGTTCCATCTTAAAACCACCTGACCCACCGTTTTGTTATGGGCGGCAGCGATTTCCTTCACCATCTCGTTTTCGAAAGGATTGTGGCGTCCGCCGCCAAGGGGAGCCCATGCCTCGGGAACCACATTATAATATTCCATGGTTTTGAGAGCTTCCTCCTGTGCGAAATAGGGATGCAGCTCCACCTGATTTACCATGGGCTTTACCGATACGGTTTCGCAGAAGTTTGTAAGTACAAAGGGATAGAAATTGGAGACGCCGATTGCCCGGAGTTTTCCTTCCTTATAGGCATCCTCCATTGCCCGCCATGCGCTGAAATAATCCTTCATTGCCTGATGCAGTAAATACAAATCCAGGTATTCCAGCCCCGTGTTCTTAAGCGAAGAGTCGATTGCCGCCTTTGCCATCTCATAATTTTCCATATCCTGCACCCACATTTTTGAGGTGATAAAAAGCTCCTCCCTGGTGCAGAGCCCCTCGGCAATCGCCTCGCGGACAGCCTCGCCTACTGCGTCCTCGTTAGTGTAGGAGGCTGCGGTGTCAATCAGGCGGTAGCCTGCGCGGATTGCATTTAATACGGACTGTTTGCACTCCTCCTTGTCGCGTACCTGAAAGACGCCGAACCCCTCCATGGGCATTTTAATTCCGTTTGTCAGTGTTCTGTATTCCATAGCCGTTTCCTTTCTGCTTTATTTGTTATAAATTATATAAGGTGAGAGCTGCACAATCAATTTGATTTTTGCAGCTATTTGATAAGAAAATCTAATTAACCAGCGCTGTAAAGGAAAACTGAATCAGCTTCCAGTCACCGTCTTTCTGTACATATACCTCAGTGACGGCAAAGTGATGAGTGGTGGGGCTGCCCCCGAGCAAAAGGCCGTAGTCGCAGTCTGTCAGCATGATGGCGGTATCGCCAAATATTTTTACCGTCTTATCATGAAAAATAATTTCCGTGGGTTTGAACATGCCGCTTGTGTAGCATTCAATTTCATGGTCAAGTCCGCAGGTCATGCCGATGTGTACGAAACCGCACTCCGGGTCGGCAACTGCGCGCATTCCGGCTTCGTCCGCCTGCTCCATTGCTGTCCAGAATTTTTTTGAAATGTCTAAAATCTGTTCTTTCATTTAAGATAGCTCCTTTCTTTTTCCTACTCCTGACTGTCAAGGTCGATTACCATATTTACATAATTCTCAACCTGTTCCTCGGTTGAATTATAATAACGTACGTTCTTATTGATTTTTGCAATTTCCGCCATCTCTTCGGAGGTCAGCTCAAAGTCAAAGATATCTGCGTTGGCTTTGATATGCTCCGGGTTTGTGGAGCCGGGGATAATCTGATTGCCCGTCTGTACATGCCAGCGAAGGATGATTTGCGCGTTGCTCTTGCCGTATTTTTCAGCCAGCGCCGTAAATACCGGCTCGTTAATCAGAGATTTGTCGCCGTGTCCCAAAGGATACCATGCCATCACGCGGCAGCCGCAGTCCTTTAACTTATCGATGGTTTCCGTATCCATAAAATAAGGATGGGCTTCCATCTGGATTACATGAGGCTTGATTTCGCATTCGGAGAGGAGCCGTTCCAGCTTCGCCCCATGGAAATTGGAGATGCCGATGGATTTGATTTTTCCCTCTTTATAAGCCGCTTCCAGCTTTCGGTAGCCTGCCATGAAATCCCCGGCGGGCTGGTGGATAAACATCAAATCTGCTTGTGTCAAGTAAGGAATAAAAAAAATTTCATTTTTTTAGCGAGCCACAG
>OFGP01000114.1_pt1 | contig 82477 bp, 69 predicted proteins | sample 1521781 | NCBI WGS metagenome assembly OFGP01 (sample SAMEA3504113, study PRJEB24116) | mouse gut metagenome | biome: mouse gut; feature: mouse-associated habitat; material: faeces | place: Denmark | collected 2011
CCTTGAAAATATAAGGTTTGTAATAAAAAACATAGAGGTAGATTTGACACTACCAAGAAAACCAGGGAGGAAAACACCATGATTGTAAAACAGTATATCAAAGACTTTGAAAACCTTGGCCTGGGCATGTTCGTACATTTTGGCCTCTACAGTGTGCTGGGAAAAGGGGAGTGGGCCAAAAACCTTCTCTCCATAGAAAACCAGGAGTATGAAAAGCTCTGTGACCGCTTTAACCCGGATCCGGAATGGGCCAGGAACCTGGCCTCTGCCGCCAGAAGAGCAGGATGCAGGTACATCACTCTCACCGCCCGGCACCACGACGGATTCTCCCTCTATGACACCTGCGGCCTGAACACCTATGACGCCCCTCACGGGGCCTGCGGCCGGGATCTGGTGCGGGAGTTCGTGGACGCCTGCAGGGAGCAGGATCTGATCCCCTTTTTCTATCACACGCTGCTGGACTGGCGCGAGCCCTCCTACCGGGAAGACTTTCCCGCATACCTGGCCTATCTCCGGGAGAGCATCGGCATTCTGTGCAGAAATTATGGGAAAATAGGGGGACTGTGGTTTGACGGTATGTGGGATAAGCCGGAGGAAGACTGGGAGGAAGACGCTCTCTACAGCCTTATCCGCAGCTGCCAGCCCCAGGCCATGATTATCAACAACACAGGGCTTTCCGCCCGGGGAGCCCTGGGACATATTGAGCTGGACAGCGTCACCTTTGAGCGTGGAAAACCCCAGCCCCTGAATCTGTCCGATTCCCCCAAGTACATTGCCAGCGAAATGTGCGAAATCCTTGCGGACCATTGGGGCTATGCCCGGGAGGATTTAAACTACAAATCTCCCGCCCTGCTCATCCAGGAACTGGCTCAGTGCAGGAAATGCGGCTCCAACATGCTTTTGAACATAGGTCCCAGAGAGGACGGCTCCCTGCGGCCTATGGATGGGGCGGTGCTGGATCTCATAGGGGAATGGGTACACTATTTTGACGAAGCGCTCCGGGCTCCCCGCCCCTGCGGCATTGCAGTGGAGAACAAGGAGGAAGACTTCCTTCTGCAGGCCGGAAACTGCTATTATCTCTTCTGTTTTCATCTACCTGTGGGGGCGGATATCCATGTGGGAGAGCAGGAAGAAGCTGACCTCAGGGACATTTTTTCCCTGCCGGGGCAGATTGTTTCCGCCGTCTGGATGGACAACGGGGAAGCTGTGGCTTTCGACCAGGAAGGCTCCCGAACCATCCTGTATACAGTGCCCTACCGCTACGGCCGCAACCTGGTAGTGCGGGTGGCGAAAATCACCTGCAGGGAGTAGAAGGCTGAATGTTGCTTGATGTAATGCATGCTGCCAAAGGCAGCATGCAGAAATAAGGCGTGAGAGATATGAATACAGAAAAAAGGAAACTGCCCATCGGCATTGATAATTTTGAAGAACTCCGCAGAGAAAATTTTTACTATGTAGATAAGACCGGACTGATTATGGAACTTCTTCGGAACTGGGGAAAAGTGAATCTATTTACCCGTCCCAGGCGATTTGGAAAAACCCTGAATATGAGCATGTTGAAATGCTTCTTTGAACTGGGCTGTGACGCAACGCTTTTTCATGGCCTGAAAATTTCCGCAGACAAAGCCTTGTGCCGGGATTACATGGGAAAGTTTCCCGTTATTTTCATCTCCCTCAGGGGCGTAGACGGAAACAATTATGAATCCGCCAGACTGATGCTTGCAGGTGAAATCCAGAGAGAGGCAGAGCGTTTTCAATTCCTGACAGACAGCAGCAGCTTGTCAGAACATGATAAGAAAAACTATCTTTCCCTGCTGAGTCTGAAAGAAAAATGCCATACAGAGGAAGGAGCTGTCATGGACTCTCTGTCCCTCCTCTCCCGTCTTCTGCATAAGCACTATTCTGTCAAAACAATTATTCTGGTTGATGAATATGATGTACCCCTGGCAAATGCCAGCAACAAGGGATTCTATGACCAGATGATTACTCTGGTCAAAAACATATTCCAACAGTCCCTGAAGTCAAACGAAAGCCTACAATTCGGAATACTGACCGGGTGCCTTAGAATCGCAAAAGAAAGCATTTTCACCGGCTTAAACAATTTAAAAACTCTCTCCATCACAGATGTAGAATGTGATGAATATTTTGGATTCACAGACAGAGAAGTTCAGAAAATTCTATTATATTATAACCTTACAGACTCTTATGATAAGATAAAAGAATGGTATGACGGATACCGCTTTGGTAATGAAGATATATACTGCCCTTGGGATGTTATCTGCCATTGCAGTAAACTGCGTACAGATCCCGATGCACTGCCGGAGGACTACTGGAGTAACACCAGCAGCAACCATATCGTAAGGCACATGCTTGAAACCGCCAGTACGGGGACAATGAAGAGAGAGATTGAACAACTGATTGCCGGAGAAACGGTCACAAAGGAACTTCACCAGGAGCTGACTTACAAAGATTTATATCAAAACATTGACCATATATGGAGCATTTTGTTTACCACCGGATACCTGACCCAAAAGAGCAGGGCAGAAGGAAAGTTTTTTCGCCTTGCCATTCCCAACCGGGAAATCCAAAATATATTCCTGGGACAGATCATGGATCTGTTTAAAAAGAATGTCCAAAAAGATGGTGATGCCCTGGATGCCTTCTGTAACGCCCTGATACGGGGTGATGCCTTGGATGTAGAACAGAAATTCCAGAAATATCTGGAAAAAACCATCAGCCTCCGAGATTCATATGTAAAAAAACATATGAAGGAAAACTTTTATCATGGAATACTTCTTGGCCTCCTGGGTTTTAAAGAGACCTGGGTGGTTTCTTCCAATCGGGAAACCGGTGAAGGATACAGCGATATCACGGTCGAAACCGAGGACGGCAGTACAGGAATTATAATTGAGGTAAAATATGCAGAAGACGGAAACCTGGATAGAAGCTGCCAAGAAGCACTGGCGCAGATTGAAGAGAAGCACTATGAAAAAAAGCTTCTGGAAGAAGGGATCAACACAATCCTAAAATACGGCATAGCCTGTTATAAAAAACGGTGTAAAGCGCTCAGATCTGTTCCCCTGACCACCGAACAAGCTTCTGGCCAACTTCCAGAAAACTGATAAAATTGAAGTGAAATTCAACAGGAGCAAATCTATTTCCAGCATACAGATCTGCTCCTGTTTTGTACTGGTACACACTAAATTATCCGGCATTGACCAACAGCTATTAGAGCCTGCCTTCTGGAGCTTAAAAGTTAAAGTAAATAAAAGGACTATAACTTCCTTTCACCAGATAACTTATGCTCATAAGAAAAAACATCCACAATATCAACACTTTTCCAGTATGATATGCCGCAGTAGCTGTCACTTTTTGAGGCAATTTTACAAAACTCAAAAATACACATATTACAAATTCAATCTTATATTCTGATAGATACAAAATCGTCTGGGGAAGACTTTCTCCAACTTGTCCAGGTTCAAACATTGTTCTTATGTAAAGCATCGCCTGTGATATGTTTTCAGCTCGAAAAACCACCCATAAAAGCATCACAATAAAAAAGGTCATACCTCTGTATAGAGGGGTTAATACCCTATACAGAGGACTGCGGGTTCTCCCCTCCATATGGCAAAAGTTTTCTATCAGAATGCATACCGCATAACTACCCCCCCATATTAAATATGATAAATTTGCCCCATGCCAAAGTCCTGTCAGCGTCCACACAATCAACAGATTTATGTATGTCCTTACCCTTCCCTTTCGATTTCCCCCCAAAGGAATATATACATAATCCCGAAACCAACTGCTGAGAGAAATATGCCACTTACGCCAAAAGTCCTTTATGGAAGTGGCTCTATATGGATCCTTAAAATTCTCCGGAAACGTAAAGCCCAGCATTCTTCCAAGTCCTATTGCCATATCGGAATATCCACTGAAATCGAAATAGATCTGAAATGTATATGCAAATGCCCCAAGCCAGGCAAACAGCATTCCCAAACTGTTACTCTTACACATCAAAAAAGCTTTATCTGCAATGACTGCCATGTTATCCGCCAATAAAACTTTCTTACTTAGTCCCATGAAGAAACGCTCTAAGCCATCAGATAGATCAGCAACTGATACCACTCTATTTTCCATTTGCTTTTCAATATCAGTATATCGAACGATTGGCCCGGCTATCAGCTGCGGAAATAAGGATACATACAGTCCAATCTTCTCAAATGCCTTCTGTGGTTTCACATTTCCATAGTATACATCCACCACATAGGATATTGCCTGAAAGGTAAAAAAAGAAATACCTATTGGAAGCCTGATTTCACTTCCCTGCAGGGGTAACTCCAATCCAAACTTGTGATATATCCCCTGAATTATCCATGAGTAATATTTAACAAAAAATAATATCAATACGTCTGACAGGACAGTAATAAAGAGAAGTAGTTTTCTATATCGAAGGAATTTGTGAAGGACAAGACCGCTCCCCCAATTAAAGATAATAATAAACAGCAAAAGGACAATGTAATCTGGTTCCCCATAGGCGTAAAAACATAAACTCATAAAGAACAGGAAGATATTCCACGCTTGAATCTTTTTTCTTAAAAGAAAGGATCCGGCAAGAACAACTGGAAGATAACCAAATATAAAAATAATACTTGAAAAGACCATTCCTATTCTCCTGTATACTCTCCGATTATTTCACCCTCAAATTCCACCTGAAATAAAACCATGTCCGGTTCGTATTTATCAATGTATTCAAGATAATCTCCGCTAAAACGTCCTATTTGCGGATCCAGGTTTACAATTTCCAGAAAATTTAATGCCAAATACATTGTCAATGGGCGTCCATAAGAATGTGAGATCAACAAACATTTTAAATCATTTGGCGCGTTGAAATTCATAACATGGTTCTCAATAGATCCTACATTACAGAAGGAATTATACTTGTTATTGTATTTTGGATCTTCAAGAATATCTGTGTCCAATAAAGCGAAGGAAAAATCACCACGTTTCTCTGACTGTAACTTACCATCTGCATCAAAACTTTGAAATAACATATCTGTATCAAAATCTGGCAACAAAACTACAAAATCATCTTTTCCTGCATAATATTTTCCAACTTTCACACCATAAGAACCTAAAAATGAATTGGCAATTCTATATTCCAAATAATTGCTTTTGTCCGTTGTATTTTTCCCATTTAAATCCCAATCGAGCTCGTCCTCCACAGTGTTTATGATCTCCTGATATGCAGCAAAACAGGTCTCCATTGTCCAGTGATGGTCTGTTCGATAAAACAACTCCCCTTTGGGAATAGCTTCAATTGTTTCTGCTGCACTTAAATCAATAATGTTTATTTTTCTTTCACTTAATTCTCTTTGTGTCATCAAGAAATTCATTTGGCTTCCTTCTGTCACGCCATAGGGTAAATCTGCCACATCCTGTACTGGTAAAATACTTGTGAGATAATAATAAGGAATATTTTTCTCATCTAAATATGATATAATTGAACAGACAGCATCCACTTCTTCCTGAATTCTTTCTGATGTACACGCCTCTCTTGCAGAAACCATTGTCCCATAATCCGTTTTATAGATCGTAAAATTTTCTACTTGTCGCTTCCCCATCCATTTCTGTTCCAGTCCATAGGCCTCAATCCAATAATCGTGGGCAAAAATATTGGTATCAAAAAAAGCAGAAAGCGCCGACCTTGATGCTATAAACCCTTTATCCTGTGTTGTAATAAAAGCATACACATAATGAATTATTCCAACCAATAACATTCCGGCAAATAGAAGCGGTGCAATATAATGCCTGTTTTTTATTACATACTTCAATTGAAAAGCCTCCATAAAAATATATTCTACGGCAATACAGAAAATTGTACAGATTAAATTACTTCCCGAACTTAATAACTATGACATCATTGAGCATTTTTATTGAACCGTCGTTTGGATATGTTGGCATCTGCGCCACATCAATGTTGTCTTTGTAGTCGTTTGATTCTCCCCTAAGTGGATTATAGCCATTCCAATTTGCCATAAAGGTTGCCCATGTGTAAGTATTTACATATGCTTCTATACTATCTGTATAGGGAATCGAACTAACCGCTTCAAATGCTGAATATTTCATCCATGTGGAATCATGCATTCCATGTTCATTTATAAATACAATTGGTGTCTCATTCGTATATCCATCTACACTTTGTATTCTGGTTATCAAACGGTCAAAATAACTTATTGTCTGAGACTGCAACAATGTTGCTTGCAGATAACAGACATTGCTATATCTTGCATACATTAACACCAATATTAAAATGATCACTCCATTCATTATTGTAACTTGCCTGGATATATATATATATAATTGTGTTACAAACTGTGTCTGCAGAACCAAAAAAACAGGAACAAAAATCCATGTATACATAGCCAATGTATGTATTGAAGAAACTGTGCTTAAAATAAAAATCAAATTTACTGAAAGCGGAAAGAACATCAACAAAAACACCAACATTATTGCATGAAAATATCTTTTCTGTCTCATAAAATGTACACATATAAGGATAGACATAGAAAGCAACATAACAAGCATAACCTTAAAGATAATATTTGCTGTCATAGGGTACATATTATAAGAATGATTTCCTTTGTCTATCTGCCAAAAATTTATAAACGCTGTTTTTAATCTGGACACATATACAGATATACTATCCTCTCCCATGGAATTAATTCCTGCATATGATGAAAATTTTTTGTGAAAAATTGAGACAAAAATATTGGCTGCCGCCAAGTATAAAATTAATGAAGAAAATAATGCTCCTGCATATATTACAGCTCTGCTAAACAATTCCCTCTTGTTGTTCTTATTAATTAGATACACAAATAAACTCAATAAAAGAGTTGTTACAGAAACAGGAAAATTTGCCTGATATGTTCCTGTCCCACAAGCAATAAATATGCTGCCAAGAAAAACAGATACCCCCCCCACAAAGTTTACCTTTTTCTGCATAATTATGAATTAAAAAGCAACCCGCAATTGATAACAACATCCCAAACATATAATAAGGTGCCGTGAACATATAGCCAAACAAGCCTGTAATTACAGGAATACAAACCATCACTCCACTGATTGCTACAATAGACAATGCACTTTTGATATGGTACATTGTAATCAGAAGAAAAACAGCAACAGCAATAAACAAGATAGCCATCATACCGGAATACACAGGCAGTGAGTAATTGCTTTCCCCAAACACACACCTTACCACATCACCCAACAGTCCTAACATCCACCTGCCTATTTCATATGTTGTTCCCACTCCGAATAACGCTGTTTGGTCATCATGCCATGAAAGTTTATTAAACATGGCATAACCATGGGCCAATATCCCCCATCCAAAGCAACTGATTATGATTATAACAGCATTATCCTTATTTGTATTTGCCATACTTTCCTCCCTCTGTAGCATCCTGAATTTTACTATTGTTTGTTTTGTTTTTCATTAGCCTTTATAGAAATTACATTTTCTAAATACCCTGAGGATAACGGGCAAAACAGCCACTCCATAAATACTCATTGTTATCAGGACAGTAATGCCAAATTTTACATAAAGATTCTGAAAATTCATATATTTACATATCAATAAATCTGCTCCCACACATATTCCGGACCCAATAATCCAAAACACCATATTATATTTAAACTCTGAAATTTTCAGATGGTTATTATATTTCCTTGATGAAAGAATATTCAGAACTGCGTTTATCAAAACCGAAATCGTACTTGCTATGGTAATTCCCAAGACTCCTAAAAACCGGCTCAGAAATATACTTAAACCGATGTTCAGAATAATACTGACAGTGCTGTTGACTGTTGGTCTTTTGGAATCCTGATAGCTATACTGAAGTCTTGTAAATAGCTCTCTTAACGCACAGGGTATAAACATACCTCCGTAGCCCATAAGAACATATGCAGAATTTTCTACGGCTGCAGAGTCAAATGCACCTCTGCCATATACTATAGTAACAATATCCTTTGCATTCACTATCGAAATAATGGTTACGGGTATCAATATGGTAACAAAAAATGTTATGAAATATTGAATGCTTAATGCTGTTTTCTCATCATCCTTTCTGGCAGTATTATGAGCCATGCTTGTGAAGGCAATACCGCAAATTGCTCCAGTAAATCCATTAACAAAATTAGTGAGAACCGCGCTATAGCTCATAGCCGTCACAATTCCGCCACCCAGTCCTGTAGCCAGTATTTTATCAACAAGTTGATTTATATATACCATTGCATAACTAAAAAGCAATGGTGCAATCATCTTAAGAAGTCTCTTTATATTATCATCAAACGTAAACCCCCGCAGTTCAAATCTCCAATACCTCCTGGAATAGATTCCCAGATAAAGCAGATTTACAACAGCATATAACAGGAAACTGAAAATTAAAGTCCGCACCCCAAGTGAATTTGAAAACAATATTACACATGCGATAAACACAAGGCTCTGATTCATACTTGTCACTTCACCTGGAAGAAAACTATTATTCCCTTTTAACAATGCGTTAAATATTGCAGTAATAACAAGAATCACCAGTGAAAATGCATATATTCTCACATTATGTACGAAAGAATCAAATATCTCTCCTGAATATGATGGTGCAATGATTCTTGACACTGCTGGAGCAAAAACAAATACCATAGATGAAATCAAAATTGATATGACAGAAAAAATCTTCAAGACATTTGATACGAAATGCTTTTCATCCTGATTGTTTTCTTTTACTGAAATATATATGGGGATAAAAGCTGTGATCATAGTCTGAGCAATCAAATACTCAAAATCCGTTATAATCCCCTGAGACAATGCTATAACATCAGTATCAACAGTCGCTCCAAACGCATTGGCAACGATAATTTGTTTTACAAAGCCTAATATTTTGGCGATAAGCAAAACAAATGACACCGAGAATACCGCCTTAAAGATCCCTCTTTTTTTACCGACAATTTTCATAGCTATTCCCTGTCTATGATAAGAATCTATTGTAAATACCTCTTTATCTCTCTGTACCAGGTCTTACCATATCTTCTCTCCATCATAAATATTGTAAGTAATAAAATAACACCTGCACGATCTGCCTTTATGGCACTCTTTTGGCAGATGGCTTTATAAAGCTCAACTTCAAACATTGCAAAATTGTTTACATCCGTATTTCTTCTGAGGGGGATACCTAAAGGATAGGTGATTCTGACAAGGATTCCTCCGCAAATTCGCTTCATTCTGTCTAAGAATGGTGTCGGCGCGCTTAAATTCAAATGCTTTTTTGTTCCCACACCATATTTCCCGCCAATGTGTTCAGTAATGTACTTTTCATACAGATACTGACCTTTTCTAAGCCCTGGAGATAAACTGTACCAGTATGTCAGCATCTCATGATCCCAGCACGGCAATATCCATTCATAGCCAAAAAAATCATGAACAGCATTCATATTCAAGTAACAATGGGTATGAAATCCGGACGTCTCAATACAGTCCAACGCACTGACAAAGCCCTCGTAGTCTTTAACCGTTATATCCATTCCCTGCAGAAACTTCAATATATCGTCTTTATATTTTCTCTCAGCCTCTTCCGTAATGTTGAACTTTACAAAGCGCTGCCGGACATTATATTCTGCCGCTCCCTTATTGGAAAATCCAAATTGTTCCGCCTTCTTAATGTCCGGAATATAGAATCCTGTCGGCATATCATTGCACAGACCAGTGATAAATACGGCTTTGTCCGGAATCATCCCCGTTTCTTTGAGTTTCTTAACTGCATGGTAATTCTGAAGATATGCCACATAGTCAGGCCTGTTTGAGTAATCAAGATACTCCTCCTCATGTATCAGTTCTCTTATCTCACTGTCGTTGTACTGAACATTATACCATTTATACCCCAGCGCATCCGCAACCTTTCTGGACTGCTCTACTTCAAAAGATCCTTCCCTTCCATATGTATAACAGATAACATTATCCACACCATTATCCTTTAAAGAGCACGCCACATAACGGGAATCATATCCACCGCTCAATGATATTACAACAGGCCTTCCCTCCGCAGCAGCGATAACCCTTTTCATCATTGCCTGTGTTCTCTCATATAATTCCTGCATTGCTGCTTCAACACTGCGGTCGCAAACCTTTCCTGCATGCACATAATATGGAATTTCAACAGTCGAATTGTTGTCAATCCTGCATGCTGAACCTATCTGTATCTGTTTTATATGCCTGTACACAGTGTTGTTATATCCTACATATGAGGTGGCATAAAGCTCAAAAGCACGCAAAGAGTCAAGTTCCTCATAAGTACCGGCACTTCTTAAAAGCTCGTCAACATCATCAGCTATTATTTTGGAATCGTCTGTATAATACAGTGGAATAGAGCCTGCAACATCACTGGCAAGCCATGTTTCACTTCCATGTTCTATAATTATCGCAAACACGCCATAAATATTTCGTAAATACTTCCTGAACTCCTCAAAGGACTCTATACCGAGTAATTGATCTATGGCTTCCTCCGCTCTCCATATTTCTCCATCCTCTGCCTGCAGATAACCTTTAAAATAGATTCCTTTATTCTTCGTCCATCTGTATCCTCTGTTCTTATTGCATATAATCTCAGCCATAACTGCCCCTCCAATTAACGATTCAAAAACCCTTACAGCCTCCAGAACCGCATACCGGATGCCCTCAGCTCATCCATACGGTACAGGGATTTCACGTCTATAAGGACTTTATCCTCATCAGCCAGATCAGTCTTAAAGAGGTCTTTTAACTGTATCATTGACATAGACCGGTATTCGTTGTGTCCCACAGCCACAATGACACAGTCTGCTTTCGGAACCTCTTCCCATGGAGTTAAATTTACACCATATTCCTGTTCTGCCACTTCGGGATCTGCCCATGAATCAGTTACAACAGGATTGATTTCATACTCCTTCAAGCGGTTTACGATGTCTACAACTTTACTGTTGCGAGTATCCGGACAATTTTCTTTGAATGTCAGCCCCATAATCAATACTGTCGCTTTTTTAGGAGCCAGTCCCGCTTCAATCATTTCCTTGATGGCTGCATCCGCTACAAAAGCTCCGATGCTGTCATTAACCTTACGTCCATTTAAGATAATCTGGCTATGGTATCCCAGCTTTTCCGCCGCGTTTGTCAGATAATAGGGATCAATGCCTATGCAGTGCCCGCCAACAAGGCCAGGTTTGAAGCCCAGTGCATTCCACTTAGTATTCATCCCTGCCAGCACTTCATCCGTATCAATATGCATCCGATCACATATCATTGCAATTTCATTCATAAAGGCTATGTTTATATCCCGCTGGCTGTTTTCCACAACCTTTACCGCCTCGGCCGTTTTTATACCGGACACCATAAAAGTTCCCGCTTTAATCACAATATCATATACTTTTTTAATCTCCTGAGCGGATTCTTCATCCATGCCGGAAACAACTTTTACAATATTGGGAAGCCGGTGTATGTAATCGCCCGGATTTATTCTCTCAGGGCTGTATCCAATCTTCCAATCCACTCCACACTTAAGTCCAGATTCCTTTTCAATGATAGGTACACAGATATCTTCTGTCACACCTGGATACACCGTGGATTCAAAAACCACAATGGTTCCCGGCGTGAGATTCTGTCCAACGGTACGGGATGCCCCCTCAACGGGCTTCAAGTCAGGAGTGGTATCGGCATTGACAGGTGTCGGCACAGCCACAATGATAAATTTTGCTTCCTTTAACCGAGCCGGATCCGAGGTAAAATCCACAGTTGTATCCTTTATGGCTTTCCCAACTTCATTGGTAGAATCAATACCGCTGGCATATTCCTTCACTCGCTTTTCGTTAATGTCAAAGCCGATTACTTTTATATGCTTCGCAAATTCCACCGCAATCGGCATTCCAACATACCCCAAACCAACAAGGGCTAATTTCTCCTTTCCAGAAATCAGCCCCTGATAGATGTAATTAAATTTCATTTTCTTCTCTGCTCCTTCTTCTTTATTTTGTAAAAATCATTTCTCCAGCAACACCTTACAGATCTGATCCACTTCCTCTTCCCTTAGATATGGATGCATTGGAAGACTGAGGCAGAGTTTCGTTGCCGCGACAGTATTCGGATATAAACAATCCTCCAGTCCCATCCATTTAAAAGCTTCCTGCTGATGTAATCCACGCGGATAGTAGATCATTGATGGTATACCCGCCGCCTTAAGCCTGGACTGCATCCTGTCACGCTCTTCCTTATTGTCAAACAGCACTGTGTACTGTGCCCAGGAAGACAGAAAACCCGGAAGAACTGTGGGGGTAACAACCTTACGCTCCAACCGTTCAGAATACCAGGCTGCAACACGATTCACATCCTCAATTTCGTGTCCGGCAAAGGCCTTGAACTTTGGCAAAAGAATTGCCGCCTGAAGCGTATCAAGGCGGCTGTTTATCCCAATTTCCCGATTGTCATATTTATCAGCCGGGCTCTTACCCTGGGCGCGAAGAGATCTCAATCTCCCATCTTCTTCCTCTGAATCAGTGAAGATTGCTCCGCCATCCCCATAGCATCCCAAAGGTTTTGCCGGGAAAAAAGATGTGGCAGACATCTCCCCAAAAGAACATGCCAGTTTCCCCCTTATGCTTCCGCCAAAACCCTGAGCCCCGTCCTCCAATACCTTGAGACCATATTTTTCAGCAATCGGAAGGATCCTGTCATAGTCTGCCGGCTGTCCGAAAAGATCCACCGGAACAATTACTTTCGGATTAAGCTTCCCCTCAGAAATCACCTTTTCTATCTGCTTTTCCAGTGCGTCCGGGCTTATATTGAAGGTGGTAAGATCAATATCCACCAACACCGGTGTTGCCCCAAGAACAGAGCTTGTCCCTGCAGACGCAAAATATGTAAAATCCGATGTAAACACTGCATCACCAGGGCCAACATTCCACGCCATAAGCGCAAGCTGAAGTGCATCCGTGCCGTTTCCACATGCCACACAGTACTTCCTGCCCACATATTCTGCCAGTTTATTTTCCAATTCTGTTACAGGTTTTCCCAGAATAAAATCAGAATTGTCAATGACTGCCTGAATTCCAGCATCAATCTCCGGCTTTAATGCCTCATACTGCGCCTTTAAATCTCTAAATTGCATGAACCTATCTCCCCTTACTTTATTATTTATCTCTGTTTCTTTTCAAACAACCTAGCGGGATTTCCAGCAACAGTTATACCTGCATCAACAGATTTTGTAACTGTTGCCCCCATACCGATAACAGCATTTTTACCTACATTGATCCGATTACGAAGCACCGCATTAACCCCTACATAAGACCCTTCACCCAGGTTATCAAATCCACCAATAATTCCGCCAGCCGTAATTTCTACATTCTTGTGCAAGTGCACATCATGTCCAAGATGTACAAGCGCATCAAGCTTTACATAATCTTCAATAACAGTGTCACCACCAGAACCACAGGAGATATTATCATGAGCCCCAACTTCTACATTATTCCCAATAATAACCCTTCCAAGTGTCGGGATTCTGAGTTTATTTCCTTCTTCGTCTTCAGCTATTGTAAATCCGTTTGCTCCAATCACCGCGTACTCATTGGCAAGGAAATTATCACCGATAGTGCTGTAGCGGATAATCGTTCCTGCAAGTACCTTTGCACCCCTGCCAATTTGAACATCCGGTCCGATCACACAGCCTGGCTCAATATATGCATCCTTGGGGATTTCAATATCCTCACTAGCATAATAGCCGCCCGCACTCAATATATATCTCAGCTTCCTTTCTTCTGCAAATCGCTCCTCCGCAAACTGAGCGGTAAACCTTGCATAGGCAAGTTGAGGCTTTTCAGAAAAATAAAACGCATGCTTCTCTGCTAGAATACCTGGAACTTCTATTCCACGTTCTATAAATATCAGACATTTGTCCACCTTTTCCAGTGACTGCAGCAACCATTCCACCTTTTTGCCTATGAACATTGCTGTATTTGATCTGGGTGTACCTATATAAGACATTCCCACTATGTCAAAGTTTTTTCCTTCAACAATTCGAGCAACATTGAATTTCATCACGCCGCCCTCCCTTTGGAGAACAGGCAAATGGTACTACTTAAGTGGTACCCCCCCGAACTGTTACAGTATCATTGACACACTCATAGATTTTGCCACAATCAGGGCAAGTCATACTCTCATTCAATACCTGTCCACATTGGCAGACCCAGCCAATTTGTCTTGCTGGAATGCCCGCCATCAATGCATAGGGCTTTACATCTTTTGTCACTACAGCCCCTGCAGCTATAGTTGCATATTCGCCAATCTCATGGCCGCACACTATGGTACAGTTGGCGCCAAGCGTAGCATCATGTCTGACAATCGTCTTTTTATAGCCTTCATGCCCTTTCGGATAACGCGCTCTTGGAGTAAGATCATTCGTAAAAACCATTGATGGTCCGCAGAAAACAAAGTCCTCAAGTTCAACACCTTCATAGACTGATACATTGTTCTGTACCTTGACACCACACCCAATCTTGACATTATTTGAGATGTTTACGTTTTGACCAAAAGAGCAACTTCCCCCAATCTTTGTCCCTGACTGAATATGGCTAAAATGCCAAATTTTCGTATCCTCTCCAATCTCAACATCATCGTCAACAATACTGGTTGGGTGAATATATACTTTATCCATCACAGTACTCCTTCTCCAAATCTGCCAATAAAATCTAATGTAGCGCAGGATTCAAGTGGTAATTTCACAGGCCTGTGTTCTGCGGCAGATTTATAGATTGCTAATACCAACTCCAATGCTCTTTTTCCATCTTCACCAGTGACGTATGGAGCTCTATGATTTTGTACAGCATCAATCACATCTGCATATAGCGGCGTGTGACCAAATCCATAAACATTTGGCGGATTTTCTGCATAAACAGCTTTAACATGTTCTGGGTCATCTAATTCGTCAGCAAAATTCCACTCTTCAATGATATTGTCACTTGTTCCAGCTGCTTTCGCTGTACCATGCTGGCCAAATATATATAGTGTTTCTTCAAGATTTTTGGCATAGACATTTGTTGTACCTTCAATCAGCCCATAAGACCCATTGGAAAACTTGACCAGCGCCATGCCAAGATCCTCAGCCTCTAGGTACGGATGCTCAAGCTGATCAGTATATGCCATCACTTCCTCTATCTCGTTACCCATCATCCAACGAAGAAGGTCAATATTATGAATACACTGATTCATTAAGCAGCCTCCGTCCTGAGCCCAAGTCCCACGCCAGGAAGCTTGGTCATAGTAGCCCTTTCCACGGTTCCAGCGAATATGAGCTGCACCATGGAAAAGTCTGCCAAACCGCCCTTCTTCAAGAGCTTTTCTAATGTATTGAACAGATTTGTTGAAACGATTTTGATGGTTTGCGCATACCAGAACTCCTTTCTCTTTCCCAGCTCTAATGATCGCATCAGCATCTGCAATAGAGAGAGCAATCGGTTTTTCAATAATGACATTACATCCAGCAGCGATACAATCTAAAGCAATGGCTGCATGCTTACCTGATTCAGTGGCAATGGCTACAAGTTCCGGCTTTTCAATCTCTATCATTTCTCTATAATTAGTATACTTTTTTACATCTTCCAACTTGAATTTCTTAGATTTTTCTGTCATCTGATCTGGTAAGATATCACACATTGCCACAAAGTCAAGATTGTTATTCTTTGCGGCTTCAATATGGTTTGGGCTTATGCGTCCACATCCGATAAGTGCATATTTCATTAATTATTCCCCTGAACCTTTCATATAATTTTCCAGTGCGTTAACTATCTTTTCTGCTGAATGCCCATCTCCAAATGGCTGATAAGCTTCATCTACCTTCTGGTTATGACTGAGTTTTTCTAGAATTTCTTCGGCGATAGGAGAACTCAATTCATTACGATTATCAATCATTGTTTCGGGCCAAGCCACAAAATTCAGAATAGTCACACACTTCTTGCCTGCGTAAAAAGCTTCCCTCTGAAGTCCACCCGAGTCAGTGACAATCTTCTTAGCATTTTTCACCAAACATGCACTTTCCAAATATCCAATCGGCTCTGTCAGTATAATATTTGTAAATCTGTATCTTTCCTGTAATCTTATGGCCCTTTTCTTATTTCTTGGATGTACCGGATAAATAGTAGGCGCATCCAGCATTTCCATGGCCTTGAATATTTCGAGCAGATCTTCATCATTATTGGTATTTTCTTCTCGATGACAGGTCAAATAGTAGAACTCATTCGGTATTTTTGCTGTGCCTCCTTGAAGAAGTGTTGGTTCAACCTCCTTTACATCCAGCCTATTACTATACTCAATAAAAGCATCATACATAGGATCACCTACCAGTAATCCTTTCCCCTGCAATCCCTCCTTCGCCATCTCTTCATACCCGCTTTTTGTGGATGCCAAAAGTAGATTTGATACATGGTCCGTACAGATCCGGTTTATTTCTTCAGGATTCGCCATACTATGGACCCTTGCCCCTGCCTCCACATGACATATAGGAATATGGAGTTTTACAGATGCAAGGGCTGCCGCCAATGTTGAGTTAGTATCACCATAGATTAATAGCCAATCTGGTTTTTCTTTAATGAGAACATCCTCAATGGCCATCATCATTTTTCCAGTCATCTGGGCATGCGTTCCGCCAGATATTCCAAGATTATAATCCGGATCAGGAATATCCAGTTCAGCAAAGAATTGCTCTGACATGTTATAATCAAAATGCTGTCCAGTATGTACAAGTATTTCCTGGTGTTTTCTCCTCAGCACATGTGAAACCACCGCCGCCTTAATAAATTGTGGCCTGGCGCCAACTACAGTTAGCACTTTCATATATTTTTTCCTTTCACAATATTATTATCAACATTCTTCAAATCTGTCTGCTCTCTATCAATAAACAAAACAAGAATCATTGCAACTAACCATCCTCCCGTCAGCAGACTTGGAAGGAAAAACATATTTGAGAGTGTCAACGCACAATACACTCCCAAAGTTAATATAAGATATTCATTTATTCCCTGTGAGCATCTATCAAACAATCTAAAAAACAAAACAAGGATAATAGGCATAATTATTATCCCTGCGTATCCCATATTGGTTATCGCATCTGATATGAGTCCATTATTTGCCTCTGAGCTATAGTCCCCATTATATAATCCGCTTATCATGAAATTTATATTCTCATAAGGGCTGGCTGCTCCAAACCATCTCAAAAAACTTGACCTATAAAAATCAGGTTCATGCGTTGTGAAAAAATCGTAAAATTGACTGCTCAAATGGACAGGTAAGAACTCCATTCTATAAAATATTAAATAGACAAACCATCTTGTATTTATTACCACCATTTCCAAGCATGCACCAATTGAAGCCAGGTTAAATCCAAAGGATAATAAATTATAAGAATTTTTGTACAGGCGTAACCTATATAAAACATAGATAAAAACATCCAACACAAGAATAAACATAGATGATTTCATCCCATCTATGCCAAAGCTTAAAACCTGGTTCAAAAAGAAAACAAAAGCCCTGAGTTTCTTTCCCCTAACTAGAGAAATGCACAAAAATATTGAATTAATGATACGAGTCCACCCAAACATATATCTTAATAATGTGGGCAGATTAAAATTTGCCGCTTCACTCCTCAAATCGTATACATTAAGAATACTGAAATTAATTCTAAACCCCGTGTATTTCCAGGAAATAAACAAAACTAATGCCAAAGATATAAATCCAAAAATATTGATAAAATTTTCTCCTATTTTTTGATTTCCAATTACAAAATGGGGTAACTTTCTAAGTTTTACTTTGCATTTAAACGATAAAAAGAATATCAAAACAAACCAATAAACATTATTTGCAATTAAATATTTATAGTCATACATTCCATTAGATGTTAAGACAGAAAAAGGTGTATAAATCAGCAAGAATAATGTGTATACAACTGTTTTTGAGAACGATATTGGTTTATTACTTTCAACTGTGATCAACCGTATAGCATATATCAAAAATAATATCCAGCTGAAAATATATATTATGGGCTCTCTCTCTGTAACAAAACCCGCATAACTGTATGTAGGTGCCACACCGTTAATGTAAACCACATCTAATAATATTCTATACAGACAAAAAAACAACATCTGCTTACTTTTCGCATTAAGTCTAGCCATTTGAAAATACATTTTTACTCACCTACATCTGTTAACTTTCCATATAACATGTACAGATCAGCCTCTTCCATACCCCAATTGTACTGCTTTATGACTATTTCTCTTCCCCGTCTTCCCATGTCTATAGCTTCCTCTCTGTGATTCACAAAATATTGGATGGCTTCCCTAATCTGCTCAACATTATTAGGATTAACACATATTCCACACTTGTTCCCTTCAACTATGGGTTTCCAAAGTTCAAAATCGGTACATAATACAGGTAAACCTGCCATCATCTCTTCAAATATTTTGGTATTTCCCAGCGTTCCCTGATGTCCCATTGAATTAAGATGTGGTTGCATTAATGCAACACCAATAAAGCTATTTTCTAACACCACTGCTACTTGATCATGTGGAATTTTCCCTATATAATTTACCTTTTCCCATCCTGAAAGTTTTTTTAGCTCCTCTAAATATTCCTCCCCAATATTTCCACATAATGTATATTCTATTCCATTTATTCCAGCTATAGCTTCAATGATATTTCGGTGACTCCATGAAGGTGTAATCAGTCCCGCAAATATCAATCTAGTTGAATCTCTGTTTGGTTCATGATAATCAACTGAATTGACAATAGGATAATTAGGAAGAAGAACTATGTTCTTGTTGAGTCTTGAAAAATCAGTTTTAATATTTGGTGTAACATAAATCACGGCATCCAGTTTATTGCAAACATATTCTTCATATTTTTTATATGCCAGATACATAATATTCCGAAATACCTTCGGAATGTAATATTTTTCCTTTATAGACATAGCCGTATTTTCATGACTATCAAAAATTACCTTTTTTCCTTTTTTCTTCAATTTCAGCCCATATGGTAATAGTTCAGGATCGTGAAAATGATATATATCTGCATCAACTTTGAGAGCTGCTTCATATACCCGTTTAGTCATCTTAAACATACGCGAAAATCGAGTGTTTTCCTGCTTTCCTACACCGATAATATGTACTCCATTTTTATTATACGTCTCTCCCTGCTCCACCAGGTATGTATCATATCCTGCCTTAGCCAGTGATACACATTCTTTCTTGAAAATACGTACATCTTCCGGTGCGTGAACACTTGTCATATGGCATACTTTAACCATGGCTTTTCCTCACAATCTTGCTAAACTCATCGTAATCTCTAATATAATCTTCAACTTTGTAAAAATCGGATGCGGCCACACATAATACAGAATCCTTTTGCAACCATAACATTTCTCTCCATGTACATTCTTCAATCACCACACCAATGGAAGGATCTGAAAGCTCTATCTCTTCCCTTCCGTTCTTGTTTTCCAAAACAAGCTGTATGCGGCCGTAAGGACAGAACAAAAGCTGCTTTAATTCTTTATGCGCATGGAACCCCCGCCTTGTACCTTCCGGAACTTTAGAAATATAGTAGATACGTTTTATATCAAAAGGAATCTCATGTGTCGCTTCAAAAAAAGAAAGTTCTCCTGCATTGATGGTAGGTATTGTTTTGATATGTATCACTCTACATCCGGCAACCTCATCTCTTATATTTATATCATCGCCCCGAAGCACCGAATACCATTTTAAATCAGTACAATCAAGATATCGTTCCAGTGCATCCTTAGGCACATCCTTTACTTCATGAAAGTTATGTTTATCATAGAAACGAATTGCTCTTTGATTCAGTCTGCTTACGCACCAATATACAGACTCCAAATTAAGTTCTTCAAAGGCCTTTTTTAAAATCTCTTCCATTCCAAACCATGCATAACCACGTCTCATGGCTTCTTCTCGAACAACAATCGCAAACTCTGCTGTTCCACCTGAAATATTCTTAAGGCTGACCGTACCCATATATTCATCCGCTTCGTCTGTAATAGACAAATGTAGATTGTCCTTGTCATTTATACTTGACTCTATAAATGCAATGCAATCGTCAATGGTTTTTGAAGCAAAATCAGTGTTTAAATCTTTTATGACATTCCTATCATGCATCCATTCAAGCATAAGAGGAGCATCCTTCCGTTCAAGCCTTCTTAAATGCATATCACTTCACTCCTCAAAACTCGTTTATTTCATGAATCACATACCGAACCTCTTCATCCGTCATGCCATAATATATAGGCAGACTCAATTCCGTACTGCTTATCTCCTCCGCTACCGGAAGCGAACCCTTGGGAAGTTTCAAATCTTTATAGCATTTCTGCAGATGCATTGGAATTGGATAATGTTTATTTGTACCAATGCCTTTGTCGTTCAAATATCTTTCAAGGACGTCACGTTCGGAACATCTGACACCATAGATATGCCACACCGGGATGCAGTCAGGGTTCACATAAGGAAGCTCAATTCTTGGATTTCTAATACCTTCTGTATACATCTTTGCAATCCGTCTGCGTTCAACATTCATCCTCTCCAGATGAGGAAGCTTCGCGGACAGGAATGCAGCCTGCAGTTCGTCCAAACGGCTGTTATTTCCCTTATAGATATGGTGGTACTTATAATCTGAACCATAGTTACCAAGAGCACGAATCTTATCGGCCAGTTCCTTATTATTTGTCACAACTGCTCCGGCATCTCCAAGTGCACCGAGATTTTTGCCCGGATAAAAACTGAATCCTGCGGCATCGCCAAACGTGCCAACCTTTTTGCCTCGATAGACCGCACCATGAGCCTGCGCACAGTCTTCAACAACATATAAACTATGTTTTTTTGCCACATCCATGATTGGATCCATATCACAGGCTTGTCCATAAAGGTGCACTGGTATAATAGCTTTAGTGCGGTCATTTACCGCTGCTTCAATCCGTTCCGGATTTATATTAAATGTTCTGATATCCGGCTCCACAAACACTGGCGTCGCCCCCACATAGGTAACGGCTAACGCGGTAGCAATGTAAGTATTGGACGGGACAATGACCTCGTCACCCTCGCCGATCTTCATCGCCTTCAGCGCAAGCATAAGTGCATCAAGGCCGTTACCTACGCCAATGCAGTATTTGACTTCGCAATATTCTGCGAATGCCTTTTCAAATGTTTCGTCTTCAACACCTCCAATATACCAGGAACGTGTGAACACTCGTTCAAATGCTTCTCTAAGTTCATCCTTTAACTCCTTCTCCATTGGAAGAAAGGATACAAATGGAATTTTCATACGATTTAATCCTTCCTGCTGCTCACATACGTAAAGACTTCTTCAAGCTTATCAACCAGAATCGGCTGGTCATACATCTCAGCGGTTTTTCTTGCCCGTTTACCCATCTCTGCCAGTTCTGCCGTATTCATTTTATAAAGTTTCTCAACAGCATCCGCCAGTGCGTCTGCACTCTGATCCACCGCCACTACGCCGCAGTTATATCGTTCAATCAGGTTATAACCAAACTTAGCATTGCAGATAATAGGTTTTCCACTGGCAAGATAATCAAAAAGTTTGCTTTGGCTTCCTCCATATTTAATAAGCGGAACATGTTTATACGTAAGAATGTTTGCTTTTCCATGTGATAATATAAACGGAATTTTTTCTTTCTCTATACGTCCATAGAAACGGACATTGTCTATTCTGTTATCAACCACATATCTCTTCAGCATTTTCAGATCATCACCATTTCCGTAAACCTGAAACTTTACATCCTTATATCCTCTATTTCTTATAATTTTTGCTGCGTCACAAATCTGCTGTACCTGATTTGCCTGCCTTATAGAACCACAGTACACTACATTAAACTCATCCTGGTTCCATCCAAGATCAAATGATATTCCTTTCAGCTCCCTGTCTTTCTGCGGAAGATCGCACCCCATATTAATATGAAAGATCTTAGAAAAGTCTATCTTATTCGCGTACTTTTGCTCTTTCACATAATCAATACCGCCTTCCATGGAAAAAAGAAGAGCATCTGATTTAAGATAGGCTTTCTTTTCAAGATAATATAGATATTTTATGAGAGGATTATTGGTAGAAAAATCCGCATACTCAATAATGCTTTGGGGCCAAAGGTCCACGATATCTGTTATTATTGGTACATTCTTATATTTAAATTTTACAAAAGGAAATAAATATGCACCAACATTAATAATAATATCTGTTCTTTCTGCTTTCTCACAAATAATAGAAAAAGAGAAGCTTAATAAATTAAGCATTCTTTTTATTCCGTTTCCGGTATATCTTACCACTCTTTTATATTTATATTTGATTCCATCAACAGTTGCGACTCCTTGCCCTAACTGGTCAATCATATTTATGTTCGTGTTATGAATTGTGCTGGCTGAGATAACTGTTACCTCATATCCTCTTTTTACAAGCTCCTTCCCCCAATTATGATGTCTTAGCATTGTATTATAGGGGGGCTGCTGACTATAATGACTAATAATTAGAATTTTTTTCACAATTAGCTTTTCTCCTGATCCATTTTAAACACACTGCAATTGCTGCCGTATCATCTCAACCGTGTCAAAGAACGCTCTATATTCTTCCGGCACCCATTTTTCCCGGATTCTTTGCTGAACACCTGAGGGGCCCACCACTGACGGAACAGACAGTGCCACTACTCTGCATCCATGCTCACCCATAAGTCCGCCTTTGATCTTAAAATATTTGCCTTTTCGTCCACAGGGACAATCGTCCACTCCAAGAATCACACCTTCATCTTCTGTCAGAAGGCTGTGCCTTGGATAAGATTCCGGAATTGTTGAAACCACCTGAATAATCCCTGTCTCACCCATATCACATTCCGAAAAATCAATTGGACGCCGGGCAATTACATCAGAAAAAATGCTGGCATGCAGATGGCCCCTTTCACATTCCATATAAATACAGCCGGTTTGTTCCACTATCCCATAATAGTCATGTATGTGAACCGTCAATTCCGAAAGCCTGTCTGTCAGAAATCTTTCTTTTTCCTCCATGTCCATTGAATATGGGGAGAAGTTCAGTATCTCTTCAAAAGTCATAGGCATACCCCTCGCATGCAAAGATTAATACTTTAACAGTTCCTTAAGCAGTATCAAGAAATCTCATAGCATATCAGTTATCTGAAGACGCTTCCTGAAGATGATGGTTTATCACCTGGGCCATTTCCACATAGTGCTGATTGATAAAGAAGCGCTCATCTCCTCTGAACAGGTCTTCACCGCACTGGGCATACCCCAGAGTAACATTTTCCTCTCATAGACAAGCTCACCGGTGGTCAAAGGTTCCGTAATTTCCTGTTCATCCGCTCCCATAAGATGAAATACTCCCCCAGAAATGGGAATGCCATAGAACCTTTCTTTTCCACCGCCTTCTCAGGAGGAAGATAACCCATGCGAGCCATCGCCTCAGCAATTCCAGGAAGACCCCACAGCGACGGATGACCTCCTAACCTGCTTCCATCATAGCCGGATACAAGGCCATTGCCGCATGTCCTTTGCTGAGAATTACCCTGTCTCTTCCCTCCCAGGTGAGCCCCTGTCTTTCCCGTATCATATGTCTATTTAACAATGTTACGGCGCATTCTGTGGGAAGCAGAAGCACATTTTTTCATCAGGTCTATTTCTGCCATTACATTCCTCCATCAACCCGGATAACCTGTCCTGTCATATAGCTCGCCAGATCACTTGAGACAAAAGCAATGACATTGGCTATTTCTTCTGGCTCTCCCATTCTTTTCATGACAACTTTGGACAAGATTTTCTGTTTCAACTCCTCTTTGATTTGTGCCCCCATACTTGTTGCAATCATTCCAGGTGCAATAGCATTCACACGAATATGATACGGTGAAAGTGCTCTGGCCAAATTTTTTGTGGCCCCAAGAATAGCTGCTTTACTGGCTGCATATTCATATTGTCCAGGTGTACCGTCAATACCGGCTATGGAAGAAATATTTACAATACTGCCTGAATTCTGCCGCATCATGAACCGGGAAACATATTAGTGTTATTCTTCTTTTCTCATAAACTACATTGACCCTTTGTAGTTGTATTCGTTCATTCTACGGCCTTCCACTGTGGTGAACTGCCTCACTAACTCAAATCCATTTTTTCTATAAAACATATTCGCTCCATCGTTTCCATCCGCATCAGTTTCAAGATTTATATACGCATAAGTATTAAAATCAACAATACTTTTCAAATAGTCCATCAGTGCCGTTCCAACACCCTGGTTCTTTATCTGTGGCGCAACACAAATTGACGCCAGCTCCACATACTTTGCATTCTTCTTTACGGCCCCACTCTTCTTAAAAGCTCCAAATAGACGCTTTATAAATACCGGATGACGAATAGCTGCTCCCAAGGAGCAAATGGCAAACTTGACCAGATGATTCTTTATTAATCCATGATAAAATCGTGAATAATCCTTCGAGTAAGCAATGAACCCCACGAGATTATCTTCTTCCTCTGCCACAATAATCCCAGAGTCTTTGTCTTCCATGTAGCCAGTATAAAGCGCTCGCAGAAATGGAACTCCAAGCTGTGTAAGAAAAAATGTTGGAAATGCTTTCTTATGCAGTTCTGCTATATTTCTTATGTATTCTGAGGTTATTTTATCAAGTTCCCTGATAACAGCCATTCAGTCGCTCCTTGTATACTGTAAACTTCTTTCCATTCACATTGTCCCAATACCATCTTTGTTCGGACATGCTCATTTATATTCTTTTCCAAGAACCGCTGAAACTGTTCTGAACATGGTAAGTATGTCCCGTGGGAAGCTGAACCGTTCTATAGAATTGAGATTCCACTTCATCTTCTCTGGCAAAACCTGCTTTACATATACTTCATCCACCTCTTCCGCTCCATTCAGCAATTTATCCTCATCCTTATATCTGATACTTGCTTCACTTGTTATTCCCGCGGGCATCAAGAGCGTGGCATACCATTCTTTTCTATACTTCTCTACATATTTCACAGCCTCTGGTCTTGTCCCCACAAAGCTCATTTTTCCCTGCAATACATCTATCAGCTGGGGCAGTTCATCTAAGCGAAGGCTTCTCAATTTCCGTCCGATTCTCGTTATTCTCCTGTCATTTCCACTTGTGACGCTTGCACCAATTTTATCTGCATTCACTACCATTGTGCGGAACTTGTGAATGCGGAAGTGCTCGCCATAGGTGGTGACTCTTTCCTGTCTGTAAAACACCGGTCCTGCCGAGTCTGCCTTGATTAGAATCGCAATAATAATCATGGGAACGAGCAGAACAATAAATAAAATAAACCCAGCCGCCAAGTCAAACACACGTTTCAGCGCCAGTTGCGACCTGCGTTTCCACAATATTTCCCAGTACGGCCTAACTTCATCACACTGCATGGAATCTGGAAGATCTTCCCACTTTTTGAGCATATTCAATTCCTCTCAGGTCTCCCCATACAACCCTTTAACAACAAGCTAGAACTTCACATATAGACTCCACATTCCCCTCTGACAGCAGCAAAGGAAGAGGCAGTGTAATGAATTTTGACTGCCTCACAAGGCAATTGCAAGGCTTCCCAATACCATTCTGAACATCTCACAAATATAGTCCACATCTTCATCAGATAACCTTGTGTGAAGGGGAAGTGTAATCAAGTTCGCATAGTAGTCATACGCATTGGGAAAATCTTTGATATCCCATCCCATCTCTCTGTAAGCAGTCATCATAGGCAGGGGTTTATAATGCACATTTGTATTCACTCCGCGCTCAGCCAGCTTCATGATAATCTCTCTCCGGAGCGCGTCGTCCGCCCCGGGAATCCTTGTCAGGTACAGATGTCCTGAAGATGTGCTGTTTTCAGTGTAATGAACCAGATGCTTTACCCCCAGTTCATCGCACATTGCATCATACTTTCCAATGATTTCCTTTCTTCTTTCCAGAAGCCCCGGATAACGGTCCAGCTGGCGCAAACCGATAGCCGCCATAATATCTGTCATGTTACACTTATACCATGTGCCCTGGATATCGTACTCCCATGCGCCAATCTGCGCCTTAGCCAGTGCATCCTTGCTTTGGCCATGAAGACTGTACAGCTGGTAATAATGGTAGATTTCCTCATTGTCAATTCCCGGAATATCTCTCCAGGTTGATGCGCCCCCTTCTGCAGTGGTAAAGTTTTTGACCGCATGAAAAGAGAAATCTGTGAAATCTGCAAACTCTCCTGCCATCTTTCCATCTTTTTCAGCGCCAAGTGCATGGGCTGCATCGGAAAAAATCAGAACACGGCCCCTGGCAGCCTGGATTCTTTTACCCAAGTCCGTATTGCCGCCAGGGACAAATAAATCCTTCTTTGCTTCTGCGATCTCATACAACCTGTCATAGTCGGCTATAATGCCGCCAAGGTCCACGGCGACAATTGCCTTGGTTCTGCTTGTAACTGCCTGGGCAACTTTGTCATAATCCATCTCTGTGGAATCCTTCCGGTTGTCCACAAAAATCACCTTGGCCCCGCAGTGTATGGCCGCGGAAGCCGACGCAGTATAGGTATATGCCGGTACTATTACCTCATCCCCCTCACCGATTCCGCAGATTCTGAAGTTCAATTCTTCAGCTGCTGTGGCAGAGTTAAGGCAGACAACCTTTGAAGTATGACAATACTCGGCAAGTCTCTGTTCCAGCTCTTTGGTTTTGGGTCCGGTGGTAATCCATCCGGACTGCATGGCCTCTATTACCCCGCCGATTTCCAGATCCGTGATATCCGGCGGGCTAAACGGAATCACCCTATATGCAGCTTCATTCAAATTTTCAACACCAGACATTTCTTTCCTCACATAACAAATTCTTGCACCATATGGCCATAGCTTCGCCATCCCGACGCACCTCTCATGCCCCGGCTTCGGCAAAGCACTCTGTCCACCGCCCTCCTGCACAGCACATAACGCGTCAGATGCATTGGACGATTTCTTTTACAGGACCTTTTCCCGTGTTGCAATATCAGACCAAAACCTGCAGCAATTGGCTGGAAGGTACCTTCTTACGCCCCTGCCGCCCGAATCTTGCGTATTTCCTCCGTCCCCTGCCTGGAGACCACTCCCAGGCCCAGTGTCACTTCCACACTCCGTCCCAGCAGCAGCAGTTCCATCACCACCAGCCTTTTGTGGCGAAGTATCTTCTTGACCTTTCCATGGAAATCTTTCAGGGCTCCTTGTGTGACAATCAGAGTGTCCCCTTCAATATACCCTTCAGAATACCTGGCAATATGCCTGTCCCCGCACAGCATCCTGATCCGCTCTTCTTCCTCCGGGTGGATGGGCGACATTTTTTCGCCGCTTTTGAGCACCTTTGTCATGGCTTGAATGTCCTTCAGACGCATATGAAAATCTTCAATCCGATCCGTCTCTACAAAAAGATAGCCCGGAAAGAGCCTCGACGTCGCCAGCACCCGCTCCCCACGAACTTTTGTCATTCTCTCGGCAAGAGGGACAAAAATGTCCTCCCCCTCCTCCAGTATCCTCTCACGGCATTTTTCACAGATATCCGTTTCCGCACCTGTATAAACCTGCATTACATACCACATCTGCCGCTCTCCATCTCTCTCCGGGCCCTGCTTCACCGGTCCCCATGCACACGTTTTCTTTCTGTCACGCCCTGACAGTTCACACCTCCTGGCCGACAGTCCGCTCTGCTATCTCGATTCCCAGATACAGCACCTGTTTCTCTCCCATGAAAGCAGCCTCCACTTCGGCAATCCTTTTATGCAAGTCCACTTTCCTCACCAGATGGCTCACCTTCCTGAGCGGACCGGAGAAGCAGCAGATCCTGCCGTCCTCTTCCACCCGCACCTCTGACAGTCCGATTTCTCCTTTCTTGTCCGTGATAAGTTCCAGAAAAATGACTTCCTGTTCTCTCAGAGTGGTAATAAATCCTTCCCTCTCAGACATCAGACCGCGGACAGATGTCTTTCTCAATTCCCGGTTCACTGTCTCCGGATACTCTGTGTCTATAAATACATACCCGGGCAAAAGCTTCTCCTGTATTGTCCTCCACTGTCCGCCGTACTTTTTTCTGCGGCTTCTTGTCAGGTGAAAGCATCTCGCATTTACTTCCTTCGGAAGTAATCCGGATACAAAGGCTTCTGTTTCTGCCTCATTTCCGTCTTTCACATGCACTGCACACCACATGGCCGTTCCCTCCGCTTTTCACGTACACTGCCAGTGCACAAAAAAGTATACTTTTTTGCACAAGAGCTATTGCAAAAGAAATTCGGGTATGGTATCATGAAATCTGATTTAAGAGATTGGTTTTTGTCGTTATTGCATAAAGAATGAACTGATTTATGTTTTTACATGTTCCTTTATTTGTTTTAACAAATACAACAGGGTGTGCAGAAAAGTATACTTTTTTGCACACCCTGTTTGAGAACTCCATAATATAGATTGTCCTAAGACTTGAATTTTCAATGAATCCGGCAGCCGCTTTTATAAAAATACCGCTGTCCAATATCCATCATAAGCATATCCTGTCTTTCCTGTCAGCAGATGCTCTGACTTTACAAATCCTGCCTTTTGAAAAGCTTTCGTTCTTTCAACCGCATATATGGGCACTTTCGTGATGATCCCACTGCATCCCAACAGTTCTGAAAGATGAGGCGTGATAAGCGCTGCAATCTCATACAGTACATCTTCCTTTTCATAGTCGCTTCTCACGTCAATCCGCAGAATTCCCATATGATCAAATACGTCTTCAGAAACCCGCAGGCACAGCTCAATTGTCCCTATGACATTTGATTTCCCTTTATCCACAATGGACAATCTGGCAAACCAGCCATTTTTATAGGACAGATGCCAAAAGGCAATCGCCTCTGCCATTCTCTCCCCTGTTGCATAGTAAAAATTATCCCCATCACAATTATCGCTGTTAAAAAAAGGCAACGCATACTTGTCGCTGTAAACTTTTAACAAATCATCACAGTCTTCCTCTTTAACCTGCCTGAATAAAAAGTTCTCACTCTCCAGTACAGGACACGCTTCATAAATATTCATCCTCTGCCTCCTCCGTTGCACTTATGAATTTAAAACAGGGGCCTGCTCCCCGGCAGACCCCTTTCCCTGGCCCAAATCTCTCCAAATTGCGGCATACATCCGGCTGAAACAATCCCGTTTTAATGCACTTGATTTTTAAAGCACATTCCAGGGAGCATTTCTCTACAGTTTTTTCATAAACTCATCCACATTTTTCTTAATCTCCCCAGGGTTCATGGTCTTCAGCAGGTAGCCCGCAGGTTTCAGAGAGACCACCCTGCTGACGCTCTCTTTGTCATATCTGCCCGTGAGGAAAATCACCGGAATATCCTTCAGCTCCTCCTCCGACCGGATCATCTCCAGCACCTGCCTGCCGTCACAGACCGGCATCTCATAGTCCAGCAGCACCAAATCCGGCCTGTCCAGAACCATGCTTCTGAGGGCAGCCATGCCGGACCTTGCCAGAGATACCTGATAGTCCGTCTGCAGCAGTTCCTTCATTGCCTGCAGCATGATACCGGAGTCGTCCACCACCAGAATCTTCTTCCTGCCGGCCTCCTCCGTATGGCCCAGATACTTCTTGATTTCGTCCATGGCATTCTCCACCTTAATGGGAGCTCCACCCTTTTGATCCAGCAGATGGGGCGCCGTAAGACAGAACGCAAAATATCCCTCCCCCGTGTCAAACAGCAGACCGTACTGGAGACTCTGCCTGCCGAACATTCTCTGAAACTGTTCATAATTCAGCAGATTTTCCTCCAGGACCTCTATCTTCTTATTGGGGTAAAAATGCGCCATAATACGTTCCACAAACTGCCGGGCCGTATACCTGGTGGCATTCATCAGCATGGTATCCACCTTGCCGGACTCACATCCCAGAATCCTTCCCATGGTGTTCAGCAGCACCTTCTCCTCATAGATCAGGAAAAACTCCCACTTCTCCGCGTTTTCCGACCCATAGACCAGACGGTAATAGATTCCCTTTCCGAACTTTTCTCCCCCATAGCTCTCACTGATCACACGGGCATTTAACTGAAACAGTTCATTCAGCAGCTTGACAATGACTTCCTTCATGGCCACCTGCCTCACCTCCGGCAGAAGCCCCACCCACTTGCTGGGCGCAGTCCCTACGATGGCCCGGTCCTCCGTAAGAGTGTGGCCGATAAGCCATCCCGCGCAGACTCCCAGGAAATGGTCCACCGCATCCGGCGAATAATTTGTCTGTATCAGCTCCTTCTCAACCTCCGGAAGGGTTCTCTTCCGAAAATAGTCATGAAGACGCCTGTGCATATCGTATCCACTATAATCAATGGATGCCATGTAGAGTTCTTCCTCTGCAAAATGCTTCATGGCATGGCCCTTGAAAAACTTGACTCCCTCCTGGTACACCCACTTATTGTCATCCCCGCTTTTCTTCTGGGCAATCAGTTTCCTCATGATTCCAAAAAGCTTTCTGTGTTCCCTGTCGATGGATTCCACACCGATGTTAAATCTCTCCTGCCATACAAACTGCTCGTTACTCATTTTAGTCCCCCCTGCAATATATCTATACTATATTATAAGCTCAAGCCTTCCCGGGCGGAACAGAAAATACGACAAAAACCCCCCAGGGCGGAGCTTTATAAAGCCAGGCAGCCTTCTCTCTTCTGTCTTAATGCATGTTATCATCAAATTCTTTAGATGTCAATATACTCTCTTTAGTTATTTAAAGATAATATTTACATTTTCTTTTTCCTGTATTATAATAGCTCCATCACCTGAGGAAGGAGAAACTTTCATGATCAAGTATTACAGGCTTCTGGATATACTCAACCGCCGTTCCATGACAAAAGAAGAGCTGCGTCAGCAGATCGGCATTTCCTCAGCCACAATGTGCAAAATATCCGCGCACAAACCTGTCTCTCTGGAGGTAATCGACAAAATATGCGAAGCTCTGGGATGCCAGCCCGGAGATTTAATGGAATACATGCCCGGAAATGAGGACAGGGATCTGTATCAGCACACCGAACACAGGGGGGAATTATGAACAGAGAAACCATGCGGACCGCATTTTGTGACGACTCCGCCCAGGATCGGGAAGCCGTCCAGGAGATTCTGGACAGCCTGGACCTCCATGCGGACATTTTTGACAACGGCGAAGCACTGCAGGCCGCCTTCTGGCGGCAGGCCTACGACCTGGTCCTTCTGGACATCGAAATGCCGGGGATCAGCGGATATGATCTCGCCTCGGTGCTGAAAAAGCAAAATGCCGCCTGTGAAGTGGTGTTTATCACCGGCCATACAGAACTTGTCCTGGAGGCCTTCCGCTTTAAGCCTGCCGCCTTTGTGCCCAAGCAGCTGATCCGTTCGGAACTGCCCAGGGCACTGGAGCACATTCTGGCAAAAGAGACGGAAAATCCTGTCTTTGTCACCAGAAAAAAGAACCAGGACAGGATTGTGGAGCTGAATCAGGTATTGTATTTAAAATATGTATACGACCATGAAGTGGAGTTTACACTGAAGGACGGAAGCCGTTTTTCCGAGACCGGCTCCATGAAACAGTTTGAGGCGGAACTGGCCCCCAAGGGCTTTATCCGCATCTACAGCAACTGCCTGGTAAACGCTCTGTATATCACCAGAATGGAGAAGGAAATGGTTCTCCTGGCCAACGGAGAACAGCTGGCTGTGGCCAGGGAGCGGAGGGAAAATGTGCGGAAATCCTATATGAGGTATTTGACTAAATGTTAGAAGGACTGGTTGCAGCAGGATATCATATCTGCTTTTTCGGCAAAATCAAAGGCGGGATCCTGGCAGGGGCAGGGGCCGCTGTCCTTGCCCTGACCGCCGCCCTTTTTCCCGGCCTGCAGCCTGGGGCGCCGTTGCTTACAGCCTTCTGGATTATGCTGACAGGACGCATTTTTCAGACCGCCCAATGGCAGGAACTTTTTCTGGCAGGGGGCCTGTGGCTTATGGTCCGCATCCCCCCGGGCCTCCTGCCCCGGACCACCCATCTGCAGACTGCCGCTGCCGTGGCCCTGCTGGCCATGACGGCGCTGTTTTTGCTCCGCCGGATGACTTTTAACTGCCTCTGGGCCTGTACTCTCCTGCTCATGTGGCTGCTGACAGGATATCTCTCCGGCATAGAATACACCCAGACCTGGCAGAAACAGGTTATGGAGCTCTCCCTGTACCTGGTTATGGGCGGCCTTCTTATCTTCCAGCAGATCTACTGCCTTCGGCAGGAACTGCAGCGCAGAGCCTGGGAGGAAGGACCTCGGCCCCTTCCCGCCCCCGCCCTCGCTCCCGGCATCTTCGTCCCCTGGCAGGAGGCGGCCGGCCAGGAGTACAGAAGGCTCCAGATTTTTGAGCACGATTTCCGCCACCATCTGGACATGATCGGCCTCCTCTATGAGGAGGGCCGTGCCGCCCAGGCAAGAGCCTATATCGAAGATCTGAAGCAGGCAAGAAGCAGCCGCCAGGGGAAAAAATCCGGCGGTGAACAGGAGCTGTCCCTGCTTATGCTGGCCAAAAAAGAAGCCTGCCGGCAGGCCCATATTCAATTCTCCTACCAGATTATGGGCAGTCCCCAGGGCATCGCCCATATGGATATGACGGCGCTTTTGCTGAATCTGCTGGACAACGCCATCCGGGCCTGCCAGAAGGCGCCAAGTCCCCGCAGTATCGGTATTATGCTCCTCTCCAGAGGGGATCTGTGGCAGATTGAGCTTGTAAATTCCGGCAGGTACGAACCGGAAACTCCCCCACCAACAGGAAGGCCTCTCCACGGCATCGGACTGGCCAGCGTGAGACAGATTGTGGACAAATACCAGGGGACCTTCGAGATCCGCCAGGAGGAAGACAGGGTGGTCCAGATTCTGATTCTGGCAGGAATGTCCGGCCCTTCCTAAGTGAAAGGTCCCACCTTCCGTTCCTGTCTCTGAGGTCCCGTCCTGGGTCAGTGCACGGAGAGGCAGAGACAGTTCTTAACAGAAAAAAGAGAAAACCCCACAGAAAAAAGAGAAGCAGTTGCAAAGGCCCTGCTCCTTTTCTACAATGGAGAAAACATTGACACCGGATTCCTGATCCGGCCCAATGGCACACCGAAAGAAAAGGAGGAGGGCATTATGCTATGGAGTAACATATGTTTTGTCTGCGGCTATTATTTCCGCAAAAGCAGATCCATTTTCGGATACCTGTTGATTGGAACGGTGGCGTCCCTTGCCGCCCCCATCCTCAGTGTCTACCTGCCCAGGACAGTGGTGCAGGCTGTGACAGAAGGGTGGGAGTTCAGCCACCTGGCCCTGGGGGTGGGGGTGCTGGCCCTGGGGATCATGCTGCTGAACATACTCTCTATGCTAAGCGGCATAAAATATTCGCAGAAAGCGTTTAACGGCCGGATGAAGATGGTCCAACAGCTGGAAGAAGTGATGGTCAGCTGCAAATATCCCCTCACAGAGGATCCCACCTGGCAGAACAAGATAGACTTGGCCGGGGACACGGTTTTTTCCGACAGCAGCCAGCGGGGCATTGCAGGAATCGTTCAAAGCCTTCGGGATTTTGTTGTGAACATTCTGGGAATCTTCACCTTCTCCACAATCCTGGGCCTTCTGCACCCGGCAGTGCTGGTGATCCTCATATTTACCTCCCTGGTGCCCGGCCTTGTGGCCGGCAGAATGACTCTGTACGAGACCCGCCAGAGGGAAAAATGGCTGCCCTGCAACAAACAGATCAAATACATCCGCAACCACACCACCACCGCCGAAGCCGGCAAGGATATCCGGCTCTATGACGCTGCCGGATTCTTCCTGGGGCAGATGGAGGAAGCTGTCATGAAGAGACTTGTGTGGGTGAAAAAACTGGCCCTGCGCCGCCTGGGGGCGGACGGCGTTGACACCCTGATGATGATTCTGCAGAACAGTGTGGCGCTGGGTTTCACCGCCTGTGAAATCATCCAGGGCCGCATCAGCATCCCTGACTTTACCTTTTACTCCGGTTCAGCCATACAGTTCGCCCAGTTTATGAACCGCTTTGTAAAGTCCTACAGCATTGTGAAACGCTGCAGCAAAGACGTGGAAATCCTCCGGGAAGCCTATGCCTTTATGCCCGAAAAAAAGACTGTGGTCACTCTGCAAAATCCCGAGCGTCCAGCGCCCAGGATTCAGTTCGACCATGTGTCCTTCACCTATCCCGGCAGCGAGGAACCCATCTTAAAGGACATCTGCTTCCAGGCTCTTCCCGGGGAAAAACTGGCCCTTGTAGGTGTGAACGGCGCGGGAAAATCCACCCTGGTAAAGCTCCTCTGCGGCCTCTACCAGCCTACCTCAGGGCAGATCCTCATAGACGGCATTCCCACAACCCAGTGGGAGGAAGGGGAGCTCTTCGGCCTGTTTTCCACCGTATTCCAGGACATGCTGGTACTGCCCTTCAGTGTGCTGGAGAATGTGGCTCCTTCCGGCAGAGCGGACGTGGCAAAAGTACGGCGCTGCCTGGAGCAGGCCGGCCTGAGCCAGCGTTTCCCTGACTTAAATCTGCCCCTGGTAAAAGGAATCCAGGACGGCGCCGAGAACCTCTCCGGCGGCGAGGAACAGAAACTGCTGCTGGCAAGGGCCCTGTACAAGGAAGCCCCGATACTGGTGCTGGATGAGCCCACAGCGGCTCTGGATCCCCTGGCAGAGAGCGAACTGTACACAAAATACAACGAGTTTACCCAGAAGAAAACTTCCTTCTTTATCTCCCACAGACTGGCAAGCACAGGTTTCTGCGACAAGATTCTGCTGCTGGGGGAGGGCCGAATCCTGGAGGAAGGCTCCCATGCGCAGCTGCTGGAGCAGGGCGGTATGTACGCCCATATGTTCCATGAGCAGAGCAAATACTATGCCGATAAAGCAGAGGGAAAGGAAGGTGGGAACCAATGAAACGGATAAAAGATATGCTGGCATTCTGCGGCAGGCTGGACAGGGGATTTTACCCTGTAATGCTGCTGGGGGCGCTGCTGGAGACGCTGACAGGATTCGGCATCCTGCTGATCTCCTCCACCATCCTGAACCTGCTCGCAGCCGGGAAGGACGCGGAGACCATCCTGACGCTGACAGCCGCCATGACGCTGGGCTTCGGCCTGCTGCAGTGGATAAAAAATGCCGTGAACCAATACAAAAATTACCGCATGACACGCCTGGTATACCGGTATCAGCAGTTCATCACAGAGCAGGTGCTTCAGGCTCCCTACCAGTACCTGGAGCAGGAAAAGTTTGTGGAGACCCTGAACCAGGTCAGACAGAACGAAGATGTCTACGACCTCACAGGATCCATTCTGAACAAAGTGTATGAGATTGCGAGAAACTCCTTCTCCGTCCTGGTGGCTGCGTTCTCCTTCCTGCAGCTTTTTGGAACGGTAAAGCACCTGGGGGATTCCGTCTTCCTGGTGACTATGCTGATCCTGGCGCTGTTCCTGCTGATCGTCTCCTCCACGGGCTATATCGTCTGGCGAAGGAAGAAAAATGCTCAGAGCATGGAAAAGCTGATGGAAGAGATGGTGCAGCGGAACAAAGTGGCCATGTATCTGATCAACGACGTCATCGCCCGGTATCCCGTGGGAAAGCATATCCGGCTGTACGGCATGCAGGAGAGGCTTCTGCAGGAAGAGGAAAAGCAGGACAGGGGCTTTGAGGAAATGAACACCAATATAGACCGCCTGGAGATAAAGCCGGGGCTTGCGGGGGACATCTCCTCCGTGGCCATCAGCGCCATGATCTACTTGACGGTAAGCGCGGTGGCCCTGGCCGGAGGTCTGGGCGCAGGCAGCGTGATCTGGTATGCGGGAGTGGTACAGCAGCTGCTGGACTGCGTCCGCCAGCTCATCAACACAGTGAGCTTCCTCTACAGCGACTGCACCAGACAGCAGGCTCTCTTCCAGCTTATAGACCTGACAAAAACCAAAAAAGAAACCCCTGCCGGACAGGAATGTCATATCAAACCCCTGCCGGAACACTGCCTGGAATTTGAAAATGTCTCCTTCGCCTACCCGGACACGGAGAAAATGGTGCTGCAGAATCTGGACCTGCGGCTTTCTGGCAGGGAGCGGGTGGCCCTGGTGGGCCGCAACGGCTGCGGCAAGTCCACCCTGATCAAGCTGATCTGCCGCCTGTACGATCCCACAGAGGGAAGGATCCTTCTGGACGGAGTGGATATCCGGAAGATTCCCCGGAAAGAATACGCGTCATTCTTATCCGTGGTATTCCAGGATTATCAGATCTTTGCCGCCACCCTGGGGGAGAATATCGCCCTGGCCGCCGGAGCAGATCCCTCCCAGATCCAGAACTCAGCCAAAAAAGTAGGCCTGAAATACACCCATCCGGACACTCCCCTGCGGAGGGATCTGGACGAAAAAGGCATTGAGGTATCCGGAGGAGAAGGACAGAAGATTGCCCTGGCCAGAGCCCTCTACAAAAATGCTCCCATGGTGCTGCTGGATGAGCCCACAGCCTCTCTGGATCCCATCTCAGAGAGCGAGATCTATGAAAAATTTCACTCCCTGGTGGAGGGAAAACTTGCCATGTTCATCTCCCACCGACTCTCCAGCTGCCGCTTCTGTGACCGCATTCTGGTGCTGCAGGACGGAAAGATTATCCAGGACGGCAGCCACGAGATCCTGGAAGCCCAGCAGGGCGGCCTGTACCGGGAAATGTGGCAGGCCCAGAGCCAGTACTATACATGATTACATCCCTGAAAAGCCCGAATCCAGGGCAGAGTAAAGCGCCGGAACCCAGTGAGTGTTCCGGCGCTCTTTTATTCCGGTTATGCCAGAAGTTCTTCCAGATCTCCCAGCATCTTTTCAAACAGCTTTATGGCCGCTTCCACCGGCTCCTTCCGGCTCATGTCAACCCCTGCAAGCTTCAGCAGGTCGATAGGATCCTGGGAACCGCCCCCGGTGAGGAATTTCATATAGTCCTCCACCCCTGGGGCTCCCATCTCCAGAATCCTGGTGGAGAGAGCCGCTGCCGCCGCAATGCCCGTGGCATACTGGTACACATAGAAAGGGGTGTAGAAATGGGGTATTCTGGCCCACTCCAGACGGATCTCCGGGTCGGACACCATATCCGGTCCAAAGTACTTCTGATTCAGCTCCAGATACACCTGGTTCAGCCGCTCCGCCGTCAGAGCCTCCCCCTGCTCAAACATCCTGTGAGCCAGCATCTCAAACTCCGCGAACATGGTCTGGCGGAACAGGGTTCCCTTCACCTCGTCCAGGAAATGATTGATGATATAGGCCTTCTGAACCTTGTCCTGGGTCCGCTCCAGCAGATAACGGGTGAGCAGGATCTCATTGCAGGTGGACGCCACCTCCGCCACAAAAATCTTATACCCGGCGGTCTGGTGGGGCTGGGTTTTATTGCTGAAATAATTGTGCATGGCATGCCCCATCTCGTGAACCAGAGTGAACATATCGTCCAGCTTGTCCTTGTAGGTCATAAGCACAAAAGGATGGGAGACCGTGCCGCCGCTGCAGTAAGCGCCGCTCCTCTTTCCCACATTCTCGCAGGCGTCGATCCAGCGGTTTTTAAAACCTTCCTCCAGAGCCTCCAGATACTCCGCCCCCATGGGCTTCAGAGCTTCCAGGATGGTAGTTTTTGCCTCCTCAAAAGAAACCGTCATCTGATATTCCGGGATAATAGGCACATACACATCGTACATGTGAAGCTCCTCCACCCCCAGCATCTTTTTCCGCAGGGCCACATAGCGGTACATGGCTGGAAGTCCTTCGTGCACCACCTGGATCAGATTGTCATACACCGCCTCCGGGACATTGGCCGGAGCCAGGTACATGGCCCGGGTGGAAGCATACCCTCTGGCCTTGGCGTAGAATACCGCCCGGCGGATATTGGCGGTAAAATTGGCCGCAATGGTGTTGGCAAACTGGCCGTATTCTCTATAGATGGACTGGAACGCCTCCCTGCGCACCCGCCGGTCCCGACTCTCCATCAGACCGCCGAAACGTCCCAGCGTCACCTCCGTCTCCGTCCCGTCCTCCCCGGTGATCCTGTCAAACTTCAGATCCGCATTGTTCAGCATGGTAAAGGTATTGGAAGGGGACTGGGCCATCTCTGAAGCGCTGGCCAGCAGTTCCTCCACCTCCCGGCTTCTGGTGTGCTCCCTCTCCCGCTCCATGAGCGTAAAATACCGGTCATACACCTTGAGCCCGGGCTCCGCCGCCCTGTACTGGGCCAGAACTTCCGCCGGGATCTCCATGATTTCCGGCAGGGAAAACGCCACAGCCTCCTCCATTTTGGAGGCAAGCATCTGCGCCTTCATGTAGCTGGCCTGGCCCGCTGTGTCCGTGGTATCCGTGTCCATGTTCAGATGGGCATACATGTACACCAGATTCACCTGCCTGTCAAGAGCGTCCTCGAAATCCAGGTACTCCCGCAGAAGGGCCGCCGACTCCCCCAGCCTCCCTTTGTACCCGGCCGCCTTTTCCACCTCCCCGGAAGCCTCCTCCAGGGCCTGCTCCCAGGCTGCGTCATTTTCAAACAGATCCTCCACCGCCCACCGGTCCCCGGCAGGGATCTCACTTCTCTTCTTCACTGCTTCTGCCATCTTCCGCACTCCTTTCAAATTTATACTGCACACCGGTTAAATATGCAGTACAACTGGACTGCAGACCGCCAGCCAGGTGCTTTCATGAGTACACCACTGTAAATCCTGGCGGTCTGCAGTATAATTCCCACTATAAGCAACATCCTGTCGCCAGGGGCCGATCCCTCTAGACACCTGCTCCCAGCAGCCCCATCAGCTGGTCCCGGCGCACAGCATCCTCCGCTCCCCTGACCTTTGACGCACTCCTCTCCAGTTCCAGAGCGCCGGCGGAAGCACGCCTGAGCTTTTCCTGAAATTCCTTCTGTTCCTGCAAAGCCTTCCGCGCCCTTCTCTCCGCTCTTGCACGGTTCTGCAGTCTGAGTGTATTTTCCATAGAGTTAAAAACCTGGGTCATATCCGTCATCCTTGCCGCCTCCCTGCTTTAAAATAGTGACCTTCTGTCACGGGCCTCATTCCTACATATTACCATATCCTTCGTATGACTTCCAGATAAAACTTATATTTTCCTTCCCTGTCTTCCCAAAAGTGTGTTGAGGAAAGACACAAGTTGTGCTAAGATGGATGATAAGCAAAATCTACAAACATAAAAGCCAGGATTGGAAACTAATTATGAAAAATTTACGAAAAATCACCGGGGTAACAGCTCTCCTCATACTTGTCTTTATGGTTATCGCCCTGTTCCGGTTCCAGCGGGAGGAGGAAGCCTCCCTGCTGCCTGACCAGGTGGAATACCTTTTCAATGAGGACTGGACCCTGACCACACTGAAGAACCCTAAGCTGTACATGGATACAGAATCACCCGACGGCGCACAGACAGAGGATGGATCCTCCCTGATTCAGGAGCGAATTCCTGAAATTCTCCAGGCCGCCCTTGAAGGGGGAAACAGCAAAACCGTAACTCTGCCCTATGAAGAAAATGTCAGTGTAGACAGCCTCCTTATCTTTCAAAATCTTCTGCCGGAGGATTACGCAGGGCTGACATTAAATTTTTCTTCCAGAGCCCAGGGCGTGTGTGTGGTTCTGGATGGCCAGGTGCTCTACCAGAACGGCTTTGAAGATACCCCCTCCGCCAAGGCACAGGGCGTCCAGGAACACTTTGTGAACATTCCTGCCGCACTGCAAGAGGGCGAACTGCAGATCCTGCTGGCAGCCTCCCAGGAAAGTATGGCGGGCCTGGGTGACATCCGCTTTGAAACCCGGGATGTGGTAATCATCGGCCTGGTGGCCAACAACATCGCAGATATCGGCTGCTGTCTGCTGATTCTGCTGATGGCAGTGATCATGTTTGTGTTCACCCTGATCCGCCGGTATACACGTCAGCCCGCCCGGGGCGAACTGTCCCTGGCACTGGTGGGTCTGGCCGCAGGAATCTACTGTTTTATAGAGACGGACACCCTGAGCATTTTCTATAATGTCCAGGAAGCCTATGAGATGCAGGAATACCTGATACTGCTGCTGCCCCTGTTCCTGGCCCTGTACCTTGAGCGGAATCTCCACGCCCTGTACCCCAAGCGTTTCTTTCTGCTCCTCTGTGGCGTGAGCGTCAACGCGGCAGTGCAGATCCTGCTGCAGTACCTGGGTATCTGCACGCTGGAAGAGATGGTAAGCGTCTCCGCCGCCATGCTCGGTCTGGTCTGCGTAACCGCCATTGTAAGCCTTATCCAGCTTGACTACCAAAACAGACGCTGTCAAACCCTCTTTGCCGTCTTTGCCATGCTGGTACTGCTGGCAGGAGGCATTGCAAATATAATCCTCAATATCCTTTTCCAGGGTTCCTATGGCAATGGAGCCAGCCAGTACAGCATGGTTGCATTCAGCATTATGATGGTGGTGGCGCACATCCTGCGCCTCTCCAAAGAGTACAGGTTGAGCGCAGAGGAAAATGCCCGCCTTCTGGAAGAACAGGTAAAGGCAGCCCAGCAGCAGAACGCACAGCTTGCCCTGGCAAAAAAAGACGCCGACGAGGCAAGACATGAAGCCCTTGCGGCAAATGAAGCCAAGGGGAGGTTTCTGGCCCGCATGTCCCATGAGATCCGCACCCCCATCAATGCCGTCCTGGGCATGGATGAGATGATTTTGCGGGAATCCAGGGAACAAAACATAAAAGAATACGCCATGGATATCCATACCGCCGGCCAGACACTGCTGTCCCTGATCAATGATATCCTGGACTTCTCCAAGATTGAATCCGGCAAAATGGAGATTGTTCCCGCAGAATATGACCTGAGCAGCCTGATCCACGACCTGGCCAACATGGCCACACAGCGGGCAAAAGGCAAAAATCTCCGCCTGGAAGTGCAGGTGGACCGCCAGCTCCCTTCCCGGCTGTACGGGGACGACGTGCGCATCCGCCAGATCCTGACCAATCTTCTCACCAACGCGGTCAAATACACCCACGAGGGAACCGTTTGGCTGCGGGCAGAAAGCCGCCGGGAGGAAGGGCGGGCGGTGCTTCGATTTGAGGTGGCGGATACGGGCATAGGAATCAGGGAAGAAGATCTGCCCAAGCTATCTGCAGAATTTGAGCGCATTGAAGAAGACCGCAACCGCAACATTGAGGGCACCGGCCTGGGCATGAACATCACCATCCAGCTGCTGGAACTTCTGGGAAGCCGCCTGCAGGTAAAAAGTACCTATGGCGAAGGCTCCAGGTTCTATTTTGAGCTGGAACAGGATATTATCGATCCCACTCCCATTGGAGATTTTGAGTCCAGAATCCACCAGCTTGCAGACGATTACAGCTATAGCAGTAAGTTTCTTGCCCCGGAGGCAAAGCTTCTGGTGGTGGATGACAACGCCGTCAATCGCAGAGTGCTGCGGAACCTGCTGAAAGAAACCCAGATCCAGGTGGCGGAGGCGGAAGGGGGCAGGGAATGCCTGGAGCTGGTTCAGAAAAACCACTATGACCTGATCTTTCTGGACCATATGATGCCCGAGATGGATGGAATAGAAACCCTCCACCGTATGCAGCAGCTGACCGGCCATCCCTGCCAGGGCACTCCTGTGGTGGTGCTGACTGCCAACGCCGTGTCCGGCGCAAAGGAAAAGTACCTGGAGGAAGGCTTTGACGATTTCCTGTCCAAGCCCATTGTCCCGGAAAAAATGGAAAACCTGCTGAAAAAAATGCTGCCCCGGGAACTGCTGCAGGAAGCTTCCTCCCCGGAACCAATTCCCCAGCAGAGGGATACCGTCCCCGGGGAGGAGCCCCTGGAGACCCTTCCCCCGGTGGAAGGCCTGGACTGGAATTACGCCTGGCTGCACCTGCCGGACATGTCCCTGCTGGAATTCACGGTGAAAGAATTCCATGCTCAGATTGATTCCGCCGCAGACAGTCTGGAACAGACTTTTGTGCAGCTTGCGGAACCTGACTCCCAGGACCGGACAGACCCACTCTTTGCGGAGGCCCACGCCGGGAGCCATACAGACGCCCCCCTGGCGCAGTACCGGATTCAGGTTCACGCCATGAAAAGCCTTGCCGCAACCGTGGGAATTCTTTCCCTGTCAGGCCTTGCAAAAATGTTGGAATATGCCGCCAGAGATGGTAAAATAGATGTGATCACCGCCATCACCCCGGCCTTTCTGGAGGAATGGCGAAGCTACCGTCAGAAATTGCAGGGTGTCTTTGGCATAGGAACCCAGGTCCGAAAAGAGGTGACGGATCCTTCCCTCATCCGGGCCCTTCTGGAGATGGTGCGCTTCAGCATGGAGGAGATGGATGTGGACCAGGCCGACCAGCTCATGGGGCAGCTGCTGGAATACCAATACCCGGAGGAGACAGAGCAAAACATCCGCAGGCTCGCAGAGGCCGTGACAAATCTGGATCCCCAGGAAGCGGACCGCCTTACAGGCCTGCTGATGGACCGGATGGAGGCTGGGGGCTGAAACCAAAAACCGTCAGGCAAGAGGAAGGTTTTTACAAAAAGGGAGATAAAACATGAAGAAAATCTTATTGATTGGCAAGCTTAACAATGTGGTAAAAGAGACAAGCAAATTTCTGTCCCGCTATTTTCATGTACAGCTCTGCTCTGAGAACGCGGGAGTCCTGGAGGGCATGCTGAAAATCGTGAATCCTGATCTGGTGCTGATCAGCCTGATCGGCGCATATGACATTGACACTTCCATATTCTTTATGCTGAGCGACCGCTACAGCCAGATTCCCGTTCTGACCATCGGCACCCGGGAGGAAAGCAGCACCTTCTTCAAGTACTATGAGGGCCCTCAGTTTGAAAACCTCATCCGCCCGGTGGAAAACACCACCATCATGGAGGCTGTGTGCAGACGCCTTTACTTAGACAAAGAAAAAGTGGAGCGGGAAGCGGAGGAGAGAAAAGAGAGCAGCGGCAAAAAGCGGATCCTGGTGGTTGATGACAATGGAACCACACTGCGGACCATGAAAGCCATGCTGGAAGATCAATATGAAGTGTCCATAGCGGTTTCCGGAGCCCAGGCCATGACATCCATCGGCAAAAAGCGTCCGGACCTGATTCTGCTGGACTATGAAATGCCTGTCTGTGACGGCCGCATGACCCTTGAGATGATACGGGCGGAGGAAGAACTGAGGGATATTCCGGTGATCTTCCTCACAGCCATAAATGACCGGGACAGCATTGAAGCCATACTGAGCCTGAAACCTGCGGGATACTTTCTGAAACCTGCCGTGAAAGACCGACTCACCGCGCAGATCCACAAGATCCTGAATTCCTGAAAAGCACATTGCCCATGAACAGCAGACGATTTTTATTGCCTTCCCCCATGGGGGGATGCGGAAGGAAATTAAGAAAACGGGCAGAGTTGAGGCATGCCGGACCATCAAGCTATTTCTGCCTTTGGGGCGAATCCAATTCCCGGGCAATTTTCTCTGCCATCAGCCTCCGCCCGGCCTCGTTTAAGTGCATTCCGTCCCTGGTGTACCTCTTCCAGTCCTCCCATTCCTCATGGGGATAAAGGTCGTGATACATATCAATAAATTCCAGTTCCAGCTCTCCGGCCGCCCGCTCCAGGGCCTCCACATACACTTCCAGCACACCGCCCCCCTGGTCCTCCTCCTGGCAGGTGGTCCCTTTCGCCGTGTACCAGGTGTAAATGGGAGAAACCACCACAATCCTTATGTCAGGATTTGCCTTCCGAAGGGCATAAACCGAGCTGCGCAGTGCTCCCAGAAACGTGTACTCATCCCAGGGATCCTCCGGATTTTCTATGGGAACACCCGCGTGATAATCATTTAATCCCTGTTGAATGAGCACAATCTCCACTCTGGAAAAATCCACCTCCGCCAGACCCGCCACCACTGCCGGAAAATATTCGGTCATACTCTCCCGGATCCGGGCCGTTCGCTGAACCCCAAAGTCACCGGCCCATATGGCCTTGGCCAGACCCGTCATGGACAGGGAGCCTTTTGCATAGTCCAGCCTTTTGTCCCTCTCCAGGCGCGCCAGGCAGGTGCCCCCCATGCCGGCGTTAAACACGGACCTGTCTGTGAGTTCCTGCAGAAGCGAAGGTACGGCCGTTCCGTCCCTGACTTCCCCGAACTCGCTGTCACCGAAGGCCACAATGTCCACCTGGTACCGGCCCGTTCCCTCTCCCCGATCCTGAAAGGTGGCCGGAAAAAGCAGCACAAAGAGCAGCATCCCCACAAGAGTATATGCCCTGCGCTGTTTTTTTGTAAAACTATCCATAAATCTGCTCCCTGTGCTTTTCCCTTCCGGCAAGCAGCGCTCCCGCAAGCCTTTCTGCTCCCCCTCCGTCCGTCAGCGCCATTCCTCTCCTGCTGCAGGCCTGCCTTATCCGGCTGTCCGCCGCCAGCTTCTGAAACTGCCCGCCTATGCGCTCCAGGGTTCCTCCCGGATCCCTGTGCCACGCCCCTGCCGAAAGCCCAATCCCTCTGGCGCCCACACAGTCCGCCAGAGCCTCCTGATTCTCCGCATAGGAAAAACACAGCAGCGGCACCCCCAGAGCCGCCAGTTCATAGACGGTGGATCCCCCTGCCGTAACGGCAATGTCGCATCCAAGCATCAGCTGGGCCATGTTCTCCACATTGTAGTGTATATGGACATTGGCCTTCTCCTGCTCCAGCTTCTTCATCTTCTCAAAATGCGGGCTGAACCTTCCCATGACCAGATGAAAATCCATATCCCGGCGATAGATTCTCTCCAGAATCTTCCCTGCAAGGTTCTCGCTGTCCCCGCCTCCGGTGGTGACAAGCACATTTCGGGCTGCCTCCCCGCCCCTGCCTTCCCGGGCCGGAGCACCGCAGACCGCCTCCCCGCCCCTGCCTTCCTGAGCCAGGGCGCCACGGGCTTTTGCAAACTGCTGCCGCAGGGGCACATAGCTGCTGCCAATGAGCAGATCCACGCTCCTGTCCCCATACAGCCTCTGGTATTCCTCCAGGCTGGCGGGCGCATTATAGTTCACCACACAGTCCACAGGATACCGATGCGTGCCAAAGTCCTCCATCAAAATCACATACCCCATCCCTCCAAGTCCCTGGAGATAGAGATCCGTCACATAATAGCTGTCCACCAGCAGCGCCGCTGGTTCCTCCCGGGGACATGCTTCCTTCCTCCGGCCATGCCTGTGCAATTCCTCCACAAGCTTCGGCCACCGGGACAGCTCCGCCTCCATATCCTGATAGTCCGTCCCCAGGCTGTGAGCCGGAAATCCATGTTCCTCCGCCAGGGCCGCAGACTCCGGATCCGCACAGATAAAATGAATCTCTTCCCCATTCCCGGACAGCTTCCGCAGCTCCTGAGCCACCGACAGACAGCGCATCAGGTGTCCGGCTCCTGTGAAAGCATTTCCGTCCGCCCGTATCAAAAACATATGCCGCCCTCCATTCACAGCCAAAACTGCTCACCCGAAATCTACCAGTTCCCAGCTCATGGGAGTCCCCAAAAGGGCGTCCTTTGCCGCCTTTCTGCCCAGTATTTCCTCGTAATACATGGTGTGGAGCCCCTCTGCAGGCCTGACACTGCGAAGATTTTCAGGGGTAAAAACTTCCCCCGCCTTTATGTCCCTGGCAACAAAAAGGGATCTGGAGTGCTCCCGTTCCCGCTCCTGCTTCGGTGTCAGCCCGTAAGTCACCCTTCCCAGGGCTGCCTCAATTTTACGGATATTGTCCACCATCAGGCGAAATTCCTCCGGTTCCATGGAAAAGGCGGAATCGGTCCCCCCGTCTGCGCGTCTCAGCGTCAGATGCTTCTCCACCATCCTGGCTCCCAGAGCCACCCCCGCCCCTGCCACGGCACTGCCCATGGTATGATCAGAAAGCCCCGCCACACAGCCGAAAGCCTCCTGCATATTGGGTATGGTTCTCAGATTCACATCCTCATAGGGAGTGGGATAGGCCGAGGTACATTTCAGGAGAATGATATCCTCGTTCCCCGCCTCCCTGCAGGTGCGCACTGCCAGTTCAATATCCGCCAGGCGAGCCACACCCGTGGCCAGGATCACCGGCTTTCCCTTCTCTGCAATTTTGCGGATCAATGGGATGTCCGTAATCTCAAAGGAGGCCACCTTGTAGGCGGGAACCCCCATCTCCTCCAGGAAATCCACACTGGAAAAGTCAAAGGGGGAGGAAAAAAATTCCAGTCCCAGCCCCTCGGCAATCTTTTTCAGCTCCGGCTGCCACTCCCAGGGAGTATAAGCCGTCTCGTAGAGCTTGTGCAGTGTGATCCCATCCCAGAGAGTCCCCTGGGTAATCTGAAAGCAGGGGGCGTCACAGTCCAGAGTGATGGTATCCGCAGTGTAAGTCTGAATCTTCACTGCGTCCGCCCCCGCCTCTTTCGCCGCTCTGATTATGGCTGCCGCCCTGTCAAAATCCATATTGTGATTCCCGGACATCTCCGCCACAATAAACGTCGGCGAATCCACCCCGATGACATGCTTTCCCAGTTTTATATCTCTGATCTGTTCCATCTTCCCATTCCTAAAACCTTTCCAACGGCCCTGCCTCTCCTCACGGTCAGGCGTCCCCGTCAAAGCTTATCTTCTCATATTTTTTCCCGTCCCTTATCTCAAGCCAACGCCGGGCTGTCATGCGCATAAAGGTCACATCGTACCAGACCCCTTCCTTGCACACATGGTTCTTCTTCTCCTCCACCACCTCACAGCCGCAGAACTTGTGGAGCTCAATGACACCTTTATTGAGGCTGAATACATCCCCGTAAACCGCATTCTTTTTCAGGCTGCAGAAAGCATGGTCGTACAGACTCATCTCCAGGGACAGTGCCGTCTTAATGCCGCGCAGTTTTTTCTCCCCCATATAGTAAGCCCACCCCAGATCCCCGGAAGGATTCTCCAAGCCTGTAAGGTTGATCACACCCCCTGGGCGGCCCTCCACCAGAATCACCCGGTAGCACACATCAGGGTTCCTGCGGACAGCCTCAAACCAATCGGTCTGCTTCTCCAAAGTCAGTCTGGGATTGGTGTTCATATACCTGGTGACTTCCGGATCCATGCGCCAGTTCATAATCATTTCCAGGTCCTCCTCCCGGATTTCACGCAGTGTTATGCTCATACTCCGCCTCCTGTGTCTTTTACAATGGAAACTCCCGGGGAACATGCCCCCTGCTCCTCCTACAATCCTGCGCTAAGTTTTAAGCTGCCTGTCAAGCGGACACGGTCGTTCTGCCCACTGAGCTCCCTGTCATAAGCGGGCAGAACACTTCTCCGCACAGACAAGAAGCTCCCTCACCCCGGAAAGCTCCACAGCCTCATCCAGGGGAATGGAAATGCCAAGTTTCTCCTGCAGCTCCCCGATGATCATCACATGAGCCAGAGAGTCCCACTCCTCCACATCCTCCATCATGGTCTCCTCGGTGATGGTGCCCGCCGGCACATTCAAGATCTCCTCTATCAGTGCGATAATCTTCTCCTTCATTTTCCCAAGCCCGCTCCCTTCCTTCATCCTGTGCTCTTTTTTTGTTTCAGGCTTTCAGGCCCTGCTCCATTCTCACACAATGCTTTCTCACCGGCACATCCTTAAGACAGATCTCATACTCAGACCCGCCCTCCGCCGTCCCCTGAACCTTACTGTACCCCAGACGCTCATACAGGGATGCCGCGGGACTGTTTTGGGAGGTGGGGACATACCTTCCCCGCAGACGCCCGTATCCCCGTCCCCGCAGGTCTGCCTCCATATCCTCCACCAGGGCATACTCAATATTCTTCCCCATGATCCGGCAGCTCATGACAAAATCCGTAATCACAGGAACCATACCGCTGCAGTCGGCCACCGCCGCCGCCACTATTCCGTGATCCCCGAATTTGTCCCGCACCTGATACAGGTACACCTGCTTCCCTGCATCCTGCAGCAGCTGCGCCAGCTGCCCCTGCGTATAGCGCTGCGTAGTCAGGTTAAACTGATTGGTCTTGTTCATCAGCTGAACCAGCCTCTCCAGGTTTTTCCCCGGATCCACCCGGCAGGCCCTGGTCTCCAGCCTTTCCAGGTACTCCTCAAAGCTTCCTGACTCCTCCTGAAGCTTTTTGGTCTGGGCCAAAGCCCCGTACTGGGCTGTTTTCTCCCGGTCCTCCCGGGTTACGACAGGCCTGGCAAAATAGTTCCGATGGATTTCCACCATGGCCGGGGCCAGTTCCTCCGGCCTTTCCGGAAAGTCAGGAACCGCCACCTGGGGCAGCATCTCCCGCACCAGCTGCCTCTCCGCCGGGCTGTCGTCCCAGAAGACAATGGAGTCCAGCCCCAGATTCAGCTCCTTCGCAATCTCCCTGACATTTTCATGCTTGGGTTCCCAGTTGATGCGCCTGGCGGCAAAGGCACAGGGGCGCAGCACCATATGAGGATGCTCCTGCAGAATCTCCATGGCGTCCTCCTGGTTATTTTTCGACACAATCCCCAGAAGAACTCCCTGTTCCTGCATCTGGGCCAGAACCCGCTGCAGATTTTTGTAGGCCAGTCCCTCATGGTCCTCCGACAGCGCTATGGGAGAATGATCCCGCTCCCCCGCCAGACCGCCCCAGAGCGTGTTGTCCAGGTCCAGAAGCAGCACCTTCCTGGGCACACGCACCTCCCACCGGGCCTTTTCCAGAATCAGCCCCCACAGCCTCTTCAGCGCCTCACTGCTGTGCAGCACCTTCCCCATGTACCAGGTCTTCAGAGAGAACGCCCTCTCCTCCCCCAAAGTCTCAATCACATGGCGGTAGGGAAAAATCCGCACATTGGCCCTGGAACGGCACAGTTCCTCCAGCCGTGCCTGCCACAGGCCCTCCAGAGCCGCCTTCCGCCCCGGATCCGCCGCCGCGCCAAGCTCCACTCCCCAGAGCCACGCGTCGTTCACATAATAGACCTCTCCTTCCCTGAGCCCTCCGGCCAGCTGCGAGAACCATCCTCCGATCTTCTCCGCCGCCCTCTCCAAATCCAGCTCATGGCCCAGAAGCTCCATCAGATCCACCAGCAGAAAGGTGATATCCGGCCTGAAAGCATGGTAGGAGGACTCAGGATTGATAAGGACTCCAAGCTCATTCCCATAGCCCTCCGGCCGATACACTTCTGTCTCCTTTGCCAGCATGCGCACCGCGTAATCCATATTTACATTGGAAAGCAGGGCAAGCTTCCCCAGTCCCTTTTCTGCGCTGCTGCCGTCCATATTTCAGCCTTCCTTTCCCTGGTTTTCAATCATAAACCTGTATTTTATCTGAGCAAGCTCCCAGTCCGTCTGGCTGTCAATATCCTGAACCTGGGTCTCCGGCAGTACAAGGGGCAGAATCTCCCCTGTCATCAGTCTTCTGTTCCTCTGAAATGCCTCCGTCCGAAACACATAGAACTGTCCCGCGTCATGGTAATGAGGCTCCAGGTCCTGGGAACGGCTGTCCAGGTGCTCCGGATGCCGGAAGACCAAACGCCCCTCTTTCACCACCATGGCCCTCTGAGGAGGATAGGAAAAAGCCACCACCGGAATCAGCGTGTCCGCCCTGCTCTCCAGCAGCTGTCTGGCCGCATCCTTTAATTTCTGAGCCGTGACAAAAGGCGCCGTGGGATAAATACAGCAGGCAAGGTCAAACTGCTCTCCCCGCTTTCCATACTCCTCCAGCACCTCCAGCAGCACATCATTGGTGGTGGCATAGTCGCCCGAAGTCTCAGGGCTGCGCAGAAAAGGCACCTGAGCCCCCCACTGCCGGGCCACTCCGGCAATCTCCTCGTCATCCGTGGACACCATCACCGTATCAAAAACTCCCGCCCCAAGGGCCGCCTCTATGGAATACGCTATAATGGGCTTTCCGCAGAATTCCCTGATGTTTTTCCGGGGAATCCTTCTGCTGCCTCCCCTTGCCGTAATTATCGCAACCGCCTTCACTGTCTTCCTCCTGTTCCACAATGCCTTTCTTACCTTCCGCTCCCTGCCTTTGCCTTCAGCCTGCGCACCAGAAGCTTCAGCCTGTAATACCAGAAAAATCCACCGTTCCACCGGCCCTGCAGGGCGATAAGCTTCTTCTCCTCCGGCCCGGTATTCTGTAGATAATAAGGATTTTTCTCAAACTCCGGACACCTCTCCTCCACTCCCCTGCGAAGTTTTTTTACAAAGGAAAGTTTCGGGCGCCTTACCCCCTGAAGATAGGAAAAAAGAGTGATTACATAATAGATTTCCGTAAAACGGTACTCCAGTTCCGGCCCGAAATTCTCCGCCGCCCCTCTTTTTCTGCACTCCTCCCAGAGCAGTTCCCCGGCCCTTACCCGGTCAAGGCACTTCTGCTCTGTGATATAATGGACGGTGGAACCTGCATGCTGATAGTAAAAGTAAAGGGGCTCCTCCACCTTCTCAAAGTGGGAAAAATACAGCGACCACACGGATCCTGCGCAGTTGTCCTCGTAAAAAATTCCCTCGGGGAAATCCAGGCCGTTCTTCCGTATTACCTCCCCCTTGTAGATCTTGATCACCATGCTTCCCGGACGCAGAAACAGCTTTCTGTGCCCCTCCAGGTCCAGCTTCCCGGTCTGGTCCAGGGAATTGTTCCTGACCACTGTGCCCTTCTCCCGGGCCTGAGGCGCCGGGCAGTGCTCCGACACCAGACAGTAGTCACAGCCCACCATATCCGCCCCTGTGGAAGCCGCCCTGGCCAGCAGTTTCTCATAACAGTCCGGCGCAACCCAGTCGTCGCTGTCCACAAAGCCGATCCAGTCCCCTGACGCTGCCTGAAGTCCCAGATTTTTCGCGCCCCCCTGGCGCCGGTTTACCGGAGAGGCCACCACCCGGACTTTTCCGGGAAAATCCCGCTCATACTCCCGCAGAATTACCAGGGAATCGTCCGTGGAGGCGTCGTCCACCCCAATGATTTCCATGTCCGAAAAGGTCTGTCCAAGGAGAGAGTCCATACAGTACCGAAGTTTCCCCCCGGCCCCCATGTTGTACACCGGCACAATCACACTCAGCTGCATATCTCCCCCCGTTCCACCACTGCCTTCCCCTCCTGGACCCGGTACACCAGATCGCACTTCTCAATGGTCTGAAGTCTGTGGGCGATGATCACCAGGGTTTTCCTGCCGTGAAGTCTGTTGATGGAGTCCATGATGGCTGCCTCCGTGTCATTGTCCAGGGCGGAAGTGGCCTCGTCCAGAATCAGCACTTCCGGATCGTAGTAGAGCGCCCGGGCAATGCCGATGCGCTGCCGCTGGCCCCCGGAAAGCCGGATCCCCCTTTCCCCGATACCGGTGTCCAGGCCCTGGGGCAGTTTTCTCACAAACTCCTCCAGCTGTGCCTCCTTCAGCACCTCCCACACCCTGTTCTCGTCCACATCCTCGTCATGGACCCCAAAGGCCACATTTCTGCGGATGGTGTCGTCCAGCATAAAAATCATCTGGGGAATATACCCGATATTTCTCAAAAAGCTTCTGTAGCAGGTCTTCACGTCCACTCCGTCCGCATATACGCCGCCTGCCTGGACTTCCAGAAGGCCCAGGAGAATATCCACAATGGTACTCTTCCCCGCGCCGGAGGTGCCCACAATGCCCACTGCAGCCCCCACCGGGATAACCAGTTGTGCATGGTCAAAGATCCGTTTCTCCGTATTGGGGTAGGCATAGGTAATGTCTTTCAGCAGGATGGAATGCTCCAGAGGAAGTTTCTCCCCATCCCCTGCGGCAAAGGACATATCCACATGTCTATCGTCAATCTCCTCCTGAAGGTTGTCGCTGACTCCCATGAAAAAGGGCTCAAAATAGGCGATGGAATTGATCTGGTTGTTTATTCTGTTCACTGCAGGCAGCAGCACAAAAGCCGCAGCCGCCAGAGTGGAGAATACTTCCACCATATTCTCCGTGGATACCCCCGTCACTGTCAGTGTAATCATATATCCCATCATCACAGCGATGCAGATGGTCTCAATGAGCAGCTTGGGAATATTGTTGTAAAGGCTGTAGCGCTGCACGGCGTTCACATACCCCTGGCCGCATTTGCGGTATTCGTCCACAAAATACTGTTCTTTGCAGGTGATCTTCACCTCCTTGATCCCCTGCACAGTCTGAGATATCCATTTAAAAAGCCCGCTGTAATAATCCTGATTTTCCTTTCCCGCCCTGTACATAATGGGCTTGAGCACTTTTTTCACCAGGGCCATGAGAATCAGAAGAGAAACCGCCAGAATGATTGTCAGCATACCGTTGGTCAGCAGGCAGTACCCCACCACAAACAGGGATACCACCCCGTCGGAGAGAAGCTGCAGCAGCGCCAGAATCAGGGCATACATATTGTTCACATCCGAGGTGATATTTCTCTGCACCACGGCAGTATCGGCATGAAGATAGAACTCATACCCCCTGCGCAGGTAGCTGCGCATCATGCGCTCGGACGTGGCAAACTGATTGGTATACACATAGGCAAAGGTCAGCTTCTGCTGAAAGAACAGGAAAAGATTTTTCACCCCATAGGTTAGGATCAAAAGCACCATGACGGTGATGGAAAAACTCTGAAAATCCCTGCAGCCCAGAAACTCATAAAAGCCCCCCACAAGATCGCTCTTCTCCACCGCCTCCGGGTCCATAACCACACTGACCGCCTGCACCAGCATGCCCACCCCTGCAGTCTGCAGAAAAGCTCCAATGATCATCAGCACAATCAGGCCTCCCATGGCCCGTTTCTGTCTCTTATCCAGCAATACCCGCAGTTTTTTAACGATCTGTAACACCCGTCACCTCCAACTTTACCGCCCCCACCGGCATGCCGGTTTTCACATGCCTGCTCCCTGCTGTCCCATTTCCCATTACATCTGCGTTCCCGTTTCAGCCCCTTCCCCATGCCTTATTAGGGCTTCCCTGGGTTTTCTTCCCCGCCTTCCGGCAGAATTAAATCTGCTCGTTACATCTGTGGATCAGAGTTTTTCATCCCCATAATCATCCAACAAATTTAAATCTGCTCGTTCTGTCTGTGGATCAGAGGGTCTTCATAGGCGTCCATAAAATCCTCCCCCAGACGCACCGTCTCGTCGGCAAACTGAATGGCATTCAGCTCCGTCAGCACAGACACCACCTTCCGGAACCGCAGCCCCGGGAAAAAATTCAGCATCTCCATGGGAATGGTGGCATCAAACTGGGGATACTCCCCGAAAAGCTTCCGGTAGTCCATGTCATCCCTGGGGTGCGGCTTTAAAAATATCGTCCCCTCCGGCTGAAATTTCCGAATGATATCCCGAAAAATCCTCTCCCGGATCTCCAGCGTACACAGAGGATCCGTGAGGATAAGAATCTTGTCCCCAAGCCTGCTGCCCTCCTCTATCTGCCGCTCCAGCACTTCCTTGTCACGGATAAAAGCCCGCAGAATCAGATCCTTATCTTTTTGTGTCAGCCTGTCCACCAGCTCCTGCCTGGGCTGTTCAATATACCTGGGACAGGGATAGCGGATAAGGCTTTTGTCGTTTACCTCCATGTCCAGACAATATTTTCCATAGCCGTTCTGTACGAAAATCAGATTCAGATACATGGAGAGAAAAACTTTCAGCCCGAAATGCCCCCTGTTGTCATACCTGGCCGCATCGTAGTTTTTCAGACAGTTCAGCCCGTCCTCCAGAGCATGGTAATAAATCCTGTTCTGGTTCAGATAATATCCCACCGGATCCGAGTCACAGTACACATAGATATCCCTGTATTGGGCAAAATCCACCGGCACATAGGGCGCTTCCAGCTGCGCATACCGCTTTGTGAACTTCATGCGGCAGTACAGGTTCCCCAGAAAGCCCTTTCCGCCCTTTCTCCATCTGGCCAGTTCCGGGAAAAAGTCCTCCCGCTTTTCGTCGAACTCCACCACCTGGCCAAAAAGCCCGGTGCTATCCGCCCGCTCTCTCAGATTCTCAAAATCCGTGGACATCTTCGAGAGGATAAGATCCGCCTTCTCGGCCCCGGGGATCGCCCCCGGCTCTCTGCCGTCAAGAAGCTTCAGTTCCTTTAAAAAGCTGATATATACATGATAATAGGTATGACACACATAGACTCTGGGCCGGACAGCCCTGCTGTTCTTCTTTCTCATTCCTGCTTTCCGCGCTTTCCGCAGCCTTCTGGGAACAGCTGCCTGTATTCCCACATTTTATCATAGGACGGGATATTTTTAAACCATTTTTTTCCCGCTGCGCTGCCTGTGGACTTCATACATCAGCAAAGAAGCGGCCACCGCCGCATTCAGGGACTCCACCTGTCCCTCCATGGGGATCTTCACGTACTCCTCCGCCCTGTCTGCCAACTCCCCGCTGAGCCCTTTTCCCTCATTTCCGATCAGAAAAGCCGTTCCGCCCAGAAAAGAAAAGCTGTCGTAATACCGCTTCCCCTCCAGGTGGGCCGCATAAGTCCGGATTCCTTGCTGCCGCAGTCGGTCCACCGCCCCCGGAAGATCTTCCGCGCTGACAAAGGGAACCCTGTAGATGGAGCCCATGGTGGCCCTGACGGCCTTGGGATTACAGGGATCCACCGTTCCGCCCCCCAGAATGATCCCTGCCACCCCGGCCCCTTCCCCGGTTCTGAAGATGGTGCCCAGATTGCCCGGATCCTGGAGTCCTTCCAGCACTAAGAGAAGCGGGCTGGGCCCCTCCAGAAGCTCCTCAAGAGTATGGGCAGGCCTCTCCATAACACACAGTATCCCCTGGGGAGTCTGGGTGTCTGACATCTTCCGGAACACCTCCTCCGACACCGTCTCATATCCGGTGCCCTCCAGCTTCTCCAGAATATCCCGGCACTCCCCTGCCCTCTCCAGAGCCCCCGCCGAGACATAGACCTCCCGGATCCACTCCTTGGGAGCCTCCATATACATCTTGAATCCCTCCGCCAGGAACACTCCTGCCCGAAGCCTCTCCCCCGCCTTAGCCTGCCACTGTGCCACCTGTTTTACCCTGGGATTTGCGCTGCTGGTAATCATAAACCCTCCGCTTTCACCGACGCCATGCTGTTCTTTCAATGATTTTCCGTTTCTCCTCATACCACGCCCTGTTTCCTTACAAGCCCGTCTTTAGAGCAATATCAACAAACGCGTCAAACATTCAGGCGCATGAAAAGGAACTTTTAGACAAGGGTATTATATCCTGTTTTACGCCGCCGTCACAAGAACATTCTCCAAAGTCTCATTGCCCTACACACAGGTAGAGGGTATCCCCATAGACACTCTCCTCCGCCCTCAGCAGCACCTGTTCCACCCTGTATCCATGGACAAGCAGAGCCTCCAAAGCCTCCTTCTCATCCACGCCTGCCTTCCGCAGCACCACCAGACACACCTCACCATTGGGCGCCAAAGGTTCCTGCCTGCACTGAAGCTCCGACAGTGTGGACAGCAGCGTCTCCTGATACCGGGTAAATTCTATCAGGTTATAGTAATATCCTACGTCCTCATACAGACAGACACAGGGCAGATCCTGGTACAGTCCCGCCGTCTCCACCTGCCTGTCATATCCCTGGTACAGATAATCCCCCTCATAGAATGCCACACTGACCACGCCCAAAGCCACTGCCGGCAGAAGCGCCAGATACCTCTTCCTGACCTGAAATACGGAAAACGCTCCCCCCAGGAGCAGCATAATCCCCATGGCCCCAAAGGGAAACAAAGGCATAATGTAACGATCCACCAGAAATGGTGACAGCCTTGCCGCCAGAAGGAAGTAGCATACTGCAGGCAGAAGCAGCATCAGCAGGAGCACACGCCGTGCATCCCTGCGCGCCTCTCCGCCCTCTGCTGTCTTCTCCCCTGAAAGCACTTCCCCTGCTGTGATTTTTCTTCTCCCTCTCCACCACAGAATTCCCGCCGCAGCCAAAATAGCAGCCAGACAGAAAAGAACCGGAAACACTGCCCTTCCTCCCAGGCAGCGTTCCATCAGAATACCCCCAAAAGCCTGCAGCCGCAAACTGTAACCGGACAGTCCTTCCCCCAGGCTGCCCAGAGCTTCCACACCCCTGTCACCGAGAAAGACATCCTTCACGGCAAAGGGCCACAGCGCCAGTCCCACCGCCGCCGCTGCCGCCATGGAACACACATAAGCCTTTAACTCCCGGTACCTGCGCCCTCTCCACAGCAGAACCGCCGTAACCGCCGCCAGCGCAAAACAGTAAAGAAGAAAGAAATACTGAGTCAGAAACCCCAGAACCGCCACTGTTCCCAGAATTTTGTTTTTCCCGCAAAATCCCTCCCCCAGCCATCTTGTCACATGCATGACAAAAAAGGCCACACACCAGAAGGACAGCAGACCGTACATGCGGATGAGAAGGGTGGCGGCCACTGCTCCCTGGGACAGTCCATATACAAGACAGGCGCCAAGGCCCAGGATCCTGCCATATCCCACAGGGAGAATGCCCTGTGCCTCCAACAGCCTTCCCAGCCGCAGGAAGCACAGACAGCATCCCAGAATGGCCAGAATATTGATGGCACATCCCATCACAGGTTCCACCTTTCCCCGGAACAGGGAGGAGACCGTGTGCAGAAGCAGATAGTACAGAGGAGGATGAGGGTCATCCTTGACATTAAAATAGACGGACAGATAGTTAAAACTGTCCCGCTCATCCACCGTGATATACTCTTTAAACTGCTGCGCGGAGATCCATATGGGCTCCGGGTACACATCCGCCTTGTACTGCAGGAGCCTGCTCTCCCCCCGGTGGTACGCCACATCCCTCATGGTGCTGACCAGATTGAACCAGGTCTCCTGAAAAGATTCCCCCCGGATCTCCTCCCGCACAAATTTGGCAAGCCGCCCCACAGGTTGCGTGGAGACAATCCAGGGATTAAACTCCGCGTTGGACAGTTCAAAAGACAGGAGTTCGTCCATGTGATAGCCCTCTTTCCGGGCGGCAAAAAAACACAACGTCCCGGCCACACAGAGAAGCACCAGCAGCTCCCATAGATAACCTTTTATCCCAAGTCCCGCAGCCCTTTCCCGCGCCTTTATCCATCCTTTTCCCCACAAAAGACGGCCTCCGGACATCTCCTCCCGGCCTATATCCATCCCCTCTGCTCTTCTCCCCATGCCCCTCATCCTGCCATATCCGCCAGTCTTCTCTCTGTTCTCTTCCCTCTGTCATTCCGGCCAGTCTTCTCTTACCATCTCTCACCACAGTGAGCCTTCTCTTATTGTCCTCTACCCTGCCATGAAGTAGGTTTCTCCCTGGAGAAGCCTTGCAAAAAAGCATATCCCGCAGAAAACCTGATAGCCCAGCACCCCGGCTGAAATCCCAAAGGCCGCCCGGTAAAGCCAAATATGCTCCCGCTTTTTCAGAAAACCCACCCATTTTACAAAGCTGTACAGAAATACCAGAAAAATAGCAAAACAGTACCCCCAGAGAAAATTTCCGTCCCGGGAACGGTTTCCTGTTTCCACCAGACACAGCGCCTCAAGGAACCCCACCGCCGTTATGCCCCACACAAAAAGGAACCTCCTATCCCGCCACAGATCCCTCACGCAGAAACACAGCACCACCAGGGGAAATGCCACAGAACACAACACCGCCAGCTTTGTCCTGTTGGCGTGAAGTGAAAAAGTGTACCAGGGATCAAAAGTCATTCCGTTGCCGGTATCCCCTCCAAAAAGCACCATCTGCTGCCACAAGACCACACCGCAGGCCGGCAGAACCGTACTTCCCAGACAGAAAACCTGCCGGAACCGCGTCCCCCGAAACAGCTCCACTAAAAGCTTTACCGCCAGCGCCGGGGCAAACACCGTCAGGAAGCTAGGCTTGATCCCCGTGCACACAAAAAGCAGCGCCGCCAGACCAAGCCACTGTCTCAGAGACATTTTCTCCCTGTAGGCCGCCTCCACCTTCTCATAATACAGCATCGCCGCCAGCGCCGCCAGTTTCATACACTGATAAGTGGAATTATGCCACAGATTCCCCGACTGATAGCTCACATAGCGGTACTGACCTGCATAGGGAATAAAAAAAGCCATCACCAGATTCAGCGCCAGAGCGCCCCCCAGCGTCACCACATCCGCCCGCTCCCGCCCAAGAAGCCTTCTCAGCAGCCTTTCGGACAGCAGAATGCTTCCCACCGTCACTGCCGCCAGCAGAAACGCAATGAGCAGCGTGTCACCGCCCCCGGCCCAGTAGAGAAACTGATACGCATATGCCGTAAAACTGTAATACCATCCGTCATCCACAATCATGCTGATATGATAGGGCAGATCTGACTGAAAATACCGGTTATTATAGTCCAGGGGCTGGATGGACTGCATGTAAAATAAGTACAGACACAGCACCCCATAGACCGCAGTCACCGCCCACAGAAGAGCCATCACAGCTCCCTGCAGCTTACTCCTTTGATTTTCCATCTCTCTTCACCACTCTGTTTTTCCGGGCAGACCGCCCCTTTTACCTTATGGTCATTCTAGCGAAACTGTCCCCCTTTGTCAAGCAGTCTCTGTCTTCCCCACTGCGCCCGGCCCCTTGCCGGCGGGAATAAAAGTAGCGGTTTCCGGAAAAAAATGATATAATGTCCCTGTGCGTACACAAAAAATTTATGCGTGCAATCTATGCATGCAGAAAGGAACAGCATTTATGACAGTCAAACCTAAGAGCAAAAAAACAGCTGCCGTCGTCATTGCCTTTGGGCTGCTCCTCCTGGGAGCCGGGGCCTGTTTTCTGACCTCCCTGTGGAAAACCAGGGATCAAAGAGAGGATTACAGGCAGATTTCCTCCCTGACCTACGACTCGGTTTTCCTGTCCATGTACCCTGTGGACACCTTTGAAGAGGAAGACTTTGCCTATTTCCGCGCCATGACCCTGTTCAAGGCCTCCTACTGTATTCCTGAATTTTCCGTGGTGGAACAGTACATGGAGCGCATTATGGCTTCAGGAAACCAAGTTACCACCGCGTATCTGGGACTGCTTCCCCACAAAACAGACCTGGACAGCCTTCAGGCCCTCATGGAACGGTATCCTTCCGTCACCTTTGAAATCATCCTGCCCTACCCTTCCTCAGAGTACTGGGCAGGGCTTTCAGAATCCAGATATGAGCAGGAGAAAAAGGCATACTGTGACTTCCTGACCGCACTGCCGGACATGCCCTCCTTTGATGTCAACGCCTCCTTCTATTTTTTTGCCTCCCAGGAATGGCTTATCGCAAATCCCTCCAACTATGAGGAGGAGTGGCTTGTGACCGCCCCCATTGCCCGGACCATTATGACTTACAGCGACCGGGCCCATGAAAACCTGATCACCCGGGAAAACGCCCCTGCCCTGGCCCGGGCCCTGGAGGATCTCATCCAAAAGCTGCGATACCAGCCGGAGGATTATCCTGATCTCTCCGATACCTGTATCGTGTTTTTCGGCGACAGCATTATAGGCAATTACATTGACAGCACTTCCATCCCCGGCGTTGTGGCAGGCCTTACCGGGGCGGAAGTATTCAACTGCGGCTACGGCGGCAACTCCGCCGCCCTGGGGCCCGATCTGCTGATCTCCCTTCCTGGCATTGTGGATGCCTTTTTTCAGGGAGATCTGACCGTCCTGCCTGAGGATACTCAAGTTTACCGGGGCACCGCAGCCTACCTGTCCAATCCTCCCCAGGACAAAAAGCTCTGCTTTGTGATCCACTATGGTTTCAATGATTATGCCGGCGGCTTCCCTCTGTCCTCAGAGGATCCCCTGGACACCGGCACCTACTGCGGAGCTCTCCGCAGAGCGGTGGAGACCATCCGCTCCCAGGCCCCGGACGCCCGGATCATCCTGTCCTCCCCCCTCTTCACGGCCCAGTTCCAGGGCGGCGCCGAGCCCAACAGCAGCGGCCATGTGCTGGCAGACTATGTGCAGATAGTCCGTTCTCTGTCGGAAGAGCTTTCCACCGATCTTCTGGACAATTATCAGAACCTTGGGATCAACAGTGAAAACCACGGTCTATATCTGTTGGATCAGGTTCATCCCAATGCCGCCTGCCGCTATCTGATGGGTAAAAACCTGATCCGGCTGATAGAAGGCCGGGAACAGTGAGTACCTTAAAAACCATCCCTTTTCTGTTACCGCCTCTCATAGAGCACCATGTCCTGATCCCCGTAAATTCTGCTGTAGCCGGCTCCCTGACAGAGTTTCTCAATCTCTCCTCCCGCAGGGGACGCCAGATAGCGGCTCTGAAGGGAGTCAAAATTTTCAAGAACATACTCCGGCAGACAGCAGCTGATGCCGAATCCTCTGGGCAGCCCATAGAGCAGCTGCCAGGAGGTTGAAACGCTGGTTCCGTCCACATCGTCCATAAGTACCCAGATCACCACATTCTCAAAGCCGGGACTCTGGCGCCTGTCAAGCGCCAGCTTCTCTTCCAGCACCCGGCTCCACTCCTCCTGGGCTGCTTTTGACCGCTCTTCTGCATAGGGAACCTGATAGTCATAAGGGTTCAAAGCCATATAAGAGTAGAAGTAGGCAAAAGTCACCCCAAGAAGAACAGCCTTCTTGTAAAACTTTGTCTCCATCAAGGCGGTCACAAACACCGCCGCCGCCATAAAAGTCACCAGATGCCTGCTGCCCTCTGTGAGCTTATACATGAGCAGCAGGGCAAAAAACATGCCCACACAGCCAAAAAGCAGACAGGCTTCCACCGGCAGCCTGCGTTCCGCCTGACTGACCGTATCCTCCTCCAGGGATGAATTGTCGTCCTTGAGAAGGCTTCTCCGGCGCCTGCGCACCAGTCCCCAGTCCTTCAGGCTCTGCACTGCCAGAACCCCCGTACACACCACAAATCCTGCAAAGTAGGCCCCGGATGCCAGTCCCGACCGAAACGCCTGCAGAATATGCAGGAAGAAATCCTTCCCCATATAGTAGATTTTCCCCAGCGTAAAACGAATTCCCTCCAGAATCCCCTGTTCAAAGAAAGCCGTAACCCAGTCTGTGAAAAACAATGGCGCAAAATACTCCGCCCCCAGATAATGCTTGATGCAGGCATACAGCCCGGCCACCAGGGCCAGCACCCCCAGGGAGCCCAGGATTCCCCTCCATACGCCGCCCCGGGCCCTGCAGCTGCGGATCCAGAGCCAGGAGGGAAGCAGCAGAAACAGCAGCAGATAGGGCCGCATCAAAGCCATAACCCCGGCCAGCACAAAGAGCAGCACAAGCTTGTATTCCTTCTCCCTGCCCAGATAGTTCACGGCAAGCCCGCAGAAAAGGATCAGCATGGTAAAGCAGATCACCTCCGGCATGCCCGAGAGCATATAGCGCACAAAAGGCCTGTACAGGCAGAAGAGAAAGGCCAGAACCCCCAGCTGCTTCCAGGCAGGCCTCACCAGCCACACAAACAGCACGCAGCACAGGGTCATCAGCACAATATTGCACAGGATCGGCGACATCAGGTTCCACCCAAAGACAAGCCCCCACAGAACCCATGGAAACACCAGCACCGGACTCCAGGCGGCAAAGGAAAGCTTCAGAGCATGGCTCTCATTAAAGCCGAAATACCCCTGGGGATACCCGTAATGCACAATGCCCTCAACCTGCTTGTAGTAGAAAAGCTCATCGTTCCACTCGGATCCGGGCAGGTACACCTCCCCCAGACTCCTTCCCTGAGCGGCACAGTACACCAGGCAGCATGTGAGAGGAAGCAGCCCCAGCAGCAGGGACTTTGCCAGGGTCACAGCCCGCTCTCCTCTCCACCAGTTTATCATCTCCCTCATGCGCTTCCCTCCTGGCTCTCCATGTTGATCTTCTCCCGGATCACATACTGGGGCGAGTTGTTCAGGCTGATATAAATGCGCCCGATATACTCCCCGATAAGCCCAAGCATCAGCATAATCATTCCCCCGAAAAAGACCAGAGCGGACATCAGAGAGCTGAACCCCATGGGAACCGCCGGATTCAGAAATCTTTTGACAATGGTATATATTCCGTACAGGAAACCCACCACGGCGCTGGCCCCTCCCACGGCGGTGGTGATCCGCAGCGGTTTCACCGAAAATGCCGTGAACCCGTTAAACCACAAACCAATGAGTTTTTTCAGGGTGTAACCCGATGTTCCCACCTCCCGCTCCCTGTGGGTCACGGAAACATTGGTGATATTTCTGGTGGCACGCAGCACCAGGCCTATGACATAAGGGTAGGAGTTCTCATAGCGGGCCATGTCCTCCACCACAAATCTCCTGACGGCAAAATAGCTGGAGATATACAGCTCCGCCGGCTTCTGCAGCATCATCCGGGTCATAAGCTCGTTGAGCCTGCTCCCCATGTTCCGGAACGCCGAGTGCTGCTTGTGATCATACCTGGCATACACCGCATCGTACCCCTCCTCAAGCTTTTCCAGAAGCTTGTCCACTTCGTTGGCCGGGGTCTGGCCGTCATCGTCCAGACATACCACATAGTCCCCGTCTGAATGCCGCAGGCCTGCCATCAGCGCCGCATGCTGGCCGAAATTTCTGGAAAAATCAATGCCCCTGATATTCTCGTGCTCCTGGCAGAGCCTTCTGATCACCTGAAAAGTGCCATCGGGCGAACAGTCGTTTACCAGAAAAATATCATATTGATACCGCTTGATGGCATCCATTTTTTCCTCTATCTCCGCAATCACATGGGGAAGGGTACTCTCTGAGCGGTAGCACGGAATGACAAAACTTACTTTCTTCATATGTCTGAAACTCCTCGTTCCTGGGATGTGAAAGACTCCGGTACGGCTTGGAGCAAAGGGGCGCCTCAGGCCATTTCCCCTCCGCCGGCCTGCTCTTCCCGGGCCGGGTTGATTGCCGCCATCCATATCATATCACAGTATTTCCCGTCTATGCGCACATCATCCTTCAGGCATGCCTCCCTGACAAAGCCTGCTTTTTCATAGCTGCGAATGGCCTGGAGGTTGTCCGAAAATGCCCGCAGGTAGATCCGGTGCAGCTTTTCCTCCTGAAAACAGTACCGCAGCATAAGCCTGGCGGCGGCGGTGCCCACCCCCCTGCCCCTGGCAGAGGGCTCTCCGATAAAAATGCCGTACTCCGCTTTATTGTGCTGCCTGTCAATGTCTCTGATATAGACACTTCCCAGAGGACGGCCCCCCCTGAGGTCACAGATCATCATCTGCACCACCTTCCCCGTCTCAATCATGGTCCGGATCCAGTTCTCATGGCCCTCTCTGGTAAAAAGCTCCTGGTAGACAAAGTTCCTGCGCACCTGCTCACTGTTGCGCCAGGCCACAATCAGGTCCGTGTCAAACCAGGTCATAAGGCGCAGGTAAATGCCTGCATGGGTATCCACAGCCCATTGCCCCAAAGTTTTATCTGTCATTTTGTCCTCCTGCCTGCTTCCCCTTATCTTCCAAAGCTCCTGTCCGCCTCATGGGCCAGGCCGCCGGGAGAAAGAAAGGAAAGACCGCCATCATGGGATAGATATACCGAAGCTGCACCGTGGGCCCAAGGAGCAGCGTCAGAAAATAGCCAAATATGATCCCCAGGGGAAGGCATCTGGAAAATCTGCGGTTTAACAGCAGCCACCCCAGAAGCAGCAGGTACAGCCACACCCACACGCCGGGGACAAACAGGTACTTCAGCACCGGCAGATCCAGATACTTATTGCCGTCCGCCCACTCCTCCATAACAGCGTAAAGTCCCGGCCACCTGGAATCCTTGTGAATCCCCCATTCTTCCAGGGTGCCCTCGTCCCAGCGGGTCTGGGCATAACCGCCCCCTGCCGCCTGTCCCTCCTGGGCATTCACAAAGGCATGGGTCACGTCCCCGGGATAGAGATATCCTGCGTTCACCGCCAGGGCCGCATTCACATAGTCCCCGGGATACTGCGCAAACAGTCCCAGATAAGCAGAGAGAAATTCCCCCGCCCTGTACCTGACCACAGAAGTATTGACATTGCTCTTGACGGGATCCGTAAAATCAGGACGGTAATTCCTGTAGGCCTGGTTGAGAATAAAATCATCCACCAGATTTTTGTCCTTCTCCTCCATGGTTCCGTCATCCTCCGGCAGCACATCCACGCCCCCGTGATACACCATCACTCTGGCAAGCTGTTGAATGGGAAGGCTCAGCATCTCCCGCCTGTCTCCCTGCTGGCCCCCCACTGCCCGGTAGATCCCGGAAAGCGCCGCACTGCCCGCCAGAAACGCTGCTGCCGACAGCAGAAACAGCCGCCCCCACACCGCTCTCCTTTTCCTGCCGAAAAGAAAGGCGGCCAGATTCAGCACCAGAAAGACTGCAAAAGCATATTTCCCGTTGTTCCGGAACAGAATCATTCCCACGGTGGAGAAAAAGTAAATCCCCCAGAGCCTGCCTCTGGGAAACTCCCCCCACTCCTCCTGCCCCAGAATAAGCTCCAGAAGGCTCATCACCTGCAGGAAAAAAAACGCCGTAAAGATCGTATCCTTTGTGACGCTGATACTCATATAGTGGTGGAAAGGGTACAGCATGCCTGACAGCGCCACCAGCACAAGCCAGATACGCCTTGTCCGCCGTCTGCACAGACACCATATTCCAAAGGCAAAGGAAGAAGCCAGAAACGCCATCTGAACCAGGGCGTAGCACCCTATACCGGCGTTAATGTTCCCAAACACATTCTCCCCCAAAAGCACTGCCCCCTTCAGCAGGAGCGTGTGGGCAATGGGATGGTGGTCAATGTAAATTCCCGCCATAAGCTGACCTGTCTGAATGGGCATGTCATAGGCACAGATTGCAGGGTAATAGGCCAGAAAACCGGGAAGCCATGCCAGGAACAGCACCACCAGGCCCCCCAGCGCCTTTCTGCCCGGGCTCCTTCCAGAGGCCCTGGCCCAGAGCCAGCCTCCCCAACGCTTTCCCGAAGCGGCCCCTGCCTCCAGGGCCGCCCCTCCAGACCCGGCCATTCTGTAAAACAGCACACACACCAGGCCCCCCAGCGCAGCCCCCGCCGCCAGGCTAAGCCCCAGGGTCCTCACAAGGTACGCCCCCGTCCACAGAATGTTCCCCTCAGCGGCCAGATCACGGCCTGTCAGGCAGCAGAAAAAGAACAAAAAGCCCATTGTGCCCAACACCGCGTAACCAGCGGGCTTTTTCAACAGTTTTCCCTGGTCCATCCTCACTCCGGCCTCCCCTCAGTCTATACTTCCCCGGCTTTCCCTCTTTTTTCCGCGTTTATCTTGGCCAGACGGTACTCAAAATCCCGTTTATCCTTGGCCGCCATGACCTCCAGTATCATTCCCGCAAAAAAGGACTGGATCCCCGCCAGAACCATAAAGCCGCACACAATCAACGTGGGAAAACGAGGCACCAGCCCCGTCTGCAGGTACTCTCTGAAAATGGGAACCATGAACAAAAGGGCCAGTATCATCAGAAGCGCACAGAGTGCGCCGAAGAAATGCAGAGGCCTGTAATTCCGGTACAGCTGCAGCATCTTTCGTATAACGCGCATCCCGTCGCTGTAGGTATTCAGCTTCGACACGCTGCCCTCCGGCCGGTCCCGGTACTCCACCACCACATTTTCCACCTGCATGTTGTAATTCACCGCATGGATGGTCATCTCCGTCTCAATCTCAAATCCCTTGGAGAACACAGGAAATGTCTTCACAAACTCATAGCTGAAAGCCCGGTAGCCGGTCATAATATCCTTGATGTCTGTGTGAAACAGACCGTTGATCCCGGAGCGCATGAGACTGTTGCCGAAGTTGTGAAAGGGCCGCTTGTTTTCCGTAAAATATGTGGAAGACAGCCTGTCCCCCACCACCATGTCCGCCTTCTGTTCCAGCACCTTGTCCACCATCTCCCCGGCGCAGTCCAGAGGATATGTGTCGTCACCGTCAATCATCAGATAGCACTGGGCGTCCACCTCCCGGAACATTCTCCGGATCACATTCCCCTTGCCCTGCCTGGGTTCCCGCCGTATACAGGCCCCGGCGGCAGCGGCCTCCTCCGCCGTTCTGTCCGTGGAATTATTGTCGTACACATAGACGCTGGCCTCCGGCAGAGCTTCCTTCACATCCCTGACCACCTTGCCTATGGTCTGTTCTTCATTAAAACAGGGAATCAACACTGCTATCTTTTCCATAACCAACTGCTATCCTCTCTAAAAACGACACGGCTAATCAAAGCATGCCTGAAATCTGTTCTGGTGTATATCGTACTATAAATATTGTAATTATATCACATTGACCAGGCAGGAACAAGTTTTACTTTGTGGAAAGGGCCCCAGATTCCTTCCGCCTGGCAGCAGCTCAGACAGGACGCGGAGCTTGTGCCCTACCAGTTCTGCAGATACTGAAAGGTGTAAAACTGCAGTCCCATCTCCCCGGCCTTCTCAAACAGAAAACGCAGCCTGTCCTGGCTGACACTCCAGTCGCCGCCTTCTGCTATGGCATGGGCATACAGGGAAATCACATCGGCTTTCCCCTCCTTCAGCCTCGTCAGCGCCTGGATGATATACTGCTCATACTCTTCCTGAGATTCAAAGTTGATATTGTCCAGAGAAGCGGACTCCACATACCCGCCCCGCAGGACATGTTTGTTGTTGATCTCCAGCTTATAAGCCCCCCGCAGCACCTTATAGTGCTCCAGCAGCATCTCATTCAATTCCTGACTGTAGTGTCCGTAGGGGTAAGCGAACGTGGTCATGTGGATGCCCTTTTCCTGGAAAACCTTCAGGGGCGCAATGGCCTGCTGATATATCTCCTCCTGGGAGACCTTGGTCAGATCCACATGCCCGGAAGTGTGAAATGCGATCTCATGCCCCTCCTCCAGGGCATGGTAACAAAAATCCGTGGGCTCCTCTGCGGTGACAAAAAAAGTTACCTTCACATCATACTCACGAAACAGCTCAAAACAATCCTCCCAACCGTAAGCGTCATAATCATCAAAGGCCAGAAGAATCCCGCACTGATCCCTCTGGTGTATCCGGTACAGCTTAATTCCTCCAAGCGTCGCAGCAGCAGCCAGAATCAGCACTGCGGCACATACCGCCAGCTTTTTTCCACTCTTCATCTTCCAGTTCTCCCCTTCAGGGCCTCCTCCGAAATACTTCTTTGTCCGATCTTCTCAAAGACAGCCTCCAGACAGATCCCCCCTGGGGGAATCTCCACCGTCAAAACTGCCTCCCTCTCCATCTTATCCCACGCCGGGGATTTCCAGCCCATAAAACGGTATCCCTCCCGGGGCAGGGCCGTTACCGTCACCGGATAGTCCGTAAAGTACCTGCCGCTCCACCCGCCCCTGGACAGATCCGGTTCTATGGTATTCAGAAGGATCCTGCCCGCCCCCGGATAATTGACGGACAGTTCCAGGCTCTCACAGCTTCCTGTCAGCTGAAACTCCTCTGCCAGATGCCCTGTGACAGCCTCCGTCCTCGCCGGGAAAAAAGTCTCCGCCCAGTCCGGGCGCATCCCCCACCACTGAATAGTAACTCCCCAGTCTTCCATAACCCTGGAGGCTCTCTCCACCGTAAAATCCGTGTTCACCATGTCCATAAAACTCAGCACAAACTGCCTGCAGAACTCAGGATTTTGTTTTAACGCCCTGTACATGGGCCGTGTATTGAAAGCTCCTCCCGCATAGTGGGTATCTGTGGTAAAGGTATTGATCTCCTCCACCGGCACCCCATAGTCCAGATTCTCCAGGTCCAGATCATACAGCGCCCAGCGCCAACGGCCGTCCTCGTACTCTCCGTGCCCCGTCTTTCTGGCTCTCCAGCAGAGGGTGTTCTTTGTCTCATTAAAGTCAAGATTCGCAAAGTATACATTGACGCAGGAATAGTCTATATAGCTCTGAATGTCCATAAGCCGGTCCAGTCCCTCATAGGAAGAGGGCAGGGCCATGTCATGGGTGTCCAGAAAATCATAGACCGCCTGGTACAAAGCCATATCCCCTTCCTCCCCGCTTTCCAGTTCTCCGGCTTTCACTATTATCACGTTATCATCATCAACCCCGTAGTGGGCCTGAAAATATTTTCCGCTGTATTTTTCCTGGGCAATGGTAATATACCACAGAGCGCCATTCAAGTATGCCACCGCCTCCCTGCTCTCTGCAGCCGCCACATCCCTGTCCTGAACCAGCTGCTGGATATAGCCGTTCATGAATCCGGACCGCAGCATAAAAGAGTGGACGCTGCCTCCGCCAAAAGGGAAGGACTCAAACCATCCGCTGCCGCCGTATTGTTTCCTGGCAAAAACAGAGAAACGCTTGTTTTGCCCCTCCCTGGCCGAAGCTCCCTGAATGCGCAGGCCCGCCTTCTGCTGCAGGATGCTTTCTCCCTGAAACAGCTCCACCACCCCGGGCCTTTCCCATTCCTCCCCCCGCTGCAGGAAATTGGGCACGGGCATGGGGCCGTTTTGGTCCCCCAGATACCATTGATCATAGTCTTTTCCGGTGACATATATTCCGTTCTCACCGAACAAATCCTCCGGATCCGCCACCAGGGACACCACCAGCTTGTCCCTGTAGGGATTCTCTCCCACAAAATAGGTGGCTGTCACAGCCTCGCTGACCCTGCCGTCCTCATATACGGCGCAGGCCCGGATCACAGCCGCCGTTTTGGGGTGGCTCTCTCCCTCTTTTTCCATCCAGTCCACCTGCATATTTTGGATAAATGTCTCATCCGGCTCCGTTTCTTCCCCGGCTGTCATCCAGATGGGCTCCGTGTAAAGAATCCCATTCTCGTCAGGGAGACTTCCGTCCAAGGTGTAGTAGACCCTGGCCCCCTCAGGAGCCCTGATCTCCAGCCGGAAAGGTTCGTCATAGAATCCGCTTTCCACTGACAGCACAGGGGGGTCAGGCACAAATCCGGAATACTTCTCCCCGGGCCCTGTCCCTCCCGCCCGCCAGACCACTGTAAGCAGCGCTGTAAAGACCGCCGTCATGGCCACAACCATGCAAAAATCCAGTTTTTTCATAACCACATACCCATCCCGGATAAACCGGAACCAAAGTTTTCCATTTTGCGCAAGATTTCATTCCCAAGTGCCTAACAGACTGAATCCCCCTTGTGAGCCACCATGGAGACGGAGATCACATCCTTGATCCCATTCAGTTCCCTCAGCAGTCCTTCGCTGTCCTTAAGCCTGACTTCTATCAGGAAATCCACATTGTCCCTGGTGAGATTTCTGGATTTCACGGCATAATGCCTGTCGTATCGGGATACCGTCCGGAATACTTCTTCCGCACAGTCATTTCCCGCCGCATTCACCACCAGTATCATGGATCTTCCTGCCTCGGGCATCCGGTAAAAGACCAGCGCCAGCACAGTGGCTCCCAGCGTCAGCATCACAGCCAGCCCCACCATCCCGGCGCCGCATATGATCCCCACGCTGATACTCCAGAACATAAATATCAGATCCAGCGGATCTTTCACAGCCGTTCTGAATCTCACAATGGAGAGGGCTCCCACCATGCCCAGCGACACCACCACGCTGCTCTGGATGGTAATTATCACAGCCGCCGTGATCACACACATCAGGATCAGGGACACATTAAAACTCCTGGAGTAAAATGAATCTGCCGTCATAAAACGGTACACAAAGAAAAGATAGATCCCCAGAACCGCCGCCGCCAAAAGCAGCAGAGCTGCCGCCCCCATGGTCAGGCTGGTATTCTGAAACCCCTGCAATATTGATTTTTTAATCACATCCTGAACGCTCATGTTCCTCCCCTTATCTAAAACCGTATTGTCTGCACAGGGCGTATTTTGAAAAACTTGTCCTCCTCAGCTCCTGCCCTGCCGTCAAAAGCTCCCTCACCGCCCCAGGGAGAACTTCATCGTATTTTACCTCCAGGACATTGACACCCTCAGGCAGAATGAGCCTGCGGACCCTGCTTTTCTCCGGGAAAGCAAAAACCTGGTGAGAAGTCCTGATGGATCTGTCAAAGGTGATCCGCACATTTCCCACCGGGTATACATAGGGTGTGCGGTCATATTCCACCACCACCCTGGGCTCCAACAGTTCCAGACGTCTCTCCAGCAAAAACCTCTCCAGAAGCCCCACAGCCCCAGGGACCTCCCTTCCCTGCTCCAGCCTTCCCTCCGGGAAAACGCCCCAGCGCCCCTGCCCTGCGGCCAGCTTCCTGCACAACTCCCTGTCCACGGGGCAGCCCTCCTTGCTCTTTCTGCCGTGGCAGGAAGACTTGCACTCCAGCCTGAGCCTGTCCGTATCCTCATTGTAGGCCCGTATCCTGTACTTTTTCCTGCGATCCACACCTGCCAGGTTTTCCTGATAGCATTTATCGTCATAGGTGTCAAAATACAGGCTCCTGACCGTATAGATCCCCTTGTTTCCCCCATGGGCATCCGGCCTGCAGATATGCCGGATCCTGTCCTCTATCACGCGCAGCTGCCTCTCTTCACACAAGAATTTCAACTCCTGCCGGTACACCCTGGTCCCCACTTCCTTCATTCCTGTCCTCTCCTGATATTTCTTATTCTCTTTATCTGAGAAAATTTTATCCCGGATCTGCAAAGTCTGTCCCACAAAACTCTCCTGTCATGATATAATACTCAATAAACAGGCTCAGAAAGGAAACACCGCCATGAACCGCTTTTCAACCACAATATACTATTTCAGCCTCCGCTTTGTGCAGATCTTGCTGCTCCTGCTCTCCGGCCTGCTGCTGGCGTCGGCCTTTTTGGCCACCTGCTACTCCACCGATATGGGGACACAGCTGGTGCTGTCAAAATGGGACAATCCTTTCTGGTCCCTTCTGGGAACAGCCCTCCTGGCCCTTCCTGTCCGGGGCGCCGCCACATGCATCTGCCGTAAGAAAACCGAAGAAAAAGCCGTCCCCCTGGAAAAAAGAAAGCCTCTCTCCCGGCTGGCCATTCTGCGGCTGGCCGTGCTAGGGTGGTGTATGGCTGTGGGGCTGGTTCTGATCCTGTTTGGCCGATCCGCCCCTGCGGCGGACGCCTACTCCGTATACAGCATTGCCGAACATCTGGCGGCCGGAGACAGCTCGGTGATCCATCCCAGCGAATCCTACCTGTCCTACTACCCCCAGCAGGCAGGGCTGACAGCCTTCTGGGAGATCCTGATCCGTCTCTGGAACCTGGCTCCCACCGGGCTGGCGGCATACCATTTTATCAAACTGGTATACCTGCCCCTGACCTGTGCCATTATCTTTTTTGGGGAGAAGCTGGTTCACCTGCTGTGGAACCATGAGAGAACAGACTGCATATATCTGCTTCTGGCAGGGCTCAACTGCCCCCTGCTCATGTATTCCTCCTTTGTATACGGGGAGATTCCTTCTTTTGCAGCCCTTTCGGCAGGGTTATATCTGCTGACAAAGCTCCTGCTCAAAGACAGCTGCCCTTCTGAAAAAAACTCCCGCTTCTGTCTGGGCCTGGGCAGCTTTTTCCTGCTGACCCTGGCGGTACTGCTGCGCAAAAACTCCCTGATCTTTGTGATCGCCGCCGTTCTTGTGCTGCTGCTTGTGGGCCTTTGGCAAAAGCGGCCCGCTCTTCCCCTGCTGGCAGTGTGCTGTATGGCAGGAGCCCTGGCCGTACTGCCCTGTGTGCAGAAATATTATGAGCTGCGCTCCGGCAGCACCATCAGCTCCGGTGTTCCGGCTCTGTCGTATCTCGCCATGGGAATGCAGGAATCCTCCCGGGCGGAAGGGTGGTACAATGGTTTTAACTTCAATACTTACCAGGAGACCGGCATGGACGCCCAGGCCACGGAAGCCGCCAGCCTGGAGGCCATCCAGGAAAGGCTTTCCTTTTTCCGGAAAAACCCCGGCGAAGCCGCCAGATTCTACCTGCGCAAATACCTGTCCCAGTGGGCCGACGGCACCTACGCCTGCCGTCAGGCCACCTTGGCCACCCAGGGCGGGAGAAGCCCCTTTTTTGTCTCTCTCTATGAAGGGGACAAAAGCCGGTATCTGATCTCCTACTGCAATATCTACCAGAATGTACTGTACCTGGGAACCTTCGTCTTCTGCCTGGCGGGATGCAGAAAAAAAAGGCCCGGAGATCCGGGCAGCACACCCCGGCGCCCTGAACCGGACAGAGGGGAGTTCCAGCTTCCCGCATACCTGGGCCTTATCGCCGTGCTGGGAGGCTTCCTGTTCCACATGGCATGGGAGGCCAACTCCCGTTATATTTTCCTCTACAGCCTGGCAATGATCCCCTGCGCCGCCAGGGGCCTGTTCCTGCTGTTATGCCGGAACCCTGACCAATGATCCCGGCGGGCAGAATTTTAGCCAAGCGCAACGTGAAGGTAATTGACGGGGATAAACCAGCACTTGGCTCCTCAATAATATCCTTCTCCGCTTAAAAGCAGCCCAAAATAGAACAGTCCGCAGACCACATGGCACAGATATGCCCCCCACTGAAGCACATACAGCCCTTTCCTCCAGAGAGATTTTCGGTCCCTTCCGGCTCCCTTCTCCCTCTTCTCTCCTGTCCTGGATTTCTCTCCTGCTCCCTGCCCAGGCGCCTGCAGCAACAGCAGCAGCGCCCCCAGGTGGCAGAAAAATATACCATACATATACCCCCAGGAAAAATTGAAATGTGTCTCCCGAAAGCCTTTTTCATACAACAGGAATGCTTCCGCAAAAGCCAGAAGGTAAAACAGCCAGGAAAAGCGAAAAAATGTATTTCTCCTTAATTCCTTCCAGTTGCATACAAGCACCAGAAGAGGAAATCCCACCGCCAGACACAGAGCCAGGGGAATATTGTCGCAGTACAGCCCCCACACATCCCCAAAACAGAAGCCAACGCCCCCTTCCTGCCCAGGCTCCGCCACAAACACTCCCCTGTACTGGTACAAAAGATCGGCAAAGGTGGGAAGAAAACACAGTCCCAGCTGCACTGTGGGGACAAAATTGCCAAAGCCGCTCCGAATCAGCCTCCAGAGCATCACCAGCCCCGCCGTGCTCACCATCACAAGGGTAAAGCTGGGCTTGGTCATAGTAGCCAGAAGCAGAAAAACGGCAAAGAGCACATAGTCGGAAACAGCAGCGCCCTCCCTCTCTCCGGCGGATTTTGCAGGGCCTTTTTCGTACACTGGCAGCAGCCGCACAAACCACAGAAACGCCAGAATGCCAAAGGGCCTGGCCGCCAGGTAGGTGGCATTGTGGTAAGGATTTGCCGTAAACACCCCCGTGTATTTAAACCGGATGCCGGGCAGGTAAATCCCCGGCGGCGGATACAGCATGGAGATGAAAAAAAGGGAGACTGCTCCCAGGGTAAGAAATATCCCTCCCAGCCAGCTCATATCTGCGCTCCTGCCCTTCTGTCCCCGGCGAGCCAGCGCCTTCTGAAGCCCAGGCAGCGCCAGGCGGTTGAAAGCAAGCTTTGTCACCAGAATGGCCAGACTGTTAAAAAACATCACCGCCAGGGCCACGGACAGTTCCGGCCCCGCCGCCAGGTGGAGCAGGGCTGAAACCTTGAACAGCACAGGGTAGGGAAAATCATACCCGCTCTCCAGTCCCTGCATTTCCAGGATATATGCCTCCATGTCCGATGGGTAATACTCCGGATTTCCCATGCACTGCCTGTAAAAGAGCGTCAGCGTGACCGCCGACACAGCCCCCAGCAGCAATACAAAAAATCCCCAGTCAATCACCCGGTTCCAGATTTTGTCCCCATGTTCCATAAGATTACCCTTTCAGCCCTTTCGGTAGAAAGCGGCTACCTTCTTCACCGCTCTTATCACATCCTCCACATCCTCGTCCGTAAGGCCATAGTACAGTGGAATACTCATAACCTCCTCATAGAACTTCTCAGCCTCAGGACACAGCCCCTTCCTGTAGCCAAGTTTCTCATAGTAGGAGTGCAGATAAACCGGCAGATAGTGCACCTGGGGGCAAGTGTTCTCCCCATAGAGTGCGTCAAAAAACTGTCTCCTGGTGCAGGTAAGTTTTTCCAGATTCAGCCGCAGGATGTACAGATGTCTGGTGGTGTCAGATTCCGGGATCTCTCTCTGAATCACCAACTCCGGCATGTCAGAAAATGCCCTGTCGTATTTTTCCACAATCTCCTTCCTGCGGGCCCCAAACCGGGGAAGCTTATTCAGCTGGGAGAGCAGCAGCGCCGCCTGGAAATCCGTCATCCGGTAATTGTACCCCAGTTCCACCTGCTCATTGTACCACTTTGCGTCCTCCGGGTGGACCATCTCCTCCATGTTCCGGGTGATCCCATGGGTGCGTAACCGCAGCAGACGGCGGTAGGTCTCCTGGTTGTTGGTGGTAATGGCTCCTCCTTCCCCGCCTGTGACGGTTTTCACCGGGTGGAAACTGAAGCAGGTCATGTCCGCAATGCTGCCCACCGGCCTGCCCCTGTACTTTGTGCCTATGGCATGGGCCGCGTCCTCAATCAGCACCAGGCCCCTCTTTTGGCAGATTTCCCCAAGGACGTCATGCTCCACCGCCTGGCCGGTGAAATCCACCGCCACAATCCCCTTGGTCCGGGGTGTGATCAGTCTTTCCACCGATTCCGGGTCAATATTGTATGTGTCCGGTTTGATATCGGCAAAAACCGGCCTGGCCCCGCAGTACAGCACACAGTTGGCAGAGGCCGCAAAGGTGATGGAGCTGACGATTACCTCGTCCCCCTCCCCAAACCCTGCCGCCAGAGCCGCCAGGTGCAGGGCCGCCGTGCCGTTGGCCACCACCACGGCATATTTTGCCCCCGTCACCTGGCAGAGTTTTGCCTCCAGAGCCTCCACCTTAGGGCCGCAGGTGATCAGGGAGCTTTTCAAGGTCTCCACCACCGCGTCAATGTCATCCTGTTCTATGCACTGCCTTCCGTAGAAGATAGGAGTATCTCTCACCGGAGTGCCGCCGAAAATCGCTAGTTTTTCCATGCCCAATGCCTCCTTTTCGTACCTGCATCATAACACATCCCGGCCCAAAAGGCAATTTTCTCCTGTGCCTAAGGAAATGTCTACAAATAACTGCTGCAGGTTTGTCGCATTTTTTATTGCCTTCCAGAACTTTTGCCTATACAAGTTACAGCAGTTATTTTCCGACAGTTCCTAAAGCTCCCTGCCGCACAGCTCCAGGGCCGCCGCAATCACCTTGTCCATGTCATAATACTGGTAGCTGCCCAGGCGCCCTCCGAAGATCACACGTTCTTCTTTCTCAGCCAGCTCCCGGTATTGGTTGTAGAGGGCATTGTTTTTCTCATTGTTCACAGGATAGTAGGGCTCGTCCCCTTTCTTCCACTCGCTGGAATATTCCCTGGAAATGATGGTGGTGGGCTGTGTCCCAAAGGCAAAGTGCTTGTGCTCAATGATCCTGGTGTATGGAACCTCCCGCTCTGTGTAGTTCACCACCGCATTGCCCTGGTAGTTCTCCATTTCCAGTTCTTCTGTCTCAAAGCGGATGGAGCGGTATTCCAGCACACCCAGGGAATAGTCGTAAAACCGGTCAATCATTCCCGTGTACACTGTTTTGTCCGCCAGGGCATCCAACTCCTGCCTGTGCTCCAGGTAATCTGTGTTCAGACGTACCTCCGTGCCCTCCAGGAGCTTTTCCACAAGGTTTGTATAGCCCTCCATGGGAATTCCCTGGAACCTGTCGTTAAAATAGTTGTTGTCATAGGTAAAGCGCAGAGGCAGCCGCTTTATGATAAAGGCAGGCAGCTCCCGGCAGTCCCGGCCCCACTGTTTCTCCGTGTATCCCTTGACCAGTTTCTCATACACATCCCGGCCCACCAGGGACAGGGCCTGCTCCTCCAGGTTCCGGGGAGTGTCAATGTGCAGATCTGCGATCTGGGACGCAATGACCTTCCTTGCCTCCTCCGGCGACACCACCCCCCACATTTTGTTGAAGGTATTCATGTTAAAGGGCAGGTTATAGAGCTCCCCCTTGTAACGGGCCACAGGGGAGTTGATATAATGGTTAAACTCTGCAAACTGTCCCACATAGTTCCATATCTTCTTATCTGATGTGTGGAAGATGTGGGCGCCGTATTTGTGCACCTGGATGCCGCTGACCTCCTCAGAGTACACATTCCCTCCCACATGGTTCCTTTTCTCCACCACCAGACAGGTCTTCCCGCTCTTCCTGGCCTCATGCGCAAAAACAGAGCCAAACAGACCTGCCCCTACAATCAAATAATCATATTTCATCTTATTTCCTCCTGTCCGCCTCCTGATACAGCAAAAAGCGTTATTATGGTTTTTTAGCAGCTATTTTGTATACTTTAGCAGTTTTTCAGAATTAATTCAACCCAAAAATTCCTGAACACTTTCATGTGATATGGCAGCGTTAAACATAGAAAGACACCTGCAGGAAAGGGCGCTGGGTTCCAGAACGCCTTTGGGAAAATTGCTGAGAATCTGATGCGGAAAGAACTTCCTGAATTTTATGATACAAGGGACGAGTATGAAAAAAATCCTGATATCTGCTTTAAGGAAATACCCTTAATCGCATTTATCAGGATTTCTTTATTTAGCCTGTAGAGCTTTATTTTCCGGCTTGGAAAGCGGATGTGTGTTACTGTTCCGCTCCAGAAACAGCCTTTGACCGCTGCTCTGCTGCCTGCTCAAGTGCATACTGCCTGTCCAATGCTGCTTCAATCTCAGCTACTGCCTGTCTTTCCTGCTCTGCCTCAAATCTGTACCTGAAAGGCTCTTTCATACTCTCTTCCACTGCCTCAGCAATTTCCTGTTCTGATATTGCCTCCAGGTCTTCCACGCACCGTCTTGTAAATGCAGACGGCGGGCGTCTGCGCTCACTGGCAGCCATCTCAGCTGCAAGAGCCTTCTCTGCTTCGATATCAGCAGCAACAGCTTCCGGATCTGCTCTTTTCCTCAGTATCTCCTTCAAACCATTGTAGGCTGCCCGCAATTCGCCATTTTCGATGATCAGTTTCCTGTTCGCAAGGTTCAACTCAGAGATATAACGATTTCTGTCAGCAAGCTTTCCCTTCAAGAAGGCGACTTCCGCCTCCTTTTCAGCAAGCTGGGCCTGCAGGCTCTGCTTTTTCGCTTTAGGGCGTGTGAACAATGCGTTCAACATGTGTCCTTCCTCCTTCTTTGGTATATGCTGCAGATCGACCATGGATAATTTATGTAATAACGTCTTAGAATCTGAATATGGCCAAATCTATTCTTGAGTTGGATATTCCTATTGCTCCCCGTGGATGCACTGAGCTTGGGGCCTGTGCTGTAGTTAGGTTAGTGAGGGCATTTTGTGTACTCGTGTGAAGAATGTAAATCCTTTATCCAAATCGTATTGCATGTTCTGCATAGAGTAGCAGTATAGACTTCTGTCCTGCAACCTCCATTATCATTTTCCAGGTGGCTGTCAAAATAACCATCTATTTTGTCATGACCAAAAATGCCACAGACTAATCCGTATGTGTCAGCAGAATTGATAGGATATATTTTACCATCCATACCGATAAACTGCCCATCGTGAAAATCCACATTAGTACTCAAGTCATAGTCTGCATCCATATCACTATGAAAATAAAAGCCGCCTCCGCCAACTGCAGTGTCCGCAATATAATCTGCTGCCTCTTCCACATGATATACATTAGGATAAGCAAGTGCTGTAAGGGAATCCACGAATATCATTGACACAAAGACACCTGTTGCCACCGCTTTACCCAATCTGCTTACCTGCTTTGTATTCATAATCAACTTCACCCTTTCTACAGCATCGGCGTACCCGTCGCCCTCTAACGAATTGATCAACATAAGTTCCTGTCTTCCGTTCTGCATACTTCTGATAATCAGCCTTGCATAAATTGCGCGCTGTTCTTTGGTGCATCCGCTGACTACCTTTTCATCACAGGACGTTTCACTGACTCCATCGAAGTGTTCTTCTAAGTGATAAATCAACGGATTAAACCAGTGAAGACAGCCTGCCAGTTCCAGGAATAGCCTTATCAGTAAGTCCCCTCTTGTGATGTGGTACAGTTCATGCTTTAGAATAAATTCCAGTTCTTCCTCACTGTAATCCTCCTGCAGGAGAATAATAGGTCGCATTATGCCGATTGACATAGTCAAATTCTCATAAGGAGATTTATAAATTCTTGGTCTGAATCTGAAAAATCTGCGCTTGTACAATCGCTTCAGCTCTTCTACTGCAACCTCACCACTGCTTTTATCCACCATGGACATAAGCTTGCGTCTGGCACAGACAAATTTGATAAATTTCTTCACCACAACCCTTAGCGAAATAAGAAGCCAGACTCCTATAATCGCCAGTAGCCAAATATAGTCCTGTGTCATGTAAGCTTCATCTTGAGTACTGATTTCAGCCATCCTTACTACTGCCATCGCTCTATCCGCTGATGTTCCCTGCCTAATGACTGCCGTGAGCAGCCGGATATAGAACTCCTTCATCCATGCCCACGGCACCACAAAGGCCAACAACACTGCAACCAAAGCCCAGAATTTCATTCTCTCCGTGGTAAGATCCTTGCAAAGCTTTCCCCACACCCAGTATCCGCCAAACATAAGGCTTCCGGCAGTCGTCATCAGCAAAAGATATCTCATGTGCTCAATATACCTTTCTATTCATTCTTTAGTGTGTCGATGAGGGCATTGAGCTTGTCCACCTCTTCTTCGTTGAGAGTGGTTTTTCCAATCAGCGCAGCACAGAAATTCTTCAGCTCGCCATCATAGAAATCATTGAGAATCCCTTCAGTCTGTTTCTTCAGAAGTTCCTCCTTAGACAAAACAGACCACACATAAGCACGCCTCCGAACGATAACGCCTTTCTCTTCCAGACGGAACAGCAGAGTATTCAAAGTCTGCCTCTTCCAATCCTTTCCTTTCTCCTTCATGCGGTCTAACAGCTCACGAGTCTGTACCGGTTCTGTATACTCCCACAGTACTTCCACCACTTCACGCTCTGCCGCAGTAATTTTGTAACCTTCTTTCATTCTTTCACCTCCTTTGCGCGCAATTCTATTCTACTAATTTTCTTAGTCGTGTCAAAGCTTTTCTCTATTGCTTTCCTAAATTTAATAGAAAATTAAGAAATATAAGCAATATGAAATCGACGGCTCATTCGGATCCTGCGCCGTCGATTTCAAAATTCCCCTTTACGTGACTTATTATACGACATTTTTCGCAAATTGTAAAGGAGAATCGTTCGACAAAAGTCGACATTTTTTCCAAACCGCAGGATATCCCATTTTATTACATATAGTTATGACTTCTGTTACTTTTGCCTCAGTCTTGTTACTTTAATTATTTTTATTCCATTACACATTAAACACGTTTCGTTCCACCACATTATGGCCGCACTCTACTGAGACTTGTCTAAATAACTGAGACAGCTTCCCAGCATTAGTGCTGCTCTAATATCAGCTACTCTACTACCACCCCGCCCAGGGCCATGATCTCCTGTCTCTTCAGCAGTTCAAGTTCCTGTGCAATCTCTGTATAAAGAGTGGAACCAGCTTTTTCCACCAGTACAGCCCCTCTGATGCCGCCCAGCTTCTCCATGGCTTCCGCGTCATAGATCACGTTGTTGAGAATCTGTACTTTAATATCCTCCTGCCCAAGTGATGCCTTGATCTGCTCACAGATCTTTAATGTCTGCTCTTTCAGGTCACAGCCCATCAGACAGACTGTGCGCAGCTCATTCTTTTCCGCCGCCATCTTTACAGCCACCGTTGCAAGTTTCAGCGCCTCCTGGGGTGTAAACTTACGCTGATTGTGATACCGCAGAGAAAGAATCCACTCATCCACGAATCCAAAAGGCTTTTTGCTGTTCCTGCTGCCGGGAATCTGCCCCAGCTGGGGAATGTCATACAGCTCCTGGAGCTGATCCGTAGCGCGGAGTTTGCCATCCAGCACATAGATCATAAATATTACAAATGCATAGAGGAATGCTGCCATAATCATGCCCAAAATTATGTACTTCAGGCTGATGCCAGGGGAAGTAACACCAAGTTTTTCATCAATCACCTCATTGATGTCGTTTTCTTCCTCTTCTTCCTCCTCTTCTTCCTCCTCATAATCTATGGCCGGGTTGCCCGCCAGTTTTCCTTCGGTGAGGAGATTATAATAGTACCACTCCGGATCCGAAAACGCTGCCTTCCTGGACATGTAAGCATTTTCCAGGCTGAGCACATCAGCATCAAAGTTCCTCTGGGTGGAAAGCACTCCTGCGTTGCCGGTCTTTCCCAGAGACTGGATCGCCACCGTTACCTCATGCTCTCCCAGCTTGCCCACAAGTTCAGCATGCTTTTCATTGATAAAGTCAATCACTGCATTCATCAGTTTCTGACAGAGTTTCTCATCATAGTGCAGGAAATAAACTCTGAATGTATCGCCGCCGTTCAAAAGACCGCCGGAACTCCTGGCCAGCGCATATATGTCGCTCACTGCAGCCACCGGAAGCCCGCTGGCCTCCGCAAGCCTTTCCTGAATCTCCGGACCATTGATCAGATCTTCGTACACTCTCTCAATGTTTGCCGTTCTCTCGGTGCCAGCGGCACTGACCAGGAAAGTGATATCCCCCCTGACCGTATTATTGGGATCAATCTGCATGTAAATTGATTCTTCGCTGTATTCCTTCCGGCTGCGGGCAAGTTCTTCATAATATAATACATAGTCCATATTATTCTTCTGTCCATCGGTCAACAGCTCGTTCAGCCACTCCCATGCGGCCTTCTCCAAGGTAATCTTGTCATCTTCCGCCCACTTGCGGAACATTTTCAGCAGCTCTACATCCTCGCCCCTGAGCCAGTCATGAATGCCCTCAAGCAGGACTTCATCTATGTCTTTCTCTATATCGTCCTCGTCTTCTATAAAGGCTCCCTCGAAGTCAACCTTATTTCCTGCGATCCACTCGTCAATCGCAACATTCAGGGCATCGCTGTTAAAATCCATTTCCAACAGCCCTTCATCACCAAGCTCCGACTTTAGCTCTTCAGCCTTGGCAGACTGGGCACGCGAACTGCGCACGGAACGCACAAAGCCAAACGCTCCCAACAGTATACCCCCAATAAGCATGAATACCACTATCACGCGCCAGCGCAACAGGATTTCGACCAATAGGTCTACCAAGCTAATCTCTCTTTCTTTCATCCAGATTTCCTCCTGACCATACCATGCCGTTAGTAACCTCCACCCAATAGCGCTTATCATTGTATCATCTTGGTATGGTGAATGCAAGCTTTTCTTTCTTTTTGGGCTTTTTTTCACAGATTTTCCAATGCTCTCAAAACCAGCCCCTCGTCATCTTCAAACATATGGGAATATCTCTCAAAAATCGTCTTCTGTGTATCCCCGGATACCTTTTCTATCACCGGCAGCGGAACACCTTTCCGAATCAGATTGCTGATAAAAGTGTGTCGAAAACTATGGCAGGAACAGTGGGGAATTCCAGTCTTTCTGCACACCATGGTCAGATACCAGATATAGGTATTGTACGTGCAGGTAAATATCCTGTCCGACCGCTCTTCTGCCCTGATTTCGTAGTTCTCCGTATAGAGCCCCACCACTTCGGGACTAAGCGGAATTTTCCGATTTTTCTTATTCTTAGTGGTGTCCTTGGGTGTGCCGTCCTGTAAAATCGTCTTGCTGATGCTCAGGCGCATGCCCTTTTTGCTCTGTTCGGCTCCGCCTTCATTCTGTTCTGCGCTGCGCACAAATTCTTCAAAATCGTCCCAGGTAAGCGCCAGGCATTCTCCTATCCGGATGCCGGTATAATAAAGGATGTTCACCATAAAACGCAGCTTTTTATATTTCCTCTTTTCACTGTTGAAGAAACTGTCTATTTTTTTCCACTCTCCTGTTGTTATAACTCTGACTTTCTCCGTCTTTTTTGTCTTGACATTGTCCATCCGCACAAGAGGATTTTCGCCGAGAAGTCTTTTTTTATAAGCCAGATTAATCAGCTTCCGAAGTGTGGCATTTAGAGTCTTTATGGTCTCGTCTTTGTACTTGCTGCGGCATCTGGCAAATATATCCTCATATACATCTTCGGTTATGTTTTGGATCGCCGTGTCCATAGGTATGAACTCGCTCAGCATCCGTATGTGCTGTTCGGTATTCACTACTGTAGCAGGGCTGTAATCCTGTGCCCGGGCTTTATTTTTCCACAGTTCAAAAGCCCCCTGTAATGTTATATCCCTGTCCTCCTGCCTGTTCTTCCCGCTCTGCATCAGCGCCAGTTCTGCCTTCGCCTCTCCTATGGTCGCAACATTGTATTTCCATTTCGACTTATAGTCATTTCTCTGCTTCGCCGCATTGTAACTCTTGTAGTTAAACTTGATATCATACTTTCCTGTTGTTTCATTGTAATAGATTCCACGATACTCTGTCTTGGTTCTCTTCTGGCCTGCCATAAGCTTCCTCCTTTGTATGTTGTGGAATCATTTTACTACGAAAATTATACGGAAACAATCCAAAATATACAATTTTCTCAGTCAGGCAAGGCCTGAAAGAGTTGAGATTGTTATGTTTGAAATTTTATTGTTTTCGGGGGCGGAAAGTGAAAACTCTGTCCTGTTACCTGGAGATACAGACTGCT
>OFGP01000118.1_pt1 | contig 81878 bp, 67 predicted proteins | sample 1521781 | NCBI WGS metagenome assembly OFGP01 (sample SAMEA3504113, study PRJEB24116) | mouse gut metagenome | biome: mouse gut; feature: mouse-associated habitat; material: faeces | place: Denmark | collected 2011
GCTCTTCATGAAGCTGTTTGAAACTAATTTTAGTAAAGAAAAGCCAGAGCTGATACCGGCTCCGGTCCTTTTGAGTACTTTCAAGTTTCAGATATAATCTATTGACTAAGTACTTGATGTGATATGATAGATTTATCCAATTAATAATTTAAAGCTATTTTTAGGAGGACTAGCATGCGAAAAATTTTCAGTCGTGAGAACTGGGAGTTTTATTTTGAACACCCAGCCGTCCGCTGGAATGTCTGCTATATAGTGCTTTTAACAATCATTGGGCTTATTTTAGGGTTTATGGATAACTGGATTATTGGACTAATTGTTTTAGTAATCGCAGTTATTGGTGGAGCTATTAGTATTCGGCGGTTAAGAAAATTAGTAGTCGATGCTCATGAATATTTAAATGAATTAACGTATAAAGTCCAACGTGGGCAACAAGAAGCATTGCTGGAAATGCCCATAGGAATGATTATGTTAAATAAGCGTCATGAGGTTGAATGGATTAATCCATATATGGCGCGTTATTTTAATCTTGAAATTGTTGTAGGGAAGCCGATTGCAGATGTTGATGCAAAATTAGCGGAATTAATAAAAGATCATGCAGATGATAAGCAAACACAAGTAGTGACATGGCGTGACCATCAATTTGAATTTTTGGTTCAGCATCACGGACAGGTAGTTTATTTATTAGATATTACAAAATATGAACAGATTAGTGCACAATATAAGGATGAACAAATCTTTATTGGTAATATTTACTTAGATAATTATGATGAGCTGATTCAAGGGATGAGTGATTCTGATGTCTCTAATCTTCATAATTACGTAACTTCGCAAATAAGCGATTGGGCAGTTGCTAATCACTTATTGATGAAGATCATTGATGATGATAATTACTTGATTATTGGACATCAAGCTTCATTAAAAGAACTTGAAAAACAAAAATTCAATATCCTTGATGTTATCCGTGAAAATACATCCAAGCAAAATTCGCCAGTTACTCTTAGCGTAGGAATTGCTTATGGCGAAAATGATCTGATAAAACTTGCTGATACGGCACAAAATAACCTTGACCTCGCATTAGGTCGTGGTGGAGATCAAGTTGTTGTTCGTGCTCAAGATCAGGAAGCACGTTTCTATGGTGGAAAGACCAACCCGATGGAGAAACGAACCCGGGTACGAGCACGGATGATCAGTCAAGCATTACAAGAATTAATGGCCCAATCAGATCAATTATTTGTGATGGGTCACATCAATCCAGATATGGATTCAATCGGTGCTTGTTTGGGGATTCGACGGATTGCGGAAATGAACGGTAAAGAATGTTGGATTGTGATTGATGACGAACATCCACACTCTGATGTTCAACGTTTGATGCATGAGATTGATAATTACCAGACGATTAAGGACCATATTATTTCACCAGTCGAAGCGTTAGAAAAAGCAACAAATAACAGTTTATTAGTGATGGTTGATCATGCTAAGCGGGGAATTACCATTGCCCCTGAATTATATGATAAAATGCAAAACAGACTTGTTATCATTGACCACCATCGTCGTGGCGAGGACTTTCCTGAAAATCCATTACTTGTTTACATCGAACCATATGCCTCATCAACTTGTGAGTTAATTACGGAAATGTTTGAATATCAGCCACGCGAAGGAAAAGGACTTAACAAGCTTGAGGCAACGGCAATGCTAACTGGAATTCAAGTTGATACAAAATCATTCACCAAGAGTGCAGGTACGCGAACTTTTGATGCGGCTAGTTACTTGCGTTCTGCTGGTGCCGATGGTTTAATGATTCAATCATTTATGAAAGAAAATCCAGAAACTTTCATGATGCGTAATCATTTGATTTCAAGAGCAGAAATAAATGATAAAATAGCATTATGTACGGGCGAAGAGGGACAGGTTTATGATCCTGTTACGGCTGCCCAGGCTGCTGATATGTTGCTCCAAATGAGTGGAATTGAAGCTTCATTTGTAATTTTTGAACGTGCTGATAACAAGATCGGAATTTCAGCACGCTCAATGGGAAATGTCAACGTCCAGGTAATCATGGAAAAAATGGGTGGTGGCGGTCACCTTGCAAATGCTGCTACACAAATCAGTGATAAAGATATTACACAGGTCAAGCAAGAGTTAGTTGATATTCTAACTAAACCTGATAAAGAGCAAGACGATACAGAGGAGTGATCATAATGAAAGTTATTTTTACACAAGATGTACGAGGCCGTGGTCAACGTGGTCAAATTAAGGAAGTTCCAGATGGCTATGCTCAAAACTACTTAATTAAGCGTGGATTAGCAAAACAAGCTACTAAGGCGGCGATGAGCCAATTGAAGGGGCAACAACGTGCTGAAGAAAAACATGCTGCTGAAGAATTAGCTGATGCCAAGCGGATGAAGAAGATTCTTGAAGATGATAATACAGTTGTTGAATTAAGCGGAAAAGCCGGTACAGATGGCCGGATGTTTGGTTCAATTTCAACAAAACAAATTGCAACTGCTTTACAAAAACAATTTGACCTTAAAATTGATAAGCGAAAGATTGAGCTGGCAGCTCCAATTAAGGCGCTTGGTTACGTAAATGTGCCAATCAAACTTCATCCAGAAGTCGAAGCTCAAATTCGTGTTCACATTGCTGAAAAGTAATGAGGGTTAATAGATTTAAGGAGCGGTATCGTCATGGATAATGCACCAGTGCAAGAAGAGCCACGCGATATTGAAGCAGAAAAAGCAGTTCTTGGAGCTGCTTTTTTAAGTAAAAACGCGTTGGCTGATGCGATGGAATATCTTGAGCCGCAAGATTTTTATCGGAAGGCTCACCAAATTATTTTTGAAAAGATGGTCCAACTAAATGATGCGGACCAGCCAATCGATCCGTTAACGATGAAAAATGTCCTTGATCAGGATAATCAAACGGAAAATATTGGTGGAGTTGCTTATATTGCTGAACTTGCAACAGCGGTTCCGACGGCTGCTAATGTTGTCTATTACTCAAAAATTGTTCATGATAAGGCGATTTCACGACGGTTGATCAATACTGCAACCAAAATTATCAATGATAGTTATGCTGGAAATGACAAGATTGAAGATCAACTTGACCGGGCTGAGCAAGAAATTATGTCAGTTTCGGAAAATAGTCGTCAAACTGGTTTTAAAAGTATTAGTGACGTTTTACAAGAGTCAATTAACCATGTCAGTGAGCTCTCTAGTCAAGATTCAGAGATTACTGGACTTTCAACTGGATATGCTCAATTAGATGAGATGACGACTGGTCTGCATAAAGACGAGTTGGTGATTATTGCGGCGCGGCCTGCTGTTGGAAAAACCGCCTTTGTTTTGAATATTGCTCAAAACGTTGCAACTAGAACCGATAATACGGTCGCAATTTTCAGTCTTGAAATGGGTGCGGAGTCTTTAGCAAACCGGATGCTCTGTGCTGAAGGAAACATTAACGCTAATCACTTACGGACCGGACAGCTTACGCAAGATGAATGGCAAAGTTTGTTTATTGCCACTGGTGCCTTGAGTAATGCTAGTATCTATATTGACGATACACCGGGAATCAAGGTAGCAGAAATTCGGGCACGTTGTCGACGCTTAGCAAAGGAAAAAGGCAACTTAGGATTGATCGTAATTGATTACCTTCAGTTGATTGAAGGGAGTAATCCTGATAACCGGCAACAAGAAGTTTCAGAGATTTCTCGACAACTAAAGAAGCTGGCAAAGGAATTAGAAGTTCCGGTTATTGCCCTATCACAGTTGTCACGGGGAGTTGAACAACGACAAGACAAGCGCCCGGTTTTATCTGATATTCGTGAATCTGGATCGATTGAACAGGATGCAGATATTGTTAGTTTCCTTTATCGTGATGATTATTATGAGCACGATGAAGATTCGGATGATAATAATAACCAGGGAAATAATCAGGATGATGATGGATCAAATGCTAGTGAAGTTGAAGTCATCATCGAAAAGAATCGTAGTGGTCCGCGGGGGACAGTTAAATTATTATTTGCAAAGTCTTATAATAAGTTCACTTCGATTTCCTATATCCCTGAAGATAATAATTAAAAACTAAATTTCTAAGAGGGCATTTCAGTAAAAACTGAGGTAGCCCTTTTAGTGCGCTTAAGACATTAAAAATGTTTTTAAAAAAATAAACGGTATGATAGTAATTGAGGAGGCGTAAACAATGAACCGTCAAGGCGTAGAATTAAAATGGCTTTTGTTCGGAATGTTCCTTGGAAGTATTGGGAATAGTTTTGTCTGGCCATTAACAACAATTTATATTCACGATCAGTTGCATGAGTCATTAACTGTTTCAGGAATTGTTTTACTCTTTTATTCGGGAGCAAATGTCGTCGGAAGTTATATTAGTGGAATGCTATTTGACCGAGCTAACCCGCGGAAATTAATGATTGGCGGGACACTGCTAGCGACAATCGTAATGGCTATTATGATTTTCTTCAATGGCTGGCCGATATATGGAATTCTTTTAACAGTCATTGGGTTCTTTAATGGCTGGATCATTACAATGATTAATTCTTTTGCGACTCGTTCAGGGCGAGATGGTCGTTATGTCTTTAATATGTTGTATTTTGCCAATAACTTGGGAATGGTGATTGGAACTACTATTGTCGGTCCGCTTTATCAGTATGCAGATGGCAATGTTTCACCAATGTTTTTGATTACCACAATCCTTTATACAATGTTCTCACTTGTTGTTATTTTTTTCTTTAAGGATAGTCAACAAACAGTTGCAAAGACCGAAGATGTGGAAGATGAAGAAGAGAACAAGACAGTTAATATTAAGATGCCTCAAGCTAACTTATGGATTAACTGGATCTTCTTCATTGCCTTAGTTGTAATCTGGACAATGTATGAACAATGGGCAAGTAACTTATCAGTTTTCATGACTGATCAAGGAATCTCAATGACGAAATATAGTCTTTTGTGGACATTAAATGGGATTTTAATCGTTGTTTTCCAACTAGGAATTACTTGGCTTAATCGTTGGGTTAATCGACCATATGCGCAAGTATTTATTGGGATGTTTACAATTGGTTTCTCATTTGTCCTCCTACTTTACGCCCACTCATATAGCTGGTTTGTTGCGGCAATGGTCGTTCTGACAATCGGTGAAGCCACTGCTCTGCCAACGATGCCTGCCATTGTAAATAGCCTTTCACCGGTTGCTGTTAAGGGAAAGTATCAGGGAATTCTGAACGCATTTTCTTCTTTAGGAAAGGCAATTGGTCCGCTATTTGGTGGATTAATGATTGAAGCGACCTCTTATCATATCCTCTTTATTATTTGTGCGATTTCAATTTTTGTAATGGAAATAATAGTAGTCTTTGTTATTAAGATAAAACGTGCAAAAGCAGTTGAATATTAAAGAAGTGATTAGATGTTTTACAATAATTTTGATAATGTACATGGTGAAGACCGTTATGGAATGGTAGGAAAAACAGGAGATCCTTTTAGGGAAGAATGTGAACTAGGAATTTCTTGTTATCAGTGCCATGAACAGCCGTTAGTAATTGCAGAAAGAAATTGGATGGATACGAATAATGATGACTCGCAACGATATCAAATTGTGGTAGTTTGCGAGCATTGTGGTGCCGTTGATGAATTCATTGTTAATGATGGTCGCGAGCATCAAATTAGTAAATTAAAACGTAGTAAATACCAGCCAACAGAAAAGAATATTATAAATAAGGGAACTGTGGACTAGAATGTTCATGGTTCTTTTTTAAATCCGTTTTTATTAACCAAAACTTGAGAGATTTGCTATGATGGTAGTTGAAATCAAATTAAAAGTAATGAGGTGAATGTTGATGAAAACCAAGAAATATCGTTACACTGGAAAAGACTTTGATATTAAGACGGCACCAACTAAGGTAAAAGATTCTGCTGATGATCTTAAGAAGATTAAAAAGAAGATCAAGAAAAATGTAAAGTCAATTAAGAATGCACAAAAGATGATGTATGCGCGTCGTCATTATGGTGTATTAGTAGTATTTCAAGCAATGGATGCGGCAGGAAAAGATAGTATGATTTCGCATATCTTTGCGGGCGTAAATCCAGTTGGGTTTAAGGTAGCTAATTTTAAACAACCAACAGGCCGCGAATTACGTCATGATTATCTCTGGCGAATCAATCGTGAATTGCCAATGCGTGGTGATATTGGTGTTTTCAATCGTTCTTATTATGAAGATGTTCTTGTTTCACGCGTTCATCCTGCTTTAATTTTGCAATCTAATATTCCAGGGATTGAGTCTGTTCATGATGTTAATAACAAATTCTTTGATAGTCGATATGAAGATATTCGTCAGTATGAAAGTTATCTAACGCGGAACGGTTACTTAATTGTAAAATTCTTCCTCCACGTATCAAAGGAAGAACAGAAGAAGCGTTTCTTAGCACGGATTGATACGCCAGAAAAGAATTGGAAGTTTTCTGCAGCTGATATTCGCGAACGTCAATATTGGGACGATTATCAAAAGGCATATGAAAAGGCGATTAATGCTACCGCCACAAAGGAAAATCCATGGTATGTTATTCCGGCTGATGATAAGTGGTACTCGCGTTTAATTGTATCTGATATTTTAACAAAGAAGATTAATAGTTTGCCATTAGCTTATCCCGAGGTTTCACCAGAACAAGAAATGAGCTTACGCCAAGCACGAAAAGAACTAATAGCAGAAGATAAGTAAATAAAAAAGGACGTTTGAATGACGTCCTTTTTATTTACGTGGTTTGTATATGTATTGGTGGAAAAAGAAATATATTGCTAACATAAAACAATAGAGTAACATATTAAGGTGCTTATTAATAAGACCATAGATTACAATTATGATCATTAATGCTGTCCATATATACCCGAAAAGAGTATAGTGACTTTGCTTATACCAGTATTTTCCCAAGAAAAAACATTCTTTATAGGATAAATATTCTAGCAGAATACAAAATAAAATAGGAATTAAAATATTTGACCAATAATTAGAAGGACTCCAAAAATAAAATCCTATAAGCAACCAAAACAATCCACGAATGATATTAAATGCTTGTGAGGCTTTATCACGGTTTAGGAAACTAGTTAGGTCTTTATTCTCTCTAAGTAAGGAATCAACAGAAACATGATATATCTCACTGAGAGCAAGAAGTAATTTTAAATCAGGGTAACTTTTGTTGTTTTCCCATTTGGAAAGAGTTTGTCGTGTGATGTGTAATTCATTTGCAACGTTTTGTTGAGTTAATCCTAATTCTTTGCGTCGACTAAGAATTTGTTCGCCAAATGACATATTAATTTGCTCCTCATATTTTGATATAAGAATACGAAAATAGTAGGAAAAAGTCTAGCAATGGTTTATTGCAATGCCTATATAATAAGGGTTACGCTAAAGGAACTAAAAAACACATTATTAATTAGAATATTCATTCAAAAAAGTAGTTTTTAGCATTTATATATGAATTTCTAATGATAAGACGAATGACTCGGCAGCAATCGAAAGTGAATAAAAGAGTAATCGCCGTTATCCAATGACAAAGACTAAGGCAGCCATTGAAGAATTAGAAGCACTTGGCGCAATTGAAATTGTTTCCAAGCGTCCTAAACAACATGTAATTACAATTTTATAACAAAAAAAGACCACCGATTACTCGGTGATCTTTTTTATATGATGGGCAGTCAGGGGATCGAACCCTGGACCCACGGATTAAGAGTCCGTTGCTCTGCCAGCTGAGCTAACTGCCCATGTCTTTGACAACATAAATAATAATATCAACTTCCGATCATTTTCGCAAGTGTTTTTCTGAATTTATTTAAAAATTTTTCAAATCCATATTTTAATTAGGTGTCTAACTGTTATAATTAACAATAAAATTAAAATTGGGAGTAATTTCATGGCATTAAAAAAAGATAAATTTGAGCAAATGAACCGTTTATTGCGGAACTATATGATTAACATGAAGCATTTTTATACTGAACTTGCCCCTGAATTAGATATAACTCCACAGCAAGCTCATACGCTTTTTTATATCGAAAAACACGCTGGTCTTATTCAACGAGAATTAGGTGACCATTTCCATTTACGGAATGCTAGTGTTACCAGTATGGTGAAAAATCTTGAACGCGACGGGTATATTATCCGGAAGGCAGATCAAGAGTCAGCACGAATTAAGCGTATTTTTCTTACCAAAAAAGGTGAAGAAAAAACTAATGAGGTTAAAGAAATATTTGATAAAGCTTATTTGCAGATTATTGCCCGCCTCGATGAAAGAGATATTGATGCAATAGTTAAAGGGATGACTAATATTAATAACAATCTAAAAAAATAAGTTAGACTCTTGACAGTTAGGTATCTATGTGTTTGAATATTCATCATCATTAAAAGTTAGATATTTAACTGTTAGGAGGCTTATGCTTTGAACAGAAATAAATTTAGTTTTCGAAGTTTTTTTAGTTTAATAAATCAATTACATCCGCAGTATATTAAGTTTTTTGTGGGAATCTTACTAGGTTTTATCTCCGCGGGTGCTAACCTATTTGTTCCTCAACTAGCGCAAAAGCTAATTAATAATTTTAAGAGTATTAGTCCAACGTTGGCAATTTTAACAGTTGTCATTTTTATAGCAGGGTTAATTACAAGTGCGTTATCAGGGTTATTATTAGGAATTTTTGGTGAAAATATTGTTTCTAAATTGCGGAAACAATTATGGCAAAAACTACTTAAAATGCCTGTAAAATATTTTGATGATGTTAAAACAGGCGAAATCAGTTCACGATTAGTTAATGATACGTCACAGGTGAAGGATTTACTTGCTTCAACATTACCAAATGCAATGACATCACTTTTACAATTCGTTGGTGCACTGGTTATTATGTTAGCAATGGATTGGCGGATGACATTGTTGATGTTTGTGGCAGTTCCTTTAGTGATTTTAGTCATGCTACCAGTGATGAATCAGTCGCGTAAGATTGGTCGGGTTCGGCAAGATGAATTAGCAAAATTTGCTAGTGATTCCACCGATGTATTGGGTGAGGTCCGATTAGTTAAGTCTTCAAACGGTGAAGAACATGAACTGGCGAAGGGAAATCGTCGTATCGACAATTTATATCATGTTGGAAGAAAAGAAGCGTTGATTAACTCAGTAACGCAACCAATTACAAACATACTCATGATGATAATGTTTCTTGGAATTCTTGGTTACGGAGCAATTCGCGTTATGAATGGTGCAATGACAATGGGCGCCTTAGTTTCATTTTTAATGTATCTTTTCCAGATTATTAGTCCTATTGTTGTAATTAGTCAGCTCTTTAATAATATGGCAAAGACTAGCGGAGCCACGGAGCGTATCCAACAAATCTTAACTGAACCAGAAGAATTTGCTGCTGATAAAGCAGAAAAAGATATTGCGAGCGCACCATTGAAATTTGAGAATGTTGATTTTGCATATGAGGAAGGCAAGCCAGTCTTACGAGATGTTAGTTTTGAAACTAAACCCAATGCAGTGGTAGCTTTTGCCGGCCCATCTGGTGGAGGAAAGTCAACTATTTTCTCATTGATTGAACGATTCTATCAGCCAACAGGTGGGGAAATTTTGATCGGCGAAGAGAATATCGAAAATGTAGACTTAGCCAAGTGGCGTGAACAAATTGGTCTCGTAAGCCAAGATGCCGCGGTAATGCCAGGAACTATTCGTGATAATTTAACTTATGGATTACGAAGAGAAGTCTCAGATGAGGAACTTTGGGACGCGTTAAGAATGGCTTATGCAGATGGTTTTGTCAGTGAAATGGAAGATCAGTTAGAAACTGAAATTGGTGAACGAGGGATCAAACTTTCTGGGGGACAACGGCAACGAATAGCGATTGCACGAGCTTTTCTCCGCGATCCAAAAATCTTAATGCTTGATGAAGCCACTGCTAGCTTGGATGCTGAATCGGAGGCGATGGTTCAAAAAGCATTGGGAGACTTAATGCAAGGAAGAACGACACTAGTAATTGCGCATCGCTTGAGTACGATTGTCGATGCCGATAAAATCTACTTTATCGAAAATGGAACAGTATCCGGCGCAGGAACCCATCAAGAATTATTAAAGACAACACCACTATATGCACAGTATGTTAAGGATCAGTTTAAATAAAAATAAAGACTGCGAAAAGATAAGATTTTCGCAGTCTTTATTTTAAGTATGAAAAAAGCGACTGAGATAAAATCTCAATCGCCGTAAACCTCTGATGGGCAGTCAGGGGATCGAACCCTGGACCCACGGATTAAGAGTCCGTTGCTCTGCCAGCTGAGCTAACTGCCCATATCCTTTAACAGAATACTTAAACAGTTTAACCTGTTATTGATCAAATGTCAAATATTTTTCATAAGTTTTTAGAAAATATTTATGGAACTTTTCCCTGTGCTATAATAGAGGCACTGATATATAGCAGATTTAAAGTAATTAATCAATTAACCCAATGGAGGGAATCATTGATATGGCAAAGAAAATTTTAGTTGTTGATGATGAAAAACCAATTTCTGATATCATCAAATTTAATCTTGAAAAAGAAGGATATGAAGTTGTCGTAGCCTATGATGGCGAAGCCGCTTTAGAACAAGTAGAAGCAGAAAATCCTGATTTAATTATTCTTGACCTAATGCTGCCGAAGACCGATGGACTTGAAGTGGCCAAGCGGGTTCGGGCTAAGCATACCATGCCGATTATTATGGTAACCGCTAAAGATTCGGAACTAGATAAGGTGCTGGGGCTTGAACTTGGGGCCGATGATTATGTTACTAAGCCGTTCTCTAACCGCGAACTAGTAGCACGAGTAAAGGCTAATTTACGGCGTCAAGCAACTCTGAAGGCACCAGCAGAGGAAGAAAATAATACCGATATTCAAATTGGCGACCTTACGATTCATCCTGAAGCTTACACCGTAACTAAGCGGGGCGAAAATATCAATTTAACGCATCGTGAGTTTGAGCTTTTACACTATCTAGCTCAACATATTGGACAAGTTATTAACCGTGAACACCTTCTTCAAACTGTATGGGGTTATGACTATTTTGGGGATGTACGAACAGTTGACGTTACCGTTCGTCGGCTTCGTGAAAAGATTGAAGACAACCCTAGTCACCCACAATGGTTAATTACCCGGCGTGGTGTTGGCTATTACCTAGCAAATCCTGATCAGAATTAGAGGCTGAACCATTGTGAACAGCAAGTTAAAATTTTATCAATCGATTCGTTTTAAAATCGCTCTCGTATTCGTGTTAATTTTGATGTTAACACTTGAATGTGTTGGGGCGGTTTTTGTGCGTCAATTAGAGCATCAAAACCTTAATACGTTTAAGCAAACCATTGAATTACCGTCTTACGTTGATAATTCTTTAGCAGAGCAGTTATCACGATCAAATACTAAAAAAGCTAACAAACAGATTAATCAAATTCTTTCAGAAGTTAATAATAATAACATTTCTGAAATCCGGGTGGTTGATAGTAAGAGTATTGTGCGGGGAACAAGCAACGCTGATAATCGGAGTGCAATCGGTCAGAAAACAACGGACCAAGCAATCAAAGCAACCTTATTAAATAATAGGTCGCATACCGAAAACCTGTACGATAATTCAAATCACACGCGTTACTATGTCAATGTGATTCCCCTCGTGGATAACAGTAATAATAACGTTGTGGGAGCTGTTTACCTGCGAGCTAGTCTGGAAAGTGTCTACTCTAATATTAATAATATTACGTTGGTATACTTATCCGCGGCAATGATTACTATTGTCTTGAGTTTAATCTTGGCAATTATTATTTCCCAGGAAATTACCCGCCCAATTGAAGAAATGAGGAAACAAACATTACGAATTGCCCGGGGAGACTATTCTGGTCAAGTAAAAGTATTGGGAAATGACGAGTTAGGACAATTGGCAGGAGCAGTTAATAATCTTTCTGTCCGGGTTGAAGAGGCACAGGAGTCGAGCGATTCTGAGCGACGGCGGCTTGATAGTATTTTGTCTCATATGTCTGATGGGGTTTTAGCCACTGATCGGCGAGGAAATGTGACAATTGTAAATAATATGGCGTTACAGTTACTGGGTGTCGAAAATGAAGACGATTTAATTGGTAAATCAATTATTGATGTGTTAGATATTCGTCATGACTATACCGTTCGGCAACTAGTAAATGGTGAACAGCGCGAGATGATTATTGATATGTCAAACTCTGGCAATAATTTGATCTTAAACGCTTACTTCTCACCAATTCAACGTGAATCTGGCTTTGTCAGTGGGCTTGTGTGTGTCCTTCATGATGTAACGAGCCAGCAAAAAGAAGAACGCGAACGGAAGCAATTCGTTTCAAACGTCTCGCATGAGTTGCGGACTCCATTAACAAGTGTTAGAAGTTATGTCGAAGCATTAAGTGATGGTGCTTGGCAGGATAAAGAAATTGCTCCTCAGTTCTTAAAGGTTGTCCAGGATGAGACGGACCGGATGATTCGAATGATCAATGACCTGTTGAGTCTATCACGGATGGATGCAGGGACAACGAAGCTCAATCTGGAATACGTAAATATCAATGAGTTATTTAACTATATCTTGGATCGTTTCGATATGATTATTAAAAAAGAGGAAGATCCAAAAAAGAAAAAATATACCATTGAACGATACTTTACTAAGAAAGATTTATGGGTTGAAATTGATACTGATAAGTTTACCCAGGTAATTGATAATATTATGAATAACGCGATTAAGTATTCTCCAGATGGTGGTGTAATTACAACACGATTACTGGAGACACATAATCATGTTATTTTAAGTATTTCTGACCAAGGCCTAGGGATTCCACGAAAAGATCTTGGACGTATCTTTGATCGATTCTTCCGCGTTGATAAGGCAAGAAGCCGGAAGCAAGGAGGAACAGGTCTGGGACTAGCTATTTCCAAGGAAGTTATCAATATGCTTGGTGGACAAATTTGGGTTGATAGTGTAGAAGGCAAGGGTTCAACATTCTATATTTCCTTGCCATATGTACCTTATGAGGAGGAAGACTGGGATGATGAAGAAGCTGAAAAGTAATTGGCAAGCAATCGCCTTAACGGTTGTTGTGCTTCTTAGTTTATTCATTTCATGGATTGTCTGGACCAACCAATTTCCTTTTGAGGGAGCACGACACGAAAATTTCAATAATAACCAATCACAACAATATACACCGCAATCAATGGGCGATGTTTATCTTCCAACTAAAGCAGTTGAGACAAGTGAAAAAGGAACTCAGAATCAACTTTATAGCCCTAAAGCTAATTTAATTCTGAGCGTAAAAAAAGAGTTAGCAGATTGGAAATTAGGCCGGACAAATGTTGTCAAACAAAATAACAGTGATGTTTACCTGAGTTATTTGCGACGGCGGAACTCGTTAATGCTGACATATCCGGATGAGGTACCGAGCTCAGTCTTCAACGAAACATTTTCCCAGTCAATCGATACTGACCGGGTTAATCAGATTAACCATATTGTTATCCCATTAAACGGGCAACATGAGATTTACTTACTTGGTGACCACCATTATAGTGTGTATCGAGTACGGGTAGAGAAAGGAAAATTTAATCGCATTCGGCAACTCTTAAAGTCAATGGATCGGATCCCAGTTGACCATAAAATTATTAACGGAGTAGCGGTAATGATGTATCCGCGATCCTTTGAATTACCAGCATTAGGATATCAAATCACTGCGCAAAACATTGACACCCTTAGTGCTAGTCTAATGAGTACTAACCAACACACAACAATTACGGCAAATCGGAATGGCAACGAGACCACCTATACGGATGGAACCAATCGTCGGCTGATATTTAATCGCCAAGATGGAACGCTTAAATACGAAAATTACCTTAGTAAGGACGATCGGGAATCAACAAGCCAGATTTTCCCACACTTCTATAATAAGTTGACGACAATTGGAATTCCGCTTGATAATTTGCGCTATGATGAGGTGAGTGAGCATGGTCGTCGGTTAAACTATCGGGCTTATGTTAATAGCTTTCCAATTTTCAATAGTGATGGTTATGGGGAAGTAACGCTTGAATCCACAACTGGCGGGAATGAACGCTTCTGGCTAAGTCTTTATAGTCTTCAAGTGCCATTGCCAATTGATCACCAGATGGTCAAGCTCCCATCAAGTGCAGATGTGATTAATCAATTACATGCAACCAACCGGATGCGTGACATCAAGGACTTACGTGTCGGGTATATTTGGAAAACTGATAAAGATAGTCATGTTGTAAAGTTAGTGCCAACGTATTTCATTAAGTATCGCGGCCACTGGGTTGAATATACCGAGTTAGAAAAGTAGGAGGGTTAAAGAATGAATTTTAAACGTATTCAATGGATCTTTATCCTTGCCTTTTTGCTTTTTGATATCTTTGTTGGAAGTTCATTAATCTTAGAAACTAAATTTACAGTTTCTAATGGTCAGCGAAATCGCCAATCAACAGTGTTGAAAGAAATGCGTAATGACTCGATTAGTTATGGCGAGCTTTCTAATAAGCAGCAAACCGGATATTATATTGCTGGAAAGAAATCCTCTGATGGCGGAGTCCTAGAACAGGAAGCTGGGAAATTACGTAATCAAAATTTTCGTCTTTCTTCAGGAACACTGACTAGTGAGTTTGATAAGCCAATTAAAACGACTAAAAATAATGATGTTCGGCGTGTCGACCGTCTATTAAAAAATAAAAAGATGGTAAGCTTAGGAAATCATTATCGCTATAACAAGGAATTATCGGACAAAAATACCCTTGTTTATACGCAAATGCTAGAAGGAAAGCCACTATTTTCAAATGATGGGCAAATTCGTTTTCGAATAAACTCTGACCATGAGATAACAGGTTATACGCAGACTTACTTGCAAGATGTTGAAATTCTCCGGCAACGGTCAAATACGATTAGCCAGCGCCGAGCAATTACCTGGTTGTATAAACATAATCAGATTCCTAATAACTCCCGCATTAGGTGGTCGGTGCTCAGTTATTCTAAGCTCCTTAACACTACTACTGATGATAAAGCAGTCTATGTGCCAACGTGGACTGTTGAAATCAAAACTAAAAACTCAGGAGCAATTCAACAATTACAAGTTAACGCATTTAATAGTACAGTTATGAAGGAAACGCCGGATAGTGTGAATACGAACTCGTTAAATAATAAGTAATTGAGGAGGAACTTTAAGTGACAGAAACGGATCCATTACGTTATAGTGTACTTGCGAGCGGGAGTACTGGGAATGTAACTTATTTAGAAACGCGCAACCACCGGATCTTAATTGATGCCGGTTTAAGTGGGAAGCGGATTGAAAATTTAATGAAGAAGATTGATCGATCATTAAAGGATGTCGATGCAATTTTTGTAACGCATGAACACAGTGATCATACGCATGGTGTTGGTGTATTGGCACGCCGTTATGGAATGGATGTATATGCCAATGAGGGTACCTGGCAGGCAATGGCTGATAAAGTTGGTAAAATCCCATTAGCACAAAAGCATATTATTGCACCAAATACTGTTAAGGACTTGGGAGACATGGATATTGAAAGTTTTGCGGTATCGCATGATGCTGCGCAACCGCAATTTTACCAAGTTCACCACAATAATAAGACCTTCTGTATTATTACGGATACTGGTTATGTTTCTGATCGAGTTGCGGGAACCATCCGAAATGCAGATGCCTACGTAATGGAATGCAATCATGATACAGAAATGTTGCGGATGGGTCCTTATTCATGGCCATTAAAACAGCGGATATTAGGGGATGAGGGTCACCTTTCCAATGAAGAAGGTGCTGATGCATTGATGAGTGTTGTTGGCCGGCGAACCAAAGAGATTTTTCTTGGCCACCGTAGTCAACATAACAACATGCGTTCGCTTGCCCACTTAACAGTTGCAAGTTTGATGGAGCAGCATGATTTTGGCGTTGATCATGATTTTAAATTGCAAGATGCTGAACCAGAAGAACCAAGCAAGCTAATGACGTTATAATAAAAGAGATCACGGTTTTTATCGACTTTATTCAATGATTTTTCATATTTAAATTGTAACTTGAAGATAGTGATTCTTTAACTTAGTGGAGGGTTTAATTGATGAATAGGATAAAACAAGCTTTTAAAGATCGGTTGTGGCTAGGCGTAATTATTGTCGGCTTATTTGCTGGTCTTATTGGTGGTGGAATCGTCTTAGGAATTAATAACCTAGTACAACATCATGAAGAAGTAACGAGTACACGAGTCCCAGCTGGCTCTAATAAGTCTGGTGGTACGAAGGTTAATAAGAATAAGGCGGACTTAAACGGGGAAGCGTCCCAAGCTTATAAGTCCGTTCAAGGAGCCGTTGTTAGTGTTATTAATAAACAAAAAGTTCAGCAATCAAGTGGGACGCTAGGAATTTTTGGTTATGGCAGTAGTAACGGCAGCAACAATGATTCTTCTAGTGATAATAAATTAGAAACCGCTAGTGAAGGGTCAGGAGTTATTTACAAGAAGAGTGGCAATTCGGCTTATGTTGTAACTAATAACCACGTTGTCAAAGGCTCAAATGCGCTCCAAGTAATTCTAAGCAATGGTAAAAAAGTTAATGCTGATTTAGTTGGGGCTGATTCTGCAACTGACTTAGCTGTATTGAAGATTAACGCTGCAAATGTTAAAACAGTTGCGTCCTTTGGTAACTCTAATTCGATTGTTCCTGGTCAGGATGTGCTAGCAATCGGTTCACCAATGGGAAGTGAATATGCTAATACAGTAACTAAAGGAATTATTTCTGCCAAAGATCGGACATTAAAAGCCGGTACTGATGGAACTTTGACATCGGTTATCCAAACAGATGCCGCTATTAACTCTGGTAATTCAGGTGGTCCATTAATTAATATGGCAGGTCAAGTTATCGGAATTAATTCAATGAAACTTGCTTCTGATACACAAGGCTCTTCAGTTGAAGGTATTGGTTTTGCCATTCCAAGTAATGAAGTTGTGACAATTATTAACCAGTTAATTAAGAATGGTAAAATAACTCGTCCATCACTCGGAATTAGTATGGTGGATCTTAGTAATGTTACTTCTGATCAACAGCAATCAGTCTTAAAACTACCAACAAGCGTAAGCAAAGGGGTAGTGATTATGGATGTGAATAGTGGTTCAGTTGCTGATACTGCGGGATTGAAAAAGTATGATGTCATTACAAAGCTTGGTGATACTCAAGTTACAGATGCGGGTTCATTAAAGGCGGCCTTATATAAATACAAGGTTGGACAAAGCGCTAAAGTCACTTACTACCGTGATGGTCAACAACACACCGCAACTTTGCATTTAACAAAGAGTGCTGATACAACATCAACTGATGACTCACAACAAGATAATAATTAATGAATGAATTAAGATTGGGGATATACATTCCTGATCTTTTTTCATTAAAAGCCTCTTAATTAAAAGGGGTATAATATTAGTTATCAATATAAAGGATGGTGGGTAAAATGAATAATCCACGGTTTAAATACCCAGATACAAAGGCATATGAATTTGTAGTACATCGTTTAGAAGAACGCGGAGTAAACTTAGAAGAGCTTGCGAAGATTGTGTATGAGACACAAAAGGGCTTTGAACCAGATTTGACGTTGGAAATATGTCAAAAATTTTTAATTGATACGATGCATAAGCGTGAATTATTAAATAGTGCAATGGTAGCACTTGAACTTGATCGGTTAACCGAAGTAGGAAAAGTAGATGAACCTTTAGCAGGTATTATAAGAAATGATGCTGGTGTATTTGGGGTAGATGAAACCCTAGCTTTACAAATTGCTAACATTTATGGAACAATTGGGACGACAAACTTTGGTTACTTTGACCGGGTTAAGAGTGGGATTATTGCCAAATTTGACCATGATAAGGTTCATGTAAATACATTTATTGACGATATTCTCGCGGCGATTGTGGCGGCTGTTTGCGGAAAGATTGCCCACCAGTACGCTTGATTAAGAAAATCTCATTGACTTTTAAATGATTTATCATTAAAATGAACGTAATTCGTTTAGAGGAGTAAAGCAAATGAGTTATCAAACTTTACAATTAAATTATAGTTGGCAAAGCCGGTAACTCAGGGATAGCTGTAGTACAGATATGACCTGGGTTTATTCACAGATTATATCTGTACCGGCTGCTTTATCATGTACAAATAAGGGCCTGTACGGATTCCACGTACGGGCTTTTTTCTATTTCACTGGATAAATAGTGGGAGTTCCGAAACGTGGAGCTCCTTTTTATTTTGAAAGGTGGAGATAGGGATGAAACGAATTATGGGCTATATTGTTATTGGAATTGTTGTGATTGGCGGTTATTTTGGACTTTTAAGGCTTCATCAACAGACCACAAAGCCAGTGGTAGGAATTTTAACGATGATGCATCATCCAGCATTAGATCAGATTCAAAAGGGGGTTGTTGCCGGATTAGCAGAAGAAGGATACCGAAACGGCAAGAATATCAAAATTGAATACCAGAATGCCAATGGTGATCAGGGAAACTTAAATACTATGGCGAATAAATTAGTAAATGATCATGCGAAAGTAGTCGTTGGTATTACCACCCCAGCTTGCCAAGCACTTGCTAATGCGACAAAGGATATTCCAATTGTAATGGGGGGAATTGGTGATCCGGTTGGTGCCGGCTTAGTAAAGAATGAAAAACACCCAGAAGGAAACGTTACAGGGGTTCATGATGTAAATCCAAGTGAACAGCAGATTGCCTTAGTAAAGAAATTTATACCAAACATAAAGACCCTGGGAGTAATCTACACATCGAGCGATACCTCTTCTGAAAGTCAGTACCGAACAATGGTAAAAGCAGCGCATAAATTACATGTAAACTTAAAAACTTATACAATTGCGAATGCTAATGAACTTAATCAGACTTCACAAACAATGTTGAGTAAAGTAGATGCGGTCATTGTTCCTAGTGACAATACAATTGCCGGATCGATGGGAGTATTGGTGAAAAATGCGGATGCAGTCAATAAACCCGTTTTCCCTAGTGCTGATACAATGGTAAAAGATGGTGGGGTAGCTTCGATTAGTCTTAGCCAATACGGGCAAGGAAAAGCAGCCGGAAAAATGGCAGCACGTATTTTGAAAGGTGAAAAGCCAGGACAGATGGCAGTTAATAATTACCATCATGGAGAACCGGTTCTTAATTTAAAGCAGGCACGTAAGTTAGGAATAAAAGTTCCAGCAGATTTTCAACGAGAAGCAGAACAACGTGGAACAGTCTTTAAGTAAGATAGTGGGAAAATTCCGAATAATAAGAAAAATTAAAGAAGATAACATTCGCTAGGTAACATTCCGTTGTATATTTACCACAGATTGTGTTGTAAATCGTTAGAAATACGTTAAAATAATAATGTGAAATTGCTTGTGGATAAGTCAGTGGATAACTAACAGTAAATTTAAAGTAATTTTATAAATGTTGGTATATCAATAAAAATTATTGTTCAAAACTTATCCACAAGCTGAATGTGTGTTTGTGGATAAGTGGAATTCTTTATATAATCCCTGCAACAACTCTTACGGGCCCAAGAGATAACGAAATTATTACTGAACGATTGTTCCTGTAGATAACTGTGGATAAGTAATTTTTAAGAAAACGCTTTTTCAACAAAAAATTAACCGAACATTCGGGAAAAGTAAAAAAATCAATGCATGCCTGTGGATAACTTTGTGGATAAACTGTGGAAGGTAGTGGATATCTTGAATATAAAAATTATTGGTGTGGGTAAGTTAAAAGAAAAGTATTTTAAAGCGGGAATTGCTGAATATGCTAAACGACTTGGACGTTATTGTAAATTTGAAATTGTTGAGGTTCCTGATGAAAAAGCACCTGAATCTTTAAGCCAAGCAGAAATGGATGAAGTAATGGCAAAGGAAGGGGAACGGATTCTTGATAAAATCAAAGATCGCGAATATGTATATGCTTTAGCGATTAAAGGTAAAGAACGTTCTTCTGAAGAGTTTGCAAAAGAAATCAATAAATTAACAACTTATGGTCACAGTGATATTACTTTTGTGATCGGCGGTTCATTAGGGTTAAGTCCAGCAGTATTAAAACGGGCAGATGCTCAAATCTCGTTTGGGCGTTTTACCTTGCCTCATCAATTAATGCGTTTAGTCTTAAGCGAACAAATTTATCGAGCTTTTACCATCATCAATGGCCTCCCATATCATAAATAAAGAATTTCTTGAGTTTTGGTTAGATTATTATTTATCGTCGTTAGCGATGGTATAGTGTAGATATGAAGTGTAATGGCATAAGAATTAAAGGATTTGATTTAAATAGGCATACGAGGTTATCAAGTAATTCTTTTAGGAGTAATGGCAGGAATATGCATTTTAGTGATGCAAGGAAAAGCAAGTGCAAGGATAGTGAATGAAGCACGACTGACATTGCCTAATGAAAAAAGAATTGAGCATGATGAATTTGAACGTTACCAGTTTCGGGCAAAACAGTTACGAACTTGGTGGCAAGTCAAGCGACCGAAATATAAAATTGATTGGTCATTTTATCATAAAAAACGAGGATACTGGGATTAGCTCAGGTCCTCGTTTTTCTTTTAACTTTTCAAAAAAGCTATTAAAATGAAGATATTAAAAGGAGGCAATGATAATGAAAAAAGTTGGGATTATTGTCGGCAGCGTTCGTTCAAATCGGCGGAGCATGCAAGTAGCAAACTGGTTAAAAGTTCAATTAAAGAAAAGTACAAAGGTGCAATTTGACATCATCGACCTAAAAGAAGTTAATTTACCGATGATGGATGAACCTAAAATTCCTTATTTGGGCTTATATGTTCACGAAAAAACGCGTAAATGGAGTGAGTTAGTACAAAGCTATGATGGTTTTGTGTTTGTTTTTCCGCAATACAATTGGGGCTATCCGGCAGTTTTGAAGAATGCCATTGACTACTTAGGGAAAGAATGGCAAGGGAAGCCAGTTAGTTTAGTAACATTCGGTGGACATGGCGGCTCTCAAGCACAAATTGCAATGAAATTAGTCGTAACCGGCTTAAAGATGGCGGCTCTTCCTGTTGATTTACAAATTAACTTGCTGCCGGATGATTCAACTGCGACTGCTGATCGGAAGTTGAATACTTATAATACGCAAGCAGCATTATTAATGACTGCTTTTGAAAATGAGTTAAGCTAGCTTGTGATTAAAGTAGCAAATTATTGTGGGACATTAATATAAAATTGGTTCAATTTGTGAATATTATGACAAACATCGTGATATTGTAGCAGATTAGGCAAAATTATTATTACAAATTAGGCGATAATGAATAAAAAATCAAAATGTTTCTATTGCAAAAATAAAACGCTTGCATGATAATGGAATCGTATTCAAATGCCATGAGGAGGGTATTTTTAATGAATAGACAATTTGATTTCTTAATGCCAAGTGTGAACTTCTTTGGTCCTGGTGTTATTGCCAAGATTGGTGATCGTGCAAAGATGCTCAATATGCACAAACCATTGATTGTTACTACTGAAGGTTTGTCCAAGATTGACAATGGTCCTGTAAAGCAAACTATTGCTTCCTTGGAAAAGGCTGGCGTTGACTATGCCGTATTTACTGGCGCTGAACCTAACCCTAAGATCCGGAACGTTCAAGCTGGTAAAAAGATGTACCAAGATGAAAACTGTGACTCAATTATCACTGTTGGTGGGGGTTCTGCTCACGACTGTGGTAAGGGTATCGGTATTGTTTTGACTAACGGTGACGATATTTCCAAGCTTGCCGGAATTGAAACATTGAAGAATCCGCTTCCACCATTGATGGCTGTTAATACTACTGCCGGAACTGGTTCTGAATTGACTCGTCACGCTGTTATTACTAACGAAAAGACTCATTTGAAGTTTGTTGTTGTTTCATGGCGTAACATTCCATTGGTATCATTCAACGATCCAATGTTGATGCTTGATATTCCAAAAGACATTACTGCTGCTACTGGTTGTGATGCGTTTGTTCAAGCTATTGAACCATACGTTTCTGTTGACCATAACCCAATTACTGATAGTCAATGTAAAGAAGCTATTCAATTAATTCAAACTGCTTTACCAGAAGTAGTTGCTAATGGTCACAATATTGAAGCACGGACTAAGATGGTTGAAGCTGAAATGCTTGCCGGAATGGCCTTCAATAATGCCAACTTAGGTTATGTTCACGCAATGGCTCACCAACTCGGTGGTCAATATGATGCTCCTCATGGTGTTTGCTGTGCCTTGCTCTTGACCACTGTTGAAGAATATAACTTAATCGCATGTCCAGAACGGTTTGCTGAATTGGCTAAGGTAATGGGCTTTGACACTACTGGTCTTACCCTTTACAAAGCAGCTCAAAAGTCAATTGACGGTATGCGTGAAATGTGCCGGCTTGTTGGTATTCCATCATCAATCAAGGAAATCGGTGCTAAGCCAGAAGACTTTGAAATGATGGCTAAGAATGCCCTCAAGGATGGTAATGCCTTCTCTAACCCACGTAAGGGTACTGTTGAAGATATTGTAAAGCTTTATCAAAAGGCTTACGATGGCATCTACTAATAATTAAATAAACACAAAGAGGCTGGAAATCAGCTCAGTCTCTTTACTGTTTTACGTATTAAACTGCCAGCCAACCTTACGGAGGTGGGACTATGAACTAGCCAAGCTAATTCTGTCCCCCTCTTTTTTTGTCTACTTTTAATTCTTAATATTTTGAATTTTTTTCACAAAGTTACTTGCAAGCGCATTCTTTTGAAACTATAATAAAAATTATTCTAAGAGAGAATAAGAGGAAAAGAGAAAATGATATATTTACTTGCTTTAATTCCAGCAATTGGTTGGGGTGCGATGCCATTAATTACTGGTAAAATTGGTGGTTCACCAGTTAATCAAATGTTTGGAATCGGTGCTGGAGCTTCAATTGTGGGAATTATTGCATATTTGATAACAAAACCAACCGTCAGTGTAACTGCTTTTTGGTTCTCGCTAGCGATCGGTTGTTTATGGACAATTGGACAGGTTGGTCAGTTCATCTCGTTTAAACATATGGGAGTTTCAAATACGATGCCCCTTTCTTCAGCATTTGTGTTAGTTATGACGTCGTTTGTCGGCATCTTTTTCTTTGATGAATGGCAAGGAGCCAGAGCATTAAGTATTGGGTTGACAGCGTGTGTAGTTGTAATTATTGGGGCTGTTTTAACCTCGATTTCGGACGGAACATCGGATAAAAGGGTTTCGACTAAGTGGGTATTATTTTTATTAGTAACAACAATTGGTTACTGTGCTTATTCGATTTTTCCTAAAATGCCACAGGTTGCTCATGAAAGTAGTCAGGGTATTTTCCTACCAGAAGTATTAGGAATTTTACTTGGTTCAGTAATTTATACTATTTGTTCGGGTAACGCTAAAGCATTTAAGCAAAAAGAACAATACTTAAATATTTTAGGAGGACTTTCATGGGGGATTGGTAACTTTGCCTATGTTTTTGTTGGTAAAGCTCTTGGAGTAGTGACTGCTTCAATTTTTGGTCAAATGAATGTTATTATTTCAACATTTGGTGGTATCCTACTTTTGCATGAAACCAAGACCAAGCGAGAAATGATATATACAGTAGTTGGAATTATCCTAATTGTAATTGGTAGTATTTTAACAGTAATTGCTAATTAATTATTGAAGATTTTAGGTAATATCAATAAATGAGAGAGGAAACGCGCAAAATCAGCTTTTTAACCGATTTTACGCGTTTTTTTAGTCTTATATTATTTCCCAGGTTATATTGTGCTATTTCTTATCAAGTAGATCAAACCTAATTTGTCCAAGTTGGAGTTTTTCAGGTTGCTTTGCGCCGTGAAAGATAAGTTTAAATAATCGGTTTTCAACGCCAGCCGTGAAGATGAGTTGCTTATTTCCAATATTGATTGTATAAGTATCACCCTCGCTCACTACTTCTGCTTGTAAGAGGGCTGACCACTGCTTAGCTGCTTCTTCTGGGTCGCTAACGTTAAAAATAGCTTGTTTAACAAAGAGATCGCCGGCTGGGTGGAATTTGATTAATCCCTGTTTCTTTAGGTCTTCGCGACGTTTATCATCATCTTCACTCCATTGAATAAAGAATGGAGCAGGCAAATGATTAACAAGTTCGTCATCGACATAAAAAATCTTCCATTGAATGAGTTTGCCAGCAGGATCAATCCGTTTTCCATCAGTAATATCACCGACATTAAGGCCCAGTCCCTTTAATCGCCGGTGGGTTTCTTCGATGTTATCAGTCCGAATGGCAATTGTTGTGATTCGCTGAATACCAGCAAAATAATCCTCAACAGCATCATGAATTGCTGAGTTGTTTTCATATGGAAATGCCTTAGCTTTTTCCTTATTGGCGACTGTTAAGAGTTCAATATAGTTAAGTCCAAAATAATCTAGTGCGTTTTTCGTTCCCCAATATTCATGATGACCACCAGGGGTAAAGGCTAGCCCTTTAGAGTTAAAATAATCAATTGCATCTTGCAGATTGGTTACATCGACCATTGTATGATCCCAATTTAATGTTTCTGTCATTTTAATCACCCTTATTCTGTTTGCCTAATTCCTTTGTTCGTTTAACAGCAGCAAGGACAGCATTTTCGATTCCGGCTGAAAAAGAGCTTTTGTCTAACTCGTGCTGAGCTGTGATACCCACTCCGCCAGCAGAATTATTAATATCAAGTAATTCGGCAGGGTGTTTACCACTTTGTTCTACAAATGCAGCGGCTGCGCGTAGATTCTCAAGAGCAAGTTTGTTTGCTTGTTGACGAGGCATTCCGGCAAGCACGCCTGCGTTTGTAAAACCAATTAGAAAGTTATAGATATAGTTTGGTCCAGCCACGCCATATCCAGTAAATACATCTAGCAAGGATTCATCAATGTAATCGACTTTTCCAAAACTATTTAGAAAGTCTTCAATGACAGTTTGATTAGCTCGATTGTTTTTAACGACGCCGCTATAACCCATGGCAACATCAGTCAAGGTATTGGGGATGATCCGTGTAATTGCAAAAAGATCTTCCTGTGATGAAAGTTGTGCAACTGTTACGCCGGCAATAATTGAAAGCACGTCCTTTTGGTAGTGGTGGGCGACAAGTTCTTTCATGATCTCTTGCCAGTTATCTTGTGGACGCACTCCCAGAATAACAAGGTCAGCATTCTCAACAGCAGTCCAATCAGGTTGTTGACTTGCTTGAATATGATAAGTATCCGTCAAATAATTAACTCGATCGATCGAAATATCCGTTACCCCTGTTGTTTCAGGAGTAATTACTTTTTTCTTCAGTGCAGCCCGCAGCATTGCTTCCACCATTTGACCACCACCAAATGAGTAAATCTTAAGTGTCATTGAAACATCATCCTTTCTATATGTACCTAACCTAATCGTAGCGTATTTCAAACTAAGACGCTAATTTAAACACTTCTTTCAAAAAAATAAATTCACAAATTGGTATACTTGAAATTAAATTAACAAGAAAGTGTTTACTGTATAATTAAATTATTAGTTGGAAAGAGAATAAAATAGCTTTTATTTGTTAAAAAATAAACTTTTCAATATGATGTAATTGGATTTTCGTAGAGTGATATTAGTTGAATTGGTCTATGAAACAGTTGTAAAATGTAAGCGTTTATTTAAGGAGGAACCATTATGGCATATCAAAGTATCAATCCATTTACGAACCAAGTAGAAAAAACGTTTGAAAATACAACTGATGAAGAATTAGAACAAACATTGACTACGGCACATCAATTATATTTAGATTGGCGGAAGTATAATGACCTTGAAGAACGGAAACGCCAAATTTTAAAGTTAGGTCAAATATTACGTGAACGGCGTGTTGAATATGCGACAGTTATGAGTAAAGAAATGGGAAAATTAATTAGCGAAGCAGAAGGCGAAGTTGACCTTTGTGCTTCTTTCTGTGATTATTATGCAGCCCATGCAGATGAATTTCTGCAACCAAAAATTATTGCGACAACGAGTGGACGCGCCAAAGTTTTGAAGCAATCATTAGGAATTTTAGTTGCGGTTGAACCTTGGAATTTCCCATTCTATCAAATTGCCCGGGTATTTATTCCTAACTTTATTGTAGGAAACCCCATGATTTTGAAGGATGCATCGAATTGTCCAGCATCAGCCCAAGCGTTTGCCGATGCCGTTAAGGAAGCTGGTGCGCCAGCTGGCAGTTTAACTAATTTGTTCCTTTCATATGACCAAGTAAATAAGGCAATTGCTGATAAGCGGGTAGCTGGTGCTTGTCTTACTGGTTCTGAACGCGGTGGTGCAACTGTTGCTAAAGAGGCTGGTGCTAATTTGAAGAAGAGCACTTTGGAACTTGGTGGTAATGATGCCTTTATTATCTTAGACGATGCAGATTGGGACCTTGTCGAAAAAGTTGCCCCGGCAGCCCGCCTGTATAATGCCGGACAAGTATGTACATCATCAAAACGTTTTATTGTACTTGAAAAGGATTATGATCGTTTCTTAAAGATGATGAAAGATGCGTTTTCTAAGGTTAAAATGGGTGATCCCCTTGATCCATTAACAACGCTGGCACCATTATCATCTAAGAAGGCAAAAGAAAAGCTCCAACAGCAAGTTGCCACAGCTGTAGAAAATGGGGCCAAAGTTTACTATGGTAATAAGCCGGTTGACATGGAAGGACAATTCTTTATGCCAACGATCTTAACTGATATCACTCCAGATAACCCAATATTTGATACGGAAATGTTTGGGCCAGTGGCTTCGGTTTATAAGGTTAGTTCCGAAGAGGAAGCAATCGAACTGGCTAATAATTCAAGTTATGGGTTAGGAAACACTATCTTTAGCAATGATTCCGAACATGCAGAACGAGTAGCAGCGAAGATCGAAACTGGAATGAGTTGGATTAATGCGGGCTGGGCTTCATTACCAGAATTACCATTTGGTGGTGTTAAGAATTCAGGTTACGGTCGTGAACTCAGCAGTTACGGAATTGATGAATTTACTAACAAACATCTAATTTACGAAGCACGACAATAAAATTTAATTAAACGACGCAAATAAAGGGATCGCAAGTTTGGATTGCGGTCCCTTTAGTATTACCTGGGAAATTATTGAATTCTTTTCAATACAATCTTGCAATATCGTCTCACTACTTATATACTTAGTTACACAAGTGATTAACTATAAAATTGCTATTTGGAGGAATATTCATATAACTGCGAAAAGAAACAGCCATCATAAATCTCGATTACGACAATTATTTGCAACACGTCGACGTCGGTGGATTGGCATCGGTGGCCTAATTGTAATTATAATTTTTGTATTAGTTTCAATTCGACATGCAAGTGAGGAAAAAGCAACAGAAAAAAATGAATATAATATTCTACGGGTTACTGAGCAATCAGATTTTAATCTGACAGGCAAGATTGAACCAGTCCAGACGCAAACACTAACCTTGCCATCTGGTAACCTACAAAATCTTAATGTGAAAAATGGGGATCACGTTGCGCAAGGAGAAGCGCTTTTAACCATGCACAATGATAGTACACAAGACAGTGTTGCTGAATTGCAGGGGGACCTTAGTAAAAGTCAACGAACGATGAATGCCCAACAACAGACGATCAATAATTTACGCCAACAGTTGAATGGGATGGGGCAAGGTGATGAAGGGTACAATGACTTGCGCAATCAGCTTACCGAAGCGCAAAATGCATATGCAGACGCACAAGCAAGTGTTGCTGCCACTCAACAACGGCTTAACACCGCTTCGAGCAAGGTTAACCAAACCTTAACAGCACCTTTTGCTGGTTATGTCACGGTTGACCAGTCAAAGCAAAATGCTCCTGTAATTACTCTTTACTCAGATACGCTGCAATTTGTCGGTCAAGTCTCGGAATATGATTATAGTAAGTTTCATCAAAGTGCTGATCTAAAGGTAAAGGCCTTAGCAACAAATCGAACTGCTAATACTCAGGTAAGTTATCTTTCAACAATTCCAACTAAAAATAGTGGAAATAATACCAAATATGAAGTAACTGCTAATGTTAGTGCTAATAAATTTATGGCGGGGCAGACAGCAAAAGCTTCTATTAAACAAGATGGAGTCCAGATTCCCAAATCAGCTGTTCGTCATGGGAAGGTATTTGTTGTTGATTCAGACAACCGAGTTCGCGAGACAGATGTTAGTGGCCGGGCAGTCAACAGCTCTTATATTGTGACTGATGGCGTTGATGCTGGTGATCGGATTGTGACTAACCCTAACAGTAAGTTGAAAAATAATGCAAAGGTTGATTAATATGATCAAGCTAAAGAACATTAATAAATATTACCGTCAAGGTAGCCAACGTTTTCATGTTCTCCATGATATTAATGTTGACATTGAGCAAGGAGAATTAGTAGCAATTATCGGTGAATCTGGGTCAGGAAAATCAACCTTGATTAATATTGTGGGCTTTCTTGATGATGATTTTGAGGGAACATACTTCTACCAAAATCACCCAATCCATGATTATTCGCGAAAGCAATTTTCAAATTTACGAAATCAAAATGTCGGTTTTGTTTTTCAAAATTTCAAACTGCTACGTGGATCAACCGTTGCAGATAATGTTGGATTACCCTTGCTATATGCAGGAAAACGACGCCGTGAAATTAGCGAACGGGTTTCTGAAGTTTTAGAGCAAGTTGGTTTAGCCGGATATGAAAATCAATTCCCTAAAAATATGTCTGGTGGTCAACAACAAAGAGTATCTATTGCCCGGGCAATATCAACGAACCCGAAATTTTTAATTGCTGACGAACCAACGGGAGCGCTCGATACGGAAACAAGCCAAGAAATTATGAATCTTTTTAAGCGATTGAATCATGAAGAAGGAACAACGATTATTATGGTTACCCACGATCCTCATGTCGCTGAACAATGTGACCGAGTAATTAAAATTATTGACGGTCGAATTGTGAGTGACAGTAAAGGCGGTGAATATCATGCAGACAATTGAGTTGATCAAATCAGCTATCCAGTCATTAAAAGCAAATAAAAAGCGAAGTTTCCTAACGATTATTGGAATTATGATTGGTATTGCTGCAGTTATTGCTATCCTTGGAATTGGGGACGGGATTACGAAAACGATGTATGATAAGTTCGGTAATAATGCTAAGCAAGGCCAGCAAACGACTGAAATCGTCTATAATCCTGATAATGTTAATTCGACCGTCAATGGATTCACTCAGGAACAAGTTGCTGATATTAATACTCAATTTGGTGGTGAAATTAAAAAGGCTGAGATTGAGCAGGAATCAGATAATCTGTCAACACATGCAGATATTGGTGATGCGACTAAATCAGTGACATTAAGCTTATTAAAGGAACCAACCCATACGGTAAAACTTATTGCGGGTCACAACTTTGGTAAACGAACTTTTGAACTAGGGGAAGCTAATGTCCTAATGAGTGAAAAAGTAGCTAAACGGCAGTATGGTTCAGCACAAAATGCGCTTGGCACAACTGTAACAATTAATAATGTCACCTATAAAGTTACGGGGGTATATAAGACACAGGCACAATTCACTGATGATGGGAACCAAAACTCATACGGGGTTGATTTATTATTACCGAAGAAAGTTTACTATCAAGGAGATAGTGCTAAAGAAGGAAATACGCTTAAATTAACCTTTAGCCAGGGTGTAAATGCCAGTGCTATTTCCCGCAGAGTCGCAAAGTACTTAAAAAATAATAGTTCGGCAGCGACTCAAGGAACCTATGGATATTTAGACATGGAAAAAGCCCTTAAGCAATTCTCTTCTCAAATGAGTATTATTACTACTTTTATTAGTTTTATTGCGGCGATTTCTCTTTTCATTGCTGGAATTGGGGTAATGAACATGATGTATATTTCAGTTTCTGAGCGGACGCAAGAAATCGGAATTCGCTTAGCTGTGGGGGCCACACCATTTAACATTATGATGCAATTTTTAGTGGAAGCAGTAATTCTTACCATGACAGGTGGATTATTAGGCTTTTTAGGTGGCGCAGGATTAGCGCACTTACTAGCACCGCTTTTATCAAGTGCGATTGGTGGTGGTGGCATTCATATTCACGCTCATATTTCGCTTAATGCTTTCTTGTTGGCATTTGGAACATCGGCAGCTGTTGGTTTGATTTTTGGGATCTTGCCGGCTCGCCAAGCAGCCAATAAGAATTTGATTGATATCTTAAGATAAAAAAATCCTCAGTTTTTTGCTGAGGATTTTTTACGAATTCTGCAGAAAACGCTACGAATTCTGCAAAATGTAAAAAATATCAAATTATCGAGTATAATAAAAAGATAAATTAGAATGAAATATTAGGAGATAGGAAAAGATGAGTAAAAATAGGGGTAAATTAACGGTTATTTCATTGCTAGTTGTAATTATTGTGGTATGTGGCGGATACATGTTACTACACCCATCTTCATCAAAGAAGGTTGCTAGTGAAAAGGCTACTAAGACAGAGACGATTACAAGTAGCTCATCTAAAAAACATAAAGCAGCCAAAGAAGATAGTTCAGATAAAGTTAAAGATGATAACTCTGATGATTCGTCTTCAGTGGCTGATACTAACGATAGCGAGGCAACTTCTGCATCTACCGCAGCAACCAGTGGTAATCAAACAGCCCAACCTGCACAAAGTCAAAATACAACCCAAGCAACGGCGGTAAGTAATTCTGGTCAAACTGCTAGTCCTAAAGCTACTACTAATAACTATAAAGGAAACCGCAGAGTCGCCAACGCAAACAACCGGCGGACAGGAAGCCGAAAGACAACTCAAGCTGCATCAACTCAACAACCTGTAACAGTGGAAGACGGGATGAACTTTAGCTACCGGGCTGCGCAAAAAGCTGGCGTGATTGATAACAATACATCTGTTGAAGAGTTCTACAAAAATGCCAAAGAAGGTAATGGTTCTGTAACCTACAACGGTCAAACTATTTACTACAAAGCTAAGGGTAATAATCAATATCAAGTTACAACCGCTAAATAGTTTGGTTACTAAAAAGTGTCCGGTATTTTTGCCAGACGCTTTTTTAGTAAAAATACTATGAAAAATGTAAAATATACTAATTGTTTACGCTTTAGTATATAATAAATGAGCGTAATGAATATGTTTACTAAGTGACCATTCAGTATAGAAATTATACTTAAAGATTTGGATGTTATTGGAGTACTTTTATGCAAAAACTATCTATTAAACAACTAATAATAATTACATTGTGCTTATTAGTGCTGGTGGTTGGCTGCATGACTATTCACCAGCGTCGTCATTTTAATAAGAACGTTAAGATTGATAATGTGTCGGTTGGTGGATTGACTGCTAAGCAAGCATTAAAGAAGTTACAAGATAATCCACAATCGCCAAAAATTTATGTTAACAATGAGTTAGTATTTACGGATAAGCAATCAGTAGCAAAGTTTAGTAGTGCTGACGAACAAAAAATTAAAAATGCATTACATAGTCAGTATACTTTCTTCCCATCATCTAAGGCAAAGAACATTGCGATTAAGCCTCAAAATGTTAATCAAGATGAAGTATCAAAGATTGATCAAGCAGTCAGTCAAAAGGTAACAGAATTAAATAATGGTCGAAAAGCTCCTGTTGATGCTTATGCGGTATACGAAAATGGCCGAGTACAAGTAAAACCGGCAGTTGGTGGTACTCAATACAGTTTAGATGGTTTGCATAATAAAGTTGAAAATGAAATTGCTGGGGGAACAGTTCATCTGAAGCCAAAATATACGACTCCACTTTCTGCAAATAGTAAAACTGTTCAGAATGAAAAAGCAAAGCTCGAAGAATTATCAAAACGAACTGTAACATACCAAGTCCAAAACAAAAAGTATCAATTAAATTGTGGTGAGATTATTACCAGAGCAACCTATCAAAATGGAAAATACCACTTTGACACTGGAGCAGCTGATTCAAAGATTAATGAAATTAATAATACCCAAGCAACTCTTGGCAAATCATTTGAATTCAAAACCCATGATGGATCAGTGATCAAAACAACAGATGCTGGCTCATATGGGTGGAAAATCAGTAAGAAACAAGCTGGAAAGACTCTTACGAATGCACTGGTTGCAAATAAGCAAACAGTAAACGCCAAAAATGATATCTATGGTAAAGGTTATAATCAACAAGGAACCGGGTATAATACTACAAGCAACAATGGTATAGGGGACACTTACGCCGAAGTTTCACTAGCCGACCAACATGCCTGGTTTTATAAAGATGGTAAGTGTGTTCTTAGTACTGATATTGTTAGTGGGACGAATAATAAAGGAAATGAGACGCCAAAAGGTGTCTGGTATATCATGTACCAGCAAACACCGTCTGTTCTTCGAGGACTTAACGATGATGGTTCGAAATATGCAAGTAAGGTCCAATATTGGTCACCATTTACTGATAGTGGATGTGGATTTCATGATGCAAGCTGGCGTCATGACTGGTCGAAACAAGCTTACCTCGCTAAAGGTGGCGGATCGCATGGATGTATTAATATGCATCCAGATGTTGCCGGACAAGCCTTTCACGACTTACAGAAAAATGAGCCTGTGATTATCTACTAAAGGAGAATTTATTATGCGCCCAAGTGCTGAACGTTCAATAATGATTGCGGTTGTTTGTTTTATATTAACAATTATTATTTCATTCGCCTTGTCTGAGGGATGGATAAAGTAGGGATTTAACGATGGACTTAGAAAAGAAGAAAAATTTGGTAATTATTAATCTATTTTATGTTGGATTAATTTTGATTTACTGTATTTTACATGCAGGGCCACTGAATTTAATGGTATTTTTAATGATGCTAGTTGTTGCAAATTTGGCTGGGGTAATGATTAAATGATATTTTATGAAGAATTGGTTTAGAAAATGATTGACCTAACACTACCACAAGCATTTGTCTCAGACTTTTCAAATGTTTTTGAACTAATTATCATTTATAGATTAGTAACAAACTATTTATCTAAAAAAATTATTTTAATTGATTTTCTTGCCAGCTTAGTTATTGTTTGTGTTCCTATCCTAGAAAGTTCACTAGATTTTCCATTAATAATAATATATTTATGGCTATTTGATAGGAAGTATGATCGTCCACAAATTCTATATGATAATATTATTGCTATGTGTACGATAATTGTAATGGCTTCACTTATTGATTTATGTGACCATTATATGTATAAAATTTTTTTGGAAGGCAAGGATAATATATCTTTAGTAGGATGGATATTACCAATTACAGATCTTACGCTTACTATTATAGTAGGGATATTAGTGATCTTTTTTGTTGCTCCTAAAATTCGTGAAGTTAGTATGCAAATCTTGAACCCTACTCCTCTTTGGAAATTGGTTGGGGTATTTTTTGTTTTATATTTTATTCTTAATGTCGTTGCAGAAAAAGAAGGGATAGCAAATGATTATGCCCCATTATTTTTATTAATATCTTTAACGATTATTTTGATAGGTGGGAGTAGTTTATTTAGCATAATTAGAAGCTCTATTCAGATTCAGAATCAACAGCGGTTAATTGATACCTATAAGTTGCAAATTGCAAGTGCGCATGAAGTAAATAAGCAATATGACCAAATTCGGCGTGAACGCCATGATACGCGTAACATGCTACTTAGTATTCAAGGATATATTCGTGATCATAAAGATAAGGAAGCGGCAGAATTATTATCAACATTTCTTCAAAATGATATAGCAGAAAAGCATTATAATGAAATCGACTTAGCCTTAGATAAAATCAAAATCTCTGGCTTACATAATTTAATCAAGGAAAAGGCTTATAAAATAGTAGAAAAAGGTATTCCATTTTCATTTGAAGTTAATGCTGAGATCGACGAGTTGCCGGGTTCAGAAATAAAAACTGCTAGAATTATCGGGATTTTAATGGATAATGCAATTGAAGCAACCTTCAAACAAGCTAAACCCTATATCCAGTTTGCGTTGCTTAAGCATAGCCCAGAAGTTTATGAATTGGTAATTGCTAATTCAATTGAGCAAAAACTTAATATTAATACTGCACTAAAATTTGAACATTCGACTAAGAAAGGACATCAGGGAATTGGCCTTTCAAACGTGACGCAATTAGTTGAAAATGATGACCATTATTCTTTTTCAGCGGAAGTTAAAGATAAGGTAATTATTATGACTTGTTTTATTCAAGGAAAGTGAGAATAAAATGTTAAAAGTAATTATTTTAGAAAATGATGATTATCAAGCTGATTATATAGAGCGCCTAGTTTCTCAGAGAAAATTGATTAATCCAACGCCACGTAGTTATGATATGAAAGTCTACTTACGAACAAGTGACCCTCAGGAGGTAATTGACAAAATTACAGATGAGGAATATTTAGCGGTCTTAGATATTGAATTAGATAGTCAACTTAGTGGAATAGATGTTGCTGAGCAGATTCGAAAAAAGGCCGAATTTGCCGAAATTATCTTTGTAACTGCTTATCAAGAATATTTACCTTATACTGTTTCACGACGAATAGAGCCATTTGACTATATATCAAAAAATAATCAAATTGAATCTGTTAAGGATCGACTTCGAACAGATATCGATGAAGCATATATTCGCTATCAAAATTATGTAAATGCTAATTCAAAACACCAAGAGAAATTTGCTTATGAACCAATCCGTGGTGTAAAACGTCAAGTTAATTTTGATGATCTTTATTATATTGAATCAGTTAAAAATGCTAATCGACGGCTACGAATTGTTGGAAAGAATATGCGGATTGAATATCATGGTGAACTAGGAAAAATAGTAGATGATCGGTTATTGCGAGTAAATCAAAGCACGTTGATTAATCCTTTATCCATACAAAGATTTGATAAAATAGATTAGAAAGGCACCGCTAACCCAAAAATCAATAGATGAGATAGGAAAAAGGAAAGAGATAAACCACAGAATAATGGTAAAGACTCCAAAATAAAAATCTAGGCTTCGATAGTATTTCCTGTTGAATTTATAAGACATTAATATCACTCCTTTTACTCTTTCATCTTTTTATTCCGATTTAATTATAATCCTAATGTTATCATTTTTGACATTTTGCAAAGTTCGTTTAATTTTTTGCAGAATGAACCAAATAAGATTTTATCTTTTATACTAACAATATAAAGAACATTAACTTAATAGAAAGATGGTGTCGGCAATGAAAGTAAAGTTTAACCGTAATTTTTATACTGATCCTAGTTTTTATATCTATTTTATTGTTACATTCTTTTGGATTTTAGATATTCCGGATGCAAGCAATGTTTATGAAAAAAGTATCTGTATTGTTTTTACAGTTATTGGAATTTTTGCTACTATCAAGATTTTATTTAAAAAGTAAATGGCTGGGAAAAATTTTCTCTCCTCAGCCATTTTTTCAACTAATCAACTTTTACAAATCCATCTTGAACAAATTTCGTTCCGTAGGTCAGAGTGTTTTCCACGGGACACTTTGCGGCAACGTCAGCGAGGAACTTCTTGATGTCTTCATCAGACTCGCTGCTGCGAAGATGTGGTTGGTAACGGATCTCAGTAAACTTACGAACATTCTTACCATCAGCAACATCTTCACGACCAAGATCACCCTCGATTGTTACCCAAAAAGCTCGTAAATCAAAGTTACGCTTTTTAGCTAATGCTTGGGCAGTGATTGCCTGGCAGGCACCAAATGATGCAAGGAGAATTTCTACTGGATTCATCCCCGTATTAGTACTTTCTAGTTCATCAAAGGTAATTTCAAAACCACGGGTACCTGCTGAAACTTGCATCCCCGTTGTTGTCTTAGTTGCTGTTACTTTATATTTACTCATAACCGTGCCCTCCTTTAATACCCATAGTGTAATCGAGACGATACTTTTGGTCAATGAGGGTGCTCAATTATAAGGTGATTTCATGTGGTGATTTTCCTCCATTAAGGATTGTCATCACATCATCAAGTGAAATATCCACCATATTTTTGACTGCTAAATTAGTAAAGAAGGCAATGTGGGGAGTAAGAATGACATTATCCATTTCGTGTAATTCTTTAACAAGGGGCTGATCATCAAGTCCTTTTTCTCGGCGGTCCGCAGCTGCAACTGTTTCTTCACCTTCAAAGGTATCAAGGGCGGCCGCGGCGATTTCACCAGCTTTTAATGCTGTGACGAGGTCAGCTGTATTAACGACTGGACCACGACTAGCATTGACCAAACCAGCAGTTGGTTTCATCATTGCAAAGTCGTTAGCAGTCAACAATCCTTTGGAAGCTGGGTTTAAATCGACGTGGAGACTAACAACATCGGCTTGCTTTAGTAATTCTTCTTTAGAAACGAACTGGACAATTCTATCGAGGTCAGTGCGCGGATTCGTGTCATATCCTAGAACGGTAGCACCTAATGCATGAAGAAGTTTTGCCAGGGTTCCGCCAATGCGTCCAACACCAATAATCCCAATCGTGGCAGTATGAATTTCCGTTGATTGTTCGTCGCTAAACCAGCGGAAGTCATTTTCGGCGACTTGGTGGTCAAAGCGGTAAGTTTTCCGAAGCAACCGGAAAATCTGCATTAATGCAAACTCGGCGACACTCCGCGGCGAATATGCTGGTACATTGGTCACGACTAGGTCATTTTCGTTAGCCTTTTTGATGTCGACCATGTCAAATCCCGCGGTCCGAGTAGCAATTTGTTTGAGCCCATTGGTATGGAGCTTTTCATAAATATCGGCTGGAACTTTACTGCGTTGCTGAATTACGAGTCCATCAACATCGGCAGTTAATTCAACAGCATCGTCAATCAATTTCGGCGTTGTGATGATTTCGATATTGTGTTCTTTTGCGTATTCGTTAATGGCGGTTTGTTCATCGTCCCGCACACTAGTCATCAAGATTTTTGTCATGTTAATTCTCCTTATTAATGAAGGATGCAATGTTATCAAGAGCTCCGGTTAAATTTTCCATACTGGTGGCGTAACTAATTCGAACATATCCTTGGCCCCCAGCTCCAAAGAAGGAACCAGGAATCACAGCAACTTTTCCTTCATTGGCAAGATCTGTCGCAAATTTAAGGTCATCATTACCATATTGTTTAGGAATCTTGGCAAAAACGTAGAAGGCTCCTTGAGGATTAATCAGCTCGAACCCTAATTTTTGGAGGCTATTAACAACAAAGTCTCGTCGTTGCTCATAGGCATCTTTCATTTCTTGAGTAGCTGTTTTTCCTTCGTCAGTACCAAATGCGGCTACTGCAGCGGCCATTGCTGGATTAGAAGCAGCAGTTACTAACATCGCGTGAATGGCACTGACTGCTTTCATCAATTCTTGCGGCCCAGCGATAAAACCAATTCGGTAACCAGTCATTGCATGTGACTTTGAGGCACCATTTAAAATTAGCGTTTGTTCGGGGATGTAATTAGCGATTGAAGTATGAGTAGCTCCGTAAACAAGTTCCGAGTAAATTTCATCTGCAATTACAATCAGGTTAGTTGATTTAACTGTATCGGCTAGTGCTTTAATTTGGTCTTGGGTGTAAGTAACACCAGTTGGGTTGGAGGGGTAGTTAAGAACTAGTCCTTTTGCGTTAGGATGTTCTTCTAGTACGCTTTGGAGTCTTGCGGGTGTGAGAACAAAATCATCGCTGCTTGTATCAACTTCGATCGGAATCCCACCCAGAATCTTTGTGACAGCCATGTAGAAGGGGAAAGTTGGAGTTGGAATGATAATTTCGTCGCCAGGATTAATAATAGTAGAAAGAGAAGCGAAAATTCCCTCTGTTGCACCAACTGTAACAGCAATTTCGTTTTCCGGATCGTATTCCAGCTCGTAACGATCTTGCATGAAGTGAGCGATTGCTTGGCGTAGTGCTAAGGTCCCATTTCCCGGAGCATAGTGTGAATCATTGGCATTGATGCTATCGATTGCGGCCTGCTTCATTGCGGCTGGCACATTAAAGTCTGGTTCACCTAATGTTAGTTTAATGATGCCAGGGATTGCGCTGGCTTGGTAATCAAATTCGCGGATCCCGCCAGGAGTGAGTTTAGCGAAATTATTGTTAAGACGATTAAGAATTTCTTTTTTAGTAGTTGGCATGATAAATTCCTCCTATATAATATGTAGATTTAGAAAAAAGAAGCCCTGAATGCTATAGGAAAAACATCCAGGGCTTCTTGATCAGATTGGAATGAGTATAAAAGAGGCTCTCGGATGTTTGGGGGTCATCCGGGAACATCACAATGATAAAATCACTGCTGGTTAGCGGACGGTAATCGCGCTAAACCAGAAGACATACGCTTGATTCAAGTGAATTGTCGCAGTGCTCATCATTGTGTCCTCCTTTTGATTAACTGATTATTAATAATTCTAATTATTTTTTAATTTTTGTCAAGAGTTGATTGAGAAAAACTATTAATTACAAAATTATTTGTTGATGACAAATGTAAATATAATAAAGTGTGAAAATGTTTGTGATTATTAGTTCGCCTTTAATTTAATATTAAATTTATATTCTACAATTTTTTTTATTTTTTTCGTGTCTTTTTTGTTGTCTTACTCCACAAATGTGATATAATATTAATCGTAAAGGAAGTGGGTAGCAATGCGGATCGACATCAAACATTATTTGGAAGTTAACCACTTGACTATTTATCAAGTTTCCAAGTGTTCCGGTTACGGCTACACGACTTTACACAAATCGTTTAACAAACCACAGTCTAGTTCGACCTCGCTTAACCTGCGTGATCTTGATGCCTTGGCTCGCGCTCAGGACAAGAGCATGTGGGAGGTCCTTAAAGAACTAGAAGAGCATTACCTCGCATGAGATTGTGGCTTTGCTGTAGCCACAGGAAGTTAAATGCGTTAACTTTTGACTTCTAGAATACTTAGACTACGAAACTTAGAAAACAAAATATTATATTTAATTGAGGAGGGATTGCATATGGCTCAAAACCCAATGAATCCATTTGACAACGACATGAATGACATCTTTAATCAATTAATGGGTGGCATGAATGGTTTCAATTCTGATAATCGGCGTTACCTAATCAATGGTCGTGAAGTAACACCAGAAGAATTTGCTGAATATCGTAGAACTGGTCAATTGCCAGGCGGTGCAAATCCTCAACAAGGTGGGCAACCTGGCCCTCAACCTAACGCAGGTAAGGACAGTATCTTACACAAGTTAGGTCGAAACTTAACTCAAGAAGCTCGTGAACATGAACTTGACCCTGTTATTGGTCGGAACAAGGAAATCCAAGAAACAGCTGAAATTTTAAGCCGGCGGACAAAGAACAACCCTGTATTAGTTGGGGACGCTGGTGTTGGTAAGACTGCTGTTGTTGAAGGATTAGCACAAGCAATTGTTTCCGGCGATGTACCAGCTGCTATCAAGGACAAGGAAATTATCAGTATCGATATTTCTGGCCTTGAAGCAGGTACTCAATACCGTGGTAGCTTTGAAGAAAACATGCAAAAGTTGGTTGATGAAGTCAAGAAGGCTGGAAACATCATCCTCTTCTTCGATGAAATTCACCAAATTATCGGTGCCGGTTCAACTGGTGATTCTAGTGGTTCTAAGGGTATGTCTGACATTATTAAGCCAGCATTATCTCGTGGTGAACTAACAGTTATCGGTGCAACTACTCAAGATGAATACCGGAACACTATTATGAAGGATGCTGCATTAGCACGGCGGTTCAATGCTGTTACTGTTAATGCTCCAAGCAAGGCTGATACAGTGGCCATCCTTAAAGGTATCCGTGACTTGTACGAACGTCACCACAATGTAAAGTTACCAGATGACGTTCTCCAAGCTGCTGTTGATTACTCTGTTCAATACATGCCACAACGTGCATTACCTGACAAGGCTATCGACTTAATCGATATGACTGCTGCTCACTTAGCAGCAAAGCACCCTGCACGTGATGCTAAGGCAATTGAAAAAGATATCGAAGCAGAAGAAAAGAAGCAAAAAGCGGCTGCTAAGAAAGAAGATTACAAGGCTGCCCAAGATGCCAAGGAAAAGATTGCTGACTTGAAGAAGCAATTGAGTGAAAACTCTGAATCTGAAAAGGTTACTGCTACTCCAGAAGACGTTGCTAAGGCTGTAGAACAAATGACTGGTATTCCAGTTTCCAAGATTGGTGCTAGTGATGTTGAACGCTTAAAGGACATGGACAAGCGGCTTGAAGGCAAGGTTATTGGCCAAGACAAAGCTGTTGAAGCAGTTGCTCGTGCTATTCGTCGTAATCGTGCTGGATTTGACGAAGGCGATTCACCAATTGGTAGTTTCCTCTTCGTTGGACCTACTGGTGTTGGTAAGACTGAACTTGCTAAGCAACTAGCCCTTGATATGTTTGGTAGCAAGGATGACATTATTCGGTTAGATATGTCTGAATACTCTGACCGGACAGCCGTATCTAAGATGATCGGTGCTACTGCTGGTTATGTTGGTTACGAAGACAACGGTAATACCTTGACTGAAAAGGTTCGTCGTCACCCTTATTCAATTATTCTTCTTGATGAAATTGAAAAGGCTAATCCACAAGTTATCACCCTCTTGCTTCAAGTACTTGATGATGGTCGCTTAACTGATGGACAAGGTAACACTATTGACTTTAAGAATACTGTTATTATTGCTACATCAAATGCCGGCTACTCCAACGATGCTCCAGTTAAGATGGGCCGGAACGAAGATGAAGAAGACTTAATTAAGAAGTTGACTACTTACTTCCGTCCTGAATTCTTGAACCGGTTCAACGCTATTGTTGAATTCCACAGCTTGACTAAGGAAGACTTGAAACAAATCGTTGACTTAATGCTTGCTGAAGTTAACCGGACATTGGCTAAGAAGGGCATGGATGTTAAGGTTACTGATACTGCAAAGCAATACCTTATTGATGAAGGTTACGATGAAGCCATGGGTGCTCGTCCTCTTCGTCGGGTTATCGAACGTGAAATCCGTGATAAGGTAACTGATTACTACCTTGACCACCTCGACGCAAAGAACCTTGTTGCTGAAATGAAGGATGGTCAACTCGTAATTGTTGATGCTAAGGACGCCTCAAAAGACGATAGTAAAGAATATACTTCACCATCTGAAAAGAAGGATGAAGAAAAAGACGATAAGAAGGAAGAAGACAAGAAGTCTGACGAAGATAAGAAAGACGAAAAGTAATTTTCCTTCATTAAATTAATAAAAAACGCATGGATTAACTCAACGAGGTTAGTTCGTGCGTTTTTTACATTTAAAAACTTGTTTCTTCTATAGAGTAACGGTGAATAGTGCTCCAGTTTAATTCATAGCCAATACCAGGGATAGTTGGCACATTGATTTTGCCATCGTTTAATTTAATTTCAGGATTAATAATGTCGTGAGCGAAGTAGCGCTGTGAGGCAGAAATATCATTTGGTAGGGTATAACCTGGAAGTGTAGCTGCCGCAATATCAACTGCACGCGCGACTCCTGATCCGAGCATTCCCCCGCACCAGCAGGCTATTTGATGAGCTTGCGCGAATGATTGAATTTTTTTAGCAATAGTTAGCCCACCAACTTTACTAATTTTGATATTTATTATTCGACCACTTCCTAACTGCTCCATCGCCTGTGCATCAGCAAGACTATTGATGCTCTCATCCAAACAAATAGGAGTAATTAGCTGTTGTTGGAGTTGTGCATGATGGAGGAGATCATCGGCTTCGAGAGGTTGTTCAATCATTAAGAGGTTAAGTTCATCGAGACGTTTTAAGCAGTCAATATCTCTTAAACGATAAGCTGAATTAGCATCAGCCATTAACATTAGATGAGGAAATTCATTACGGACTGATTTCAGATATTGGTAATCGGCACCAGGTTTAATTTTGACTTTTACACGCTGATAACCAGCTTTCACTGCCTGACGTACTTTAGTAACTAAAAGCTCGGGAGAAGGTTGGATTCCGATACTAATGCCTGCCAGTATCTCTTTTTTATTCCCACCAATTGATTTTGCGAGTGATTGATGGTTTCTTTTGGCGTATAAGTCCCACATAGCAGTATCGATTGCTGCTTTTGCCATATTATTTCTCCTAATACTCGTAAAGAGATCCTTCAATTCGGCAGGAGAAGTGAGTTCCTGATTAAGGATCATTGGAATAAGAGTGTTTTTGAGTAAAAGATAAGCACTATCTCTGAATTCTTCCGTATAAAAAGGGAAACTAAATGCGGAACATTCTCCGTATCCAGAATAACCATCTTCATCATTTAATACTAATAAGGTGAAATCTTTAGTTATCATTTGGCCGAAACTCGTTATAAATGGAGTCTGGAGTGGCAGATTTATCTTATAAAGGTGAGCAGTAGTGATTCTCACTTAGAGTCAGCTCCTTAAATAGTTTTTACTCCCTAGTTTGGAGTAAAGGGTAGGAATTGTAAATAGTAATATGCATAAAATGCTCGTAAAAGTAGGTGGAGGATTTAAAGTAAAAATAGGCAAAAAAACTCCTAAAATAGGGTAAAAAAAGGGTTAATGATAAAGTTGACTTATCATCTTATCTAAACATATGAAAAATGGAGTCGATTAAAGGATGCTCTTGTTAAATGTAAGTGTTTTAAGTGTTGTTATATCAAAGGTTTGATAAATTACCACTTGTTAAATAATGGGACGAAAAGGACGCAAAAAGCTCAAAAATAGTTGTTGCATCTTCTTACGAATGTCTTTTGTTGCAACATTTGTATCAAAGTGTAAGGCGGAAATTGAAGATATTTAGATGTTTGGGGTGATAAATAAAAGGCGATTTAATGATCTATAATTATCACAGGAACGGTTTTAAAATTTTTTAAGTTTTTTTGGAACTAAACGGGGTATTTAAATAACTAAAAAAGGCTTTGATAAAATTGTTGGTTGACTGATTGTGTGATTAGTTCATTATCGTTGATAAATAAGGGTTTCTTCTCGATATATAATTCTATTCGAGTGATTAATGAACAGTTGTTTCGTTGATAAGCAGAGCTACTTAACGGGTGAATAGTTAAAATGTGAAAATAACCGTTTGGAATTTCAAGTCGCTTGTAATCCCTAAAAACCTTGATATAGTAGGAACTGTTAAGTCATTAAGCAATAAACCTTGCATGAATAATTTATTTTCTTTTGAATATTTTTTCATAAACGGGGGTTTATTAAAATGAGAAATTCGAATACAAATAATTGGCGTTCAACTGCTTTGATTGCGGGGGCAATCTTGACAGCAGGTGTCGTTACCACCACTTCAACGACAGATGTACACGCTGATAATAGTCAAAACAATGCACAAGTAAGTAATGGCCAAGTTACTTACGACCAAGTTCGAGCAACTGCTGATCAGCAACTTGCACAATTGCAATCAGCTAATGATAGTAAAGAAGCTCAACAAGCTACGGCCAACGAGCAATCAAATGCTGCGGATCTTGCACAAACCAACGCACAAATTGATCAATTAAAAGCTAGTCATGCTGCTCTAGAACAAGAACAAGCCGGTGCTATTGCACAAGCACAAGCTTCTACTACTGCTTCTATTGAAGCACAAACTTCAGCTGCTAATGCTGAATACCAACAACAAATTAACGCACAACAACAAAACGAAGCCACTCAACGTGCAGCAAATGATCAACAGTACGCACAAGCTGTTAGTCAAGCTGCTGAAAATCAACAAGCTGTTGCTGATATCAATGCACAATATCAACAAGCTTTAAGTGATGCAGCTAATACGCAGACAAGCCAAGCACAGGCTGCTGCTAATAATTACAACTCAGCTGTTGCTAAGGAAAATGATACTTACCAAGGTAAGCTATCTGCTCAAAAAGCAACTAATGCAGAAAATATTAAAAATGCTGAAGCATCTCTTGCATCCGTAACTGCTAATGCTAACAAGCCATATGAAGTCGCAACTACTAATGATGTTGCCGTTACTGGTCGAGTTGCTAAACCACAAACAGATGTTAAAGTTCCTGCTTATGTAACAAAATATGGAATTCATCTAGAAGTTCGTGGTTATAATGGTGCTATTCCTGTATCTGATTATACTTATCCTGAATTTGCTAATACTTATTATGGTGAATACCCTGATAGTGCTGTAATCACAAACAAGGCTGCTGAATCAACTCCACATGATATTTCAGAAATGCCATTAGACTTCCAACCAGGTCTATTAAGCTATGATGCTAAAAATGACCATTCAGAAAAAGTTTCTGCTGATGGTTTAACGGCTGACCAAGTTCAAGTATTACGGGCATTAGCTCTTTCATGGGAAAATGGTTTCCGTAACAATGTTTTCAAAAACTACCGTGAATTTTACAATGTGGTTAATAAGAATGATGGTTTTGTAAACGTTGCTCCAGTTGATTTAGTAAGTACTGACTTTACTGATAACATTGCAAATCAAGTTGTTGCTAACCGGACAAAGTACAATGTTGATAATAATAGCCATACTGTTAAAGACAGTGGAATGCCTACCGAAGCAACTTATAGTAGCATTATTAATAATGCCACCCAAAACTTGAAAAAGAATTTAACAAGTGAATTCAATGGTAAAACAGTTTACACTGACGTTAACGAAAACTTAACTACTATGCAAGCTGGAACGCCAACCCTTCTTAATTACGCTATTAATCTCTACAACTCAATGCAGGGTATGTACTATGGTGAATTAGTAAACCCAACACACATCGGTGGACATGCAGTTAACCTTCTTCGTGCTGGTATTCGAACTGTGGGAATTGGCTTTCAAAAGTTAACTGATGAAATGACTGCTAAGAATGGATCAGGTGTTTCTGATCGCAAGAACCCATCATATGCTGTAACGTTTGATCATGTCGGATTTAACATTGATCATGATGCTAACTTAACTAAAGAAGTTCAAAACCGTAATGTATGGGGTACTTCAACTGTTGATGCACAATTAAATACTATTAAGACTGCTCAATATCACGTTAATAAGGTACCAGGCACAAAGACAGTTACGCCAACTGCTACTGATGTGCAAAAAGCTACTGCTAGCGAACAACAAAAATTAGCTGATGTTAAGGCACAAGCACAACAATCCCTTGATGCGTTAGCTAGTGCCCACCAAGCTAGCTTAAATAAGCTTGAACAACAATATAATGATGCGAAGGCTCAAGTAAAGGCTAACTATGATGTTGCAGTTACTAAGGCAGCTAGTGTTCGTGATGCTGCCCTTAAGGCTACTGGAGTTGTTGATCTTCAAGCTTACAAGGCTCAATTAGACAGTGCTTACCAAAACTTAGTAAAGGCAGACCAAGTAGCTGCTCAAAAACTTGCTGCTGATCGTGACGCTAAGATCACCAACATCAAGAAAGCTGAAAATGCAAAGCTTGATGCTAAGATTAATGAACTTGTTCCAAGCGTTGATCCACAAATCAAGCAATTACAAGATCAACACCAAGCAGTTATTGCTCATGGTGATGCTGTTCTTGCTGAACTAAAGGCTGAAAATAAGGCTGCTTATAACAAACTTGCTGAACAATTCAATGTTCAATTAGCAGCTATTCAACGGCGTGAAGATGCTAAGAGAGCTAATGAAGTTCGTTTAGCAAATAATACTGTTGTCCTTCCTTCAGCAGTGAAAGTTGCTAATGACGGTAATGTTGATACTGTTGCCTTCCCAACAGCTTCAAACCCTCTACAAGCTGAAACTACTGGACGTGTTCAAACTGTTTCAGCACCATCAATTGTAAAGACAGCTACACAAACACCTATTGCGGTTGCACCAGTTGTTACTACAGTAAATCATGCTGCTGAAAACACTGTTAAGAGTAATGAAAGTTCAGCTCCAGTTGTAACACAAACCGCTGCAGTTGCTGCTACTACAAATAATGGTACACAAACATCGGTTGCTTCTACTGCTGATAACAAAGCCACTAAAGCAGACAACAGTGAGAAGTCAGTTGTAAAAGCTGACACTGTTGCTAAGAAGCAAACTCCTGCTAAGAAGAGTGAATCATCACAAAAGGTTGATCAATCTTCTATGTCAATTGTTGCTTTAGCTGCCACTGCATTACTTGGTACACTTGGTATCACTTACAGTTCAAAGAAGCGCCACAACTAATCCGAAACGATTAATAAATACAACAAAGAGGCTGGGAATATCCCAACCTCTTTGTTATTTTAAACTGTTATTTTCTTTTGTATCTATAGCTTATCAATCAATGGTTGCATAAAATTATTATTGATTCGAGTAAGCTTATGATGGCTTCCTAAGTTTAGTTCATAGGCTAATCGCTCGGGATCATTTTGGTCATTAACTTTAATGATTCCTCGCTTCTTAAAGTTAAAATTTTCGGCAATATGCTGCATCGCTTTATTGCTGCGGTGAGTATCAACCCGAAAATTCTTAATTCCTTGCATTTGGCCAACAGTTAGCAAGTTAGAAAATAGCAATTTACTAAGTCCTTGGCCCCGATAATTACTGCTGATAGCGACCCGGTGGATGGTAGCATAAGGCTCATCTGGTTGTTGCCACTGTCCCTGGGTAATGTTGCGGTAGGTGGGTTCTGGCGTAAGTTGAAGAGTCGCAGTTGCCGCTACTTTATTATCATTAATTAATACCCAGTTTGTTTGCATCGCAATATCTTGAGTAAGGGTTTCCTGATTTGGATAACCGTTTTGCCATTGCGGACTGCCATTTTTCTTTAGAAGCTCTTTTGCATCATCAATTATTTTCATAATCGCCGGTAAATCTTGAAGCTGGGCGCGTCGTAAATATATTTCTGCCATTATTATCCTCCCCTGATTAATAATATTTCTATTGTACGACATTTAGCCTTATTCAGCGGAGAAAATAAGCGAGATTATATTTCAGAAAGAAGTGGTTTGCGTTAGAATGAAAAGCAATGAAATGAATGGAGGATAAGCGATGGCATTAACATGGACAATTATTTGGTGGTGTTTGCTACTGGTTATTCTCGTCAATGAAATTGCGGCCATTTATACTGTTTTCCGTGAAAAGCGGGATATTGCTGCAACTTGGGCATGGTTATTGGTGCTAACGCTGATTCCTGGTTTTGGCTTTATTTTATATGCATTCTTTGGACGAAAATTACCACATAAACAATTAGCCCGAATAAAATCACAAACGCAGCTAAAATTAAAACAAGCACTAGAAAAGCAAAAGCAGCAATTCATCAATATGCCGAAGCCCAAAGATCAAACCGTCCAGATTTATCGACGGACCATCATGCTTTTTCAAAGTATTGATGATTCGTTTTTGACGCGGCACAATACTGTTGATATTTTCACAAATGGTAATGCGCTTTTTAAGCAAATGTTTGATGATATTGCAGCAGCGAAAAAGAGTATCCATATTGAGTTTTATACAATCTATAATGATCAAATTGGTAATGAATTACGAACTCTGCTTGAACAAAAGGCGGCTGAGGGAATAGAAGTGCGAGTTCTTTACGATTCATGGGGATCGATGGGAGTCTGGCCAAGCTTCTATGATCATTTACGGGAAGTCGGTGGTTATGCAGCCCCGTTCCTGATGTCCCGAAGTAATTTCTTTGATTTTCGGATAAACTACCGAGACCACCGGAAAATTGTTGTTCTTGATGGTGAGATTGGGTATGTTGGTGGTTTTAATGTTGGGGACCAATATCTAGGACGCGTTCCTAAATTTGGTCCATGGCGTGATACCCACCTTCGAATTGTCGGCGGTGGCGTTTATGGCCTTCAGCGACGGTTTATCGGCGACTGGAATGCATCAATGAAAAAGGATAAAGATAAGATTGTGCATTATCATCCTTACTTCCAACCAATTAGAGTTCATGGAGATGTTGCATTGCAGACTGTCTCTAGCGGTCCGGAAGCGCCATTGGAAAAAATTAAAATGGGATATTTACGTCTAATTAATGCAGCGCAAGATCATATTTGGATTCAAACTCCCTACCTGATCCCCGACGATAGTATTTTGGATGCGTTAAAAGTAGCGGCTCATTCAGGAATCGATGTACGGATAATGATTCCCTCAATGCCTGACCATGCCTTTGTATATCGGGCAACACAATATTATGCTCGTGAGCTTGCTAATCATGGTGTAACAATTTATTACTATCAAAAGGGTTTCCTTCATGCCAAAACAATGATGATTGATGGTCGGATGGCTTCTGTTGGATCTGCTAACCTTGACTTTCGGAGTTTTAAATTAAACTTCGAAATTAATGCCTTTATTTACAATCAAAATACGGTAGACGATCTTGAGCGAATTTTTGTTAATGATATTCGTAATTGTCGGGTGATTACACCAGCAATGTTTGCAGCGCAACCACGCTGGTTGAAGTTTAAGCAAACAGTGTCACGTCTGCTGTCCCCAATTTTATAATGATAGAACGAGGCTGGGAGAAAACATTTGTTTTCTCTCAGCCTCAACTGTTTTCACGAACGATAGCAAGATAACGTGGAAAATAATCACAAGGCTCGAGGCTAAGTTCGAACGCTAATCAGCCCGTGCCGTACTAATCACCGTTCTATCCTTAGCCCACCGCCTTGTCGAGAAGATTATTTCCCACTCCCTTTTTAGCTAAAGAATATATGTTCGTTTTATGATAAAATTAGAGGAGTAATTTAGGCGATAGAAAGGATTAAAGATTATGGGAACCCTGGGATTTGTTTTAGGAACAGCAGCGATGGATCATCAGCAAGTGTTGATTGATCAATTAGTTGACCAGATAAAGAATGCATCTGCTGATGAGAGCTTTTATTATTTGGTGCCTAACCATATTAAGTTTGAAACTGAAATTAATGTCCTTGCTGGTCTTCGTGATCGTCAAGGACTTAGCGGAAATGACAGATTCGCCTCTTCACGCATACAGGTACTTTCGTTTAGCCGGCTTGCTTGGTACCTTTTACGAGATACTCCAGCATTTCAAAAACAACACCTTTCTAAAATTGGGATGGCGATGCTCACTTCCCAAGTTGTTCAAGAACGGGCAAGTGAGCTCCGTTTATATGCGAGTGAAGTAAAACAAGCTGGATTTATTCAAAAGATGACAGCCCAGCTTGAAGAATTAAAAAATGCCAACATAACCGCTGACGACTTAACCGATATTATTTCCCGGGTGAAGTCAGCGAATGATCCAGCAGCTAATCAGGCGTGGCTAGCTAAAATGCATGATGTTGAAATCATATATCATGCTTATGAAGAGCGGCTGCGTGACCGATATATTGGTAATAGTGAATTGTACCGGCAATTAGTGTCTCACCTTCAAAAATCACCAGAAGTTGCTAAGATGCACTTCTTTATTGACCGTTTTGCTCAGTTTACTGCAAATGAACAACAGGTAGTGGATGCATTAATTACGAATGCTGCATCGACAACTATTTCTTTAACTCTTGATCGTGGATACCCAGACCAGAATCATCCAAATCCCCAGGAACTTCCTCCTAAAAATAATTTATTCTATTCCTCCGCGATGCAATTTCACCGTTTATGGAAATTTGGCCAAATGCATCAAAAAGAAGTGAAGGTTTTGCAAAATGTAGCGTTTGCGACGACTCCTCGCGTAGATGCGGAATTACAACAAGTTGATTCGTATTTTAAGCGTTATGCAAGCGAACCAATTGGCCCCGGCGAGCGGGAAGAGCTTTCTTGCCCCCCAAATCTTCAATTTATGACAACCACCAATCGGATGACTGAATTGAATAATGTGGCTACCCAGATTCGCCAATTAGTTGCTAGCGGTAAATATCGTTATCGTGACTTCCTTATCCTTAGTCGCCACCTTGACGGCTATCAGACAATGATTGAACCGGTTTTTGCGGCACATGATATTCCAGTTTTTAATGACCATGAACGCTTGATGGATAATCATCCGCTAGTAACGCTCCTCACAACATTATTAGAATTACCGCAGCGAGGCTATCGAACAGCAGACATCATCCAATTGCTGAAGACATGGTTACTTGTTCCACGGACAGGCACTGGTGATCTGATGGGGCTAAGTGATTTCCAAGCAGCAGTTTTCGTTACTGAGAATTGGTGCCTTAAGCAGGCAATTGAAGGAAAAAATGCTTGGACAACTAATGATCCAGAAAAGATTAAGCAATTATGGCAGGCGCCAGGAACGAACCTAACAGATCCAAAATATGAACAGTCACGTTTAAAAAAATTAAATGACCAGTTAGCTCTTGTAAAAGATTTTGTTGCAAATCACTTACTGCCAGTTTTCAACCAGTTTAAACAAGCACAAACAGGACAAGAACTTGCGACTGCTTTATACCAATTCTTAGCTGCCATGAGAGTTACAGACCGGTTATACGCTTGGCAGCAATACCAAAGTACCCGGGATTTAGACCTCGCGCGCCAACCACAACAAGTCTGGACTACCTTTTGCCAAATTCTCCAAGAATATGTGGAAATCTTGGGCCAACAAGAACTGCGGAACGGAACTAGTGAGGTTCTTGCAGATTTTAGTGAGTTACTCCAGGCAGGGTTTGCGGCGGCCCAGTATTCCCAGATTCCGGCAACGTTAGATCAAGTGGTAGTCTCTGAAACGGGAATTGTCCAAAGTGAAAATCGAAAAGTAGTTTTTATGATTGGATCGACTGATGATGTAATGCCAGAGATGCAAGAAAGTGATAGTTTGCTAACGGACCAAGATAAGGATATTTTGAGTGCTTATCTTGATGAAGATTTCCAATACCTTCCTGGAACGGCAATTGACCAACTGATTGATGAGCCATTTGTCCACTATACTGGCTTTATGAACGCTAAGGAACAGTTGATTTTCTCGGCACCGCAAACTGATAGTGATGATAAGGAACTCAGTATATCGCCATATATGCATGATATGGCTCGCTACTTTGGTCAACCTGTTCGTGAATATCCATTAGCTACTAGCAAGGCCGGACAAGAGAATGCTATTGATTTTGTTAGTGCCCCGCTTGCAACAATAAACCGGTTAGTTGAAGTTAGCCGGCAAATTCGTGATGAGCAAGGAGTTGGCATTGATCGGCAACCGGTCATGCCCGTTGGATGGCAAACAGTTGCTGAATCGTTGGTTAAGTTGGCTAAGCAATGGCAACAATCAGCGGATGCTAAGGTTCAAACAGAAGGGATATTACTAGGTCAGCGTCTATCTTTAGTTGCTGCTGGTTTCCATTATCAAAACAAGATTGATTCCCTGGGAAATAAATTGGCTCAGGCACTTTATCTCCGAACGGCACCCGGTGATGAGCGCGGACGGGTATTATATGCCTCGATTTCGCAGTTGCAAGATTTTTATATTAATCAGTACGAATATTTCCTTAAGTATGGCTTGAGGTTGCAAAAACGAGATGAGTTAACCTTATCTAATGATCGTATCGGCACCTTCTTCCATAAAGCGATGGAGACTTTTGTTACAACAATTCGAGAAAATAATTTGTCATTTGCAGACCTTGCCCACCAAGATAATCAGATGCAACGTGACCAGCTGATTGATCATGCATTAGTTACAGCTCAAGAGAATCAGCCAACTTTATTGCGTCTCATTAATTCTTCAGCCCAAGCTCAATTCCAATATCAACAATTAACCGCCATTGTTAAAACAATGTTAATTACATTATGCCGCCAAGCTGAATATACCGGCTCACAGCCGGTTAAAACCGAAGTTCAGTTTGGAAGAATTGGTAACCAGCAGTCGGGCAACCTTGGCTCTCTTGATTATCCGCTTAAAGATAATCATCATATTTATCTGCGGGGACGAATTGACCGAATCGATAATCTTAAGCAAGGGAACGATAATTTCTTGACGGTCGTTGACTATAAGTCGAGTAATCATCTTTTTGATCTCACTTCAGCTTATTATGGACTCTCTCTCCAACTTTTAACCTACCTTAACGGGTTACAGGCAAACTTAACTGAATTGGAAACGAGTAATCCACGACTGGCAGGGGCATTATATCTTCGTTTGAATAATCCGACAATTAAGGCTGCCGAGTTAAAGAAAAATTCCCTCGATGATTTGAAATTAAAAGAGCACCAATACAAGGGAATCCTCTTGAATGATCCACAATTATTGCGGGAGTTAGATAAGAGCTTAGATAAACAAGCATTCTTGTACCCCCTTAAAGAATATAGGAATGGAAAAATTAAAGCTAATAAAGAAGCGCTTCTCGTTACGCCGCAGCAACTTGATTGGCTGCAAAACATGAATAAGGAACTTGTGATTAATGCGGGTAATCAAATTTTGAGTGGTGACTTGAAACTGAATCCTTACCGGTTATTAACTGGAAGCAACCGCCGCACAGGACTTGATTATAGTGACTTTTTAGACGTATTTCAGTTTGATAATATGCTTGACCAGCAAAACTACCGCGACCTAAATCCTAATTTAGCAAAAGAAGCATTTGATAATGTAGTCCAAGACGATGATGAGGAGGATAAGAAGTAATGGCTGGATTTAAACCAACGCCTGCTCAATCCAAGGCGATTAATGACCGTGGCGAAAATATTCTAGTTTCAGCTTCCGCGGGATCAGGAAAAACGGCTGTGCTAGTAAATCGGACAATTGAATTAATTAAAGAAGGGCAAAGCATTGATCGAATGCTGCTCGTAACATTTACAGACGCAGCAGCAAAGAATATGCGGGATAAAATCAGGACGGCCTTGCAGAAAATAGTACAAGATTCCGCTAATCCCAAAGATTTACGTGACCGGATGAGTAATCAAATTAACCGGCTTGCGGCTGCAGATATCAGTACAATTCATGCTTTTTGTTTAAAGTTAATAAAGCGCTACTACTACTTGATTGACCTTGATCCACAATTTCGGCTCTTAACTGATGAAACGGAGCGATTGTTACTTCAAGAAGATGTCTGGCATGAAGTTAGCGAAGAACTATATAAAAATGCTGAAGAAAAAGTTCCAGGAAGAGCTTCCTTTAGCGAACTAGTTCTCAACTTTTCTAGTGACCGCGATGACCAAGGACTCGACGACTTGATTTTACGGTTATATGAAATTGCTAATGCCCAACCTGACCCCGAAAAGTGGCTCCAAAAATTACCAGATAATTATGATTTAGGGTCGGGCTCACTATTAGAATCTACTTTTTATCAACAACAGCTAAAACCCCTGGTTATCGAAAAGCTCAATCAGTTCATTCAAGATTATCGTGAATTAGCAACAAGAGCTAGTGATAACGGTCTAGACCAGGCAGCCGGAGTTATTAAAAGTGATGAAGAATTGATGCATCAACTTCTTTCTTCACTCGGGGGGATTACCGTCAATGATGTTTGTCAAGTGATGGCGCAGCAAAAGTTTGGTAGTTTTCGGGGACGACCAGCGGCAGATGATCCACGGATTAATGTATTTAAAGATATTCAAAAGCAGCGTAATCAGCTAAAGAAGCAGTGGGAACAAATGGTTAGTACTTACTTGGGAAAGCAGGAAGCACAGGAACCAATTGCAAAAGAAGAGCTGCTAACTGAGCTAACGACTTTCCGTGGTCAATTTACAGCCTTGTTAAGTAAAGCAACTGAAAGTCAATTAGACGCTAAAACTGTTGATTCATTGCAAAAAGACCAGCAGATGATGCAGGAACTTTTGGACTTATTGCAACCACCTACTTGGAATACTATTCGGGACTTATTTGCTAATGCTAAATTTGCACGAATGGGTGGTAAACCGAAAGATGATGAGCTAGCTGAAGAAGTATATAAATCACTGGGAAGTGCTCGAACGGGGATAAAAAAGCAATTTGATCAGTTAGTCGATCGCTTCTTTAATTACCGTGAAGACCAATTTCGATTAATTTCAACGCATGCCCAGGAACTTTTACGTGAATTGAGTGCGGTAACAATTAATTTCCGTCGGCGGTACCAACAAACTAAGCTGAATCGTCATGTCCTTGAATTTAGTGACTTGGAGCACTACGCGTACGCCATTTTAACGCCACCAGACGACCAGCCAAACTGGCAAACCCTTGTCAAAGATCTGCAAAATCATTATCAGGAAATTATGATCGATGAATATCAGGATACGAACCGCCTTCAGGAAAGTATTTTGATGAAATTGACATCTCCTGAACGTAAGAACCTATTTATGGTGGGGGATGTTAAACAATCGATTTACCGATTCCGTGAAGCTGATCCAACATTATTTCTCGGGAAATATCAAAACTATCGTCAAGGCAACGACGGGGAAGCAATTGTTTTAGGGGAAAATTTCCGGTCGATGACTAATGTGACGAGCTTTACCAATATCCTTTTCGAACAACTGATGGATAGAGAAGTCGGTGAAATTGATTACGACGAAGATGCCCATTTAAAATATGCGGCAACTTATTATGAAGAAAACCAAGCTAATAAGGTTCAACCAACAGAAGTGTTATTGTATGATGCTAATGCCCTTGATCCAGAAAAAGAAGATATTGAACACGAGGATGATAAATTAGCTGGAGAATTTCGGATGATCGGGATGCGAATTAAGCAGATGGTCGAAAATCAAGAGTTAATTTTTCATCCTGAAGATGGGCAGATGCATCCGATTCAGTACGGTGATATTGTTTTGCTTGAACGAACAAAGGCAATTAATAATTCTTTGATGGAAGAGTTTAATAAACTTAATATTCCATTGACGGTTCATGATGTTGAAAGCTATTTCCAAGCTACTGAAGTGCGAGTAATGATGTCCTTGTTGAAGATAATTGATAATCCACAACAAGATATCCCATTAGCTGCAGTTCTGCGGTCACCGATTGTCGGGTTAACTAACCAAGAATTAGCTTTTATCCGTCTTCAGAATCGCTCTGTTGATTACTACGCTGCTCTGCAATCATTTATGGGTAATTACCAGCGAAAGGCGCTTCGCCATCAATCGCTTCTTACTTCTGAACAGGTAAGTGCCCTCTATGAAAAAGCAGATCACTTCTTAGGCTTGCTTCGTGTCTTTCGACAAACAGCCCAACAGCAAACTCTTGTTGACTTGATTTGGCAGATCTATGACCAAACAGGTTACCTTGATTACGTCGGGGCAATGCCAGGTGGCCACCAACGGCAAGCAAACCTCCATGCCCTTTATCAACGTGCGCACTCCTATGAACAAAGCAGTTTTAAAGGCCTTTATCAATTTATTCGTTTTATTGAGAAGATGCAGGAACATGATAAAGATTTAGGCGTAGCACCGACGCAGTTAACTGCAAATACGGTTAATGTTATGACGATTCACGGAAGTAAGGGTCTGCAATTCCCCGTAGTCTTTCTAATTGATGCCACGCATGGTTTTAACAAAGGAGCAGCTCGTGAAAATGCAGTTGTGGATGCTGTTGCGGGGGTAGGAATTCGTTACATGGATGATCAACGGGTCATTTATGACACGCCGCAACGACAAGCAGTGATTGAAGAGATCCAGCGCGGAGAACGGGCAGAGGATCTTCGGGTTCTCTATGTTGCATTGACCCGCGCAGAACAGCGATTAGTTATTACGGGATCCTTTAATGAAGAAATGCGGACACAGAGTCTTGTTGGTTCATGGCAACGATGGCAGAAAGCATATCAGAGTAAGAATTTACTAATTGGCCCGCAGCCACGGATCACTGCAAATTCATTTATGGACTGGGTTGGCCTTGCGCTAGCTCGTTATCCAGAATTCAACGCACAACAATTGAGTCGTGGAAATGTCACGCTAGAAGAAAGCACACTTGCTGATACTAAAGTTACTGGTTTGGCGGCTGATCCTCACTTTATTGCAAAAACATATACCGCACTTGATGTTAGCGATGGATTGGCAAAAATTGGGCAAAATGCTAGTGCTAATGTAACGGAAAAGAACAATACAGTCGCAACTGATACTTCTGAACAAAAGATTGAGCAAATTTTGCGTTATCGTTACCCCCATCTTGTCGCTACTAAAACAACTGCTTACCAATCTGTTACAGATGTAAAACGAGTCTTTGAAGATCCTGATACACGTGATATGGCACGGTGGGATTATGATCAACAACAAAAGGTAAAGACGCAAGGGATTTACTTAAATAATAACTTTGATGTTCCGGCTTTCATCCAACAGACTACTCATGAACCAGTGGCAACAGAAATCGGAACAGCAACGCACCTTGTTTTTCAAAAACTTCCACTTGATGAAGGTCCAATTAATCTTGAATTTGTTGACCAAGAAATTCAAAAATTAGTAGGAGAAAAATTGATCAATCCGGTTGTGGCAGCACGAATCAGTCGTGAGGGAATAGTGGCCTTTTATCAGACCGCTGTTGGTCAGAAGATCTTAAAGCATCCGGCAGATTATCATCGCGAAGTACCGTTCTCAATGATTATGAATGGTCATGAATTATTTAAAGGGGTAAATGTTAGTGATGATGAACGTATTTTAATTCACGGAATCATTGATGGTTACTTAAAAAATGACGAGGGCATTATTCTAGTTGATTATAAGACTGATCACCTTAACAAAGATTATCGCGACTTTGATTTAGCACGGATAAAGGATCGCTACCGAGGACAATTAGAGCTCTATAAAGAAGCTCTGAACTTAATGGAAGGGATTCCAGTTGTCCAAATGGGGCTTTACCTGTTAGAATTAGGAGAGTTCGTGTTATTTACAAAAGAAGGTGATTAGTTGGCGACAATTAAAGATATTGCACAGAAAGCAGGGGTATCGGTTTCGACTGCTTCTCGAGCTTTAAACCATAATCCACGAATTAGTGAAAAAACACGACAACGAATAGCGACGATTGCTAAAGAGTTGGGTTATCAACCAAATTACAATGCACAGAACCTAACACGGGGCGAATCAAACATGGTCGGAATTATTTTTCCAGTAACCAGTAATACTGCGCCTGCCAACCCGTTCCATATTGACTTATTACGGGGAATTAGCATGGCATTAAAGCCGATTCACTATGAAATGGTTGTGGCAATTGCGCCAACTACGACCGACCTTTTACAAAATGTGAAATCGATGGTCGAACAGTCGAAGGTGCATAACTTTTTAGTACTTTATACGGTTAAAGATGACCCCATTACTAATTACCTGCGCCAAAATAACCTTAATTTTGTGGTAATCGGTCATCCAGATAAAGCCCAAGATCGCTTTGTCGACAATGATAACGTAGCGGCAGGGCAAGCGGCGACTGATTATCTGATGGATCATCAGGAGGTCAGCCACCCCGTCTTTCTTCAATCTGCAAGTAATTGGGCATTTGAACAGGATAGACATCAAGGTTATGAACAGAGTATGCAAAATCATCATCTTCCTGCTCTTAGCTGGCGATATTCACCAACGGGGACCGCAGTTAAAGATTTTATTAAACAACATCCGCAAATCGATTCAATTGTTTGTGTTGATGACTTGTTGCTGGTACGATTAATACGGCAACTACAAGAATTTAATTTACCAACTATTTGTTTTAACAATAGTCGGTTGATGGGGATGTTAATTAATCAAGAAGAAAAGGTTGACTTACAACCCCGCAAATTGGGTCAACAAGCGGTTGAATTACTTTTTAATCCAGAAGAGCAATTCCGAATCGTTGATTTTAAAATAAATAGTTGATAGAAAGGACCACGGAATTACTTGCCACGGTCCTCTCTTATTTTTACATGGAGGGAAATCGGAATGGAGAAGGTTTACATTGTTGCTGCTCAGCGAACACCAATCGGTAAGTTTAACGGTCAGTTAGCTTCAAAGTCTGCAGTTGAATTAGGAGCGATTGCAATTAACGCGGCTGTTGAAAAGGCAAAGCTCAGTGGAAACGATATTGACCAAGTATTAATGGGGAATGTTATTCAAGCAGGAACGGGACAAAATCCAGCTCGCCAAGCATCGATGGCCGCTGGCTTAGGTGAGCAGGTTCCGGCAATAACGATTAATGACGTCTGTGCGTCGGGAATGTCCAGTGTTGACCTGGCAGCAAGTTTGATTCGCGCAGGACAAGCTAATGTAATTGTTGCCGGGGGGATGGAAAGTATGTCTCAAGCTCCTTATGTCCTTCCTAAGGCACGGAATGGCTATCGGTTTGGGAACGGAACCTTACTTGATGCAATGCAAAGTGATGCTTTAAATGACGTTTATGGCGGTTATCCAATGGGAATTACTGCTGAAAATATCAATGATAAGTATCAGATTACTCGTCACCAACAAGACGAATTTGCTTTGATGAGCCACCAACATGCGGTAAAAGCTCAAAAAGCAGGCTATTTCGATTCAGAAATTGTGCCCGTTGAAGTTGAGCAGAAACGAACCACTGTAACTGTAAAGGTTGACGAAGCACCACGACCAGATACTTCCCTAGCGGCTTTAGCGAAATTAAAACCAGCTTTTAAATCTGACGGAAGTGTGACTGCAGGAAATGCCTCGGGAATTAATGATGGGGGAGCTGCCTTAGTTCTTGCTTCTGAAAGTGCAGTCAATCAATTAGGATTAACTCCATTGGCTGAGTGGCAAGGATCTGCAGTTGTTGGTCTTGATCCAGCATTGATGGGTCTGGGACCATATTATGCAATCAAGAAGCTCTTAAAAAATCAGCAGATGGCGGCAGATGACGTGGATACTTACGAAATTAATGAAGCGTTTGCGACCCAAGCCCTTGTCTGTCAGGACTTGCTTCATCTTGATCCTAGTGCTGTCAATCCTTGGGGTGGAGCAATTGCGTTAGGCCATCCAGTTGGGTGTTCAGGCGCGCGAATTATCGTCACGATGATTAATAAAATGCATTGGGATAATCATGAACTCGGCATTGCTTCACTGTGTGTCGGGGGCGGAATGGGTGAAGCGGTTCTGCTTAAGAAAATTTAGTACCAAGAATAACTTTCATTGTAAAAGGCAAGTAATTTAGGAAGGTTGATTTTTTCTCAATTACTTGCCTTTTTTATTTTATTAAGTTAAATGTATTTTAAATAATTAACTATAACAGGCCTGCTTTGCGGAAACTAAATAGTAATAACTTTAAATTATAAAAATCTGCAATCGTTTTCTAAAATTTTGCGCAAGCGGTTGCACAACAATTTTAAATTTGATATTATTAATATTGCAACAATGTATGAAGCGCTTACAACAATCATAAGTGTCTTTTAGAACTATTTTATAAGTTAAGGAGTTGTTAGCAATGAGTCAAGAAAAGTCCACGGGGGCTGGATTACCTACTCTATCAAAGAGTACCATCTGGATGATCAACTTTGGATTCCTTGGTGTTCAGACAGCTTTTACTCTGCAGAGTTCTCAAATGAGTCGGATTTTCCAAACTATTGGGGCCGACCCTAACAACCTTGGCTGGTTCTTCATCTTACCACCATTAGCTGGTTTGATTGTTCAACCAATCATTGGTTATTATTCAGACCGTACATGGGCACCAAAATTAGGTGGTCGGCGGTTGCCATACTTACTATTGGGAATGATTGTAGCTGTTATCGTTATGATTTTGCTTCCTAATTCAGGAAGTTTCGGTTTCGGGTATGGTTCGCTTGCTGCCCTTTGGTTCGGTGCAATTACTGTTGCTTTACTTGACCTTTCATCAAACGTGGCAATGCAGCCATTTAAGATGATGGTTGGTGATATGGTTAACGATGACCAAAAGAGTTATGCCTATGGGATTCAAAGTTTCTTATCTAACACAGGTGCTGTGTTAGCTGCCGTTTTCCCATTCATTTTAACTGCTTGGTTTGGGGTTCGTAACACTGCAAAACGAGGCGTTGTTCCAGATTCAGTTATTATCGCCTTCTACGTTGGGGCAGCCTTGTTAGTTGTTACTAGTTTATTTACAGTTTTCCGGGTTCATGAATATGACCCAGCAACTTACGCAAAGTACCATGGTATTTCTGAAGATGATAACAAAGAGGGTGGAAATTGGTTCACACTCTTAAAGCATGCACCAAAGGCATTCTGGACAGTTACCCTTGTTCAATTCTTCTGCTGGTTTGCATTCCAGTACCTCTGGACATACTCAGCTGGGGCTATTGCCAAAAACGTTTGGGATACTGTTGATGCTACCTCTGCTGGTTATCAGGCTGCTGGTAACTGGTACGGTGTGCTTGCGGCTGTTCAATCAATCGCTGCGGTTATTTGGTCATACGTTTTAGCTAAGGTGCCAAACAAGTACCACAAGCTTGGTTACAGTGGTAGTTTACTTCTTGGTGCTCTTGGGTTCATTTCAGTGTTCTTTGTTCATGATCAATGGACGTTGATTGTTTCATACACCCTTGTCGGAATTGCTTGGGCTGCGATGAACACTTACCCATTAACAATTGTTACAAACGCATTGACTGGTAAGCACATGGGTACATACCTTGGATTATTCAACGGTTCAATTTGTTTACCACAGATTGTTGCTTCATTATTGAGTTTTGCTTTATTCCCATTATTTGGACACTCACAAGTTCACATGTTTATCCTTGCTGGTATTGTAATGGCTCTTGGTGCTCTTTCAGTTGCCACAATCAAGGAAACTTATGCTGAATAGGAGTTATTTAATAAAATAAATTAATTAAGTTATAATAAAGGCAGGTTAAAGACTACCTTTATTTCAGATGAAAGGAATTGAGATTTCAATGAAACGTACATTTGATATTGCCCCTTGGCATGTTGCTACTCACAAATGGGACCCACAAGACAAGCGTTTACAAGAATCAATGACTAGTTTAGCCAATGAAAATCTTGGTATGCGTGGATTCTTTGAAGAAGGTTACAGTGGTGACCATATGGAAGGTATTTACCTCGGTGGAGTTTGGTTCCCTGACAAGACTCGTGTTGGTTGGTGGAAGAATGGTTATCCTAAGTACTTTGGTAAGATGATCAACGCTGTCAACTTCATGAAGTTAATCATTAAGGTTAATGGTGAACAACTCGATTTAGCAAAGCAAACACCAAAAGACTTTAAGCTTGATCTTGACATGAAGCGTGGTGTTTTAGAACGGCGCTTTACTGTTGAAATTGGTGGTACTGAAATGTACTTCAATTTTGAACGTTTTGTTAGTGTTACCCAAAAAGAATTAGTTGGTCAACGTCTCCACATTAAGAACCGTGGCGACAGTGATGCTAAGGTTGAAATTACCAGCATGATTGATGCTGATGTATATAACGAAGACGCTAACTACGATGAACAATTCTGGAACGTTTTAGGCAAGTCTGCTGATGGCGAACATGCTGAATTAACTTCTATGACTAAGAAGAATGATTTTGGTACTCCACAATTCATCGTTGGAATGAAGACTACTTCAAAGACTAACCTTGACCACGTAGATGATGGTACTGACGAAAAGCACGCTTACAACACATTTGTTGGTACTGTAGCTGCTGGTAAAGAAGTTAACTTTGAAAAGCGTAGTATCGTAATGACTTCTCGTGATTACGATTCTCAAGCAGATATTGAAAAGAACTTGGATGTATTAGGCGACCAACTTGATAATCAAAGTTTTGACGATTTACTCGATCCACATATTAAAGAATGGGCAGATCGTTGGGTTAAGTCTGATGTTGAAATTGAAGGTGACGAAGGAGCTCAACAGGGTATTCGTTTCAACCTCTTCCAACTCTTCTCTACTTACTACGGTCAAGATTACCGTCTTAACATCAGTCCAAAGGGATTCACTGGTGAAAAGTACGGTGGTGCTACTTACTGGGATACTGAAGCTTACTGTATTCCAGTTTACCTTGGGGTTGCAGACCCAGAAGTTGCACGTAACTTATTAATGTACCGTTACAAGCAATTAGATGGTGCCTTTGTTAACGCTAAGGAACAAGGACTTGATGGTGCATTATTCCCAATGGTTACCTTCAACGGTATCGAATGTCACAACGAATGGGAAATTACCTTTGAAGAAATTCACCGTAACGGGGACATTGCCTTTGCCATTTACCTTTACACTAAGTACACTGGCGACAAGTCATACGTTCTTAACGAAGGGGCAGAAGTTCTTACTGAAATTTCTCGTTTCTGGGCTGACCGTGTTCACTACTCCCAAAACAAGAACAAGTACATGCTTCATGCCGTAACTGGTCCTGATGAATACGACAACAACGTAAACAACGACTGGTACACTAACCTCCTTTGTCGCTGGACTCTTCAATACACCCTTGACATCTTAGACCAAGTAGATGAAAAGGTAGCTAAGAAGCTTAATGTTTCAGAAGACGAAAAGCGTAAGTGGAAGGGGATTGTAGACAACATGTACCTTCCTTACGACAAGGAAAAGGACATCTTCCCAGAAAACGATGGCTTCATGGACAAGGACTTGACTCCAGTTTCTGAAATTCCAAGTGATCAATTACCACTTAACCAACACTGGTCATGGGATAAGATCTTACGTTCACCATACGTAAAACAAGGTGACGTTATCCAAGGTCTCTGGGACTTCATTGATGACTTTACTAAGGAAGAAAAGAAGAACAACTTTGACTTCTACGAACAATTTACTGTTCACGAATCAAGTCTTTCTGCTTCTGTTTACTCAATTATCGCTGCTGATATTGGTTATGAAGACAAGGCCGTTGAATTGTATGAACGTTCAGCACGTCTTGACCTTGATAACTACAACAACGATACTTCTGATGGACTTCACATCACTTCAATGACTGGTTCATGGCTTGATATTGTTCAAGGATTTGCTGGTATGCGTGTTCGTGATGGTCAATTGCACTATGCACCATTCTTACCTAAGAAGTGGGATTCATACCAGTTCCGTCAAATGTTCCGTGGTCGGATCTTGAAGGTTAAGGTTGACAAGCATGGTACTAAGATCGATCTTGTATCAGGTGACCCAATTACCATCGACCTTGACGGTAAGAAGCTTGAATTAAAGTAATTCTTGGAGGCATTTGATATGAAGTTTGAAGATTTGAAAGGTTTTGCATTTGACCTTGACGGTGTTATTGCTGACACTGCTCGTTTTCATGGTCAAGCATGGCACCAATTAGCTGACAAGGTTGGAACTGAATGGACTCCAGAATTGGCTGACGCATTAAAGGGTGTTAGTCGGATGGATTCTTTGGAATTAATCTTGAAGGCTGGCGGCCATGAAAATGACTATACTCAAGAAGAAAAAGAAGCTTTGGCAACTGAAAAGAATGATAACTATATTAAATTAGTTGAAACGCTAACACCTGCTGATATTCTTCCAGGAATGAAAGATTTCTTAGATGAATTGAAAGCTAATGGTTACCACATTGTATTAGCTTCTGCTTCTAAAAATGCGCCAAAGGTTCTTAAGTATTTGCAATTAACTGATTACTTTGAAGGAATCGTTAATCCAGCAAACTTAAGCCATGGTAAGCCAGATCCAGAAATTTACCAAGAAGCAGCTAAATTAATGGATCTTCCAGCTGACCAAGTAGCAGGACTTGAAGATGCCCAAGCCGGAATTGAATCAATTAACCGTGCTGGTGAATTATCAATTGGTTTTGGTGCTGATTTGCAGGATGCTGATGTTAAGTTCGATAAGACTGGTGACGTATCCTTGGCTGCTATTAAAGCGCAAATGAATTAAGATCCAATTTCTCTCTTTTAACAATCCGTAAAGACGTACTTAGAATAATCTAGGTGCGCCTTTTTTATGTGAAATTATGAAAAGAAAAATCGTTATAATAACAACCATCATTCTAATTAGTTGCTTATGGGTAGTAGTTACAATTAACTTTAATCGGCCGTCCCTTCAGCCAGTTCAAGATGAAACACAGTCAAGTCAACAGCCGCGGCCAAAATTTACCGACCAACAAATTGGGGTTTTGGCGGGATTAGCAATATCTCCCGACTGGTTAAAACAAAATATTGCTGCAAATCAACTCGTTTATGGAATTGTTAAGCCCTCTGATACCGTTCCAGCAGGAGTAAATGATTATAGCTATTTAGTAGCCACTGACGATCAAGATGGAACGGCAATTTTCTTTAAAGTTGAAGGCCAGACTGTGATCATAAAATATACTTCTCAGCGAAATGCAAAATTAAAAACAAAGGACTTAACCTTGGCGCAACTAAGAAAAGAATTCTACCAAACGAGGTCACAAAAAAAGCAAGTAGATAACTATGTAGCAGGATTGCGGACCGAGTAAAATTTAAGGCATCTTAAAAATGCTATTTTCAGGGTATTCTTTAGTGATGAGTACTGTATAATATTCAAATTAAAGGAGGAAACTGTGATGTCAATTTATGGCCCATATGAGCAGATTTTGTCAAATATTCTTTCCCTCACAACTGATCGGATCAAAGAGCTAAATCGGCAAACAGTGCAGGATAAGCAACCAAAACTTTATGAACATTTAATTGCCCGGGTGAAGACTTCCGAGAGTATGGCGGAAAAATGCCAACGAAAAGGCTATCCGGTCTCTACTGAATCGGCCTTACGAAAATGTCGCGATGCAGTTGGAATCAGAATTGTTTGTAATTTCATCGATGATATTGACCGTTGCCTTTGCCAATTACGTCAAGCTGACTGGTGTGAGGTTATTAAGGAAAAAGATTATATTACAAATGCAAAGCCAAATGGGTATCGGAGCTATCACGTCATTATTGATGAAACAGTTCCATATCAAGATATTGAAGGAAATAACCCGGGACATTTTTATGTTGAAATTCAGTTACGAACGATCGCAATGGATTCATGGGCAAGTCTTGAACATGAGATGAAATATAAACATAATATTAAAAATCCAGAGCGAATTGGTCGCGAACTTAAACGATGTGCTGACCAATTAGCATCATGCGACGTTCAAATGCAAACAATCCGGCAATTAATTAATTCTAGTGAGGAAGGCGAATAAAATGCGAATCCTTGTAGCGGAAGATGAACAGCAGCTATCTCATGTATTAAGTTCAGCGATGACAGCAAGTGGTTATCAAGTTGATATTGCTAATAATGGCCAAGAAGCCGTTGAGCAGGCGAAAGAAAATGCCTATGATGTCATAATTTTAGACATCATGATGCCTGTTAAATCTGGACTGGAAGCATTAAAGGAAATTAGAGCAACTGGTAATCGCACATATATTATGATGTTAACGGCAATGGGTGAAGAAGATGATAAGGTAACTGGTCTTGATGCCGGTGCTGACGATTATTTAACTAAGCCCTTTTCCTTAAAAGAACTACTTGCTCGGTTGCGCTCCCGTCAACGCCGAGATGATTCTTACCAAGTAGATGTTCTTGAATTTGGTGATTTGACTCTTAATGGTAACGATCAATCGCTTGAAAGTCGCAATTCGATTAGTTTAACGAATCGGGAAAATCGTTTACTTCAGTATTTTATTTTGAATGCCAATAAAGAACTATCAGTAAATGAACTTATCAGTCACGTTTGGGATGAGAATGACACCGTTGATCAGGAAGATCTCTGGATTAATATCTGTTATTTACGGCAAAAATTACAGGCAATTCAATCTCAAGTAACAATTAGTGGTGAAAAAACTGGACCGTTTATGATTGCATGCTAGGGGGTCAAGGAATGATTCAACGTTTTCGCTATAAATTTATTGCAATCTCAACTGCGGCATTATTATTTGTAATTTTGACAATTGTTGGCAGTATTTGCACCCTCACTTACTATCAATCGCACCAAGAAATTGAACGGGTATTGACGATTTTGGTAAATAACGACGGCCAAATTCCCCGAAAAGGGATCCGGACTACTGACAATAGTCAACCTCAATTTTCACGTGAGGGCCTTCATCAATATCGTTATTTTGCTGTACTGGTCAATAATAAAAATCAAGTAACGGAAGTGCAAGACGATCATATTGCAACCGTTACGCCACAGGATGCCCGGGCAATGACAGACCGGCTTATAAGAAGAAAGGTGCATAGCGGACAGTTACTATATCAAGGGGTAAATTATGCTTATAAGATTCGGAATAAAGACGGTGAGAAAGTAATTGTCTTTCTTGATGAGTCACTCCTCATGGCCCGGACACGATCACTAATGCATACAGGGTTGATCTTAGGGGTAATTGTTTTAGTTCTGTACACTATTGTTTTAACCCTTTACTCCCGTCGTGCAATTCGGCCAATTATTGAGGCAGAGCAGCGGCAAAAAGAATTTATAACTAATGCTAGTCACGAACTAAAAACGCCATTGACAGTTATTTCGGCGAATAATGAAATGCAAGAGATTATCAATGGTGAGAATGAATGGACAACAAGCACCAAGCAACAGGTTACTCGCCTGACAAAGTTAATTAATAACCTGGTGTCACTTGCACGCATGCAAGAGCGACCGACATTAACGATGGTGCCGGTAAATGTAAGTCAAATTGCCGGGGATGTGGCTAGTAGTTTCAAGAGTGTGATTTCAACCGAGCAGAAACAATTCAATGTCCAGATTGATGAAGGCTTGGTAGCAAATGCTGATGAAAATACACTACGGGAACTGTTGAATATTTTGCTTGATAATGCGAATAAGTATTGTGATCCTCAGGGTGAAATTGATTTTACAGTGGCCTCACCTAATCATAGCAAGAATATCGTTATTACGATTGCGAACAGCTATAAGGATGGTAAAAGTCTGGATGTTAAAAAATTCTTTAATCGTTTTTACCGGGTTGATGAATCGCATACTCAAGGAAAAAAGGCTGGCTTTGGGATTGGGCTTTCGATGGCTCAATATATTGTTAAACAATTTAAAGGGAAAATTACAGCGAAGTATACCAATGGTAAATTAGCTTTTATCGTGACGTTAAAAGAAGTAGGAAAGTAAGAATGAAATTTTGGCGACTTAAGATTGGAATATATGCAGTTGTTTGGAGCCTAATAATTGGTATGCTAACAGCGGCGTATTTAAACTTAGTTAACTGGGTAATTGATTTAGTTTGGCATCAATACCTTGATACGACAGTTGGTGGTAAATGGTATCCGTTTTTAGTATGTATTCCATTGGGATTTTTGATTGGTTTCTTGAATGAACGATGGGGTAATTACCCGTTAACGATTGAACAAATGCTGACGCAGGTAAGGATGAAAGGGCAATTAAATTATCATAATTGGTGGAAGTCTTTTATTCTTGGCTTATTGGCCCTCGGCGCAGGAGGAAGCATCGGGCCGGAAGCTTCTACAACAGTCTTAACTAGCAGCATGATTAATTGGCTTGGTGATCGTATGCGCTGGGCAACTTCAATGCGCCAGAAAGTTTCTCTTTGGCATGGTAAAATGCAAACGCAAGATTTAGCCCGTGCTCCTAGATTCAGTCAGCTTTTTAAAAGTAAATATCAACGAATTCTTGTTATTTCAGGATTGGTTGGGATTGGAATAATAGGCGCGGCGATTGTTTTTAAGCTTTTTCCTGAAGAAGGTGTTTTTGGGATTCATCACCGGATCATTAATTGGGAGTGGATCAATTTATTAACGAGTATTCCAACGCTTATCATTGGAATTGCTTTTGGGTGGCTGTTTGTTCACTTAGAAAATTGGGCTGCACTGATAATTAATGCAAAAATAAGTAAGATTTGGCAAGGTGGGATTTTTGGGCTAATTTTAGCGGTTAGCTCGTTGATCACAAGCGATATTATGTTTTCCGGTGAATTTAGAATTGTTCCTTTTACCCATGAAGCCTTTAACCATTCCATCACCTTCCTATTAGTTGTAGCGCTCGTAAAAGCCGTAATGAGTAATTTGGGGTTTGCAATGGGATGGCGGGGAGGAACGATTTTTCCGGCTATCTTTTCGAGTGTCGCGGTAGGAACTGCCTGTGCGATGATGTTGCCTGGAGACGTACGAGTAAATGCAATTGTTGTGATTGCGGCAAGCCTTACCTTTATTTTAGAAAAACCATTATTAACAATTGTCCTGCTGATATTATTAGTGCCGATTGAACTAGCTCCTGTAATCATTCTTGTTTGCTTCTTAGTAGGAAGGATTATTAAACTTTTTCCTGCTAGTGAATAGAAAATCTTTAATATCTTTTGTATAACAAGGAAGATTGAGTACTTGCTAAGCGTTAAAGATTATTTAAATTTAGTTTTATTAATATCTAGTTGTTTATATGAGAAAAGTCGTGTATCTTTATTAAAAAACAATTAGAAAACGGGGCGATAATGTGTTTAGCAGAATTGGTCAATTAATATTCGATAATGAAGCTGTTGCAAAGACTTCTGATTTTACAATGGGTCTTGAGATTGAAATGCAACGAGTAGACGAAGATGGCAACCTAAGCCTTGAGCCATATCCGTCAGCGATTGGGGATGAGAAGACTAATCCATGGATTACCAATGATTTTTTAGAAACAATGGCTGAAATGGTAACTCCTTCTGCCCAACATTCTCTTGATGCAATGCATTATTTGTATGTTATCAATAATACATTGCGATCGGCTCTTGCTCCCGGTGAGTTATTATGGCCGCTATCCATGCCCCCACGACTTCCTAAAGATAAGACTAAATTGCGGTTAGCTAAAATGGGACCGAAAAAAGAAGCTTATTTGAAGGAATGGGCAAAACGTCATGGATACTCGCAAGGAACGCCTTGTGGAGCGCATATTAACTTGAGTATTGATCAGCACATTATTGAGCTAGTACTTAATGCTTTCCCAGAACGCTTTAATAGTGAGCGTGAAGTGCGGAACTATTTATATACTATCTTGGCACAAGGTTTTGTTCGATATCGATGGCTTCTTACATATCTTTATGGTGCAAGCCCAATTGTTGAAGAAAATTATTTTGAACCGGGAAAAGAGTTGCCTCATCCGATTCGGAGCGTGCGGCAAAGTCAATACGGTTTTGGGACCAAATTTACCGGTGATTTTACTAATCTCGATCGTTACATTGCACGGATTGAAGAAGGAGTTAAAGCAGGGATTTTAACATCGGATTACGAATTTCATGGTCCAGTGAGGTTCAAAGGAAACACGGATTTAAAAAAGTTGCCTGAACATGGAATTGAGTATTTAGAATTACGAATGCTCGATTTAGATCCTAGCAGTTCAGTAGGAGTTCGAACTGGTACACTAAGATTTATTCGCTTATTAGCAAGCTACTTGATCATGCAGCCGCCATTAAAAGAAAACGAAGTAGAAGAAATGTTGGTGACTGCCGATAAAATGAATGAAGTTGTGGCCGAGGAAAATCCCCAAGCAATTTGTAGATATCAGGCCAAAGCTCGTGCTGTTCTCAAAAGTTTAGAGCGGTATGCCAATCAAATCCAACTCGGTCCAGAATATTCCGAAGTTCTGGAAGACTTAGAAGATCGGGTCGAGAATCCACTAACTACCCCGAGTGCTAAACTCTTAAACTATGTAAAAGATGGCTCACTCACCGAGTATGCATTGCGTCGTGCCAAACGTTACCAACAAGCGGCACAGGAAACAATCCATCCTTTCAAAGGTTTTGAAGATGGACGAATCTATACTGCTGATGAGCTTCGAAAAGAATTAACATTGTAACCTTTTCAACGAGAAGTTAGCTCTAGTAAGCAATAATAGGCCTCCAACGTTCGATTTTACCGGGCGTTGGAGGCCTATTATTCTATGTTTTTTTCTGAAAGTAACTTAACTTATGTCACAGCCCCTCCACTATTTATTTAACCGCTTTTTTCGCTCTAGCAATTAAGTCAGCAAAAATAGCGCGTGAATAATCATAATGTTTAAACATGTTTTCTGGATGCCATTGAACTGCTAAAATTTGATCAGAGTTAATGGTTTCCACGGCTTCTGGCACCTGATCATCAGCCCATGCTGTTACATGAAGTGGTTCAGCAATCTGATTTAGTGATTGATGATGACGTGAATTAACATATGGTCTGGGTCCTACTAAGTTAAATAATCGACTTGCCTTGCCTGTATTAACGTGGTGGGAAGGAAAATTTCCTGGGGCATCTTGGGAATGCTTAAGGGTTTGATGGGGATTTTCCGAAATGTCTTGGTATAAAGTCCCGCCAAGCGCAACATTTAATACCTGCATTCCACGACAGATCCCCATCATTGGTTTTCCAGCATTAAATACAGCTGTAGCAAGACTGATTTCAAATTGATCTCGTTTAAGATATGTAGGACCTAATTTTTGGTGCGGTTCTTCGTTGAAAAAGGTTGGATCGACATCACTTCCTCCAGCAAAGATAATTCCGTCAAAAAGATCAAGATAGCTTGGAGCAAGAGAAGAATCAACGCTTGGTAAAATTACAGGAAGTCCACCTGACTTGATAATGGCTTCGATTAATGGGCGAGGTGCGAAGGCAGCATTTCGCTCGTTAATGATGTTTGTAGCTTCAGTTAATGTATCTGCAGGAATAGCAATTCGTGGATGCATATAACCCCTCCTCATTTAGTTCTCATGATATTATAATCAAAGCATAATTCATTTGGAATAGCAATCAATATTTTTAATAAAAAAGATATAATAGAAGATGAAAGAAGGAATGTAAAGATGCTTGAATTAACTAATATTAACTCAACGTTCAACTTAAATAATGGGGTCAAGATTCCCTGTGTGGGATATGGTACATTTAGGACTCCGGCAGATGTAGCTGAACAGGCCGTGAAAGAAGCAATTGAAACTGGTTATCGACACATTGATACTGCGGCTGTTTACGGAAACGAAGAAGCAGTAGGGAAGGGGATTAAGGATTCGGGAATTAAGCGTGAAGACCTTTTTGTGACTAGCAAATTATGGAATACTAATCGTGGCTATGAACAAACGAAGAAGGCTTTTCAAGAGACGCTTGATCGTTTGCAGATGGATTATTTAGACCTTTACTTAATTCACTGGCCCGCCAATGAAAAGCAGTTTGGAGATGATGCTGCCAAGATTAATGCTGAAACGTGGCGCGCAATGGAAGACCTTTACAATGAAGGCAAAATTCGGGCAATTGGGGTAAGTAATTTTATGCCGCACCATATTGCGGAATTAATGAAAACAGCCAAAGTAGCACCAGCAGTTGATCAAATTGAGGTTCATCCTGGTTGGCCACATACGGAAGAAGTTAAGTACTTACAAGCACACAATATCTTAGTAGAGGCATGGGCTCCTTTAGGTGGTCAAGGTGCTAAAGTATTAACTAACCCAACTATGATTCAAATCGCTGATAAGTATCAAAAGACGCCAGCGCAAGTCTGTTTACGTTGGATTCTCCAACAGGGGATTCTTTCATTACCGAAGTCTGTCCATAAAGAACGGATGATAAGTAACCAAAATATATTTGATTTCGAATTAACTGATGAGGATATGCGCAAGATTAGTTTATTGCCAAATCTTGGCGGTCAATGTGCTGATCCAGATGAGGTTGATTTTTAGGAAATATGAAATTGATGCAGTAGTATTGGGCATCCTGTTAAATTTATGCTAAAAAGTCTCGAACCTTCATGGAAGAGGCTTTTTTGATATAATTTCTTTTAGCTAATAACGAGGAGAATTTGAAAATGAAAAATGCCTATCGCGCTTTTCGCCAATACTCTTGCCAGTTCAGGAAAAATTGGCTTGAATATTTAATATTATTTGGTGGTCTTGATATCGTAAACCAGTTTCTGGTAATTCCCTTTTTTCGCTGGATAACTACCTTTATCCTGCAGGCAGGAGAAATTCCGTTTATCTCATATCAAAATATTGTAATTATTCTGACTCATCACCCATTAGTTGTAGTGAGTCTTTTAATTGAATTAATATGCCTAATGATAATCATTTATGGTGAATTTATGCTCTTGTTGACGGGCTTTCGTGAAATTGGCTTGCCAGAGTTTAGCTGGCGTCGGATGTTTAGGCAAACACAAGAAACTTTATCGTTGTTAAATTTTGGATCGTTAATTCTATTATTAGGTTACTTTTTACTTATTATTCCATTTGCGGATATTATCTTTCGAACTCCCCTACTGGCGAAAATTCAAGTTCCCCAGTTTATTGTTGATTATCTTACCCGTAATGTGTGGCTTATTGGTGGATTGACCTTGTTCTATCTTTTGATGACGATGATCGGTATTCGTTTGATATTGACAATGCCATTAATGGCTTACCAACACTTACGATTAAGAGCTGCTATGTCTCAGAGCTGGCAAATGACAAGTAAGCTAAGATGGTTGAAATTTTTGATTCAAATTATACTGATTACAATAATTGTGGGTGTTATAACTGTTATTTTTTACCTCATGATTTACCTTATCCAAGTTGCTCTGGACTTATTACCCGGGAAATTATCCTTGATTACTGCTATCTTTAACCTGTCGATCTTACAGCTTGGTGGTGAGGTACTAGCGGTATGGGCAGGAACAATTATCTTACTGGTAGTCGTTAACCCGTTAACTAGCATTAGTGAGCTGGCGACAAGTCCTGAACACCCATCACGAGGTTTGCTTACCTCCTTTATGCTTGTTTTTCTTGTAATTGCTTTGGCGACCCTTGCAAATAATACTTTTTACATGATGGGAACGGGGATTAAACGCCCAGCGACTATCTCTCACCGAGGAGTTGCTGAAAAAAACGGGGTACAAAATACTATTCCAGCAATGGAAAAAACAAGTGAACTTAGGCCAGATTATATTGAAATGGATTTGCATGAAACAAAGGACCACCAGTTTGTTGTGATGCATGATGAGAATCTTAAAGACCTAACAGGAGTAAACAAAACACCTCATGAACTAACATTGAAGCAATTAACACGACTAACTGCACGCGAAAATGGCTATCATGCTAAGGTTGCGAGTTTTGATCAATATTTAGCAGCGGCTGAGAAACATCATCAGAAACTTCTGATTGAGATAAAAACAACACCACATGATTCAAAGCAGATGCTCCAGAATTTTAATCGCCGGTATGGGAAGAGAATTTTGCGAGACCATGACCAAGTTCACTCGCTCGACTACAGTGCTGTGACTAAACTAAAAAAGATTAATCCGCGGCTAACAGTTTTGTATATTCAACCTTATAACTTGGGTAATCCCCAGGGAGTTGCTGACGGTTTTTCGATGGAATATTCAACATTAAATCAGGACTTCATTACTCAAGCCCAGTGGCAACATAAACCGGTATATGCATGGACGGTTAATGACACCGATTTAATGAAACAGACTATGTATAACCACGCTAATGGGATAATTACCGATAATTTAGGGGAATTAAATGCGGCAATAAAAGATTTTACTGGAAAGCAGAGTTACGCTAATCGAATTTTAAACTATATTATTGTCGTTCCCACAAGTGGGGGAATTGAACCGTAAAAAAATACTCGAGAACAGATAAGCCGTTAAGGCGATCAGTTCTCGAGTATTTTTATCCAACGTGATGCTTCTTCAATTGCCTAATAACAATTAACGCCACTATTCCACCGATCATTCCTTGGATAAAGTTTGAACCCAAACTTAAAAAACCAGTAATTACATGGTACATAACGGTATTGCAGATAAAGTAGATTGCAATCATTACGATTGTTCCGGCCAAGATTGCGGTCCATTTGCCCCAGGTGGTGTTGCCATATTTTTTATAAATCCAGCCACTGATAAATCCTTCTAAACCATGAGCGGCAAAGGAAAATAAGGCATCTTGGGGGAAGCCGGAAATAAGGTCAAGGAACATTCCGCCAAAGCCACCAACAATTGTCCCTGCTCCTGGTCCTAAAAGCATGGCAGCAATGAATACACCAGCATCACATAAGTTGACGTTACCATGTGTCCATGGAATAGGGATAAGAAAGAAGCGACCGAGGACAAGAGTTAGTGCTAATAACATTGCGGCAATAATCGAGCGGCGTAACCGAAAAGTAGATTCCATATTAAAACTCCTAACATAGTCAATTATGAGTAATTTTACAATAATTTTTAAAAAATTTCAGAGAAAAAATGTGTTGTTATTTATCTATCGATACAAATAAAAATTAACTTAACATCTTGTATCATAGTAATTATATTGGAATGTTATGTAATAAAGCTGATAATTGATTTTCAACTGATAATCAATATTCCTATTTTATATATTGATTAAATGAAAATAATGCGTATAATAAATTGTGAAAATCAGAACATGATATGAGGTGTGTGTTATGAAGGTTATTATTGTTGGTTGTACACATGCGGGAACAATTACTGCCACTCAAATTTTACAGAATCATCCAGAAACAGAAGTCACAATTTATGAACGGAATGATAACGTTTCATTCCTCTCATGTGGGATTGCGGTTTACTTGAGCGGTGATGTTGGTGATCCAGATGCGATGTTTTATTCAAGCCCTGAACAACTTGCTGCCATGGGTGCAACAGTTCATATGCAACATAATGTAACTGATATTGACCCTAAGACTAAGACGGTCACAGTGACAGATCTTGTGACAGGTGAAACAAAAACCGACCATTACGACAAGTTAGTTGATACTACAGGTTCTTGGCCAGTAATTCCACCAATTGAAGGTGTAGATGGTCCGCATGTTTATTTATGCAAGAATTACCACCATGCTAAAGAATTATTCAACGTTGCTAAAGATGCGCAACGGATTGTTGTAATTGGTGGAGGCTATATTGGGGTTGAATTGGTAGAAGCTTACACTCGTCAAAACAAGGATGTTACATTGATTGATGGTTCACCACGGATGCTTCATAAATACTTTGACCGCGAGTACACTGATCGGATTCAACAAGAATTTGTAGATCACGGAGCTAGTTTTGCCTTTGACCAACGAGTAACCGGATTTGAAAATCATGAAAATGGGGTAACCGTTAAGACAAATAAGGGCAACTACGAGGCAGATATTGCTATTCTCTGTGTTGGCTTCCGTCCGAATACTGACCTCTTAAAGGGTAAAGTGAAGATGCATGATAATGGGGCAATCATTACGAATGAATATATGCAATCATCTGACCCGGATATTTATGCTGCCGGTGATTCAACAGCTGTTCACTATAACCCAACTGGTAAGGATGCGTATATTCCATTAGCTACTAACGCTATTCGACAAGGAACAATTGTTGGAACAAATCTCTTTGGCAATACGATGCGCGATATGGGAACCCAATCTAGTTCTGGATTAAACTTATACGGGACAACGATGGTATCATCTGGATTGACTTTGGAGAATGCCAAGGAAGCGGGCTTTGATGCCGCCGCGGTAACAATTGAGGATAACTACCGTCCCGAATTTATGCCGACAACAACTCCTGTATTAATGACATTAGTTTGGGATAAGAAGACTCGGCAAATTCTTGGTGGACAGTTTATGAGTAAGCATGATGTTTCTCAATCTGCTAACATCATTTCCTTATGTATCCAGGATAAGCACACGATTGATTATTTAGCATTTGTTGATATGCTTTTCCAACCACACTTTGATCGTCCATTTAACTATGTAAATATTCTTGGCCAAGCGGCGGTAAAGAAGCAAGCTGAATTAGAAAAATAATAACTAAAAAGGTTAGAAGAGAGAAAGTTTTCTTCTAGCCTTCTTTTTTACGCTTATTTTTAAAAATCGCCGTTCATAATTGAATCTTTTACAATCATATAATCGACCTTCCGAATAGCTTCAAGGTCACGACCACCCGAGTAAGAGATGGATGATTGTAAGTCTTCCTGCATTTCAGTTAAGGTATCTTTGATGGAGCCACGGTAAGGAACGAGCATCTGCTTTCCTTCAACATTTCGATAAGCACCCTTTTGAACCTCAGATGCAGAACCCCAGTATTGTTTGTATTGTTTTCCATCAATGTTGATGACATGTCCTGGTGATTCGAGGTGACCGGCAAGCATTGAGCCAATCATCACCATTGAAGCGCCAAAACGGACAGACTTAGCAATGTCCCCATTATGTCTAATACCGCCGTCAGCGATGATTGGTTTCCGCGCGGCTTTAGCACACCAACGAATAGCGGATAATTGCCAACCGCCAGTACCGAAACCAGTCTTTAGCTTAGTGATGCAGGCTTTACCGGGGCCAACTCCAACCTTAGTCGCATCTGCCCCTGCATTTTCGAGGTCGCGAACAGCTTCGGGAGTTGCAACATTTCCCGCGGTTACAAAAGTGTCGGGAAGTTTTTCTTTGATGTATTGGATCATTTTGATCACAAAATCAGAATGACCATGGGCAACATCAATTGTAATATACTCTGGATTTAATTGTTCGGATTTTAGTTGATCAATAAACTTATACTCATCATCCTTAATCCCAACCGAAATCGAAGCAAATAATCCTTTTTCGTGCATCATTTTAACGAAAGCTGCTCGTGTCTCTGGATTAAAGCGGTGCATCACGTAATAATAGTCATTTTGGGCAAGCCAAATTGCTAAATCTTCATCGATGACGCTCTCCATATTTGCAGGTACAACAGGGATCTTGAATGTGTGAGGGCCAAACTTGACGCTTGTATCTGCATCCTTACGGCTCTTGATCACACATTTATTTGGGACCAACTGAATATCATCATAATCGAATGTTTTCATTAGGGCAGCTCCTTTTTAAAAATTTACCGTAATTATTATGCGCTAAAATATATGAAGCGTCAATGAAAATAGCGTACATTTGCTGAGTAATATCAAAAAATAGTTCGATAAACTGTTGACGACAAGGAATTAATCCGGTAAAATAGCGAAGTAAAAACGTTAATTTTAGAAAATATAACTATGAGGTGAAAATAAATGTCATCAGTTGTTATTGTTGGTAGTCAATGGGGCGATGAAGGAAAGGGTAAGATGACCGATTACCTAAGCCAAGAAGCGGACGTTGTTGTTCGTTCACAAGGTGGTAATAATGCAGGTCACACAATTGCATTTGATGGTAAGAAGTTTGCCCTCCGTCTAGTGCCATCTGGGATTTTTGCTAAAGACAAGTTAGCGGTGATTGGTAATGGAGTGGTTATTAATCCACCTGCATTATTAAAGGAATTGCATTATCTTCAAGACAACGGGATCGACATTTCTGGTTTACGGATTTCTAGTCGTTCACACATCACCTTCCCATACCATATTCTTCTTGATAAATGTCAAGAAGAGGCAAAGGGTGATCACAAGGTGGGAACGACCAAGAATGGGATCGGTCCTACCTACATGGATAAGGTATCTCGTGTTGGTATCCGGATGTGTGACTTACTTGAGAAAGACACCTTTAAGGAAAAGCTTGAACGTAACATCGCTGAAAAGAACGAATTATTCACTAAGTTATACCATGTTGACCCAATTAACTTTGACGATATTTTTGAAAGTTACTACGAATATGGTCAAGAATTAAAGCAATACGTTACTGATACAGCTCAAATTGTCAATGATGCCCTTGATCAAGATAAGAAGGTCCTCTTTGAAGGTGCACAAGGGGTTATGCTTGATGTTGACCAAGGAACATATCCATACGTTACTGCTTCTAACCCAATTGCGGGGGGAGTATGTACTGGTGTTGGCGTTGGTCCTAACAAGATTGAAACCGTTGTTGGAATTTGCAAGGCTTACTCTACACGGGTTGGTGCTGGTCCATTCCCAACCGAATTAACTGATGAAATCGGTGATCAAATTCGTGAAACAGGTCATGAATACGGAACGGTTACGGGTCGGCCACGGCGCGTTGGTTGGTTTGATAGTGTCGCAATGCGTCATGCGCGGCGGGTTTCAGGAATTAGTTGCCTTAGCCTTAACTTGCTTGATGTTTTGACTGGCTTGAAAACTGTTAAGATCTGTACTTCATACAAACTTGATGGCAAGCAAATCGATTACTACCCAGCTAGTTTGAAGGAACTTGAACGTTGTGAACCAGTTTATGAAGAACTTCCAGGATGGGATGAAGATATTACTGGTGCAAAGAAGTTTGAAGACTTACCAATTAATGCACAAAACTACTTGAAGCGGGTAAGTGAATTATCAGAATCACCACTTGCAACTGTTTCCGTTGGTGCTGATCGGATTCAAACAATCATCGTTAAAGACCCTTGGGAATTAGCACATAAATAAATAGATGAAAGCTTCTAATGTTTGAATAATCTTTAAGCATTGGAAGCTTTTTATTTCTCTTGGCTCCCCTATGGTATAATCAAGGCAAATACACGTTATAGGAGGCAAGATGATGACCCAGCCAACACTAACAGTAGAAAAACATTATTTAAATTGGCCACTTAACCGTCCTTTAAATCAAGCTGACATAATGCATGAGTTGGGTGTGCATGCATCCGATGAAAATGGCCAAGATTTAACGAGTAAGGTGATGATGAACCTAACTCAAGTGGATGTTAACAAAGCAGGAGAATACCCTGTGATGTTAAGTGTAATGGATAATAACGGACAAAGTGCCCAGGCAAACATCACCCTAAATATTCAGCCGATGCGGACACAGAATGAAACTAAGGAAACTGCAACGCCCCCAAAGTCAAGACGGGGATGGCTATGGGTTATTATCGTAATCGTGGTTATCTTATGTGCATGGTGGGCGATCAGCTCTCATAACCGACAAGCGGCTAATCAAGCGGCAACTGATAGTCAGCAGAGCAGTCAAATAAGTAACAATTCAAGCAGTATCAGCGATTTAACAAAAGATAATCAACGTCTTGCTAACCAAGTGGCAGAACTTAAAGGGGCAACCCAACAATACCAGAAAGACCATGACCAACAAGCATTAGAAAGCCGACTTGATAAGATCCAAAGTCAAACCCAAGACTTGCAAAATCAAGTTCAAAGTAACAGCGTGAAGCAAGATTTAAACCAAGTTAATGAAACGGTTAATGAAGTACGGGAAAACCCAGATAATGGGACGAAAATTGTCAACAATCTAAAGAATAAAGGCGACTTTCAAGAAATTTGGGGAAATATTAGCCAAGAAGTCCAGAAGTGGTTAGACGAGTTTGCTAACTAGTGAGTTTGACAGCGACAAGATAGACCCTTAAAATGGTAATAATAATTAGCGAGATTTCCCGTTAAGTTGTTAGGGATGATGGGAAAACTCAAGTAAATGCTGGATCCTTCCTTAGATTAGCGGAGGGTCTTATTCTTTTGAAAGATTTTAAATTAATTAAGGAAGTGACATGATGGCTCATGAGATCTTAGACGGCTCAAGTATGCAACGTGCATTGACCCGGATTACTTATGAGATTATCGAACAAAATAAGGGTGTCGATAACTTAGTATTTGTTGGAATTAAGACGCGGGGGGTATATTTAGCAAAGCGCCTCGCCAAGCGACTAAATCAGTTGGAAAATGTAGAAATTCCCGTGGCAGCACTTGACGTCTCTCTTTACCGTGATGACCGTCATGTACCAGACTATACTCAAGAACCAACCGTAAAAACTGATCAATTAGATATTGATATTACTAACAAACATGTTATTTTGGTTGATGATGTGCTCTTCACTGGACGGACTGTTCGGGCGGCCTTAGATGCTTTAATGGATATGGGACGGCCAAACCGAATTTCATTAGCAGTCCTTGTTGATCGGGGACACCGTGAATTACCAATTCGGCCAGATTTTGTCGGGAAGAATATTCCAACTGCAATGAATGAAACTGTCCATGTAGCAGTTGAAGAATATGATGGCCATGAAGATGTAACAATTGAGCATAATTAAAAGAAAGGGAGCCACGCAAAGCCCCCATAAGTAGCAACAGGCCTCCATCGTTCGGTTTTACCAGACGATGGAGGCCATTGATGTACTGCCCTGTTTATCTTATCTTTCGCCACCAATCCACCGTTGAATGCTCATTAAATACCCGGGTACCAAATTTTTTCTGAAACCACCGGACTTGTTTGGGAGTAAAGCCACGGAATACTAATGGTAATTTTTTCCAGTGAGAATAAAGGGCATAGAGAAGGAGGATATATTGTTCCTTGCTAATATCATCTACCGGAATCTCACTAACCATGGTCATCGAAATCCCTGTCCCCAGTGCAGGAAATGTATCAAGGCTAATCTTGTAAATTGGATGGTGACCGATATTGGTAGTAAATACTATTAATGCTTGTTTCTGTCGCGGACGATAAACTTTTTCGATCCGCTTATTGATCTTGTGAACTTGGCGCTTCGTTGGATTAAGAATTATATTTCGCATATAAAAGCCTCTAATCGAACATTTGTTTAGGAAATAGTATATCATACTTAGAAACAGAACAAATCATGTAAGTTTTTGCTGATATAATTTTATTTATCCTTTTCGTTGTAATTACACTATTTTTATTAATGCGGTATGATTGGATTAGTGAGGTTAGTATTAATCGTGCAGGACATTGGTTTGCAATTTTATTTTGGTTAACGTGGCGTGAGCGAGCTGAAAATAACGAACGAGTAAAATAGGAAAATAGAAAAACGCTCAATGACTGCACAAATCATTGAACGCATTAGTTTAGAGAATAATAGTAGCTGATATCGCACACTATCTGCTACTAGTAAATGTTAAGTCTAATTGAGGCGAATAACTAAAAAACAACTATTGGCACCACCCTAGAAGAAAGAACAATTTAACTTTGGGAGTTTATTAGGATTTTTGTCCTTATTAAAATGAGAAAAAGTTAAGGACACTTTAGAAGTCATTAAGTAATAAAATTGATCTCTTCACGAATTGCTTTTGATGTTAAAGCTTCAATTCATTGATATTTTATCAAGTAATTTATCAATAGTTAATAGTTTTACGAGATTATGCACTCACTGTGTACAAGTGATACCAAGAATATACTTTGTTCTAACAAGGGTGTTATTTTACTATATTTTTACTAATCGTTTATATTAAGATAATATAGTTTGGAGTTTATATAGGAGAAAAAAGATGGATATTCGTAAAATTAATACGTTAAATAGAATTAAGGAAGGATTTATTACTGTTTTAGATACTAAAAAGTTATCAGAATGTACTACTAATGATATTGTAAATAGTGCTGAAATCAGTAAGAAGACCTTCTACAATTATTATCAAAATAAGCAGGATCTTCTTCATGAAATTGAGAATGATCTATTGGAAGGCCTGAAAGAAGCGCTTGTAATTGATCGTGGAGAGCTAAAAGATGTCAAGCATTTACCAGGTACAGACGAAATTAAGGAATTAGCAGAAGTGGCATTTAATCATACATTAGCTTTTTGTAATGAAAATAAGCATGCGTTGTCAAATTTGCTTTCCTCAAATGGAGATATGCAGTTTTATCAAATGATTGTTGAAGTAGCAAATAATGAATTTGATGCGCGAGTTCCATATTTGTTTGGGGATATAAATATTAAAGAAGCTAATGTAAAGTCGCCATTGCCATTTTCATTTATTAAAACCCTCTATATCAATACAATTGTTAACTTGTTAATGCTTTGGGGTGCCGCACCAGACTCTTTAAGCATTAACGAAATTAAGTCAATTACAGGTTTGATTCAGACCAAGTCACCAGTTGAATTGATTCAAATTTATAAATCATATTTAAACTAGAAAATGAGGAGCCGAAAATTTTTTCTCGGTCTCCTCATTTTTACTATCAAAAATTCTTTTTAAATTAATTGCCCTTCCAATACCGTGCCCGGGTAAGTAATTCCCGTGAACGCTGGTCAGCTGGTCGATAACCCTTAGTAAATAGGTGTCGGAAGTACATCATATTATAGAAAAAGCCAAAGAAAACAGAAGGCCATGGGAATTGGAGCAGGGCATTAAGTCCAAAGAAAAGGGCTACCAAAGCATAATCGAGGGTTAATACAATCATTAAAATGAAATTATAGTAATCCGCGCGAAAAAGAGCTGGCAGTGGCCCGAACCAAAGAGTTGTCCAAGAAAAGCCGACTTTGGCGATTCGGATATCCCCCTGGTCATTAACGATTTTAGCGTAATTTGGTGGGAGGGGGAGATTGTTTAAGTTAAACGGATTTTGGTTATCATTATTGTTATTACCAAATGGGTTTTGCATATCTCGTCCACTTCTTTCTATAAATAATAATATTAACACATTGAGTGAGGGATAGGAAACGTCTCTATCAGGCTTGTATCTGTCAAGTTTTCATAGGTAGCCTTTAAATATGCAGTTTTAGTGGGTTAG
>OFGP01000120.1_pt1 | contig 81249 bp, 75 predicted proteins | sample 1521781 | NCBI WGS metagenome assembly OFGP01 (sample SAMEA3504113, study PRJEB24116) | mouse gut metagenome | biome: mouse gut; feature: mouse-associated habitat; material: faeces | place: Denmark | collected 2011
AGAGTTCCTGCCAGATAGTGGAAGATTTTAAACTCGGGAGAGTTCCTGCCAGATAGTGGAAGATTTTAAACTTGTAGGGAGCAGTAATGCTCCCTCATTTTTTTAGAAAGGGATGGAATGAAGGAATTTAAACTGTATAGTGTATCAGACGAATATATAGAATATTTGCGGGCTATATTTCCAAATGTATATTCAAACAAGGAAACAACGAGGGTTCATACCCGAAAGTACGTTGGTATAGTGTTGTGCTTGGAAAATTATCATTATTATATACCGATGTCTTCGCCAAAAGAAACGGATTATCAGATTGCCGGTGAGAATAAGGTAATTAAAAAGAGTATTGTCCCGATTATACGGATTGTGGTAAAAAATTCAAAGGGACAAAGGGAATTAAAGGGAACTTTACGAATCAGTCATATGATACCAGTGCCACTATCAGAATTGCATCTTTATGATATTGAAAATGAGAAAGACGATACATATAAAGATTTGGTGCAGAATGAAATGATATTTATTCGTAAAAACCAGGATAAAATTCTTGCTAATGCAAAATTGTTATACAAGCAAAAAACAGAAAATGACTTATCGGCAGGATATGTAAAAGTTGCATTAGAGTATAAAGCTTTAGAGAAACTATGCAGAGATTTTATAAGTGAAAAGAAATAAGAAAAACAATGTGGAATTGTTAGAAAATGTTTGGGTAAGTGACGGGTAACTGACAAATGCTTTGAAAATGCCGTAAAATAAGGGCTCGAAACTATGTAAGAGATAGGCAAACAGAATACAAGATTTCAAGGATATTTACTCCGTAGGTTCTTCCTGCGGAGTTTTTTGGTCTATTAACATTTCAGGCTATTTGGGTTATAATATAGTTCAAGTCGGTAGAGATTTCATAATGGAGGTGCTGTTATGTGTGATGTGAAGAAATATGAAAAAATCTATGAAGATATAAAAACGCTTCAACCGGAAGATACTTTACAGCTTGTATTGGAAGCCGAAACAGAAGAGCAAAGGAGCTTTTATGAAATGGTGGGTGATTTTCTTCTGCAAAAGAAACAGCGACAGGTAATAGAAAGGAATCTCTTTTAGTGAAAAAATATATTCTGATAGCAGGAGTTAATGGAGCGGGCAAATCGACTCTGTACCAATCATTGCAAAGTCTGCAGGATATGCCGAGAGTGAATACAGATGAAATACTGAGAGTTTTTGGCGATTGGCGAGATATGGCTGACGTTATGACTGCCGGGAAAATTGCAGTAAAGAAGATTGCCAGGTATTTTGATGAAGGTATTACTTTTAATCAGGAGACTACATTGTGTGGAAAGTCAATGATAAATAATATAACAAAAGCAAAGAATAGAGGATATTTTATTGAACTACATTATATCGGGGTTGAGAGTGCAGAAATTGCAAAAGAAAGAGTAGCCGGACGTATTAAGCAAGGTGGTCATGGTATTGCAGAGAAGGATATAGAAAGAAGATATATTGAGACTTTTGATAATTTGAAAATTGTTCTGCCGAAATGTGATTTGGCGGCATTTTATGATAATACCAAAGAGTTTAGAAGATTTGCAATTTATAAGAATGGAAAGCCAATAAGAGTTTCACATGAGATACCGCTTTGGTATGAAAAATTTATAGGAAATGTAAAATAGAGAGCGGCAATTTATATAATGAAAAGGTGTGAGATATTACAAAATAGTACGGGTAAGTGACAGGTAACTAACAAATTGTTTGAAAATGCCGCAATTTGGGCATTCGAAACTATGCAAGAGATAAGCAGTTATTTTCGAACAGAAAAGAGACAGAAAATCCACAGACAGATTTTGTTTGTGGATTTTTTATGGATGAATTGATGCAGATTGAGAATGAGGCTTTTTGTTGCTTAAGGGAAGTCAAAATCATACTTACCTGTTTCAACTACAAATATTTTATCTGTAGATATATTTATACCATAATGGGCGCGCACCCGGATTAAAACGAAAATGATTCTGATTATCCTCACAGGTATACCCGACAGCAGGAGGGGGTCTGCAGATTCGATAAATTAGCCGGCCTATTTCCTGCTCTTTTCCGAAGAAACAATATAATTCATAAATTCCTTTTTAAAATAGAAAGCCCTGTTTTTATCAGATATTATACGTTTATATTTTTGTGAAAAATAGGATGGTATGGTTTTGAATCCTTTGTCCTTATCTGAATAAACTTTCCGCTTACCGTATGCAGGGTAGCTGTTTCGGATTGGGAGAGCTGCTCATTCATTGAATCACAGATACGATAATAATCCTCCTCCAGTTGAGCGGACAGTTCTTCATATTCAGGGGCAGAAAGATCAACCTCCACACAGGGCAGATATTTCCATTCGCTTGCCGGACCGTCTTTGCTGATAGGAACGTAAAGCAAATGTTTCAGCTTTTCATGCAATTTTGTCTCTTCAAAGGGTTTTCGGTCAAGTAATTCATCAATCATAGACGCAGTCTGAGTGATAAACATTGTTTCTTTGGGCTTTCCCATGCGGTTGCATTTATTGGTTTTCAGCTCGCCGTCTTCAAAATCCAGAGGAGTATTTGATAAATCCAGACCAATTGTTAATTCAAGAAGCTGTCCTGTTTTTCCTTTATTGATTATCATCATTGCATCGCCTACCTGTTCCTCTGAAAGGTAATCGCTGAATGGAATATTCGCTAATTTGTCGATTTTCTCTTTTGCATCTTTTAATTTCATTTATGAGATACCTCCTTGAAAAATTCGGTAATGTCTATTTGTAAAACATTTGCAATCTGATTCAAAACAGAAATTGACAGGCTCTTGGTGCAGCCGATGGCTTCAATTTTTGACAAATAACTGATGCTGATTTGTGCCCTGTCTGCCAACTGCATTTGGGTCAGGTTTCGCATTTCTCTGTATTGCTTGATATTGGCGCCGATTATGCGGTATAATTCTGTATCAGAAGAAAAGTACATTTCAACACCTCTTTCACTATTTGTGAGTATTATCTCATGGGAACCGGCAGGCACAAATTCACTTATTGTGAAAGATGGTTAAAAACAAAGAAGATATCTGGCAGTAAATGTGAAAAGAGGAAATAAGGTGGAAAATTCAAATATTACCCCATTTGTGAAATGGGCAGGCGGAAAGCGCCAGCTTCTTCCACAGATAAAGGAACGGATGCCAAAGCAGTATAATAATTATTATGAGCCCTTTGTAGGCGGAGGCGCAGTCGTGTTCGGGCTGCTGCCTCAAAGGGCGCTGATTAATGATATCAATACTGCATTAATCAATACATATAAGCAGATTCAAAATTTTCCGAAGGATTTTTTACTGGCGGTCGGTAAGCTTGATATGGAAATGTGGGAAGACGGAAAGCAATACTACTATTCGTTAAGAGAGCATTACAATGATAAAATGATGAAAGCGGAGTATGATGTGGAACTGGCGGCATTGTTTGTGTTTTTAAATAAGCATTGCTTCAACGGTCTGTATCGTGTAAATGGAAAGGGACTTTTTAATGTTCCATATAATAACAGGCGCGGGACATCGGTTGATGAAAAGGCGATTATGGCCGTATCCGAATATTTGCAGCATGTAACTATCGTAGAAGGTGATTTCGAAGTAGCATGTAAAGATATAAAAGGAGGGGATTTTGTTTTTTTTGACAGTCCATATGCGCCGTTAAAGCCGGAGTCTTTTGAATCATATACAAAGGAAGGATTTGATATAGAAAGCCATAGACGACTGGCGGGATTATATGATGATTTAAGCGCCAGGGGCTGCTACTGTATGCTTACAAATCACAATACGGAGCTGATTAACGAATTGTATGGCGGTAAAGGATATAAAATTGATGTTGTAAGCGTTAAACGTATGATTAATTCTGATGCAAAAGGCAGAGTTGGGGAAGAAGTAATTATATGTAACTATTAGAGGAGCCGGAGTAATGGAAAACTTATTTACAAAAAAAGTGCCATTATTTTTCGAGGCAGAAGAATCGCAGTTAATATTGGGGGATTCTTTTATCATTCTGAGAAAAATCAAACCGGAATCTGTGGATATGATATTCGCAGACCCGCCATATTTTCTAAGTAACGGTGGAATTACCTGCCAGAGTGGGAAAATGGTTTCGGTAAATAAAGGCTCATGGGACAGCCTTTCAAAAAATGGAACGGGCTTTGCCGAAAAACACAGGTTTAACAGAAAGTGGATTAGATTATGCAAAAAAGTACTAAAACCAAACGGTACAATCTGGGTGTCGGGAACATTGCATAATATATACTCAATTGGTATGGCATTGGAACTGGAGGGTTTCAAAATCATTAACAACATAACATGGCAAAAAACAAATCCGCCGCCGAATCTGGCATGCAGGTGTTTTACACATTCTACCGAGACAATCTTATGGGCAAGAAAGAATGAAAGGAATGCCAGGTATTTTTTTAATTACGGGAAAATGAAAGAAATGAATGGCGGAAAGCAGATGAAGGATGTGTGGACAGGAGCATTAACCAGACCGTCAGAGAGGAGAGAAGGGAAGCACCCAACGCAGAAACCGGAATATTTGCTGGAGAGAATCATACTGGCATCGACGGAAGACGGGCAGATAGTACTTGATCCGTTCTGCGGCTCCGGTACGACAGGGGTGGAGGCGCTGCGATTTGGGAGGAAGTTTATCGGAATAGATGTAAACAAAGAATATTTGCAGATATCTCAAAGAAGGATGGAGAAAGTGCAGATGAATTGAAGGAAGACGAATTACCTTATCTGTATCGTTAAACCCTCCTAAAGCTTTCGTGCCCGGCATCCAATTCACTTGAAAAATCCAGTCGGGAATGATATACTTACGACTGATAAAACAGGAAAGATTGAAATATTGGCAGTTGCTAACGAACAAAAGAAGAGGAGACCAAGACCAATGAAACGGATAACAGCCTGGCTGCTGGCGTTTGGCCTGATTGTAACATGCGCATTTCCGACCCGTGCGGCGGAAATTAAAAATACAGACACGGCATCGCCGTCGGTATCGCCCTCCGGGACAAAAACAGTGACATCAGTGTCAGATACAAACATGACACCATCGTCATATTCAAAAGGGAGCATATCTGACGCCTCCCCGAAAGCGACAGGGGACGAGACTGCAACGCCGACGCCCACGGCAGTTCCGAAAACCGCAGGGGATAAAGATGCGGCGGGAACAGTACCCGCGGCATCTCCGAAGGGAACAGGGGAAGGGGAAGCATCCACGCCCTCTCCGGCAGCGGCGCAGACATCTTCACCGGAAGCCGTTCGGACGGCGTCGCCCGGGGCGTCTGAATCGCCGGAGGCGTCACCTTCAGGTTCGCCGGACGCAACGCCTTCCGCAACGCCAACAGGCTCGCCTGATGCCTCTCCGTCGGCCTCACCCTCTGCATCGCCGGACGCAAGTGGTGAGCCTTTGGTTTTCAACAACGGGGACTGGAACAGCGACTATGCTTCGGACAATCCCAAGGGCGGCATCGAGGTAATTTTGCGGAATGCGCTTCCCATTGCGGAGAAGCATGAGATTAATACGGTTATCACCTTAGAGAAGGACGGAAACCGGATAGGAGAGGCTGAAAGAAGGTCGCTTAAGAACAATTCGGAAAAACATCCGGTATCCTATCCGGGACTGGAGGCGGGAACCTACCGCCTGGAGGTGGCTGCGCCCGGATTTGTTACCTACGGGCAGTACATAGAGGTGGATGAGAATACCAAAACCGTGGAGATTCATACCGGCGTTGCGGATTTAAAGAGCAGCAGCGCACGGCCGGGGGTACTGCTGATTGGGGATATCAACGGCGACGGGAAGATAGATGAAAGCGACAGAAGCCTTATTATTGCCGCTATGAGTGAAGGCGGCCCGGGCGGCATGACGGATTTGAACGGGGACGGCGTGACGGACATTCTGGATTTGCAATTCTATGCAGGGAACCGTTCATTGTCTGCGGATGAAAGCGTAAATGCCGACGCGACCGTGGCGGACAGCCTGTCTCCCGACGCGGTAAAGGTAAATACGGGCGATACTACGCAGGTGCAGGGCGGCGATTTGCAAAAGCTTTTGCAGGGCGAGAGCGGCTCCGTCAAATTCCAGAATTCTCAGGGCGGGGCAATCTCAGAGGATGCGCCGGTGGAAATCGGATTTAACCTCCAAAGCAAAACTCAGGAGGAGAACGGCAAAGGGACTGCGGTGGAGCAGATTGCCATTACCATGGGGAGCGATACCATTGAAAGCGGCGTTGTGCTTGTGGAAACCGCGGACGGAAATTTCATTGAAAAGGCGATATGGAACGGTCAGATAATGGAAGCGGGCCGGGCGGCGTCTGAGGAAAGCGGCGGTACGCCGGCGTCCACAGGCAGCGGACAGGACAACCTTCTTGAGATTAATCTGGGAAAAAATGTGGCCGTGAAAAAAGTGACATTTGTCATCAACAAAACAAGCTCCGGCGGCTCTTTAGCGGAAATTTCCCGGGTGGAGTTTTTAAATGATATGGAAAAGCGGATTCCCGAGCCGGATATGAATATTCCGAAAGGGCTCTCTTACACGGCGGCGGATAAGTCTTTTGACCTGACCTGGGGGACGGAGACGAATATTACCGGTTATGAAGTGGAAATCAGCTATGGCGGCAAGTCGGAAATTGTGAGGGCCGCGTCCAACTCTCTGGAGGTAAAATCCTTTGACAATAGCAAGCTCAAAAACGGCGAGGCTTATCAGGCCCGCGTGCGCTCTGTAAACGGCACCTGGGCCAGTCCCTGGAGCGATGAGGTTTCGGCGACTCCGGTTGTGAGCAAAGCGCCCGACGCGCCCGACAATCTGAAAGCGACAGGCGGTTACCGGTGCGTCCGCATGAGCTGGAAAAACATGGAGGATACGGATACCTATAACGTATTTTATAAGAAAGCAGGCGACAGCTCCTTCCAGAAAATTGAAGGGATTGAGAAAAATCAGTATGAAATCAACGGTCTGGAGGACCAGACAGTATACGAGGTATATGTGACCGGCGTCAACGCTCTGGGAGAAAGCGCGCCTTCCATTCACTCGGAGGCAAGGACAAGTATTATCACGTCGGCCGAGATGCCGAATTACAAGCTGATTAACGAATCCAACGGAAAAGGAAAAATCAGCGCCCATATTTTAGACGTATCCCACGGAAGGGGCGCTATGGTGGCAAGCTCTCTTGACACCGGCAAACAGAGCGCTCTCGGAGTGGTGGACAAGGATTACGGTTCCTGCTATCAGGTTCTTGACTGGGATGACGGCGCAGCGTATGTGGCGCCTAACAAGGGACTTTTATTTAAGCTGGACGATTATTATGAGATGAGTTATATCACCTTTGCGGAGCCCGAGGATATTGCGTCCTATGCCGGCGTATCGGTTTACTATTATGACAGGGAGCACCCGGAGGGGACTTATGCCCAGAACCCGGCCGTGCTGCAGAGAACGGATGTCAACGGGAGAAAGTATTATCTGATTAAGCTGGCGCAGCCGATTACGGCGAACAAAGTCCGGCTGGGCTTCTCGCGGGGATACAATCTCTATAATATAACCATAGCGGAAGTGAATTTTTATCATTATGACAGCCTTGAGGACGATATCCTTGCCCTGTATGCGGACGATTTGCACACCTCCTTAAAGGAAGGTGTGAATGAGGAAACGATTGCCGCATTGCAGAAGCGTCTGGATACAAAGGACGAAAAGAGCGGGGAATATCATCCCGAAAGGGCTCTGCTGCAAAGAGAGCTGGACAATGCAAAGGGACTTCTGACCACGGAGTTTTCGGACATCATTCAGATACAGCCGAAAATTACTGCGGCAAAAGACAGGCATCTGGGTTTTGGCGGACTCAATGCATGGCAGCCGTTAGGGGTTACGGCCTACGAGGGCGAGCAGGTGGTTATTTATGTAGGGCATGAGAGCCTGAAAACCGGTTCGAATTCCGCCCTTAAGCTGATTGCCACACAGTATCATGCGGAGGCGGGCGCGTTTGCGTCGGAGGTTGCCTCGCTGAAGGTGGGGCGCAATGAAATCACCATACCGGCGATTCAAAGTCTGGCCTGTGAGGGTGGCGGAGCGCTTTATGTTCAATATACTGGGAACAATGACAATGACAGATATGCGGTGCGCGTAAGCGGAGGAGCCAAAGAGCCTGTACTTAATCTGTACGGCGTCCACGATACGGGAGAGCGCCAGAAGCGGATTGCCGCATATGTGGCGGAACTGGAAACTCACGTGGCAGGGCAGAAGGAGCAGCATAAGCAGTTCCACGAGTCGGCGGGAGAAAATAATAAGGTCAACCGGGATTATGATAAGCAAAACTGTATTCTGGGAGCAACGGATATTGTTCTGGATAAAATGATGCTGTCTGTTTCGGCGGAACAGATTCTTGCGGGACTTGGAAAAGGCTCCGTGGACGAAAAGGCGGATAAACTGAACCGCTCGCTCCATGCCATGGACGAGATGATGGAATTTTTCTACCACCATAAGGGACTGAGCAACGACGCCGGAGCGCCCGAGACCGACAGGATGCCGGCGCAGCATCTGAATATCCGGTATATGCGTATGTTTGCCGGCGCGTTCATGTATGCATCCGGCAATCATATCGGAATTGAATGGGGTTCCGTGCCGGCGCTTGCTTCCTCTCCGTCTGTGACAAAGGATGAGGACGGCAGGCATCTTGAGGGATACTATTTCGGCTGGGGAATTTCCCATGAAATCGGTCACAACATCAATCAGGGAAGCTATGCCTATGCGGAAGTGACGAACAACTATTTTGCGCAGCTCACAAAGTCCACAGACAGCAACGATTCCGTGCGGTTTACCTATGACAATGTTTATAAGAAGGTAACGTCGGGCACGGTTGGAAGGGCTTCCAATGTATTTACGCAGCTTGCCATGTACTGGCAGCTTCATCTGGCATATGACAGAGGCTACAACTATAAAATGTATGACAGCTATCAGGCGCAGCACGACGGGCTTTTCTACGCGAGGGTGGATTCCTACAGCAGAAATACCTCTCTTGCGCCGGGCGGCCTTAAGCTGGGCGGGGACAGGGACCAGAATATCATGCGCCTTGCCTGTGCGGCGGCGGAAAAGGATTTGACGGAATTTTTCGTGCGGTGGGGCTTTATGCCTGACGCGGAGACGATGAACTACGCCAGGAATTTCCCGGCAGAGGAGAGGGCGCTGTATTACCTGACGGACGATGCGAGAGTGTACGAGATGGAGAACGGCACTTCCGGCTCCATTAAGGGTAAGGAAGTGATTGGCGCGGGTACCACGGCGTCTGCGGGCGGAAGCAAGTCCAACGAGATTACGATTTCCATCGAGTGCGCCGCCGAGCCGAATGTGCTTCTTGGCTATGAGATAGCCAGATATCACTATGAGGACGGAAAACCGGTGCGCCAGGTGGTAGGATTTTCCACGGAAAATACTTATGTGGACCATGTGTATACCATCAACAACAGAGTGGTCTCCTATGAGGTCATTGCAGTTGATAAGTTCGGTTACCGCTCTGCCGCCAGACGGATTGGCGACGTGAGAATCTCTCATGACGGGAGCCATGACAAGTCCATGTGGAGCGTGACCACGAATATGACTTCCGGGGCCGACGAAGCAGGCAAGGCGGAGGAAGAGGACCCCTGTGAACCGGCTCCTGTTCCGGCCATTAACAGGGTGATTGACGGGAGCGATGGAAGCACCTACGAGGGAAATGCAAAAAGCGGGGACGCCGCTGTTCTCCTCCGGTTCCATCAGGTACTCGAGGTATGCGGATTAAAATATACCGTGAAATCAGGTACGCCAATCGGCGACTATACGATTGAGGTAAGCGTTGACGGCGAAAGCTGGACGACAGTGAAAGCCGGACGGTTTGAGGACAAAAAGGGAAGCCAGACAGTTTACTTTGAAAATGCGGATAAAGACCCCTGGGTATGCACCTATGACGCCGCCTATGTAAGGCTGAAGGCGCCGGGGCAAAGCTCTGTGGCCATAACGGAAATCGACGTGCTCGGCCCGTCGGGAGACAGTATTTCCTTCGGGGCAAGGCCGGACAGCACAGAAGGGGCCGTGGGCATCCTGCAGGAGGATTACTTCTACGAGCGGGATATGCAGACGCAGAAAATTCCGGCAGGCTCCCTGATATTTACGGGAAGCTATAAGGGAAACCCGGCCTATAACGTGGTGGTTCTTTACGACGAGGAAGGCGGAATTGTGGGCGGTACAGACACAGAGGGTACGCTTGCGGCGGAGCAGATTATACTTGCAAGGGTGCCTGAAAACGGGCTCTTGGGAGAGGTCAGCGACGGTATCTGGATATACTGGATTGCGCCTGTGGACGGACAGCTTCCTGATTACAGAAGGGTGCGGGCACAGCTTTACCGGGTGGACAACGCGCTGACAAACGAAGGACAAAGGCTTGTAAGCGATACGCTGCCTTTGCAGATACCGGAAAATCTGGATAAAATTATCTTAAAGCATGATGCGGAAACGGAAGACGGCGGAGCGGCATGGTAAGCGATGGGAGATACAAGGTGAAAAGAATCTGGAAGAAATTATATTTGGGACTGGCCATATTGGGCATAGCTGTTCCGCTACAGGTAAAAGCGGCGGGACAGGATACGGTGAACCTGCAGGAGGAGAATTCCAGGGTAGCCGTGTCCCTTGGCATGAGCAACGCAAAGGAGGAAAAAATATCCACGCTTTCCATTTCCCTGAGCGTGGATATGGGGGGACAAAATCAGGGCGAGGCCCTCTTTGATTTTGACGCCGGCCTGGAAGGCGTGGCGGAGCATGATTATATTTACAATGCCGGTACGGGAAGAATGGATATCTATGTGTCCTCGCTGCAAAACGGCAGCCTTTTTGGCGACGGGGAGTTAAAGCTAGGGCATGTGCGGGTGGTTCCGGCGGATGCTTCCGCGGCTTTGCAGGTGGAAGTCGGTTACCTGGAAGGCTCCTTTAAGACGGCAAATGCCTCTTACGGAAGTAAAACTCCTGTGATTTCCTCCCTTCCCGAGCCTGTGGTCTTGCAGCTTGGCGCAGGCGCCCCGGAGCAGCCGGGGGATGGCGGTAACGGAGAGAGCGGTTCTGGCAGCGGTGACGGAAACCAAAGCGGCGGAGGAACAGGCGGTAATGACGGGCAGAGCCATGGCAATGACAACATGAGTCAGGGACTCTACGACGAGGAGACGCGGTTTACCAACAATCCGGCGGACGCCCAGAACATTCCTAATTCCGTTGTCAGGGAAAATAATCTCCACCCCGAGCTTGTGGATTTGAGCAAGGGGAACGCCGCGCAGGCAGGCGGGAAAACCCTTTCGGGCAGCGTGGGCGCAGGAGCGAAAGCGGCGAAAGGAAACGGAAAGGTAGCGGTGGTTGCCCCCGAAGCAGGTCCCGACAGTATTCTGATTGCCGGCGCAGGAAAGGGCGGCGCGGAAGGCATTGAGGGAGAAGGCGCCGGAGACGGCGGCGGAATAACTGGAGGAACGAGCGGCGCAGGCGGTTCCGGGGATGGAGCAGCCGGGGATTCGGAAGCTTCCGGGGAAATCCGGCTGGATAAGAAAAACGGCGGCGCGTTTGTAGAGAAGAACAGCGAAAAAACGAAATGGATAATTGCCGGGGCAGCGGCGGCAGTTCTGGTCATTGTGGGAATTGCGGCGTTTGTTCTGGCGGGCAGGCATTCGGAGGGCGGAAGGCGCAGAAAGTCGGCGCGCAGGAGAAGAAAGCGTCCGGCTGACAAAAGGGAAAGCGCAGCACGTAAGCGTCCGTCCGGGAAAAAGGAGAGCATGTCTGACAAAAGGCAGGGAAGCCATGCCGGAAGGAAAACGACACGGCCGGCGGGTAAAAAAGGAAGCGGTTCACAGAGGCGGTAAGGACAGGAGAAAATAATGAAAAACAGTTATTTAATGCATGGCGGCGATTATAACCCGGAACAGTGGCTCGATATGCCGGAGGTTCTGGAGACTGATATCGAGCGGTTCCGGGAGGCAAAAATCAACACCGTAACGGTGGGCGTTTTTTCATGGGCGAAGCTGGAGCCAAGGGAAGGGGAATATCAGTTTGAATGGCTGGAAAAGATAATTGACAGGCTGTACGAAAACGGTATTTCCGTGATTCTTGCAACTCCCTCCGGGGCAAGGCCGCACTGGCTGTCGGATAAATATCCCGAAGTGCTTCGTGTGAACGCCATGCGGCAGCGCAATCTGTTCGGCGGCAGGCACAATCATTGCCTGAGCTCTCCCGTTTATCGGGAAAAGGTGCGCAAAATTAACACGGAGCTTGTGAAACGGTTCGGCTCCCATCCGGCGGTGAAAATGTGGCATATTTCCAACGAACTGGGCGGAGAATGTCACTGTGAGCTCTGTCAGGAATCCTTCCGGGGGTGGCTTAAGAGAAAGTATCAGACAATAGACGCTCTGAACAGGAGCTGGTGGACCACCTTCTGGAGCCACACCTACGACAGCTTTGACCAGGTGGAAAGCCCCTCTCCTTTAGGGGAAATGTCGGTTACAGGCTTAAAGCTGGACTGGAGAAGATTTATTTCCGACCAGACCATCGATTATATGGAGGACGAAATCAAAGCCATTCGGGATGCCGGCTCTGATTTGCCGGTGACCACAAACCTGATGTATCATTTTTATGAGATTGACTATTTCCGCCTTGCGGAAAAAATAGATATTGCCTCCTGGGACAACTACCCTTCCTGGCATAAGCGGGAGGAGTGGGAGACGGCAAGGGACACCGCTTTCTGGCACGATGTGATTCGCAGCTTAAAGCGCAAGCCTTTCTTCCTGATGGAGTCCTGCCCGGGAGCCACCAACTGGAAGGACGTCAGTAAGCTGAAAAGGCCGGGAATGCTCACGGCTACCTCTCTGCAGAGTATCGCCCACGGCTCCGACGGCGCAATGTATTTCCAGATGCGCAAGGGCCGGGGAGCGGCGGAAAAGCTTCACGGGGCAGTAATTGACCATTATGACGGAAATGATACCAGAACCTTCCGGGACGTGTGCGGGGCCGGGGAAATGCTGGAGGCCCTTTCGGAAGTGGCAGGAACGGCAACAAAGTCGGAGGCGGCGGTTATTTTTGACTGGGATAACCGCTGGGCGCTGGACGGCTCGGAGGGGCCCCGGAACAAGGACCTTCATTATCAGGAATGTGTGGAGAAATCCTACCGGGCGTTGCGCAGGCAGGGGCTTAACGTGGATGTGATTGACCAGAAATGCTCTCTTGCGCCTTACAGATTTGTGGCGGCCCCCATGCAGTACCTGTTCCATGAGGGATTTGCCGAAAAGGTCAGGGAATTTGTGGGAAAGGGAGGAACCTTTGTGCTGACCTACTGGTCGGGCGTGGTGGATGAAAATGATTTGTGCTTCCTGGGCGGAACGCCCCACGGGCTTATGGACGTGTTCGGGCTTCGGAGCGAGGAGATTGATTCCCTCTATGACGATGAGGAGAATCTGCTGTGCCGGACGGACGAGGCGCCGGAGGGAATGAAGGACAGCTATGTGTGCAAATATCTGTGCCAGTTGGTGAAGCCGGCTTCCGCAAGGACACTCATGACTTACGGTAAGGATTTCTATGCGGGAACGCCGGCGCTCCTTGAAAATGATTTCGGGGCGGGAAAGGCATATTATGTGTGCGCAGACGCCGAGCAGGCGTTCTATGACGATTTTTATGAAAGGCTGACGAAGGAGGCGGGCATTTCGCCGATTCTCTCCACAGAGATTCCAGACGGCGTGGAGGTAACCAGCAGAAGCGGAGAAAATGCGGATTATATTTTCTTCCAGAACTTTAACCGCCACGACGTGAAGGTTCAGCTCCCGGAAGGGGAGGTTATCTTTGGAGATAAGGAGGGGAATATGAAGCCCCTTGGGAATATTGTGGTGAAGGTTTCCTGTTGACTCTGACGCCTGCGGGAAACAGGCGGGGAGACTTCCGGCAGAATGCGCGGCAGGGAGACTTCCGATAATCGCTTCCGGCAGGGGGCCTGGTTATCCCTTCCGGTATCCGGAGGGGGAGCATCCGATTTGCTTTCGGAAAATCCGGCTGAAATAAAGGGGATTTTCGTACCCCACAAGACCGCTGATTTCCTGGATGGAATAGTTGGTGTTTTTGAGAAGCTCCTTTGCTTTGTTCATACGGATAGAGGTAATATACTGCATGGGCGTAACGCCCATATAACGCTTGAAACTGCGGATAAACCAGCATACGCTCATATGCTGGTTTTTTGCATATTCTTCGATGCGGATATCCTGCGCAAAGGCTTCGTTGAAATAGTGGACGGTGGCCTCGAGCTCCCGGCGGCTGAAAGAGTTTTCCGGGGACCTTTCCGTGGCAAAATCAAGCTGCGTCCGCTCAATTCCGGCAAAAAGCTGGCGAAGGTAAAGACATAAGAATTCTTCAAAGCAGGGACGCTTTAACTGCAGTTCGAGAATGATATCGCGGAAAAGCTCAAAAAAATTAAAGGAATTTCCGCAGTAAAGAATCTGGGAAGCGGCAAATCCAATTTTGTCCAGAACGGCGCCGGCCTCGGAGCCTGAAAAGTGAATCCAGCACACCTCGGAATTATCTTTGGCATAGTAATAATAGCGCTGGCTTTCTCCCGGACGGTACAGCACCATGCAGCCCCTTGAGGCTTCCTTTTCTCCGCAGCTTAGATGAAAAAAGGCTTTTCCCGAGGAGATATATAAAAGCTGATAATCTCTGCGCCCCTCCGGCCTTACGGTAGTCATATCCGGCTGGCGGATAAGGCGGTAGATGCCGCAGCCGCTGACAATAAGGGGATGGCTGTTATCCTCTATTTCAATATCCGCATCGTTTAAATACCCGGCGTTTGCATACATAGGGCGGATTTCCTTTCCTGAATGTCTTTTAAAGGACACCATTTTTCCGCCGGAAAAGACGGAGAGTGTCTGCTACGATTGTATCATTTTGTGCATGTTTTGTCCAATACTGACTATGGCTATTCGGGCGGGAGTTTCTTATAATCATTTCTATAGACGATATTACAGGCTCCCACCCGGACGGCAGAGGCGGACGGAAAGAGCCGCGGCGAAAATTTTATCATAAGGAGGATTATAATGATAGTTCCAGGATATTATGAGGACTTAACAGTTCTTCATAAAAATACCATGCCAAACAGGGCATACTATATCCCGGCGTCCGTGCGGATGGACGGCATCAGGATGACAGACCGCTTTGTGCTGCTCTCGGGACAGTGGAAATTCCGCTACTTTGACAGCATTTATGACGCCAGGGAGGAATTTTTTGCGGAAGGGTATGACACGGCGGGATTTGATACGGTGACGGTGCCCGGAGTATGGCAGAATTACGGCTATGACAGGCATCAGTACACAAACACCCGTTATCCTTTCCCCATGGACCCGCCCTATGTTCCGCAGAAGAATCCCTGCGGCGAGTATGTGCGCACCTTTACCTATCACAGGGATGAAAAGGCGCCGAAAGCCTTTTTGAACTTTGAAGGTGTGGATTCCTGCTTTTATGTATGGGTGAACGGCGATTTTGTGGGCTACAGTCAGGTTTCCCACTCCACAAGCGAGTTTGACGTGACGCAGAATCTGCGCGAGGGAGAAAACACGCTGGCGGTGCTGGTGCTGAAATGGTGCGACGGAAGCTATATGGAGGACCAGGACAAGTTCCGCATGAGCGGTATTTTCAGGGATGTATATCTCCTTCGACGGCCCGAAGAAGGGATTTTTGATTACTTCGTAAAGGCGCAGCCCTCAGAGGATTATAAGAGCGGAAGGGTTGAAATCAGCTTTAAATATTTTAATCAGCCGGTTGACGTTAAGGTGTCTCTCTTTAACAGGGAAGGGAAGCTGGTTTCGCAGACCGGGGCAAAGGACGGGAAAGCGGTCATTGAGGTGGAAAAAGCTCATCTCTGGAACGCGGAGAATCCCTATCTTTATACGCTGGTTCTGGAGGCGGCGGGCGAAGTCATTTCCGACCAGGTTGGAATCCGTGAAATCCATGTGACGGACGGCGTTTTGTACATCAACGGCGTGAAGGTGAAGTTCCACGGGACAAACCGCCACGACAGCGACCCGGAGACGGGCTTTGTAATCAGCCCTGTGCAGCTTTTAAAGGATTTGAAGCTGATGAAGGCGCACAATATGAACGCCATCCGCACCAGCCATTACCCCAATGCGCCCTGGGCTTACCAGCTTTACGACCAGCTCGGCTTTTATGTAATTGACGAGGCGGACAATGAAAGCCATGGGACTATCGACGTTTACGCAAAGGAACTGACGACGGAGGAAAAGGTAAAGTGCTGGAACGAGATGGTGGAAAAGGGACGCGAGGATATGTTTATGCGGAACCCGGATTTTGCCGTCAGATTTGAGCATTGGAGCGAGGCGATTTCGGATAACCCCGAATTTACTCCGTCCACTGTTGACAGGACGCAGCGCTGCGTGGAGAGAGATAAGAACAGGCCCTGCGTGGTTATCTGGTCTATGGGAAATGAATGCGCTTACGGCTGTACCTTTGAGGAAGCCCTTGCGTGGACGAAAGAATTTGATTCCACCCGTCTGACGCACTACGAGAGCGCCCTTTACACCACAAAGAAACGTAAATATAATTTTGATAATCTGGATACCTACAGCCGGATGTATCCGACTCTTGACGAAATTCATGCTTACTTTAAGAAGGATGGCACAAAGCCCTTTATCATGTGCGAATACTGCCATGCCATGGGCAACGGCCCCGGCGATTTGGAGGACTATTTCCAGGTGGTTGACAGCTATGACGGCGCCTGCGGCGGCTTTATGTGGGAGTGGTGCGACCATGCCATCGACATGGGCAAAACAATAAACGGGAAAAAGATGTACGCATACGGCGGCGACCATAACGAGCATCCCAACGACGGCAATTTCTGCATGGACGGTCTGGTGTATCCCGACAGAACCCCTCATACCGGGCTTTTGGAGTTTAAAAATGTGTACCGCCCGGCAAGAGTGACGGCCTTTGACCAGGAAAAGAAGGAAATCACTCTTAGGAATTACATGGATTTCACAAATTTGAAGGATTACTTAACCGTGGCATACGAAGTGCTCTGCGACGGCGTTTCCGTGGAGAGCGGCGTAATTGACAGCGAGGAGCTTTTGAATATCCCGGCACACGGAGAGAGGGCTGTTCCCGCCTCCTTTACGGTTCCGGCTGAGGGAAAATGCTGTTTGAAGGTTTCCTATCTCTTAAAGGATGGGGACGCCGTTCTGAATGCAGGCCATTTGCTTGGCTTTGAGGAAGTGGAGCTGGCAAACGCGCAGAGACAGAACCGGAAGGTAAAAGAGCTCTTTGCAACAGGCGGCGGGACGGCCGATTTCCGGGTGGAGGAGGAAGACGCGGAAGTTACCGTTTCCACACCGGCATTTACCTATGTGTATGATAAGCTGACAGGTCTCTTTAAGGAAATGGTATACGGGAACCGTAATCTGTTAGAGCAGCCCATGGAGTTTAATGTGTGGAGAGCGCCTACAGACAATGACCGCAATATCAAGGAGGAGTGGAGAAAGGCGCAGTACGACCGCACGGTTACGAGGGCATATGAGACGGAGGTTACGGCCGGGACGGATAAGGTGGTTATCGAAACGACGCTTTCCATATCCGCCGTTTATATCCAGAGAATTTTAAATATCAGAGCGCTCTGGACAATCCTGCCAAACGGAGCGGTGGACGTGGATTTGAAGGTGGAAAAGAATCCAATATTCCCGTTCCTCCCCAGATTCGGACTGCGCCTGTTCCTTCCGAAGTCTATGGCAAAGGCAACCTACTGCGGAATCGGACCAAAGGAAAGCTATATCGACAAGAGACGCGCCGGTTACCACGGAGTTTTTGATTCCAGCATCAGGGAAATGCATGAGGACTATATCAGGCCGCAGGAAAACGGAAGCCACTTTGACTGCGATTACGTAATTTTGCAGGGCGGAGGGGCGGCCCTTACCGTGGCAGGCGAGGAGACCTTCTCCTTTAACGCATCCGTTTATACTCAGGAGGAGCTCACGGAAAAGGCGCATAACTATGAACTGGAGGAGTCGCCGTATACTGTGCTCTGCGTGGATTACCGTCAGAGCGGTATCGGCTCTAATAGCTGCGGGCCGATGCTGGCGGAGGAGTATCAGCTAAATGAGGAGGAATTTGAATTCAGGGTGCGGTTTGTGCCTGAGCGCGTATAAAGAGAAAACATGGTTTTTTGCCGCAGCAAGGTAAAAGACTTTCACAGGGTAATTTCTTTATTACATGATTCTCATTCATTGTAAATTGAAAGGAAATCCGTTATACTTAAAAGCATGTAAATGTTTTAGTATAACGGATTTTTTATAAGGAAAATATATTGCATTGACGGGAAGAACATATGATAAAACTGATAATTACTGATTTGGACGATACGCTGTATTCGTGGATTGGCTTTTACATACCGGCATTTTATGAGATGGCGGAGGAGCTTTCCTCCCTGCTCGGGGTTCCTGTAGACAAAATTATCGGGGAATTTCAGGAGATTCACAGGAAAGCCGGGAGCGTGGAACCGCCCTTTGGCGCCGTGGAGCTGCCTTCCGCGAGGGAGCGGTTTGCAGAAGCCACAGAGGAGGAAATCAGGGAGAAGTTAGACCCGGCGTTTCACCGGTTTAACTCGGAGCGTAAAAGGCTGCTGAAACTGTATCCGGGAGTGGAGGATACTTTAAAATATCTGTCGGAGATGGGAATCACGATTGTAGGCTATACGGAATCAGCAGAAGAAAACGGCTATTATAGGCTGGAGAGGCTGGGGATTGCCGATTATTTTAAGGATGTTTATGTTTCCGATAGTTATGACGGGCGGCCGATGAAAAAGGAGACCTCTCCCAGGACGCATGTTGTGCATGAGAAAAAACCAAATCCTGATTTAATAATTGAAATCTGCGAAAAGGAGGGGATTTCTCCCGCCGAAACCATTTACATAGGCGACAGCCTTTCCAAGGATATGCTGATGGCGAGGAAAGCGGGCGTAAGGTCTGTATGGTGCCGTATCCCGACAGATAATCCTCCGGGACTCTATGAAAAGCTGATGAGGATTTCCCACTGGTCGAAAGAAGATTGTGAAAGGGAAGAACAGTACAAAAGGGAATGGGAGGAAAAGGGATATACGCCGGATTTTACGGTTACGGATTTCAGACAGCTTAAGGATATTATTGATATTATTGGTCAGTGCTGACAGGCGTTATCTGCCGGTGCTGACAGGCATTATCTGCTGGTGCTGACAGGTGCTATCTGCCGGTGCTGCCGGAGATTCTGTGCCGGCGCTGCCGAAAACGGAGAGGCCGGGGGACAATATTTGCAGGCAATATCTATAGAAACATGATACCACAGGAAGGAGAAAGGATTCATTATGAAGTACGATTTTACATCAATTATGGACAGGCGCGGAATGGACGCCATGGCAGTAGACGGTCCCTTAAAGGGCGAGGGAAGCTTTGGCAATATGAAGCCGAAGGAAGGCTTTGACCTGATACCCATGTGGGTGGCGGATATGAATTTCCCCACGGTTCCGACGGTGCCCGAGGCGATTATCGAGAGGACCAGGCATACGGCTTACGGCTATTTTGAGCCGAGGGATGAATATTTTGATTCTATTATCAGCTGGCACGAAAAACGAAACGGCGTGACGGGACTTACCAGAGACTGCATCGGGTATGAAAACGGCGTGCTGGGCGGCGTGGTATCTGTCCTTGACGCCTTTTCCGCACCGGGCGATGGAGTGCTGCTCCACAGTCCCACCTATATAGGCTTTACCCACTGCATTTCAGACTGCGGGAGAAAAATTATCCACAGCCCTTTAAAGCTTGACGAAAACGGCGTCTGGCGCATGGATTATGCGGATATGGACGCGAAGATTAAGGAAAACAAAATTCATGTGGTGGTTTTCTGCAGTCCTCACAACCCTTGCGGACGCGTCTGGGAAAAGGAGGAAATCGAAAAGGCGATGGAGGTTTACCGTGCCAATGACTGTGTGGTGATTTCGGATGAAATCTGGTCGGATATCATTCTCAACGGAAATCGTCATATCCCGACACAGGCGGTCAGCGAGGACGCAAGGAACAGGACAGTTGCGCTGTATGCGCCCTCAAAGACCTTCAATCTGGCAGGGCTGATTGGTTCTTATCATATTATATACAATAAATATCTGCGCGAGCGCGTGGAGGCGCAGGGAAGCAAATCCCATTACAATTCCATGAATGTGCTCAGTATGCATGCGCTGATTGGCGCTTACAAGCCGGAAGGCCATGAGTGGGTGGACGAGCTGCGGCAGGTGCTCAGTGAAAATATAAATTACGCATGTGATTTTATTGCTGAGAATTTCCCGGGCGTACAGGTGGCGAAGCCGGAGGGAACCTATATGCTGTTTATCGACTGTACGGAATGGCTGAAGGCTCACGGGAAAACCATAGACGAGCTGGAACAGGCCGGATGGGACGTGGGCGTCGCCTGGCAGGACGGAAGAATGTTCCATGGAGAGAATTCCATCCGCATTAATCTTGCATTGCCTCACCAGAGGGTGAAGGAAGCCTTTGAGAGAATGAAGAAATATGTATTTTGTTAGTGGGAATGGAGGGCTGTCTGCGGACGGCCCTTTTTATGCGCAGGGGCGCACAGAGGAAGTTGCTGCTTGCGCAGCGTGCGCCCCGCGCGGCGAGCAGGGGAAAAGAACTTTCCCCTACTCGATTGGGGTGAAAGCGCGGTGACACGCGCTTAAAAGCACGGAGAAATATTTCGGCTGACACCCTTTCTGACTCCGCATATGTTCACGGAACCCCAAAATGGATTTTCGTGGGTAAGGGCAACTGCCGGTTGACATATTGCCTGATATAACTGGTGGATAGGCAACCGGTATTTTTGTTAAAATGCAGTATATCACCGGACAGACATTTGCGGAATCAGTCCCCATGGAATATGTCTGTTCAAAAAAAGGAGGCGTCATCATGACCATAGCAGACAGAATACAGTCGTTGAGAAAAGCAAAAGGAATATCACAGGAGGAGCTGGCGGATAAAATAGGAGTAAGCCGGCAGGCGGTTTCCAAATGGGAAAGCGAGCAAAGCAGCCCCGATTTGGAGAAAGTAATTTTACTGAGCGATTACTTTGAAGTGACAACGGATTTTTTATTAAAAGGAATTGAACCGACGGCGGAAGTCAGGGAAAAGGAGGGGCAGGACGCGGGAATTTATGCAGCAGTCGGTACGGCTTTCAATTTTATCGGGCTGGTAACTGCAATCATGATTTGGATAGAGGAGCAGACTGCAAATGCAGTCGCTGTGGGTTTCATTTTGATTGCATTTGGATGTATGATTTATGTAATCGGCCAGATTGTGGGCGGGCGGAAGGAAAAGGCGAAAAAATGGTTTCTTATGATAAACCCCTGGATTATTCTTTTAATGCCGGTTACCAGCGCGTTTAATTTTATAGACGGAACAATTCACGGTTCCTGGTGGACGTTCAGCCCGTTTCCGCAGCTTTATATGCAGAATTCGTTTGTAATGGTTGGTCTGTGCTGGCTGTGTTATATCGGGATTTGCATTTTAGTTGATATTGTTGTTGTGAAGAAAGTCTTCTGTAGGCAATAGCAACGGTACTATGCCAAAACTCCGCTGCAGGGGGATAAGTTTTATTCCCCTGTATGCGGGTTTTGAAAGCATAAGCCTGACTTTCTACCGTTAGCTGGCTTCCCTGCTTAATGGTGGCAATACTAAATTTTCCACGTTATCGTTTTACACTGTTTGAAGTCCGGCGAGCTGTTCTACTTCTGAAACACTAAGACCAGCATCTTCTGCAATTTCTTCGATTGTCATTTTTCCTCTTTTTAGCATCCTAAGTGCCGTTTCCTTTTTCGTTTCGCTAATTCCCTCACTTTTTCCCTGATTTAAAATGGTTCTTGCACTTGTTTCAATCAATGCTCCACTCATCATATCACCTACGCCTTTCTGCACATTCTTGTATTTCTGTGCAATCTCTTTAATCACATCGCCGGAAAGCTCTATGATTGTGCGTTTGTCAAACGCCCCAATCACTCCGCGCTGTTCCAGTCCGTCAAGTCTTTCCAAAATAACCTGATACTCTGCTTTCAGTTTTTTCAATTTCTGCTCGTTACTATTATACTCTGGAAAGCTGTTCTCATGTGAAAAAATATAAAACGGGATTAACATCAGCAGGCGTTTTTCAAAAATATCGTCAAGCGAATACTTCTGCACCTTCATAATCGGCACATCATACTGAACTGTTCCGCCCGGTGTGACAATCACATATTTCATTTTATCCGGTGTCTTTTTGTAAGTGCGGAGATAGAGAACCGCCGTATTGGGAAATGTCACAGTCAGTGTTTCCTCTGTGACCTCGCCCTCATCAAGAGCTATCTGTGCATCGTATTCAAAAAGCCTTATGGTGATTCTTCCGTCCGGTAAGCTGCTTTCGCACTCAACATGGTATTTCTTTGGCACATCACCGAAAACCGTAAAATTTGTATCCGTAATTCGTTCTTTGCCTGCCTCGTCCTGCTGGTCTAAAAAATGTTCATTGGGGAAAAAACGGATTTCTTCGTCACCTGTATATGATTCATCGAAAATTTCATTGATTACAGGGATAATCAGCTTCCGGCAGTCATTTAATATTGTCCGGAATGCCCCATCATATATATTTGCCATATCTTATTGTCTTCCTTTTTGTGTCTTTATCATATCATTTTTTTACCCTGAATTCAATAATTTCACAGCCTTTCGATTTTACGCATAAAAGGTGTCAGTATCATTGCATTTCAATAAACTCATATTTCCCGGAGCCTAATCCGGTAACTTTTCGGATAACATTTGCCGCTTTCATTGCATTCATAATATTGGTTGCTTTAGATTTTGAACAATTTAACCATTCCATTACGTTTGTCTGACCAAATGGAACATTGATGCCGCACTTGTCAAATACCTGTTCAATATTGGAAATGAAGGTTTCTGTTATTTCTGCATTTTCAAACAGGACACAGTATTTTTCAAAACCATTGCTTACATTTTCGGGGGCGTTGCTTACATTTTCGGGGGCGTTGCTTACATTTTCAGGGGCGTTGCTTACTTTTCTGTAGAGCGAAACCTTAAAGCCATCGCCAAACTCTTCAAATAAAGGTTCCGGCAATCCATATTCTTTACATCTGTTGATAATTCTTGGAAGTCCGGTTCCCCATGCCTCTACAATATGCATATAATGAAAGGCTTCTGCCAGGGCTTCATTTCTGCATGTAGATTTGCCCAATTTTGCTGTTTCCAAATCCAGTCCGCCATAAAGCATACCTGGTGATGAAACTTCGATTCTGTCATCATACAGACATACCTGAATACAGGATTTATCCAGATAACTTCTGTGAAGGACTGCATTTGCAATCATCTCTCTGATAGCGGATATGGGCAGTTCATAGACATCTTTTCGATACTCGCCTTCAATTTCGGCTCCCATATCTATATGCCTTAGAACAAAATGGTAGGCATCATCTATCTGCTCATAAACAGGACCGTTAAATTCTTTTTTATCTATAAATATATCTCTTGTCTGCCCTTTAAATAAGGCACATTGAATCTTGGAAGATTTGATTTTATTATCTGTCAGCAAATTAAATGCATGTGTGGGGTAAGGATTTCTGCCAACTCTGCAAAGTATTCCAAAATCGTGAAGCTTTTCCAGGGTCATATCTTTTATGGAAAGTTTTTCTTCATCTGTCTCGCAGGAATCGATTGCAATTTGTTTCATCTTCCTGCATAAATCCAAAGCTTTCTTCTCATCGTATTCAAGGCCAATCTCCTGGAGGGTATCGTAGGATATATTTTGCCCTTCCAGTTCCAGCTCGTGCAGTTTCCTGATATCAGCAGGTCTGCTTGTACCATTTATTCTAATATAAGCGCTGTTTTCTTTGCTTTTATTTGCAAGATAATAAGGTCTGAATTTACCTGGCGCTATATCGATAACAAGAATAGTTTTGTTTTCTGCTGTCTGGATGGAGATATCCGGCTCTATCTGTGGCGTGCATGCATCTGAAATCATGTTTGAAATAGAATCTGATAGTTTAAACGGACTTTGCTCGCCAATTCCATACACATTACCGGTCTCATCTTCAATACCCAGAATTATTTTTCCGCCGGTGCTGTTGGAAAATGCAATGATATCCTTCAGGAATTTTTCGTGCTTGTTGGGAATTTCTCTTTTGAATTCGATATTTTTACCTTCACCAAAATATTCTTTTTTTACCATAATACAATCTGCCTCCTGTGGAAAACAGAATATTTTTACTAAAATTTATGATAATAATATATCATAATCAGTCAGAATAATACAAGCCAAAATGGGGGCTTAATCAAAAAGCCCCTCCATCCTGTCCTCAAATTCCTCCGCCCACGTATCGGCCCTGTTTTCGAAATCCTCCGCCCAATCCTCCGCCTTATTTTCAATTTCCACTTCCAGCGCTTCTATTTTCTGTATGACTTCCTCAGGATATTCCTCCGAATCAGGGTATCCCATAAAGGCGTGGATAAATTCATCGCTGACATGGAGCTTCCATTTCCCGTCTTTGTAAAAGGCGGAAAGGGTAACGGCGATGGTGCAGGTATCGCCGGAATCCAGAGAGTCGATTGCAGATAAAAAGCCGTCCATATTCCCTGCCAAATCTAACATATCTCTTATTAACGAGCCGATACCGATGCCTTCGCTCTCGCTCATATTTTCAAAAATGGATGCAATATAATTTCCCGTGGCAAGGGACATGTCAAGATTGGTGATTTTTATATCAATCTCTGCATTTTTGTCAGACTCCCGGACGTCCGTGATTTCCCACGACAGGTTTTGGGTGAACCTTTGGGAGAGCCGGTAATTGCGCTTATAGTGCTTCCCTTTGAAAAGGGCGGGCTGCAGCAGCTCATTAAAAACCCGGTATTCCCTGGACTTGGGAATACCAATAAAGTTCCGCTGGGTGGAGATATAATTATCCGTATACTTGTTAAAGGTATCCAAATCCATAGTTTTCAGACTGTTCATCACACATTCCGCGGCAGCTTCCGGGGAATTTAAGCCGTCCTTTGGCGTGGCTGCTGTGCCGCCGCAGGCGCACAGGAACAGGCTGCCGATGATAAGTAAAATAAAAAATGTTCTTTTCTTTGCCATTTTAATCTACCTCCTGCTGTTTTTATAACAATAAGCTGACCCGCGAAGCGCGGCAGCGTTTGTTACAATAAGCTGACTCGCGAAGCGTGACAGCGTTTGTTTTTATTATATTGGCCGGTTTCCCGAATTCAACAGGCATGGCACGAACAGACGGCAGAAAAGCAAAAAAAGACGTCAGGGGATAATTGCGGAGAAATAAAACCACCCGTTATCGTATTTCAGGACACTGGTCCCGCCATGTGCTCTGATAACGGAATCCACGTTCAGCAGCCCCGTTCCGTGACGGGAGCCGCGCTGTCTTCCGGTAACAACCCTGTTGTCCTTTATCAGCACCGGCTCCTTTACAGGGTTGCGGACGGAGAGTATCAACTGGCCGTTTTCCATAGTCATTTTAAACTTGACTATCCTGCCGGAATCCAGCTTTTCGCAGGCGGAGATTGCATTGTCAAGCAAATTGCCAAGGAGTATGACGATTTCCTCCTCGCTGATGCAAAGACCGGACAAATCGTTTATGGCAAGGGTCATTGTAATTCCCTTATCGGAGGCTTCCTGATATTTTCTGTTCAGGATAATGTTTACCACCTCGTGGCCGGTGTTGATAAGGCTGGAGCTCTGGGAAAGGGTTCCCGTCAGGCGGGAAATATAGGAGAGGGCGTTTTGCATTTGCCCATTTTCCAGCATTCCCTGAATACAGCCGAGCTGATTTTTATAGTCGTGAAGCTGCCGCCTTTGTAAATCGTAGCTTTTCTGCATCCCCTGATAAAGAAGCATTTGATTTTGCGTTTTCTCCTGGAGGAGGCGGAGCCGCTGCATTTCTTCTTCCCTGTCCATTGCTTTGCTGATAAAGTAAAAGCTGCAGACATTAATAACTGCAAAGCCGGACAGAGCGGCGAGCCTTGCATGGTTTTCGGCGGCGGTTCCGCTCTCGTTTATCATAATTATCGAAAGAATGACTATGAGGCTGACAAGAGAAAAAAAGCCTGCGAAAATCCGGCTTTTGACGGGCCATTGGCGGGAATGGTTTTTAAACCTATGGTGAAAAATCAGCATCAGGCATAAAAAGATACTGTGTATGATATATTCCGCCGCGTCATTGAGGCTCCTGTGTAAAGCAGGAGGGAAAAGATACATGGCGGAGACAAGAAGGGACGATATAATCCAGTAAATACTGCAAAGCAGCAGGGAAAATACCAGGCTGCGGACAAAAGTTACATCAAAGAAAATCAGCGCCGCCGCCATGATGACCAGGACAAAACGAACCGGTTGGAAGATAAAAGGCGGAATCGGGGTAAAGGAAATCAGAAGGAGTCCGGCCATAAACGCAGGGAGCCTTAAGAACCGCAGCCACAAAGCGGAGAAAGTCCGCTTCGGCAGCAGGGCTTCAAAGAACAGAGTGCAGCCGGCGGCAAGCAAAAAGGATAAAATAACGCTTCTTATGATAGTTTCCATTACATTGCTCCTTTGTAGGTTACGTACGCTTCCTTTGCCGACTGAAAGCGGGAACGCGGTACGGGCAGCTCTAATCCGGTATCCAGATAAGCTGTGTAATTATTGATTTTCCGAATGTGCTTCATATTTACCAGATAGCTTTTGTGAATGCGCAGAAAGCCGCAGCCGCTCAGTTCCTGCTCGACGGCGTCCAGCCTGCTGTATATCTGATAATGAGTCATCTCTGATTCCATGTAGTAAAAGACGGACTTGTGTCTGCTGCTTTCTATATAAATAATGTTGTCGGTATATAATTTCCGCTCGCCTTCGATAAAGGAAAAGGTTACCTGTGACGTGCGCATTTTCTGTAAAATTGCGTCCATGCATTCCCCCATGGCCACATCAAGGGTATCCTTCATAAGATAGCGGATGGCGTTTGCCTTATATCCCTCCAGGGCATAATCAATAAAAGCAGTCACAAACACAAGGAAGGTGTCCGAGTGAAAGGCGCGCATTTGCATGGCGGTTTCAATGCCGTTTAACTCGTCCATACTGATATCCATAAAAACAATGTCGTATTTTACGTTGTTTTCACTTTGGGATAAGAATTCCTCCCCCGAGGTAAAAAAGGAAATGGAGCTGCCAAGGTCCCGTTTTTCAAGGTAATCGGTGAGAAGCCGTCGGATTTTTTCTCTGTAAAATTGTTCGTCATCGCATATGGCGATTTGCAGCATGGCGGTTATCCCCTTTCTGATACTTTAAGCAGCCTTTGCTCCGGGTGCCTGTTATTTAGGATAACACGTTGGCGGCAGAGTTATCAAGACACAGGAATTTTACACGGCAAAGTTTTGCGGCGGAACCATTGGAATGAAAGGGCTTTTTGAAGAAAAACCGGAATAATACAAATTTTTATTGTAAAAGATTGCGGCGGATGGAGAAAGTGTAATAAGATATAAGCGATAAGGAGGAGAGATTATTTATGGGTAAATATATTCTGGAATGCTGTGTGGACAGCGTGGAATCCGCGCTTGCGGCAGCCGAGGGAGGGGCGGACCGGCTGGAGCTGTGTTCGGGGCTCATCATAGGAGGGCTTACCCCGGGCATTTCCCTGTTCGAGCAGATAAGACGTTACAGCGATATCCCGATTCGGGTGCTTTTGCGTCCCCGCTTTGGAGATTTTCTTTATACAGAGCATGAGTTTGAGATATTGAAAAGGGAGACGGAGCTGTTTGGCAGGGCCGGAGCGGAGGGAATCGTAATCGGGTGTCTTAAGGAGGACGGAAGTCTCCATATGCCGCAGATGAGGGCGCTGATGGAAGCGGCGGGCGGTATGAAGGTCACGCTGCACCGGGCCTTTGACGTGTGCGCGGACCCGATGGAAGCCTATGAGCAGGCCGGGGAGCTTGGGATTGATACAATATTGACCTCCGGGCAGGAGGAAAACTGCCTGAAAGGAATAGAACTGCTAAGGAGGCTTGACCATATTCGGGAAGAAAAGGGTGGGCCGAAGCTGATGGCGGGAGCGGGAGTAACGCCGGAGGTTATCAGACAGTTTTTGGCACAGACAAATATCACGTGTTATCATATGTCGGCAAAAAAGATTGTGGACAGCGGCATGCGCTACCGGAAGGAAGGCGTTCCCATGGGGCTTCCGGCGATGGACGAATACAGTATTTTCAGGACAGACAGGGAGGTTGTGGCGGAGGCTAAGAGGATATTAAAAATTAATTCCGGTAAGCTATGCGAATTTCCCGCAATGTGTTAAGATAAAATCAGCGAGGTCAGGCGGTACATGAAAGGCCGGGCGTACGGTTTTGCGCGGAGGAGGGCGGAATATTGTTCTGGTGTCATCTTTTATTTGTATTGGGAATTTTATCAATTATATATTTCCTGTGCGTTGCCTTTTTTGTGGGCCACGGAACTAATTTTTATTTTATCTGGCTGTTTTTCGGCGCAGGCGCAATCATTTTGTCAACTTTACTTCGAAAGGGAATCTGGCAGAAATGCCTGCCCCTATGGTTCCGCAGATTATTTCTGGTGGGAGTATGCCTTTTAAGCCTTTTGTTCGTGATTGTGGAAGGACTCATTATCAGCGGTTTTACGCAGAAAGGACCGGATGGGCTTGATTATCTGGTGGTGCTTGGCGCCCAGATGAAAGCGAGCGGACCGTCTAAGGCTCTTCGATACCGTCTGGATAAGGCCTGCGAGTATCTTGAGGAAAATGAGGGGACGAAGGTGATTGTCTCCGGCGGTCAGGGGCGCGACGAGCATATATCGGAGGCTCAGGGAATGTACGATTATCTGACGGCTCAGGGGATTGAAAAGGAGAGGATTTTCATGGAGGATAAGTCGAAGAACACTTTCCAGAATCTGACCTTTTCGGCGGAATTTCTTGATAAGGAAACGGATTCCGTAGGCGTGGTGTCCAACAATTTCCATGTTTTCCGGGCGGTTAAAATTGCGGAAAAGGCAGGATATCGGAATGTGTGCGGAATTGCGGCAAGGGGAGAGCCCTTTTTGCAAATCAATAACATGGTGCGGGAATTCCTGGGAGTGATGAAGGATTTTCTTGTGGGGAATATGTAAAATAATTACAGGAGGTATGCAATGGAACAGATTGAAAAATTAAGAGAAATTGTAAACGGCAGCAGTAATATTGTATTTTTCGGTGGGGCGGGAGTTTCCACGGAAAGCGGTATCCCGGATTTTCGAAGTGTGGACGGGCTGTATCACCAGACCTATGACTATCCCCCGGAAACGATTTTGAGCCACACTTTTTACAGGCAAAAGCCGGAGGAATTTTTCCGCTTTTACAGGAATAAAATGCTCTGTCTTGACGCAAAGCCCAATGCCGCGCACCTTAAGCTGGCTCAGTGGGAAAAGGAAGGGAAGCTTAAGGCGGTGATTACCCAGAACATCGACGGGCTTCACCAGGCGGCGGGAAGCAGGGAGGTTTTGGAGCTTCACGGTAGCGTGCTGCGGAATTATTGTGAGGAATGCGGGAAGTTTTTTGACGCGGAGTATATGCTGCATTCGGAGGGCGTGCCAAAATGCGACGCCTGCGGCGGCTCCGTCAAGCCGGACGTGGTTTTATACGAGGAAGGTCTGAATGACGAAACCCTGCGCAGCGCAATCAGCTATATCAGGAATGCGGATGTTCTGATTATCGGCGGTACTTCCCTTGTGGTTTATCCGGCGGCAGGGCTGATTGATTATTACAGGGGGAATAAGCTGGTGCTGGTGAACAAGACGCCTACGGGCAGGGACAATATGGCGGATTTGGTGGTGCAGGGCAGCATCGGAGAAATTTTCGCGGCGCTGTAACTGACAGGCGGCGCCGGCACCGCGCCGGTCTTAAGTCGGTATGGAAAGAAGGGGCGGCGGCCGCAGAGCGGGATTTAGGAGTGAAATTATGGATATTTGCGTAGGAGACAGGGTGACATTAAAAAAGCCGCACCCCTGCGGGAGCTTTGAGTGGGAGGTTCTGCGCGTGGGGGCTGATTTCCGGTTGAAATGCGCGGGCTGCGGGCATCAGATTATGAGTCCGCGAAGCCAGGTGGAGAAAAGAATCCGAAAGATTGAAAAATTTGGACAACCGCTTGCAAAAAACGGAAATTAGTGGTATGATATTACTCCGTGATATGTTAAAAAGATTTCTGAAACAACAGAAATCCCTATTCCTTGCTCCCGCAAGGGGGCCAGAGACCAAAAGGAGGTAACTTAAGCATGAACAAATATGAATTAGCCGTTGTTGTAAATGCGAAACTCGAAGATGAAGAAAGAGCGGCGGTTGTTGACAACTGCAAGGCTTTAATCGAAAGATTCGGCGGTACAATTACAAACGTTGACGACTGGGGCAAAAAGAGACTGGCATATGAAGTTCAGAAGATGAAAGAAGGCTTTTACTACTTCATCCAGTTTGATGCCGAGAGTACTGCGCCGGCGGAAATCGAGAGCCGTATTCGCATTATGGACAATGTTATCAGATTTTTATGCGTTAAACAGGAAAAAGCGTAAGACGCATCTGCGTTATGCGCTGGAAAGATGAGGAAGTATGAATAAAGTAATACTGATGGGGCGTTTAACGAGAGACCCCGAGGTGAGATACTCACAGGGGGACAATTCAATGGCGATTGCCAGATATACACTTGCCGTGGACAGGAGATTTAACCGTAACAACGATGAAAACACGGCCGATTTTATCGGCTGCGTGGCTTTCGGGAGAGCCGGGGAGTTTGCTGAAAAGTATTTCAGAAAAGGACTCAAGGTTTTAGTTACGGGCCGTATCCAGACAGGAAGCTATACCAACAGGGATGGCGTTAAGGTGTACACTACGGATGTAGTTGTTGAGGACCAGGAATTTGCCGAGAGCAAGAACAGCAGCAGCGCCGGTACGGACGGCGGATATAACGGCGGTTATGGCGGCAGCAGCAGAACTCCTGAGCCCTCGGGAGCGGGCGACGGCTTCATGAATATTCCTGATGGAATTGACGAGGAGCTGCCGTTTAACTAAGGTTTTGAAGAATGAAAGACAGGAGGCAATAACGATGGCATATAATAAAGACAGGTCTGATTCTCCCATGAGAAAAAAAGGCGGAATGCGCAGAAGAAAAAAAGTTTGTGTGTTCTGTGGCAAGGACAATGTGATTGATTACAAGGATGTAAACAAATTAAAGAGATATGTGTCTGAGAGAGGCAAAATCCTCCCCAGAAGAATCACAGGAAACTGTGCAAAGCATCAGAGGGCTCTTACGGTTGCAATCAAGAGAGCGCGTCACGTTGCACTTATGCCTTATACATGTGATTAATATTGGAGCGGGAAGCGACTTTCCTTCACAAAAAGTTTTTACATGAAATTGTAAGCGGCTGCCGGTAAACGGCAGCCGTTTTTTAACCCTCGCCGGGGCAGCATTCGTCAAATGTATCAAACGAAGTTTGTATTGCTTTGCATCCGCATGACTTATTGCCCGCAGAAATAAAGAAGGAGGAGAAGGGAATGGAAGAAAGAAACAACGACAATGTATTGGAAGAAATGCCGGTAAGCAGCCCGGAGATAACACAGGAAACAGGTTCACCGAATAAGGGACGGCTTAAAATTATAATTCCTGTGGCCATTGTAGCGGTACTGCTTGTGGTTTTGTTGGGGATAGCGGCCGCGGCCGGGCTTTTTGGAAACAAAAAGAAGCTTCTCATTAACGCGGTAGCAAATGTTTTCAACCAGAGTGCCGGGGCTGTAGGGGAAGTGTGGGCGTTTGATGAGTACAGGGATATGTTTGCAGGGGACAAGCTCTCCATGGAGGCTGACTTTTCTCTGGGCGAGGGCGTGGAGCTTGCCATGGATATTTCCAAAAATGAGGATATCAGCGGCGCGTCGATTGATGTGGGATATTATGGAAGCTCGCTTTTTCAGGCGGATTTGTATGCGGACAAAGAGGAAATCCTGATTGGAGCGCCGGCGCTGACGGAAACGGTTTTCTATGTGGACAGGGAAAATCTGGATGAGGATATGGAGTGGTTCATAAAGGAATACGGTCTGGACGACGAGGTTGCCGGGATACTGCGGTCTTATAATGAAGAAAGCCGGAAAAATACCGAAGTATATGAGGAACTGGGACAGGCTGTGGGAAAGCTGACCGGCGCTTTTGCGGAAATGTACGACGAGATGAAGGTGGAGAAGGCGGACAGCAGGAATCTTAAGGTGGACGGAGAAGGAAGGAGCTGTAAGGGCTATACGCTGACGATTTCCGACGAGCAGCTTATAAGGCTGATTGACGTTGCCCAAGAGACTTACGAGAGCAATGAGGCTTTTCAGCTTTATGTGGACAGCCTGCTTGCTGCCAGCTATGGATACGTCAGCCCGGAGGAGTTCCGCAGGGACTACGAGTATGACCTGGGCGAGCTGCTTTCCGATTTGGGTGACACAATCGTGGAGGAACAGAGGGAGGTTGTGATTACCTTCTATGTTTACCGCAAGAACCTTGCGTACCTGAAAGCTGAGTTCTGGGAGGGAATCAGTGTGGAGTGGAATGTCTACGGCGGTAATTTCCCCCTTGAAAATACGAAGCTTGTTATGACGGACGGCTATGAGACCAATGTGTATTCCAGGGAGGGAAGCCTGGAAGGGAATCTTTATAAGGCCGGGTATCAGATGGACTATGACGGAGACACGATGGAGGTCAGTCTGGAATACGACATGGAAAAGGGGGATTTGGAGCTTAAGATAAGCGCCGGTTATGGTCTTTACACCCTTGATTATCTGCTGGAGGGGGAGATTGACAGGACGGTGCCGGGGTCTGAGCTTACTTTGAGCATTGATACCTTTGAAATGAACGATACGGAGCTTTTGGCAGGGGATATTACCTTTTCAGATGAAGCGGGAGAAATCACAAAACCGGAGGGTGAAAGGCGGAATATCATGAGGATGACGCAGGCGGACTGGTATAAGATTGCCTTTGAGATTGCCGGAAATCTGTATTCCTTTGGCGGGTAACAGGAATGAAATTAGAAGTCAGGGATATCAGGAAGCATTACGGAAGAAAAAAGGTTCTGGAGGGAATCAGCCTTACGGCAGAGCCGGGACAGTGCACGGGCATTGCAGGGGCGAACGGCTGCGGGAAGTCCACGCTGCTCCGTATTCTTGCCGGAGCGGAAAGGCCGGACGGAGGGAGCATTCTGATTGACGGCAAAGAGATAAAAAAGCCCGGCATGGCGGCGGAGCATATAGGCTTTGTCCCGCAGGAAAGCATCCTCATGCCGGAGCTTTCCGTAGCGGACAATCTAAAGCTGTGGGCGGGAGTGGGCGATTATAAGGAAAATCAGAAGCGTCTTGGCGAACTGTGCGGACGGTTTCAAATCACGTCTTTTTACCGGGAGAGGGTGAAAAATTTATCCGGCGGTATGTGCAAGCGGGTGAATATTGTCTGCGCGCTGCTTCACAACCCTTCGGTTTTGCTGATGGACGAGCCCTCCGCGTCTCTTGATTTGGTGTTTAAGGAAGAACTGAAAGGGTATATCAGGGATTTCACAGGTAATGGCGGAAGCGTGCTGCTTTGCAGCCATGACGAGGGAGAGCTTGCCCTTTGCCGGAGCCTGTGGGCGATTAGGGACGGAAAGGCTGTTTTGGTGCCGGCAGGGATGCCGATAGACGAGGCGGTTAAAAGGTATATACGGTAATTGCAGGACGGAGTCAGGGCGCATATCGCTGTTTCTATGGCGGCGGCAGGCGGGACAGGGGATTTATGTACGGCAGGCGGATGTTATTCTGGTTTGAAATAAAAAAATATATCATGATGCTTCCCGTCATTTTGGCGGAAACCGCTCTGGCAGGCGCCCTTCTTTTCGGAATCGGCTTCTGTGCTTCAAAGGCGGTGTATGGGGAAAAGGCGGTCGGTGAAATCCGGGTGGGTATTGTAACTTGTGAGGATGACAGCCTGACGGAAATGCTTATCCGGTTTATCGCCTCAATGGACAGCATAAAGGATACTGTGAGCTTTGTGCGGTTGTCCGGGGAGGAGGCCGGAAAGGAGGTTTCCGGGGGAGGTCTTTCCGCGGCCGTTCTTGTGCCGGAGGGGATTGTGGACAGTGTCAATTCCGGGGAAAATACGCCGGCGACGATATTGCTTGCAGGGGGCTACAGCAAGGCGGAGACAGAGGTGTTCAGGCAGTTTGCCGACGCCGGCGCCAGGCTTCTGACCGTGGCGCAGGCGGGAATCTATGCGGCGGACGCCCTTTGTATCGAGGAAGGGCATCCTGAGAAAATTCCGCAGGCGGAGGATTACCTGAACAGGAAATACCTTGACTACGCCATGGGGCGGAGCGGCTTTTTCAAGGAAGTGGAGGTGAGCGCGGCACCCGGTGTGAGTATGGCGGAATACTACGGGATTTCGCTTTTGCTTGCCTTTCTTTCCTTTGCGGGGATTTCCTTTGGGAAATGCATGAGGATACAGGCGGGAGAGCGGGAGAAAATGCTGGGCGCGCGGGGAATCGGCGCGGGAGAAAGATATCTTGCGGATGCGGCGGCCTTTGGGGCTGTTTCCGCCTTTCTGGGAACGGTTATCGGAGTATTGGCGTTTACGCTTTTATCGGGCGGTTTGCTTTCCTTTCGGGTAAAATGGCTGTGGATGTGGCTTCTCTGGTTTTCTGTCGGCGTCTTCTTAAGGTTTATGCTTCAAATTACGGGAAACCATGCAGGGGGGATTTCCCTGTGCTTTGGAATACTGATTGTGCTCATGCTGGGGGCAGGAATTTTTATTCCGGCGTCGTTTCTGCCGCTTTGGGCGGAAAAAGCCGGAAAAATATTGCCCTATAAATGCTGGATGGAAATGCTGGCGGCAATTCTGCAGGGGAATTTTGGCAAAAAAGCGGCGGCGGGGCTTCTTGCGATGATTTTGCTTTTTACAATGGCCGGCGTATTTGCGGCGGTTGTAAGAGAGGGCAAATGGCGGCCGGCACAGATGCGGGATAAGGCATATCCGACGGCTGCAGGCGGTTTGCGGCCGGGGCGGCCGAGCGTAATTCTCTGGAAGCAGTACCTTGTGAAATTCAGGCTGTGGATTGTCATTGCTCTTTTGGCGTCATTTTTTACCGGCATATCCGGCGGCTTCGGAGGAAAGCCTTCTGCGGGGCAGGAGTACCGGGGCATTGAAGTGGGAATATGCGCTTCCGATGAAAAAGGACGGGAACTCGTCTCCGCTCTTTCAGAGGAAAAGGGAATATTCCGATTTGAGGGCTGTGAGGACGAGGAAGAAATGCTGCGCCGGATAAAAAACGGCAGTCTGGAATGCGGATATTTTTTTCCGGAAGGATTTTATGAGAAGCTGGCAGACGGAAAGCTAAAGCGGCAGGCGGTTCTCTACCGCTCCCCGGGCTCCTCCGTCCATAAAATATCCGGGGAGATTGTGTTTGCCCATCTGTTTACACTTTTATCGGAGGATGTGCTGGAGGGCTATCTTCGGGAGAGCGGCTTTAGAGAAGAATCCGCCAAAAGGCGGCTGTATGAGCTTAACGATAAGTATATGGGAGACGGCAGCACCTTTCATTTTTTATATGAGAGGGCGGACGGTATGGGCGGAGAAAAGCCGGAAACCTTAAATACTGTGCGCGGCATAATTGCAGTTATGGTTTTTCTTACGGGGCTTCTGGGATTTGGAAACGTGCTGGATAAGAACGGCGTCTGGTCCGCCATGCCCGGGCGGACGGGGAAAAGGATGAAGGCGGAGGGGATTCTTATTGCGGCGGCGGGAAGCGTGCTTTTGGGGGGCGTCTGCCTGTGGCTTACCGGCAATGCCGGGGAGGCCGGAAGGGAGCTGGCCGGGCTGCTTGTGTATTTTATCGCGCTGACTGTTTTTCTCATGGTTTTAAGGCTGATAATCGGAAACAGTCAGATGCTCTACGGTCTTTTGCCCGTCCTGATTCTGGGGTGCTGCCTGTTTTGTCCGGTGTTTATCAAAGCAGAGAGGTATCTTCCTCAGCTTGCATGGGTATCCAGAGTGTTCCCGGCGGACTGGTATCTGAGGCTGTTTTAGGTTTTTTGTAAAATTTACCCGGATTGTGTCGTAATGGTGCGAATAATAAGGTGGAAACTTTTTCCGAAAAATGTTATACTCTAAAGAGCATGTACCTGCCTGGGCTGACAGGCGATGCATATTTACAATGAGATGACGAGGGGTATTGTATGGCTCCATTGAAAAGCGGGATTAAATTAAAGGGAAGGCTGAAAAGATATGTGCAGACTTCTTTATACCTGGGATTTTTGCTGATAGCGGTCAATCTGCTGGTTTATCTGCTGAGCGTGCCTGCCGGACTGGTGGTGACGGGATTTGCGGTTCTCTATTTCGGTGTGGTGCTTGCGCTGCAGTTTTACAGTAAGCCGGTGATTATCAATGAACTGGTCAGCTTTGCGACTCAGTATGGTCAGATACAGAGAGTTCTCCTCCGGGAGTTTATGATACCCTATGCGATTTTGGACGACGAGGGCTATATTATATGGACAAACCGGGCCTTTGAAAAAGCGGTGCACAAGGAAAAGGGGTACAGAAAATCCATCACCTCTCTTTTCCCTTCCATAACGAGGGAAAAGCTGCCGGGCGAATCGGAATTTGCGGAGATAAACCTTACCTTTGAAAATAATTTTTACAGCGCGAAAATGCGCAAGATTCCCATGCGGGATATGGTTGACAGCAGCGACATTGTGGAGGCGGAGGAGTATAAGGGATATCTGGTGGCCTTTTATCTTTTCGACGAGACGGCGTTAAAAATTGCCCTCAAGGAAGTGGAGGACCAGAGCCTTGCGGTGGGCCTGATTTATCTTGATAATTATGATGAAGCTCTTGAAAGCGTGGAGGAGGTAAGGCGTTCCCTTCTGATTGCGCTGATAGACAGGAAGATTAATAAATATATTGCGGCGCAGGACGGAATCTGCAAAAAGATGGAGAAGGACAAGTATATGGTGGTTCTCCGAAGAAAGGCCGCGGAGGTCCTGCAGGAGGAAAAATTCGATATTCTTGAGGAGGTAAAGACCGTTAATATCGGAAACGAGATGGCGGTTACAATCAGCATAGGACTTGGTGTGGACGGTTATACCTATGCCCAGAATTATGAGTTTGCCCGCAACGCCATCGATTTGGCGTTAGGGCGCGGAGGCGACCAGGCCGTTGTCAAGACTCCGCAGAATATCACTTATTTCGGCGGCAAGAGCCAGCAGGTGGAAAAAAACACCCGCGTAAAGGCGAGAGTAAAGGCCCAGGCGCTGCGGGAAATTATTTCCAGCAAGGAGCGGGTGCTGATTATGGGGCACAGAATTCCCGATGCGGACAGCTTTGGCGCCGCCGTGGGAATTTACCGCATTGCAAAGACGCTGGACAGGGAAGCCCACATTGTGCTTAGCGGCGTCGGGGCGACCATACAGCCGGTGCTGGATTTGTTTAAGAGCCATGAGGGCTACAGGGACAGCGTAATTATCGACGGCCAGCAGGCCATGGAGCTTGCCGGGAGCAATACCGTTCTGGTGGTGGTGGATGTGAATAAGCCAAGCATCACGGAGTGCCCGGAGCTGCTTCGCATCTGTAAGTCCATTGTGGTGCTCGACCACCACAGGCAGGGCTCGGAGGCGGTTGAAAACGCAACCCTCTCCTATGTGGAGGCCTATGCTTCTTCCACCTGCGAGATGGTTTCGGAAATTTTGCAGTATATCGGTGAGAGCATTCGGATTACCGCGGAGGAAGCCAACTGTATGTACTCGGGCATGATGATTGACACCAATAATTTTACTGCCAAAACAGGCGTGAGAACCTTTGAGGCGGCGGCGTTTCTGCGCAGGAACGGCGCGGATGTGACGAAGGTGCGCAAGCTCTTTCGGGAGGACGCCATCGAATACAAGACCAAGGCGGACGCTGTCAGCCAGGCGGAAATTTATAAGCATGCGTTTGCAATTTCTATCTGTAAAAGTGAAAACATACAAAGCCCTACGATTGTAGGGGCGCAGGCGGCCAACGAGCTGCTCAACATTAAAGGCGTGAAGGCCAGCTTCGTCCTGACAGACTACCAGAATCAGGTGTTTATCAGCGCGCGTTCCATAGACGAGGTCAACGTACAGGTGATTATGGAGAAAATGGGCGGCGGAGGCCATCTGGGAATCGCCGGGTGCCAGCTTAGCGGCGTCTCCGTTTTTGAAGGAATCGGGCTTCTGAAAGGGACTCTGGACAAGATGATTAACGAGGGCGATTTGGTGATAGATTAAACACAGGAGGATTAAATAAGATGAAAATAATTTTATCAAAGGACGTAAAGAGTCTCGGAAAAAAGGGAGACGTAGTGGAAGTCAGCGACGGGTACGCAAGGAATTATATTCTGCCCCGGAAGCTTGGCATCGAGGCCAGCAATAAGAATATGAACGACTTGAAGCTCCAGAAGGCAAATCAGGAAAAAATTGCCCAGGAGCAGCTTGAAAAGGCACAGGAGTTTGCCAGGGCAATGGAGGAGGACGAGGTGGTTTTATCCATCAAAGCAGGCGAAGGAGGAAGAACTTTCGGCTCTGTATCCTCAAAGGAAATCGCTCAGGGATACAAGGACCAGTGCGGCAAGGAAATTGACAAGAAGAAAATTGTCCTGCCGGAGGCGATAAAGAGCTTTGGCGTTTTTGAGGTTGCCGTAAAGCTGCACCCTAAGGTTACGGGCAAGCTGAAAGTGAAAGTGACGGAGGCGAAAGGTTAAATATCGATGGCAGAAACGGAGGAAACGCTTTTAAAGCGGATATTACCGCACAGCATAGAAGCGGAACAGTCGGTAATCGGCGCCATGATTATGGACGGGGAAGCCATTATGGCAGCCTCCGAAATCATATGCGGCGATGATTTTTACAACAGACAGTACGGAGTGGTGTTCGACTCCATGACGGAACTGAGCGACGAGGGGAAGCCGGTGGATTTGGTTACTCTCCAGGACAGGCTCCGTGAAAAGGATGTACCACCGGAGGTAAGCAGCCTTGAGTTTATAGGGAATCTGGTAACGTCGGTTCCCACCTCGGCAAATATCAAATACTATGCCAATATCGTTGCGGAGAAATCAACGCTGCGCAGGCTGATACGGCTTAACGAGGAGATTGCCAATACCTGTTATGCGGGTAAGGAGAGCCTTGAAGCGATACTGGAGGATGTGGAAAAGCGGGTCTTTGATTTGGTGCAGAGGAGAAACACGGGGGAATTCGTCCCTATCAGACAGATTGTCATGAACGCCATGGACCAGATTGAGAAGGCTTCAAAGAACGACGGAAACGTGACGGGCATTGCAACCGGCTTCATTGATTTGGATTACAAGACTGCCGGTATGCAGCCGGCCGATTTGATACTGATTGCCGCAAGGCCCTCTATGGGAAAAACGGCGTTTGTCCTTAACATTGCAGAGTATGTCGCCTTTAAGCTGAATCATACGGTGGCGATATTCAGTCTGGAGATGAGCAAGGAGCAGCTGGTAAACCGTCTCTTTTCCATGGAGTCCCGGGTGGATTCCCAGAAGCTGCGTACAGGCAACCTTTCCGATATGGACTGGGAAAAGCTGATTGAAAGCGCCGGGGTGATTGGAAAGTCCAACCTGATTATTGATGACACACCGGGAATCAACATTCCCACCATGCGTTCCAAGTGCAGAAAGTATAAGTTAGAGCATGACCTGAAACTGATTATCATAGACTACCTGCAGCTGATGAGCGGGAGCGGAAGAGGCTCTGATTCCAGACAGCAGGAGATATCGGATATTTCCCGTTCCTTAAAGGCCCTTGCAAGGGAGCTGAAGGTACCGGTAGTGGCATTATCACAGCTTTCCCGTGCGGTGGAGCAGCGTCCCGACCACAGACCCATGCTTTCCGACCTCCGCGAATCCGGCGCCATCGAGCAGGATGCGGACGTCGTCATGTTTATATACAGGGACGATTATTATAACAAAGACACGGAAAGAAAGGGCATTTCGGAGATTATCATAGCCAAGCAGAGAAACGGTCCCATTGGAACGGTGGAGCTGGCGTGGCTGCCGGATTTTACGAAGTTTGCCAATCTGCAGAAATAAAATTTCATATATATTATACACATACAAAAGAGGACAGGCTTATTAAAGTTGTCTTCTTTTTTGTTTTGCTTCTATAAAGTGCAGCGTTGAGAAAAAACAAGGAAAGGGGTTAGGGTATGACACAGGCGGAAAGAATTTATATGATTTCAGATGCGGCGAAGCAGGTGGAGGTAGAGGCTCATGTGCTCAGGTACTGGGAGGAGGAGCTTGAGATACCGGCGAAAAGAAATGAGATGGGCCATCGCTATTATACGGAAGAAGATATTGCAAGATTCAGAAGAGTAAAGGAATTAAAGGAACAGGGATTGCAGCTCAAGGCAATTCGCCATGTGCTGAAAAACGGAAATTTGCAGGCGCCCGTATTTTTGTATGAAAGAATAACAAACGCAGAGAAAGGAGTAATGGACATGCAGGGAATACCGGAAATGCAGGGGACAACCTCTCAGGGGGAAATGGATATGGCAAAGCGCCATGTGGTAATGGTGAAAAAGGGGGAATTTCTTCCTGTGGACGGAAAGGCGGCGGCCGTGACAGAGGAGAGCAGGGAGCAGAAAAGCTTCCGGCTGCAGCAGCTGTTAAAGGATATGATTGCCGATGCGGTACAGTGCAATAATCAGGAGATTTGCCAGGAAATAAAGGAAAGCCTGCTAAAGGAGCTGGATTACCAGTTCAGACTTTTAGAGGAGAGAGAAGACCTTCGCGAGGAGGAGCGGGTAAACAGGCAGGAGGAGCATTACCGCCAGATTGACGAGCTGCTTCGTTCCTATAATCAAAAGGGAAGAAGGGGAAGGAAGCTGCGCAAAGAGCAGCTGCGCAAGGGGACGGAAGGGGCTTCCGTGAAAGCGGCGGAAGCGGACGACGACAAGGAGAAAGCACGCGGGGCGTCAAAGGGATTTTTGAGAAAAAAATAGGAAATATAAATGCTGCTGCATTAAGGATGTAAAACAAGATAGCCTTAATGCAGCAGCATTTAACTGCGTAATTACATATATCCGCTATTTTTATTCCTCGGAAATAGCGCCAACAGGGCATCCGCCGGCACAGGAGCCGCAGCTGATGCATGTGTTAGCATCAATTTCGAATTTGCCGTCTCCTTCGCTGATAGCGCCCACGGGGCACTGTCCTGCACAGGCACCGCAGGAAATGCAAGCGTCACTGATTACATATGCCATGATAATATCCTCCTTAAATTATGTTCAAATTCTTTCTATTTATTCTAATATAAAACCATAGGGAATACAAGCATAAAATCCGCAAAATTACAGGAAATCCAATGGAAAATCATTACATGGATTTTTCTTCCCGGCGTCTTCGGATGCCGTTTAAAATGGCCTCTTTTTTCTCGGGGATTTTACTCTTTTCCATTGCGGGAACGCCGGCCAGCTTGTAGGGAATCCCCAGCTTTTCATATTTGCTTTCGCCCATCGTATGGTAGGGAAGCACGTCAAGAGCCTTTAAATTGGAAAACTGACCGATAAAGTAGCCGAGCTTGTAAAGATATTCCTCGTCGTCGGTGATGCCCGGAACTACCACATGGCGAATCCACATATCCACGTGCCTGTCGTTCAAGTAGGAGGCAAAGGCCAGAATGCCGTCGTTTGGCTGGGCGGTCAGCTCCTTATGCTTAACAGGGTCGATATGCTTGATATCCAGCATTACCAGGTCGGTGAGCTTCATAAGCCTGTCCAGCTTTTCAATAAAGGGCTTATTGTCCGGTTTAAAGGCAATGCCTGAGGAGTCAATACAGGTATGCACATTATGCTGCTTTGCAATGGTGAAAAGGTCGATAAGAAAATCCACCTGCATCAGGGGCTCGCCTCCGGTAACGGTGATGCCTCCGTTTTTATAAAAATCTTTATTTCGCTGATACTGTTCGAAAATCTCCTCCGGCTCCATCATGGTACCGCCGGTCATGGCCCAGGTATCGGGATTATGGCAGTAGGCGCAGCGCATGGGACAGCCCTGTACAAAAACGACAAAACGCGTTCCCGGTCCGTCTACGGTTCCAAAGCTTTCTAATGAGTGAATTCTGCCTTGCATAGTAAAATCTCCTTTCTTTACCTGTATAGTATATCAAATAGCATTGGAAATTCCAATAAGAAAATCCGATACCTTCAGGCTGCCATTTTTGGCATTCTTCTTCATGATATTATGAAAAATATAAAATAATTAATGATAAACATTAAAAATATATTGACAAACATAAATATTGCGAGTAAGCTATGGATAAAAGGAAGGATTCTTCAATCATGTATATATGAGAATTTAAAGAGGAAAGGGAGAAAAAGATGGGTGAAAGTAATACAAAGATAGAAAAAATAAAGAAAAGCAGTAAAGCGGCTTACGTTGTAACCAATATTGCAAAGGTATTTCTTATGGTATGTTCCATGCTGACCATACTGGCAGGAATGCTTGTCATAGGACTGGGCGGGGTTTTGAACCAGAGCCTTGGCAGAGCGTTCGAGGATGGAGTGATAAAGGAGAGGGAGCTGGCAGTCTTTGAAAGCATCTTTGAACGGGACCTGGGGAGAAGGCTGATAGAGGAAGGAAATTATGCGCTGGCAATAGGGATTTACGTGATTATATTTGGGATTACCGTGATTTTGCTGGCCCTTGTACTGCATTTTGTGAGCAGGATTTTTAGGGATTTTATGGAAAGCTACTCTCCTTTCCGGCCGGGAATCCTCAAAAATTTGAAAATTGCACTGGTGTTGATAGTCATATATACGGCGCAGTCCGGCCTTGGAATAGCTCTGGTTGTTGCGATGGCGTCATGGTGTGTGATTAATATTTTTGAGTATGGCTGCGAGCTGCAAAAACAGTCGGACGAAACTCTGTAAGCACAGGGAGGGAGAGTAAATGGCGATAATATTGAGGCTGGACCGCGTGATGGCGGACAGAAAGATATCCTTAAACGAGCTTGCGCAAAAGGTAGGGATTGCCAATGTGAATCTCTCCAATATCAAGACCGGCAAAGTCAGCGCAATCCGATTTTCCACTTTAAACGCAATCTGCGATGTACTGGACTGCCAGCCGGGAGATATCCTGGAATTTCAGAGGGAGGAAAAGCCGTATGACCATGAAAATCAGGTGTAAACCGCAGTTTCAGAGGCGCCGGACTGTTTCCTCTGGCGGTATTCTTTAGGCGTCATGCCGCAGGCTTTTCGGAATTGCCTGCCCATGTAAGCGCTGTCTGAAAAGCCGCAGCGATAGCTGATTTCCGTAATGGAAAGGTCCGAGCGGGAGAGAAGCTCCTTCGCGCTGCTTAAGCGGCAGCTCATCAGATATTCAAAAGGCGTCTGCCGTATGGTTTTCTGAAAAATGCGGTTTGCTTCTCTCCCGGAAATATTTGCGGCGGCTGCAATTTCCTGCAGGGTGATTTTCTCTCCCAGATTTCTGTGAATATAGGACAGCATACTTTTGATGCGGTTCTGTGTCTCTGTTTCTATAAGCTGCGGCGCCTCAAAATGTTTTTCGATTTCCTCAAGAAGCAGCAGCCATGTCGAGGACAGCGTATTTCTGATGAGTATTTCCTGATTCGGCCTGTGGTTCATTTCCCTTAAAAGCACAAGCTGGTCAAGAACCGCATCCGCTTCCTTCGAGCCTCTGCGAATGACATGGACAGAAATCTGCTGATTATGAAGAATCGGATTCAGATATTTTGCGGTAATCCGGCTTCCGAAATGCCCGCCGATAAAGACGGGATGAAAAATGTGGTTGATTTCAAGAGCGGTTTTCCCCATATTTCCGTTGAGCTTCGTATCCATAACATTTGTGTTAATAAAGAAACCGTCTCCCTGATGGACGGTATATTCCTGATGGAGGGTCCGTATTATGCTGACCCCCTTTTCCACATATCCTAATTCCAGCTCCTCGTGCCAGTGCCAGGGAACAACAAAATCAGTCATATTCCGCTCATGCATACAGTAAGGAAACTCTGTGGTCATGCCGTCTATCTTTTCCACATGATTCTGGTCCGTAATAAACGTCTGCATATTATATTCTCCCCGCAACATTCAGTATATGACCAGTATATAATAATTGGCGAGATAATACTACTATAAGTCTGAAAAATTATATGATTTCTTTTAGTTTTGTCTTAATATGAATCTACAATAAAAAGGTGAGTATAAGGAGGGCAAAGCGTTGAAAATTTTTTCTATTCCTGATGCAGGAGATTTTATCAGTCTGGTAAAGAAAAGCCGGGGAGAAGTAATGCTGTATCTGCCGGACGGAAGCCGTCTGGACTTAAAACAAAGTCATGCCGCTCAACAGCTTTTTCAGGTTATGTCTCCCGGACAGTCAGGGCTTCATATCGGGCTGTCCAATCCGGCGGATACACCGGATTTTATTCAATATATGATGGAGGCCGGAGTAAGCCATTAAGCAAATTTAACGCAAAATACGGAAAATACTGGAAGACTGATTTTTAACAGATAAATATTGATAAAAAGATATTCAAAAAAAGATTAAATTAAGGGCTGCCGCAAATTAAATATTATTTGCGGCAGCCCAAAGACTGTCATTTATATTCCAATGAAATCAAATATGATTTAAACTGACTCATGGAATGTACGGGAAATAACGTCAGCCTGCTGTTCCGGTGTAAGCTTAATGAAGTTTACGGCATATCCCGAAACACGGATTGTAAGCTGAGGATAATTCTCGGGATGCTTCTGAGCATCTAATAATGTATCTCTGTTTAATACGTTTACGTTAAGATGATGTCCGCCTTTTGTTGCGTAGCCATCTAATAATGATACTAAGTTGTCTACCTGAGCTGTGTTTGCCATGGTAATCTGCCTCCTGTCTTATTTTAATGAAAATCGTCCAAACCGTCTTCCAGGGTAGGTACGCTGCATGCCAGAGGGGTTCTGGAGCAGTCCGTACATCCCATGGTCTGAACACTTTTTGAGTTTTCTTCGGTTTCGTCGTAGTCCACATTTACATGGCCTACGCCCATAGCCATGCCGGAATCCAGCATTTTTACAAGGTCGTCAACCATTTTTTCATTGTCCATTGCATTGTACCTCCCGGAATTTTACAATAATTTATTTATTTAAATCTACTTCAATATCGCCTGCAAATACCTGGTCTTCTTTGCCAAGAGCTCCGGGGATGATGGTGAAGGTATTGGAGATACCATCCTGCGCATCATTGAAAGGAAGCTTGGATACGGAAGATAAGGAAGCTACAGCGCCGTGAGTGTCACGTCCGTGCATCGGGTTTGCGCCGGGAGCGAAAGGCTGGCCTTTCTTACGTCCGTCAGGCGTGTTACCTGTTGCCTTACCATAGGTTACGTTAGACGTAATGGTAAGAATGGATGTGGTGGGAACACCGTTTCTGTAGGTGTGATGTCTTCTGATTGCCGTCATGAATTTGTGAACAACTTCCTGGGCAATGCTGTCTACACGGTCATCGTCATTTCCGTATTTAGGGAAGTCACCGGTTGTCTTGAAGTCAACAATAATGCCGTCTTCGTCTCTGATTACTTCTACCTTGGCATACTTAATTGCTGATAAGGAGTCGGCAACGATGGAAAGTCCGGCAACACCAGTTGCGAAGTAGCGCTTAACGTCTCTGTCATGGAGTGCCATTTCAGCTCTCTCATAGCAGTATTTGTCATGCATATAGTGAATAATATTCAGAGTATTTACATATACGTCAGCCTGCCATTCCATCATATCGATGAACTTGCTGTAAACATCGTCGTAATCAAGAACGTCGCCTGTAACAGGACGGTATTTAGGGCCAACCTGTTTCTTGGTAACTTCGTCAACACCGCCGTTCAAAGCGTAAAGCAGACATTTTGCAAGGTTTGCTCTTGCGCCGAAGAACTGCATTTCCTTACCGATAACCATAGAGGATACGCAGCATGCGATACCATAGTCGTCGCCGTGGGTTACTCTCATGAGGTCGTCGTTCTCATACTGGATAGAAGAGGTCTGGATAGACATCTTTGCACAGTATTTCTTCCAGTTTTCAGGAAGTCTGGTGGACCAGAGAACCGTAAGGTTCGGCTCGGGGCTGGGACCTAAGTTGGTCAGGGTGTGCAGGTAACGGAAGCTCATCTTTGTTACCATGGGACGTCCGTCAACGCCAACACCGCCGAGAGACTCGGTTACCCATACGGGGTCGCCGGCGAAAATCTGGTTGTACTCGGGAGTACGTGCAAATTTTACGCAGCGCAGCTTCATAATGAAGTGGTCAACGAATTCCTGAATTTCTTTTTCTGTGAAGGTTCCGTTTGCAAGGTCTCTCTCAGCGTAAACATCAAGGAAAGTGGATGTACGTCCAAGGGACATAGCGGCGCCGTTCTGCTCCTTAACGGAACACAGATATCCGAAATAAGTCGCCTGGATAGCTTCCTTAACGTTAGAAGCCGGCTTGGAAATATCGCAGCCATAGGAAGCAGCCATTTCCTTCATCAGTTTAAGAGCAATCATCTGCTCGGAGAGCTCTTCACGGAGACGAATCACGTCATCAGTCATAACGCGTCCGGTGGAATCCTTCTGAGCCTGTTTGTCTTCAATCAGTCTGTCAATACCATACAGAGCAACACGTCTGTAGTCGCCGATGATACGGCCGCGTCCGTAAGCATCAGGAAGACCTGTGATGATGTGTGCGGAACGGCATGCTCTCATCTCGGCATTGTAAGCGTCGAAACATCCGGCATTGTGTGTTTTTCTGTGTGTTGAGAAAAATTCGCTGATTTCAGGGTCTACTTCGTAGCCGTTGTCGGAGCAGGCTTTCTCTGCCATTCTGATACCGCCGTAAGGCTGAAGGGAACGTTTGAAAGGTTTGTCCGTCTGGAAACCAACGATTTTTTCTTTGGATTTGTCCAGATAACCGGGGCCGTGTGAAGTAATTGTAGATACAACCTTGGTATCCATGTCAAGAACGCCGCCTGCCTCGCGCTCTTTTTTCTGCAGGTCAAGTACCATCTGCCATAAATCTTTTGTGTCCTGTGTAGCTTCGGCAAGGAAAGATTCATCACCGTCATAAGGATGATAGTTTCTCTGGATGAAATCACGTACATTGACTTCATTTTCCCATTTGCCGCCTACAAAATCTGTCCATTCTGGTTTCATTTGCATAAGCCTCCTCGATTTAGATTTATTTGATATAATTGTGCATAAAACTATGCGATTGCCGTACCCTCATTATATGTTACAAGGTCATAATGAGTCAAGGTTGAGAGTGTACTTTTTTATAAACAAAGCATGAAATTTAAGGTAATATTATGATTTTTTTGTAAATAGTGTTTCCGCATCTTCGCAAGGTTTAGGCTTGCCAGAAATCGGGCAAAGTATTATACTGGTAACGACCGCGGGACTGACAAATTCTGTAATGGGTCGGCCGGCGGTAGACGAATGCTTAACGAGGTGAAGGAGGTTATATTATATGGCAGCAATTACAAAAGAAATGACAATCGGTGAAATTTTGAGAACAAATCCTGACGTGGCTCCCGTTCTTATGGAAGCGGGAATGCATTGTCTGGGATGCCCGTCCGCACAGGCGGAAAGCCTTGAGGAGGCGGCCATGGTGCATGGGATGGATATCAAAGATTTGATGAGCAAAATCGAGGCGCTGTAGGATAACAGCAGGCAGTTTACGAAGCGTGCCGCTTTTATGCTCTGATGAATTAAGGGATGCCGTATGAGAAAATGTGTTCTCATGCGGCATCCCTTTGAAATTTATTCCCGCGGGCAATGAGTCAGGCGGATGCGGAGCACCTCTTTGACTGCAGAGGCGTTTTTACGCTTCCTTTGTATTGCCGAAGTTTTTAATTAAAACCAGGCAGAGCAAAAGCAGCAGGATTCCCACCGGAAGCGGAACCCACGGATTTTGCGCAAAGCCGGCCACCAGATATGTAACGAAGGAAACGGCGGCTACCGTCAGTGCGTAGGGAAGCTGGGTGGAGACATGGTTTACATGGTCGCACTGTGCGCCTGCGCTCGCCATAATGGTGGTGTCCGAAATGGGAGAACAGTGGTCCCCGCATACGGCGCCGGCCATACAGGCGGAAATGGAAATAATCATAAGCTGAGGGTTGGAGTTTGCAAACACCGCAACCACAATGGGAATCAGGATGCCAAAGGTGCCCCATGAGGTTCCCGTTGAAAAAGCAAGAAAGCAGCCTACAAGGAAAATGATGGCGGGCAGGAAGTTCATGAGAGCCCCGGCGCTCTGTTCCATGGCGGCGGCAACGAATTCGGCGGCGCCTAAGCTGTCCGTCATCGCCTTTAAGGTCCATGCAAAGGTCAGAATCAAAATGGCCGGAACCATGGCCTTGAATCCGTCAGGCAGACATTCCATACATTCTCCAAAGGAGAGCACCCTTCTTATTAAATAAATAATAATCGTAATCAGCATTGCGCAGATGCTTCCAAGGGCAAGTCCGACGGAAGCGTCCGAGTTGGAAAAAGCGGTTACAAAGCCTTCGCCCTCAAAGAAACCGCCGGTGTAAATCATTCCGATTACACAGCAGACAATCAGGGTGATGATGGGAATGACCAAATCAATCACTTTACCCTTTGAGTTAACGGGAATTTTCTCGTTGGAGGCCGCGGCCTTGCCCGAGGTAAACAAATCCCCCTTTAAGGCGTTGGCTTCATGGGCGCGCATGGGACCGTAATTGATATTCAGCAGGATAATGGCTATCATCATTACAATTGTTAAAAGGGCGTAATAGTTATAGGGAATCGCCCGGATAAAAATGGAAAATCCGTCCTCCCCCTCCACAAAGCCGGATACTGCGGCGGCCCATGAAGAAATGGGTGCAATGATGCAGACAGGCGCAGCCGTGGCGTCAATCAGGTAGGCAAGCTTTGCCCGGGAAACCTTATGCTCGTCGGTTACGGGCTTCATGACGCTGCCCACGGTCAGGCAGTTGAAATAATCGTCTATGAAAATAAGTACGCCCAGGGCTACGGTTGCAAGCTGGGCTCCCGCGCGGCTTTTGATTTTTTCTTTGGCAAAATGCCCGAAAGCGGCAGAACCGCCGGCACGGTTCATCAGGCTTACCATAGCGCCGAGAACCACAAGGAATATCAGGATGCCGACGTTGTAGCTGTCGGAGAGCACGGCGGCAAAGCCGTCGTTAAATATGTGTGTGATGGTGCCTTCAAAGGAAAAGCCGGAGACGAACAGGCCGCCGACCAGAATTCCCACAAAGAGCGAGCTGTAAACCTCTTTTGTGATAAGAGCCAGCACAATTGCAACCACAGGGGGCACAAGAGCCCAGAAGGTTGCATACATGGAAGGCAGCTCGGACGCCTCCTCCTGCGCCGCAAATGCAATGGCCGGCATAAGCAGAAAGCAAAGCGACAAAACCGCCGCGTCGATACGCAGGGCGCGCAGTATGCGTTTTGAATTTTTCATAATTGAACTCCTTTCGAATTAATCAGCAACTCATTTTATCAAAAGCGCCGACAAAAACCAAGCATTTTTGCGTAAAAAAAAGAACTGGGCACTATTTACTAAATATTGGATAATATTAAGCAAATAGTGCGACAGCGCTTTAGAAACAGGACCCTTGCTGAAGTCGGCCAATGCGTATGCAGGCATACCCGCCCGGAGCGTTGCCCGCAGAAATAAAAGCCGGATACCATAGGGTATCCGGCCGGTTTGCCGACTAAACGCAGGATAATGACTGCAACGCCGTATTTTTAACTAGCGGCTCGAAGTGTTCTTCCAGATAGGCATCGGAAGACGGAACCGATTTGACGGAACTGCCGTATTCGGAGAGAATGTTGCACACCTTGTTAAACTCAATGGGTGTGTGTCCGCTTTTGGACAGAACCAGAATATATGAACCATCCTCCTGCTTATATAAGGAATTGACGCCGTTATAAAAGTTTGCAAGTACGTGGGCCGAAGCGATTACCTCCCTTAAGCTGTCAAAGGAATATAGCCTTGTGAGGTCCATCGTGGCCGCCGCGTCGGACAGCTTTTTCTGGAGGGCGTCCTTGAAGGAACGTTTGGCGTTTTCAAGCTCGGCGTTACTGCCGGACGCCGCAGCGCCATTCTGGGTGGCGGTGCCTCCGGTCTTTCCGTTCTGAATTTTGCGGAACAGGTCCAGGACGTCGTCGGCGCCTTCCGCGATGGTATCGAGAACCTCGTCTAAGGCGCTGCTGTCCGAGTGGACGGAGGGAGCAAACTTTGAAAAGCGCGTGTCAAGTTCGTCCGGGTCCTCCACCTTGGTAATAATCAGGACAATGCACTCTGAATTCAGAGGAATTGCTTCTATCATTAATGGAATATCTTCCGCTTCAAATCCAAATTCAAAGGATGCCTGCTGCATCATGTCACGGAATAAATCTTTTGCCTTTTCGGTACCGTAAGCAAGTTCGCTGAGCTTTAATTCCCTGTCGGCCAAATCCTCCCTTGTGAGGGTACAGCGAATCTGATGGTCATTAACTTTTTCGATTTTCATAATTTATCACATCCCTACTATTAAGATACTGTTATCCTTCCGTTTGGTGACAATTAAGAGTCACTTAAAAATATATTATACTTTAGGCGAAATTAAGTCAATAGGTCAGAAAAACAGTTTAAAAAAATTTAATAATCTGCCAGTGTGTAAATGATTTCTAACGTTTTTGTTAAAAATTAATAAATAAATGCGTTTTATACTTGAAAAATCTGGTAATTAATACTATAATTTGTCCTGTAAGATGCTTCCGGATAAATCAGTATCGGAAGGAGGCATGTACTTTATAATTTCATACTAATCTAAATGAATAAAATCAGGAGGCCTGTCAGGGCATACTGCGGATTTATTACCACCGCAGACCGACAAGACGCAGCAATTTTTTTCACAGCAAATCGCTGTAGTAATGTATTGTATGCCCCGGCAGAGCCGTCTATTCCCTTCGGGCTTACGGCCCCGCAGTCAATCGATACAGGAATTTCTACTTATTTTTATGAAGGGAAGTCTTACAGGCTTTGTGCTTGTCGCGAATATTTCTATAGATTTTCACTAATTATAATTCAATCCTATTTAGGTGTTCGCAGCGGTAATTTATTTAAACTTAGATACGTATCCGGCATCTTACCTTTTTAGTATCGTCATTAAAATGAAAACTATAATCGGTTTCGGGATTAATTTATCTCTCTGACATGACATATCACGGATGCCTTTTGGAGGATGCCAGGAAATAAATCCCGGGACAGATGGGAGAAATCATGACTGCAAAGGATGAGAGAAGCCCGAAGCCGCTCAGAGTAAGGCTTGAGGAAATGGAAAGAGAGGGCGTTAAGCTGTACGTCAACGGCAGGCTGGCCACATCGGAGTATATTGTAAGGCACTGTATCAACGAAGATACCGTTTATATGCCCGATTATGTGACTGACGAGAGCGGCAGGGTAAAGGAAATCAGATACGATAAGATTTATATGAAGTAACAGCCTCCTGCAGAACGCCTGCGGACGCCGCGGAATTGCCCGGACAGACAGCCCCCTGGAACGATGAGGAGTTTCCGGTGTTCCGTCAGGCATAAAATGTTGTAAAAAGTCAAAATTAATAATGACGGTACCTGATTTGTTTGCTATAATATAGGGCGATTGGAGGTCACAGGATGAAGAAAAAATTAATACCCGTACTGATTGCAATCGTCCTTATTATTGTAATAGGAGGCGTGAGCGTGGGAGCGGCATTGTTTGAGAGATATTCCTATTCTAAGGAGAGGGCTGATTTGTCCGCTTATTTTCAGATGAACGGGGAATCGGATGTGGCGATTATTCTGCAGGATGAGCTGATTGAGGAGAGGGCAAGGCTTTTTGACAATGCCTATTATCTGGATTTGGCTACAGTCCATAAATATTTTAACGACCGTTTTTACGAGGACAGGGGGGAAGGGCTTTTGCTGTATACGCTTCCCGACGATATTGTCCGCACGGTTATCGGCAGCAGCGAGGTGAGCGGCAAAAGCGGAACGGAGGAGTTGCCGTATGTTCCGGCCAGATATGAGGGCGACGTCCTGTATCTTGCAATAGATTTTGTGAAGAATTATGCAAATTTTTCCTATGAAGGCTTCGGGGAACCGAACCGCCTCCAGATTTATACCCGGTGGAACGAGCGCACCGTGGCGGAGATTAACAAGGATACCGCGGTAAGGGTTTTAGGAGGAGTCAAGAGCGAAATCCTAAAGGATATGACGGCCGGGGATAAGGTCGTTATACTGGAAGAAATGGAAAGCTGGAGCAAGGTGAAAACCGGCGATTCCATCATCGGATATGTGGAAAACAAGCGGCTTGAGAATGAGGCGGCGGAAGCTCCCATACCGGTGACCGATTATGTGGAGCCGGAGTACACCAGCATTACAAGGGACCATAAGATTAATCTTGGCTGGCATGTAATAGGGGGAGTCGGCGGAAACGACACCCTTTCGGAGGCGGTTGCAAACACGAAGGGGCTGAATGTGATTTCTCCCACATGGTTTAAGTTAAATGACAGCGAGGGCGGTTTTGTCAGCTTTGCAAGCCAGGACTACGTGGATAAGGCCCATGGCATGGGGCTTGAGGTATGGGGACTTGTGGAAAATATCGAGTACGCGGACAGCATTGATATGTACGGGCTGCTTTCTTCCACTACCAACAGGGCAAGGCTGATTGACAATCTGGTGGGGACGACGCTGGCTTACGGGCTTGACGGAATCAACGTGGACCTTGAGCAGATAAGCATGGACTGCGGGGAGCATTACATCGAGTTTATCAGGGAGCTGTCGATTCCCTGCAGGGCAAACGGTATTGTGCTTTCCGTGGATAACTACGTGCCCACAGGCTATACGGACCATTACGACAGAGAAGAACAGGGCGTGGTTGCCGACTATGTCATTATTATGGGGTATGATGAGCATTATTCGGGAAGCAATCAGGCGGGAAGCGTTGCGTCTATTAATTTTGTGGAGGAAGGAATTCAGAAAACAGTAGAGCAGGTACCGGCTAATAAGGTGATTAACGCGGTTCCCTTTTACACAAGAATCTGGGAGACAAAGGGAGCGGAGCTCGGCAGTCAGGCGGTAGGCATGGAGGCGGCCGAGGAGTTTGTCAGAGCGCACGGCATGTCTGTGGAATGGGATGAGGAGACCTGCCAGAATTACGGGGAGTGCACGGAAGACGGAAGCCTGTTCCAGGTATGGCTTGAGGACGAGCGTTCCATGGAGGTCAAGCTGAATATTATGGAGAAATATCAGATTGGCGGCGTGGCAGGCTGGCGGCTGGGATTTGAAAAGCCGGAAATATGGGATATAATTGAGGTATATCTGAACAGATAACGGGAAATGAAGGAAGCGGCCCAAAGAGGGCCGCTTTTGCTATGAGAAGCGGGTCTGCGAAGCGCGGCGCCCGCTTCCTGCGTACATGAGACGGAAACCGGCTTCATTCCAGCATGGCAAGCAGCCTTTCCCTTGTGCGCAGCAGAGCGCTTCCGTCCCGGGTGTAGGTACGGAAATCTTTGCAGACGCTTTGTATAAGAAGGTCTGTCTCCTCAGGGGAAATCTCCGCCGCCTGCACAAGGAGTTCGTAATCCTCTGCGCCGGCGCGCTGGGCTTCAAAGCGCATGCTCTTTAAGGGACCGTTTTTGCCGGGATATACGATGTGGGCGTCTCCGGCGGGCAGCAGCGCGCCCTTGTGGGGGCAGCAGGCGCTGTGCCAGATATCGCTGCCGATGTAATAGTTAAAGCCCCAGTGCAGAAAGCCGGAGAGCCGATAGCGCACTCCCATCCAGAGGAGAAGGCGGCTTACGGTGAGAGGCAAATCCATGCTGCGGTTCATAATGGGGCCGGCGGGAAAAGCGCAGGTATAAAACCACATTTCTTCACCGGCGGCTTTGAGCCTTTCATACTCGGCCCGCCATTTTTCGTAGGTATCCTGTTTGGGCACCCAGATATCGATTCCGCCGCCCAAATTTGTGGTTTCCACAGCGTCAATGACAGGAATTCCGGGGAGGAATCTGCGGAATATTCCGGCAAGGATGCGGTAGGTGCCGTCGTTGGCGGTCTGGGGCTCGTCGGCAAGGGACTGAACCATACAGTGATTCCAGCGGTTTCTCTCGATAACGGAGGCCCACCCGGTAAAATAAAGCCGGAGCTGCAGATAGCCTTCCTGTGTGGTGACGCCTGTGCGGGTATCCCATTCAGGATAATATTCCGCATCCTCCCAGTCGTGCCAGTGAGCCACGGGGCCGCCGCAGAGCCATTTGGCTCCCGCCGAGCGGGCAATCTGACCGGCGCGTTCCGCCATGGAAAAATCAAAACCCGCAAGCTTTCCGTCTTTAAAAACCGCTTCGCCCGGAGGGAGAAGAATGTGGGTACAGCGCATCTCTATCTGCGCCTTCACATAGGCTTCAAATAATCTCCAGTATTCGCTGCCGGCTTTTTCCACGTGATGCTGTGCGGCGAGATTATCGTAGGCAAAAAAATTGAGCATTCCAAGGCGGCAGGAGGAAAGGGGCGGCACTTTGGCGGAGCTTACCCGGCATTGCAGAGGGATTTTCGTTTCATCTGCGCCGTCCAGAATACACAGCTCTCCGGTATAACTGCCGGGCGGGGCGGAGCCGTCCGCCTCCACGCAGAGGTATAGGGCGAGCCTTTTTGCAAAAGTATGACCCTCTGCAAAAGCAGAATCTTCTATGGGCAGCAGGGCGTCATAGACTTCAAAGGGAGCCTTTCGCGTGACAAATTCCCGGCAGCGGTCGTAATCCGCAGTAGTCATAAATTTACAGTCGGTATTTTCATTGACGCCGACGGGGAGAAGATAAAAAAGTCGTGCGCTCAGGCCGGATACATTTTGCAGCCAGGTAAAAGTAAGACGCACAGGGGCGGAGGGAGCCTCTCCCAGTATCTGGGCTCCGCAATGCCCTCCTGCGGGGAGGGTGAGCGCAAGGCGGGTATTGCCGTTATGGGGGGTATCGGGATAAATCCAGTCCGTGTCGGTAAAAACAGAATATTTCATGGTAAGTTCCTTTCTGGTGTGGCGATAAATTCATTTCTGCAGGCAGCAAGTCAGGCGGCATGCCTGTATGTAGATTTTGCGGATGCCGCGGGAAAGTGTCTTTCCTATTCGCCGTCGTCGGGAAGGATGGCGGGAATCAGTATGGTCACGCAGGTACCTTTTCCCGGCGTGCTTTTGCAGGACAATCCGTAAGGGGCGCCGTAGGCAATATGCAGGCGGTCGCAGATGTTTCGGACGCCGTATCCCCCGGCGGTCTCGTCCACCCGGCCGGAGGCGGCGGGAGCAAAGTTTTTCCGCAGCGTTTCTTCGTCCATTCCGACGCCGTCGTCTTCAATGGAGATAGATACCACGCCGTTTTCCCGTTTTGTGCTGACGCAAAGACTGCCCTTTTTTGACGGCTTCTCAAAAATACCGTGGATAATTGCATTTTCTATCAGGGGCTGCAGGACAATTTTGATAATCAGACATTCATTTGCGGATTCGTCCAGAACCCAGCGAACCGATACGCTGTCCTCGAACCGCATATTCTGTATGTCTGCATAAAGCTGCGCATGCCTGATTTCGTCGGCCAGCGGAATACAGTCGTTGCCGCTGCTTAGGGAAATCCGGTAAAAACGGCCAAGAGCCCGTACCATGCGGCTGATTTGCGGCACATTATGGGAGATGGCGGTGCAGTTGATTAAATCCAGAGAATTATAGAGGAAATGCGGGTTAATCTGCGCCTGGAGGGCTTTTAATTCCAGATTTTTTATCTGCTGTCCGTAAAGAACCTTTTCCTCCATCAGCGTATCGATACGCATCATCATCTGGTCAAAATTTTTCATGAGCTGCGCGATTTCGTCATTGCCGGAGGGCGTTATTCTCACCTTCACGTTGCCGCTTTCTACTGCCAGCATGGTTCGGGCCAGACGGGAAATACGGTCAAGGGTGGATTTGCTGACGGCGACGGCGAGCACATAGGCGGCGGCGCCGAGCAGCAGCACAATCGCCAGCATTTCAAGACGCAGCTCGCGGCTTAAACGGAAAACATCGTCAAAGGGGAGGAGGGAAACCATGCGCCACCCTTCCATCGACAGGGGGCGCTGCTGGACATAATAGTTCCGGCCCTCTATCGACACCACCTCCCAGACGCCGGTTGCGGAGAAGGATAATTCTCCGGCAAGGGCATGAAGGTCTTTGGACGCGATACTGTCGGAGGAGTGATACAAAATCTCATTTTCACGCAGCAGAAGCAGAATCCCGTTTTCCGTAATGGGGGTGTTCCGGGCAAGGCGGATGATATGGGAGAAATCCGCGTCCGCCCGAAGAACCGCAAGGGGTTCTGTGATATTGCGGGGATTATAAATCACCTGCATGGAGGAAAACCATGCCTGCTCCCCGGCAGGCTGGTCTGAAAAATCGGAGGGAGCAAACCACATCCTGCCGTTTTGTGCGGAAAGAGAGGAATACCAGTCGCTGTCCGACACCTCCCGCAGCTGGATAATGTTGTTGCGCCCGGAGGCGTACAGATAGTCATTGTCCGCATACAGCCGGATACGCGAAAGGCCGGAAAGGTTGCATAAATGCTCAAAGGTGAGGGCAAGCTGGTCCGAGTCCTCCAGACGGCTGATATAAGTATAGTCGTCCGGGTTGTTGGATGCCATATGGTAGACGATGGGGTCCAGGACAAGAATATCGAGAACCTCGTCCAGCTTCCCGAAAGCCTGCCGGACGGAAAGGAAGGCGGTATCAAAAGCATTCTGCGCGGCGGTGAGGGTCTGCCTTCGCATCACATTCCAGACGCGGATATAAGAATAAACGGTAAAAAAACCAAGAGGAAGGACTACCAGCAGAAAATAAACGAACAAAAGCTTCGTTTTAAGGCTTCCCCCTTTTAAAGGCCGGAAAAAAGCAGGTTTATGTTTCATGTCGATGTCTCTCCCTGTATTCTTTAGGCGAAAGGCCCACCTCGCGGGTGAACAGTCTTGTAAAATATTTTCCGTCTGCATATCCTACAGCTCTGGCAACCTCGTAAAGCTTCTTTTGGGAACCGGAAAGAAGCTCCCTGGCATGCATGATGCGCAGCTGTGTGAGGCGCTGGTTAATGGTTTTGTCGCAGCTTTTTTTGTAGGCGGCGCACAGATAGGTATAGGTGAAGCCAAGGTCCAGAGCCATATCCTGAACCGTCAGGCCGCTGTCTTTGTAGTTCTGCTCCAGATAGCGTTCCACACGGGAAACAATGTCCATGTCCTCCGAAACAAGCAGGGAAAAATATTTGCGGGAGAGCTCGAGCAGAGTATCCCATAGCTGCGCCAGAGTCTCCTGGCCTGCCGCCGTGTAGAGATAGTAATCGGCGTTCCGGGTGATGGCGGTGATATTGCAGGTTTCGGAGGCGTTTAAAAACAACTGGACAATCTGACGGTAGAAATGGCGCAGATAAGCCGGGTCCGTTCCCTCAAACCGGCGGATTTCCCGGTACATTTTGCGCAGGGTGTTTTCTGTCTCCGCTTCCTTCCGGTCCCTGATGGATTCGGAAAGAAGGTCAAGCTGTGCCGGACTGCCCTGAAAGACGCCGCTTCCAAGAGGGGTATCATGCTCCTGGCCGCCATGGAAAAAAAGCCTGCGGGAAGCTTCCCGGCTGTCGGTATTTTCAATATCTGCAATGACATCCTTAAGAGCCTTTGTGATTTCATCCAAATCGATGGGCTTTTCCACATAGCTGGCGGCTTTCAGCTTAATAGCGCCCTTTAGATATTCCTTGTCCGAATAACCGCTTAAGAAGATAAACTGGCTCCTGGGGCAGAACTCACGGATAGCGGCGGCCATCTGCAGTCCGTTCATACGGGGCATTTTTACATCGGTGATTACGATATCGGGACGGTGCTGCCGCGCCATGTCTATTGCCTCTCCTCCGTCGGATGCCTGAAAAATCCGGGTTACGCCCAGGGCGTCCCAGGGAAGGTGGTCGCACAGCACTTTTCTCGGCATATATTCGTCATCTACAATCAATACGGTAAAATTCATCAATAATCCCTCTCAAATCCGGCTCTTTATATAAATAATATACATAAATATTAAAATTTTCAATTCAAAATCCCGTTTTAGGCAGTCAAAATGGCAAACAACGTAATTTTGTACCCCTTTCGAAAATTAGTCCCATTGTTTTTGGGTTGGAGTCTTTGCTAAGATAAAACTGCAAGGGCATACAAAGAGATTTCGAGAGGGGGGAAGCAATTTATGAAAAGCAGGAAACATCCGTTTTTATATGATTTGCGTCATAACCGGACCAAATGGCTGATGCTTCTGCCGGCGGCGGCAGTAGTGATTTTAATGTGCTATATTCCCATGGGAGGGATTGTTCTTGCTTTCAAAAAGTACAATTACCACGACGGGGTTTTCGGAAGTCCCTGGGCAGGCTTTGAAAACTTCCAGTATTTTTTCAAGTCAGGAAAAGCCTGGCTGACCACAAGAAATACGATTCTCTATAATCTTGTGTTTCTGTGCGTGAATACTTTTCTGCAGATTACCTGCGCGATTCTGCTCAGTGAGCTGGCGGGAAAGGTATTTAAGCGCATCACTCAGTCGGTGATGTTTTTGCCGTATTTTATTTCATGGGTGGTAGTGGGAGCCTTTGTTTATAACCTTTTTAATTACGAATTCGGAGCGGTTAATTCTTTTTTGAGGAGCGCGGGGAGGGAGCCGGTGGATGTGTATTCCACAAAAAGCGCCTGGCCGGTGATTCTGGTCGCCGTGAGCGCCTTTAAAAATGTGGGCTACGGAACGGTAATGTATCTGGCAAGCATCGTGAACATTGACGGGGAAATGTTTGAAGCGGCTGATTTGGACGGCGCGACTATGTGGCAGAAGATACGCTATATCACGCTTCCCTGCATAAGACCGACGGTAGTCATCCTGTTCCTGCTTGCAATCGGAACCATTATGAAAGGCGATTTCCAGATGTTCTGGCAGGTGACGGGGAATAATCCCATGGTGCTGGATGTGACGGATGTCATCGATACTTACGTGACGCGTTCGCTGATGACGCTGCAGGAATTCGGGATGACCAGCGCGGCGGGGCTCTATCAGTCGGGAATTTCCTTTGTGCTGGTTCTGGCGGCCAATTATATTGTAAAAAAGGTGGAACCGGATTATGCATTGTTCTGACAGGGCGCCGTATGAGAGGAGAGAGCCATGGAGAAAATGAAACATCGGAAAAAAAGGCGGGCGGGCGCAGACCGCATATCGTTCAATATGATATCCTTTGTGGTGCTGACAGTTTTGTCCCTTGTCTGCCTGCTGCCCTTCTGGCTGGTGGTCAGCGGCTCGTTTTCGGACCAGCAGTCTATTCAGCTTAACGGTTACCGCCTGATTCCCGAAAAATTTTCGGTCGACGCCTACCGGATGCTGTTTCGGATTCCCGAAGAGCTTTTACAGGCATATGGGGTTACGATTTTTGTGACGGCGGCCGGAACGGGACTGGGGCTTTTCATTACCAGTATGGCGGCTTATGTGCTGGCGGACAGGGAGTTCCGCTATCGTTACCAGGTATCGTTTTTCTTTTATTTTACTTCGATTTTCGGAGGAGGTCTGGTTCCGTGGTACATATTTAACACCAAATACCTGCATTTTCACAACAATATTATCGCATTGATTCTGCCCATACTTGTCAATGTGACGTATCTGCTGATTTTAAAGAGTTACATGATGAATATTCCGGATTCGTTATATGAGTCCGCCCGGCTGGACGGGGCGGGGGATTTGGTGGTGTATTTCAGGATAGCGCTTCCTCTGTGCAAGGCGGGGCTTGCCACGGTGGGGTTGTTTATTGCCCTTAACTACTGGAACGACTGGTATAATGCCATGCTGTTTCTGGACGAAGGGAAAAGAGAGCTTTACCCGCTGCAGTATTACTTAAACAATATACTGACAAAGGCTCAGGCCATTAACGCGGCGGCGGCCCGCAGCGGAATCCCGGCGTCGGATGTGCCCAGCGAGCCGATGAAGCTCGCCATGACGGTAGTTGCAACAGGCCCCATTGTACTGCTCTATCCTTTTTTGCAAAAGTACTTTGTAAAGGGAGTTACCATCGGCGCAGTAAAGGGATAGACGCTGCAAAAATATGAAAACGTTAAATTTTTAAAATATGAAGGAGGAAAAATTTATGTTAAAGAGGAAAAGAAAGGTAATGGCTTTATTGCTGACGCTGGCGATGCTGATTACAATGCTGAGCGCCTGCGGTTCTAAGGATTCCGTCGGGCAGAAGGCTGCGGACGAGGCGGCAGGCCAGGAGGCGAATCAGACGCAGGGAGAGACCGAAAGTGAGCAGGCAGCCGCGGAGGAACCGGCTGCGGAAGAAAGCGGCGGCCCAGATATTTCCGAGGAAGTCACATTGGTAATGTATCTGATTGGCGACCGCCCTGTGGACAACGATGAGGTGTTTGCCAAAATTAATGAACGTTTAAAGGCGGAAATCAATGCGACCATTGACGTAAAGTTTATGAGCTGGGGCGAATATGAGCAGAAGTATCCTCTCATTTTTGCTTCGGGCGAGGACTGGGATATTATCTACACGGCAGACTGGTGCTTTTACAATGCGCAGGCGACAAAGCAGGGATTTTATGAAATTACACAGGAAGCGCTGGAAACCTATGCGCCAATGACGGCGGAAACAATGTATCCCGAAGCGTGGGAGCAGGCAAAGGTAAGCGGCAAGGTATATATGCTTCCCATGAATTACAAGGAAATAACCGCTTATGTCTATATGGCAAGAGGGGATTTGATGGATAAGTACGGCATTACTTCCGTTTCCTCACTGGACGAGGCGGAAAGCTATATGGATGCAATTGTGGCAAACGAGCCCTCACTGATTCCAATCGACGTAGGCTCCGACTATGACAAGCTTTTTATTTTCGACCGTATGTGGAAAAAAGCCAACTGGGAGAGCAGCGAAAAGGTTGACGATATTGGTCCCTGGCAGGTGATGGCAAGCGTGGGCGAGGCCGACGACGGCGCGGCGGTTCTTGGGAATTATGACCAGCCGGCATTCCAGGATGTGATTACCCGTTTAAAGGACTGGAAGGACAGAGGCTTTTGGAGCAAAAACGCGGTAGTCAACACGCAGAATAACACGGAAAGCTTTCAGGCGGGACGTTCCGCTCTGGCGCTTATGAACGCCAACACGGCAAAGAGCGTGTACGCTTCCGTTACAGCCGAACATCCTGAGTGGGACGTCCGCGTGTTCGACGCGCAGGACGGCGTGCCGCCGGTATTAAATTCCTATCTGGCAAACGGCATGAGCATTTTCTCCAAGTCCAAAAACCCGGAAAGAGCTTTGATGGCGCTTGATTATCTGCGAAATGACGAGGAGGTTAACAGTCTGTTCTGCTATGGCATTGAAGGAAAGCACTGGGAAGCGTCGGGGGACGGAGCGTTGGTATCTCTCCCTGACAGTACGAATTACGCTTATGACGGCAACTGCAACTGGGGCGTAAGGAACGACGCATACTGGCGGGTAATCGAGGGAGGCATCCCCAACCTGACAGAGATGAATAAAAACTGGCAGGATACGGCAAGAAGCGGGCGCTATCAGACCTTTGTGTTTAACGACGAATCGGTGAAAAATGAGATTGCCGCAATGGGAGAAATTTTCGACACGGATTATAAGCTTCTCGGGCTTGGATTTACGGATAATCCGGAAGCGGACATTGCAAAGATGAAAGAAAAGATGGAAGCGGCAGGCGCGCAAAAAGTATATGAGGAGCTGCAAAAGCAGGCGCTTGAATTTCTGGCGGCGCAATAAAAACGGACGCGGCGGTAAGATTCAAATGGGCCGGGGTATACCCCCGGCTCATTTTTCATACATATGAAGTAAAGTATATTGAGCGAGGCGCGGCGTGACGGATAAACAGAACAGGATTTTGAAACTGGTGATGGCAGGAATATTAATGTTTTCCATGTTTGTGGTGGCAAGAGAGGGGGCTTCCTATGTCAATTCCATGCAGGTGGAGAACAAAAAAGAGATATGTGTGGTAGTGGACGCGGGGCATGGCGGCTCCGACCCCGGAAAGGTGGGAGTGAACGACCAGCTTGAGAAGGATATCAATTTAAAAGTGGCAAAAATTCTGAAACAGTTTCTGCAGTCGGAAGGGATAAGGGTGGTGATGACCCGGGAAGGGGACGGAGGGCTGTATGATGAAAACGCATCCAATAAAAAGGTGCAGGATATGAAAAAGAGACTGGAAATCATAGAAGACGCAGACCCGGTTCTGGTGGTCAGCATCCACCAGAACAGCTATCATGAGGAATATGTGAACGGGGCTCAGGTGTTTTACTATGCGACCAGCCAGAACAGCAAACAGCTTGCGGATATTATTCAGGAACAGTTAAAGAGCCTTGACCCTGAGAACCACAGAGAGGCGAAAGGGAACGACAGCTATTTTCTGCTTAAAAAGACCTCGAAACCGATTGTGATTGTGGAGTGCGGTTTTCTGTCAAACCGGGCGGAGGCAGAAAAGCTCTCGTCCGACAGCTATCAGGAGAAAATCGCATGGAATATTTATATGGGAATTATGAAGTATTTAAACAGCGCGGAGAGAGAATAAACGTTGAAAATCACGGCGGCACAGTTAAAAAAGCCCCCGCAGCCGGCGCCGCGGGGGTTCTGATTATAATAAGCCGGCGCGCAAAGCGCGCTGACTGCCCTTATTCCGGCCTTGAGGATTCGGAAAAGGAAATCACAGCTTCATTTTTTTTCATGAACAGCAGACCGAAGGAACCCGGCCCGCAGTTGCTTGCAATGGCGGAGGACGCCTTCTGAAGATATACCCGCTCAAAAACACAGTACTGGCGAACCAGCGACTGGATGTACTTTAGCTTTTCGTCATCCATTCCCGCATAGGTGATAAACAGAATCCGCCGGTCAATGTTTCTTGGATTGATGAGCATTTTGCGCACATAATGTTTTGCAACATGGGCAAAATCGCCCATTTCCATACCGCCCACAACCATTCTGCTGTTGCGCAGTACGATGATGGGATGGAGCAGCAGAGCGTCGCAGAGAATCTGGACATTTCTGGATATCTGTCCGGCCTGACACATCATGTGGGTGCTGTCAATGATAAAGGCGGAGGAAATGTAATGCCGCAGCCGTTTGACAGCTTTCACAATATCCTCCTTCGGCACGTGATTTTCCGCCATGGCGGCGGCGCATAGCACCGACAGTCCCATGCTGCTGGAAAGGTGGCCGGAATCCAGTACCGTGACGTTTTCAAAGGATTTTGCGGCCTCAAGGGCGTTGTAGTAGCCCTTGCTGGCATGCTTTGCCATTGTTATATGAATGATATTCTGAGCCTCGGTCAGCCTTTCGGCAAAGAATTTTTCATAATCCTCCACTTCGGGCGGCTGGGAAAATCCGCTTTTGCCTTTTGCCATATGGGACAGTAATTCATCCGCCTCCAGCTCCAGTTCGTCCAGAAACCGCCCGTGTTCCGTGCAGACATAATAAGGGCACACGGAAATACCAAATTCCTTTTTCAGGACTTCGGGAAGGTCGCATACGCTGTCCGTTGTAATCATGAGCGAAAGTCTCTGGGTTTTTTCGAAAATTAAAATATCCTTTCCGATTTCCTCCTGGCTGGCGGACTCGAACAGAGTCACCAGCTCTTTTGGAAGAATGCTCAGAACGGCGGCTTCAAGCAAAGCTCCGTTGACCGGCTTGGCGAGATAGCCGCTGAACCCTTCCTTCCGGTAAAGAAGCTGATTGTTGCTTCCCGCATTGGCGGTAAGGGCGATTACGGGAACATTCTGACATAATCCGCCCGGCTGCCTGCGCAGAGCATGAAGACACTCGATTCCGTCCATCTCGGGCATCAGGTGGTCCATCAAAATAGCGTCGTAGTGTTGATTTTGGGTCATCCTCAGGCATTCTGCGCCGCCCGACGCCGTATCTATCTGAATCCTGGTTTCCGCCAGCAGCTTGCAGACTACCTGCAGATTCATTTCGTTGTCGTCCACCACGAGAATACGGGCTTCCGGCGCCTCGAAGCTCTGCCTGTACTGTTCGCCCTCCCGGGCCCTGATGCGGGAAGCCAGTGTAAAGGTTCCCAGCTCCTTGTCGTTTACAATATCCTGCTCCAGGGAAACGAGGAAGGTCGAGCCTCTGGTATAGACGCTGTTGACGCTGATTTCTCCTCCCATCAGCTCCACAAGCTGATGCACAATGCTCAGCCCCAGGCCGGTGCCTTCAATATGCCGGTTTTTCTCCTCGTCCACCCGTTTAAACGCGTTAAAAATATAGGGGATGTTTTCTTTTTTTACCCCTTGCCCGGTATCCTCCACGGAATACCAGACGCGGACGCGGTTCAGGCCAAGACGCTCGCACCGGACGGAGAGAGTGATGGAGCCTTCGCTTGTATACTTCACGGCGTTGTTGAGCAGATTAATCAGAATCTGCTTGATGCGCACCTCGTCTCCGCACAGCATACTGGGAATGGAAGAATCCACCTGAAGCCGGAATTCCAGCCCTTTTTCCTTTGCCTTCACCCATATCATATTTACGATTTCCGAAAAAAGCGCGCCTGTTTCATAGGACACGTTTACAATTTCCATTTTGCCGGATTTGATTTTGGATAAATCCAGAATATCGTTGATGAGGGTAAGCAGCATCTTGCTTGCGCCCTGGATATTTCTTGCGTTTTCCGCAACATCCTTCGGGATATCGCCACGCAGAATGATTTCGTTGAGCCCTATGATTGTGTTGATGGGGGTGCGGATTTCGTGGCTCATGCTGGAGAAAAAATGGTTCTCCGCCTTGTTTAATTCTTCAATTTCCTTTTTCTGCTGTCTGGTAAGCTCATTTTCCTTCTCATACAGCGTATTTACAAACATGAGAAGGACGCTGGTCAGCGTACCCACCAAAATGACGGACGAGGCGGAGTCGAAAAAGGAATGACGCTGCGTATTCTGGGCGACAATGCGCGGATAATAAAAGGCAATGTAGTAGCACAGCAGAGTTTCCGCCATACACAGCAGAAAGAATACGCCCTTCCGCCGTCCTTCCAGGGTGATGTTTACATAGATAAAGCAGAGCACGAACCATTCGGGCATTCCGCTGTAAAATCCGCCCGCAGTAAAAAAGCTCAGCGGAAAAAGGATAAGAAGCAGTACGGAAATGATGGTTGCGCCTGTGTTAATGCATTCTTTCTGAATACTGTATTTTACAACGGCGGAAATAAATATAAGGCTTGCCGCCAGAATCAGCAGGTTTACTAAATTTCTTCCCATGGGAAGTATGATTATCAGAGCAACCATGCTGATGCCCGTCACGACGCGGAACATACGCTCGCGCAGGCTGATTCTATGGTCAAAGATGATTTCAAACCATTTTTTAATCACAAGGGAAACCTCCTAATCTCAGCTCCGCAGAAAGACCGTCGGGCTCTCTGCGGTTTTCTATTATAAGCCGGCGATGCTTTCGCAGACTTCGTCGTACATGCGAAGCAGGGCGGGATGATTTTGATGAATATATTCGGCGTCCTCTTTCTTTCCGGCCAGCTCAAGAGCCTTTGCATGCTCCGAAAGCTGCTCCGCGCCAATGGTGAGGGAAGTGCTTTTAAGCGCATGCACTTTGATTGCATATTCCGACCAGTTGGCGACCTCATAAAGGGAAATGATTTCGGCTTTCTTTTCAGGAGCCTGTTCGTAAAACATATGAAGCATTTCCAGATAGAAATTCTCATCCCCGGCGCAGTAATCCAGTCCGAGCTGTACGTTAACGCCAATCCGGTGAAGGGAGGCAAAGGGCGGAGAGTCGTCCATTGCCGGTAAAAGAGTTTCCTCCCCGGGGGTATCAGGCATTGCGGCGGTATCCGCCGGAAGAATAACTGTGGGAGGGACATCCGCCGGAAGAATATCTGCCGCTACGGGCGCGGCGCCGTACTGAATGCGGTGAGGCGGCAGAACCTTCCGCAGAACACGCTCAAGGACGGCGCGCTCAATGGGCTTGGGTATAAATTCCGTAAAGCCCTCGTGGCGGAACATTTCTCTGGCGCCGCTGATGGTATTGGCGGTCAGGGCAATCACCGGCAGGTCCTGATAAATTCCGTTGTTGATTTCGCGGATTCGTTTCAGGGTCTCCACGCCGTCAAAGCCCGGCATCATATGGTCAAGGAAAATAATATCGTAGGAAACGCCGGCGCAGAGCTCTATGGCTTCCTTTCCGCTCAGACAGGTATCCACCTGGATGCCGTAACTTCCCAGAACGCCCTTGGCCACCACAAGATTCATTTCTTCGTCATCGACGGCCAGAGCCTGGACTCCGTTGCAGGAAAAAGGTCTGCGTCCGGCGGCCTGGGCTTCCTCGAATCCGTTTTCCTTCACCTCGCCGTTTAACAGGTTCACTACGGAAAGCGCGAAGAACGGCTTATGGATAACCAGCAGCCGGCTGTTGCGGGCCAGCATAAATTCCTTCTCGGCAATCACCACCACCCGGAGGGTTTCCGCAAGTTCTTCATAATAAGAACGGTTTTCTTCGTATTCATACTGCGCGATAAATACGTGGGTCAGGGCATGGCTGCTCTGGAGCTTGAGCAGACTCTCAAAATTATGGGCCTGATAGCCCTCGATGCCAAGCCCTTCCACCATATGTAAAATCAAATCGTCATAGTATTTTCTCACGTCGTCGCTGCTGTACTTTTCAGGACGGAAATAACAGGCAATGCAGAGGGCTTCGGCATTGGAAACCACCATAGAGGGCGCAGAATTCTCCACTCCCTGGGGGATTGTAATATGCGCCTGCAGACCCTGATTCTGGCTGTCGAAGTGGATAAAACCGCCCATGGCATGGAGCAGGCCCCGGGCGATAGGGAGCCCTAATCCCAACCCGCCGACATAGCGGCTGCTTCCCGAATCCGCCTGGTAAAAATCATCGCATATCTGGGCAAGCTGGGCGTCCGTCATGCCGATTCCGGTGTCGTAAATATCAATGACCAGATTGATTCCGTAGCTTTCGGGACGGAAGTTTACGCGGACGTTGATGCCGCCTTCTTCCGTAAACTTGATGGAATTTTCCAGCAGGGTCTTGAGGATATGGGAAATTTTTTCCGCATCGCCGATGAGAACCGACGGCGTCTTAGGGTCAACGTCAAATACAATTTCAAGCTGCTGTCTGTTGCTTTGCATGGAAGTGGTGGTAATTACGTCGTTGATAACCGAGTTTAACATATAGGGCTCTTTGGCGGGAATCAGAGTGCCCTGCACGATTTCCGTATAGTCCATGATGTTGTTAATCTGGCTGGAGAGACGCTTGCCGGCCATCTGAATGGAGAGGATATCGGTTCGGATTTCCGGGGAGACATCCTTTTGAAGGGCAACCTCGCTGATGCCGATTACCATGTTGATGGGCGTTCTGAGCTCGTGGGACACATTGGATAAAAATTCGGCGTTTTGCTTTCCGGCAGTCTCCAGCTCGGCAAGAAGGCTTTCGTGCAGTTTCTTTGCCTCCCGGCGCCTGTTAATCCGGTACATTGCAATCGCATAGGCGCCGGCTATCAGGGTTGCGCCGAATCCCAGCCGTACAAGGTCCTGCGCCCCCATGTCAAAAGAGATGGTGCGCAGAAGAAAAAACTGGTACAAAATCTCCAGCAGGTACAGGCCGACTGTCATATACAGCAGCCTTTTTTTGTCAAACATGGAAAAAATAAGAAGCATCATGCAGGCCACGGCGGGTATGTCAAAGAGGACTGCTTCATGCACCCCGAAGAAAAAGAATCCAATCATCAAAAGGCCGGAACACAAATTTTCATAGAAGTTTTCCGAGCCCAGTCTCCCTATGTGGAGAATCCACACAATGGTATTGCCGATTACAATAATGGGAACCATCCATGGTTCCCAGGAGATTGCCACCGTAATCAGAATCAGCATGATACCAAAGATGGTGACAATCCCGGCAAGAAGCAGATGTATACTTGTTTGTCCTTTCGCTCTCATTATTTCTCCTGTCCCAGGGCGATTCCGACGCGCCGCAGCAACTCCTGTGGAAGAAAAGGCTTTTTCAGGTAATTGACTGCCCCCAGCCTGATTGCGCTTATCACGTCGTCCTCATACCCGGAAGCCGTCAGGAAAATAACGGGAATGTCCACAGAATAATTTTTCATGCGCTTGTAGGTTTCAAGACCGTCCATTTCCGGCATTGCAATATCGAGAAGAATCAAATCAATGTCCTCATGAATCACCTTTCCAATCGCCTGTTCTCCCGATTCTGCAAGAACCACATCATAGTGCTTTTCCAGAATCATCTGCGTACGCCTCAGATTCAGGGCGTCGTCATCCACTACCAAAATACGTTTCTGCATATAGGTGCCTCCTCAAATATTTATCAGGTTTCATAAACCTCCATAAAGTGTATTTTAAAATAGGATAGTGATAAAATCAAGACCAATGATAGTTCTCCTGGGGGACGGAAATGGTGTAAAAGCGGTTTCTGCGCGAAATATTTGAATAATACCGCGTAAGGTGGTAAAATATATTGCGCAAACGGAATAAAAAGAACTTAAGAACGGGAGTAAAATGCGAAAAGAAAAGAGAAGAAGAAGAAAATCCGGCCTCCTGCGGCTGTTATTGTTTTTGCTGGCGCTTGCGGCAGTACTTCTGGCCGGCTGGTATTATATTGTCGGCAGGCTTTACGGGGAAATCAATTTCCAGGCGGCGGAAGGGTATGCGGACCAGCCGTGGAAAAGCGAGGGAGCGGTCAATATCCTTTTAATAGGAAACGACTCAAGGGAAAACGGCGGGGACGGGCGGTCGGACGCCATGATTCTTATGACAATCAGCGATAAGACGAAAACCGTATATATGACGTCGCTCCTTCGGGATATTTACGTGGAGATACCCGGGCATGACGGGAACCGTCTGAACGCGGCTTATTCCTTTGGCGGGCCGGAGCTTTTGATGGAAACCGTCGAGCAGAATTTTGATATCGACGTGAACCGATATGTGCAGGTGAATTTTGAGGCCTTTGCGGCTCTGGTGGACGCTGTGGGCGGCGTGGATTTGGAGCTGTCCGGGCCGGAGATAGAATATGTAAACGCCTATCTGGTGGAGTACAATATGCTCACCGAAAGGCCGGAGGGCACAGATTACATGGATACTGCGGCGGCCGGGCGGGTGCACTTAAACGGCCCTCAGGCCCTTGCCTACAGCAGGAACCGTTATATCGGAACGGATTTCGGGAGGACGGAGCGGCAGAGGAAGGTTTTGTCCGAAATCATGAAAAAGCTGCCCTCGGCGCTGCTTTCAAATTCCGGGAGCGTGTTTGGGGGGCTTTTGCCGAATCTCACGACGAATCTGACGAAAAACGAGTGCTTTGGTCTCAGCTTCCAGGCAGGGAAACTTCTTACCTATAACCTGGTACAGGGGAGTATTCCCCTGGAGGGGAGCTATCAGGACGCCGACGTCAGGGGAATGGCAGTGCTGCAGATTGATTTTGATAAAAATAAGGAATATCTGCAGGAATGCATTTACGGAAAATAGGAAATGTGATAAAATTAAATCTCTGTTCAGACAAAATATCGGAGAAATTACGGAAAGATGGATACGCGGGTTGTAAAAATATCGGAAGATAATATAGATTCGGAGGCGATTGCGGAGGCGGGCGCGATTATCAAAGGCGGCGGCCTGGTGGCTTTCCCCACGGAAACGGTGTACGGTCTGGGGGGAGACGCGTTAAACGGCGCGTCCTCCAGAAAAATATATGCGGCAAAGGGACGGCCCTCCGATAATCCGCTGATTGTCCATATTGCGAACATGGAGGCTTTATCCCAAATTGCAAGGGATGTGCCAAAGGTTGCGCTTACCCTTGCGGAGAAGTACTGGCCGGGACCTCTTACCATGATTTTCCACAAGACGGAACGGGTGCCGACAGAAACCACGGGCGGGCTTTCCACCGTGGCTGTGCGAATGCCCTCAAACAAGGTTGCAAAGGCGCTGATAGAAGCGGCGGGGGGCTATATTGCGGCGCCCAGCGCGAACCGCTCGGGAAGGCCGAGTCCGACGCTGGCCGCGTACGTGATTGAGGACCTGGACGGAAGGGTGGATATGATTATCGACGGCGGGGCGGCGCAGATAGGGCTGGAATCCACGATTGTGGATTTTACGGAAGAAGCTCCCGTGATTTTGCGTCCGGGGTATATCACGGAGGAAATGGTGCGGGAAGCGACAGGCTATCCTGACCACAGGGAAAAGTCGGGCGGCGGGACAAAGGGCGCTGTGGATACAGCAGACGAACCCGGCGGGGAACCCGGGCCGGCTGATGCGAAGATGCGTCCGGGAGAGCGCCGGGATACCGGCGCGGAAGGTCTGGAGGGGCCGAAGGCTCCCGGCATGAAATACAGGCATTATGCGCCGAAAGGAAGCCTTACGATTGTGGAGGGCAAGGAAGCCGCCGCGGTAGCTGCGTTTATCGGCGGAAGGATTCAGGAGGCAAGGTCGGCGGGGAGCACAACAGGCGTGATTGCCACTGACGAGACGGCGCATCTTTATCTGGCGGACAGCGTAAAAAGCGTGGGGAAGCGGGAGGATGAGGCCGGCATTGCAAAATCCCTGTTTCGGATTCTGAGGGAATTTGACGACGAGAAAATCCAGGTGATTTACGCGGAAAGCTTTGACGCCCACGGCGTGGGGCAGGCGATTATGAACCGGCTTTTGAAGGCGGCGGGGAATCATGTGATTCATATTGAAGGAACCGGCGGGAAGTGAAGCGAAAGGATACCGGCATGGAGGCCGGAGCCTGACGGAATAAAATATGGTAACGGAAAGAGGGAAAACAATGATAGCATTGGGAAGCGACCACGGCGGATATGAGTTGAAAATGCAGGTGATAGCGCATTTGAAGGAAAGAGGGATTTCTTATAAGGACTTCGGGTGCTTTGGCCTTGAATCCTGCGATTATCCAGATTTCGGAAAAGAGGCGGCAAGAGCGGTTGCGGTGGGCGAGTGCGACAGAGGGATTGTGGTGTGCACCACAGGTATCGGGATATCCATTGCCGCAAACAAGGTGCCCGGCATACGCTGCGCGTTCTGCACGGACCCCTGGCTGGCAAAGATGACGAGACTTCATAACGACGCCAATATGCTTGCCCTCGGCGGAGGGCATACGGGGGTAAACCTTGCCCTTGAGATAGTGGACACTTTTCTGGACACGGAGTTTTCAAAGGAAGATAAGCACGTGCGCAGGGTGGGAAAGCTGGAGAATTAAGGCATGATGCCGGGAGAGCGGGGCTTGCCCGGCAGCGGCATGGCAGGAGAAAGATACGAAAGGCTGGATAATGGCAGGTGAGAGGATGAGAACGGCGGAAAAGATAAAAATTGCCCTTGGGTTTGCGGCAGTTCTTTTTGTATGCGCCCGACCCATGAACGCGTATGCCGATAACGATAAGATAGCAGCGTTAGAAGACCAGATAAATAAGAAAAAACAGGAGCAGGAGCAGACCAGAAACGAGATTAACGAGCGGAAGGACGAGCTGGAGGAGCTGAGCGAGACCACGGAAGGCCTTAAGGGTCAGCTAAACAGCTTAAACGCAAGCCTTACCGAGGTCAGCAATAACCTTGCCATGCTGGAAGACGATATCGAGATTAAGAATCTGGAGATAGATAAGGCGTTAGAGGAGCTTAACGAGGCTCAGCTTACCGAGGAACAGCAGTACGCGGCCATGAAAAAACGCGTGAAGTTTATGTATGAGAAGCGGGATTTCATGATACTTGAAATGTTTTTCGGGGCGGAAAGCCTGGCGGATTTTTTAAATCAGGCAGAATACATTGAAAAGCTTTCGGCCTACGACAGGAAAAAGCTGGAGGAGTTTGAGGCCGCAAGGAAGGAAGTCGAGCTGGCGAAGGCAAAGCTGGAAGAGGAGAGGGAAGCGTTAGAGGAGCTTAGGGCGACTGTGGCGCAGGAGCAGGAGCGTTATTCGGGCCTTGTGAATCAGACCTCCGGTAAAATTACCAGCTATCAGCGTGAGATATCCCAGACCGAAGCGGAAATGATGGAGTACGAGAAAGCGCTGCAGGAGCAGAAGAACGATATTGCAAGGCTGCAGGAGGAGCTGGCAGAGGAGAGAAGGCTTTCCCAGCTGGCGGCGCAGTCGGCGTGGCGGGATATTTCGGAGATTACCTTTGCCGAGGGAGACAGATATCTGCTTGCCAATCTGATTTACTGCGAAGCCGGAAACCAGCCCTATGAGGGGCAGGTTGCAGTAGGGGCCGTGGTTATGAACAGGGTGATGAGCTCGGTATTTCCCGATACGGTGGTGGGGGTGATTTACCAGAACAGGCAGTTCTCGCCGGTTGCCAGCGGGCGTCTTGCCCTTGCCCTGTCGGAGAATCATGCCACTAACGCCTGCTATCAGGCCGCCGACGCGGCCATGGCAGGAAATACCACCGTAGGAAACTGCCTCTTTTTCAGAACGCCTATCGAGGGCCTTACGGGAACTCAGATAGGAGGGCACATTTTTTATTAAATGTCGCACAGGCAGGCCTTCAGCTCATCAAAGCCGCCGGAATAAATAATCTGCAAAAGCTTATTCAGATGAAGGAGGCTGAGCTTTAAGGTGTCAAGGGAGAGGGAGCGGGATTCCAGGGCCGTCACCAGCTCGTCCAAATCAACCACTTTTACAAAGCCGTCAGGATAAATGATGACATCGGCCAAAAGGTCGGTCACGATAAGGGAATTTTCGTCCGGGTGATAGTCGAAATCGACAATGTCACAGTACCAGTACAAAAGGGACCCGTCCATGCGGCAGAATTTACTCACTTTAAAGCCTTCCTTCAGGAAGTAGCATGAGCCGCCGTGGTGCAGGTCCTTTTTCGGGTGAAGTGCGTGCCAGGAGGTGACGATGCGCTCCTCGTTGCATGAAAGGATAAGGTCGTCCTTGAGGAGAATACATTCGTCGGGGATAATGCGTCTGCGATATAAGGTGGGATTAGTCATGGAAATCCTCCGTTTGCCGGTTGTGTACGGGTTTCTTTATACAAATTCTACTATTAATTGGAAGGAAAGTCAACGAATTTGGAAAATGTGCACAGATAAAAAGACTGTAAAATTTGTGTATATTTTTTTGAACATTTTTTTTATATTCTGGACAGAAATGAATAAAATGCTTATAATAAAAGGGAGTCTGCGGACATGACGGTATTGCTGCAGCGCACAGGATTTTGAAAAGGAGAAGTATGTGAAATATAATCGGAATGTTTATCAGGCATTGACGATGATAGGGCAGTTTGGAATTAACATGTTGGTTCCTGTTTTTCTTTGTTCCTTTTTGGGAATCTTTCTGGACAAAAAGCTGGGAACTGATTTTATGGTAGTCCTGCTTTTTTTTGTGGGGGCGGTGGCCGGCGGCTATAATGTCTACCGGTTTTCGCGGCAGATATTTGCAAAGGAAAGCGAGCAGTCCGCCTATCTGCACAAGGGCAGAAAAAGCCGGAGAGACAAATGAAAAATAAGATAACCGGAATAAACAGAACCCTGTTTGAACTGGAGACGGGGATTTTGATATTCGGGGCTGTATGCCAGATTTTTGTGTTTTTGCCGGAAGACAAGGCAGGCTACAGCGCCGGGCTCTGGATGGGAATCCTGCTTGCGGCGGTCAGCGCCGTCCATATGTGGTGGTCCCTGGACAGAGCGCTTGACCTGGGAGAAAGCCAGGCGGTAAAAAGAATGGGCGCGCACAATGTGCTCAGGTATTGTTTTATAGTGGCGGCATTCGCACTGATTGCCATAAGCGGAATCGGAAACCCTCTTTCCGCATTTCTGGGAATAATGAGTCTTAAGGCTTCGGCTTATATGCATTTTATCACCAGGAAAATCAGCGCAAAAATATACGGGGAGGAGATTTTCCCCCCAAAGGAAGAACCTGTTAAAGAGCAGGATGGATAAGGAGGTGAGGATATGGGAGAAGGAATTTTGTTGTCCGAATCAAACAGTGTGGATTTTATGATTCACGGCGTCTTTTCCTATGAATTGTTTGGACAGACGATTTGGATAACAACGACACATGTGTGCGTTCTGATTGTCTTTTTGGTTATCATCGGCTTTTGTATCGCTGCGAACAGAGCCGTAAAGCACGCCGCCGAGGTTCCGGGAGGCTTCCAGAATGTAGTGGAGCTGATAGTTGAGATGCTGGACGGAATGATAAGCGGCGTTATGGGAGGCCAGGCGGTCAGATTCCGCAATTATATCGGAACGATATTTATTTTTATTCTGTTCAGCAACATCTGCGGCCTTTTGGGACTGCGCCCGCCGACGGCGGATTACGGCGTGACCTTTGCGCTGGGTATTATCACGTTTACGCTGATTCACTTTAATAAATTTAAATATCAGAAGGTGTCGGGAGTGCTTAAGGGCCTGTGCGAGCCATGGCCTATCTGGGCGCCAATCAACATCATAAGCGATTTGGCTGTTCCGGTTTCACTGTCGCTTCGTCTGTTTGCGAATATCCTGTCGGGAACGGCGATTATGGCTTTGATTTATGCGCTGCTCAGCAAGGTGGCCATCATATGGCCGGCTGCGCTCCATGTGTATTTCGACCTGTTTTCAGGTGCAATTCAGACCTATGTATTCTGTATGCTGACGATGACTTACATCACAGACGCATGCAACACGGGCGAATGACGGACGTAAGGCTGCGGGGAAGCCGCCCCGTCCGGCAGGTCTGCAAAAGAAAAAGCAGGCGTGCAGAAACATTTTAATAAACATATTTATATTAAGGAGGAAACAAAAATGGATTTCAACGGTAATTTTATCTTAGGTTGCTCAGCAATTGGTGCAGGCCTGGCAGTTATTGCAGGTATCGGACCTGGTGTAGGCCAGGGTATTGCGGCCGGTCATGCGGCGGCGGCAGTTGGAAGAAATCCCGGCGCAAAGTCTGACATTACTTCCACCATGTTGCTTGGGCAGGCGGTAGCGGAGACAACCGGTCTTTATGGTTTGCTCGTGGCAATTCTTCTTCTGTTCGTAAGACCTCTTATGGGAGCTGCCCAGTAAAACGGGAGGCGGCGCTATTTTCAGAGGAAAGGAGGTTTACGGATGGAACCCAGAATATTTGACCTTGACCTGCAGCTGCTTGCGGACGCAACGCTGATGATTATTGCGGTCTTTGTGCTGTTTTTGGTGGCGTCCTACTTTTTGTTCAATCCCGTAAGGGAGATGCTTGCAAAGAGACAGGCGAAAATCAAAAACGAGCTTGACAGTGCGGCTAAGGATAAAGAGGATGCTTCCGTGCTCAAAAAGCAGTACGAGGAAAAACTGAGTAATATTGACAGGGAAGCGGAAGAAATTTTGAGCGATGCCAGAAAACGCGCTCTGGAGAACGAAAACAAGATTGTGGCCGAAGCGAAAGCAGAAGCGGCCAGAATCATCGACAGGGCGAAGGTGGAAGCCGAGCTTGAGAAACAGAAGGCTGCGGACGATGTGAAGCGCGAAATGGTGGTGCTTGCGTCTATCATGGCCGGCAAGGTGGTAAAGGCATCTATCGACACAACCGTACAGGAAAGCCTGGTAAATGAAACGTTAAAGGAAATAGGTGAGAGCACATGGCAAAGCTAGTTGGAGCGACGTATGGAGAAGCTTTATTTGAGCTGGCTGTGGACGAGGGGAAGGAGAACGAGCTTTTGGACGAGGTCTGCGCTCTTAAGGAGCTGCTTGCCGAAAATCCCGAGTTCGGAAGGCTGATGAACCACCCCAAGATTTTGAAGGAGGAAAAGCTTAAGGTTTTAGAGAGCGTCTTTAGCGGACGGCTCTCGGGAGAGCTGCTTGGCTTCCTCCATCTGATAGTGAGCAAGGACAGATATGGGGAAATCGACTCCATACTGGATTTCTTTATCAGCGAGGTAAAGCGTGTCAGGGGAATCGGAATTGCTTATGTGACCACGGCGATGGATTTAAATGAAGCAAAGAAGACGGAGATAGAACAGAAATTGCTCTCCACCACATCTTTTACGAAGATGGAAATGCACTATCAGGTGGATGAAGGCCTGATTGGCGGCATGGTCATAAGAATAGGCGACCGGGTAGTGGACAGCAGTATTAAAAATAAGCTGTTCGATTTGCAGCGGGAGCTGCTAAAGGTGCAGCTACAGTAACTAAAAAGAAAGGTGCGTAAGAACCATGAATTTAAGACCGGAAGAAATCAGTTCTGTTATCAAAGAGCAGATTAAACGATATGCTTCAGAACTTGAAGTTTCAGACGTCGGTACCGTAATTCAAGTTGCCGACGGTATAGCCCGTGTACATGGTCTGGAAAACGCAATGCAGGGAGAACTTCTGGAATTCCCCGGGGAAGTATACGGAATGGTACTGAACCTGGAAGAGGATAACGTAGGCGCGGTACTCCTCGGAAGCCAGAAGAATATCAACGAGGGCGATACGGTAAAAACTACCGGGCGCGTGGTTGAGGTTCCTGTAGGCGATGCCATGTTAGGGCGCGTAGTAAACGCTTTGGGTCAGCCCATAGACGGCAAGGGCCCCATACAGACAGACAAGTATCGTAAAATTGAAAGGGTGGCCTCCGGCGTTATCACCAGAAAATCAGTTGACACCCCCTTACAGACAGGTATTAAGGCAATCGACTCCATGATACCTATCGGCAGAGGACAGCGTGAGCTGATTATCGGAGACAGACAGACCGGAAAGACGGCGATTGCCGTTGACACTATCATTAACCAGAAGGGACAGGGCGTGAACTGTATTTACGTCGCCATCGGGCAGAAAGCCTCCACGGTGGCCTCCATTGTTACCACATTGGAAGAATACGGCGCCATGGCCTATACCACTGTAGTGGCTGCAACGGCCAGCGAGCTGGCGCCCCTGCAGTATATCGCCCCTTATGCAGGCTGTGCAATCGGGGAGGAATGGATGGAAAACGGCGGCGACGTGCTGGTGATTTATGACGACTTAAGTAAGCACGCAACGGCATACCGTACGCTTTCTTTGCTGCTTAAACGTCCCCCCGGCCGTGAGGCATATCCCGGCGACGTATTTTATCTGCACTCAAGGCTTCTTGAACGTGCGGCGAGAATGAGCGACGAGTACGGCGGAGGTTCCCTTACCGCGCTCCCGATTATCGAAACCCAGGCGGGCGACGTTTCCGCATATATTCCCACCAACGTGATTTCCATCACGGACGGTCAGATTTATCTGGAAACGGAAATGTTCAACTCTGGTTTCCGCCCGGCTGTTAACGCCGGTCTTTCCGTATCCCGTGTAGGCGGCGCGGCGCAGATTAAGGCAATGAAAAAGATTTCCGCCCCCATCCGTACAGAGCTGGCGCAGTACAGAGAGCTTGCGGCTTTCTCACAGTTCGGCTCGGAGCTGGATGCGGACACCAAGGAGAAGCTGGCTCAGGGCGAGAGAATCAGGGAGGTGTTAAAGCAGCCTCAGTATAAGCCCATGCCGGTGCAGTATCAGGTTATCATTATTTATGTGGCGACCAACAAGTATCTTCTTGATGTTCCCACAGATGAGATTACAAGGTTTGAGGCGGAATTTTTCGAATTCCTGGATACCAAATATCCTGAGGTTCCCGCTTCGATTGCGGAAAATAAGGTTCTTTCCGAGGAGATGGAAAACACTTTGAAGAAAGCCATAGACGAGTTCAAAGCAGCGTTTTTAAAATAAGATAAGGAAAAGGTGATATTATGGCTTCAATGCGAGACATAAAAAGGCGTAGGGGCAGTATTCAGAGTACCCAGCAGATTACCAAGGCCATGAAGCTTGTTTCCACTGTTAAGCTGCAGAGAGCAAAAAGCAATGCGGAAAAGTCCAAAAGTTATTTTCACTGTATGTATGAAACGGTTAATTCCATCTTAAAGAGGACGGAAAACCTGGAGCACAAGTATCTGAAATCAGGAGAAACCGGCAAGAAGGCAGTGATTGTAATCACGTCCAACAGAGGACTGGCAGGCGGCTACAACTCCAATGTTGTCAAGCTGATTACCAGAGGAGAGCTGGCGGATGAGGATTTGGCGATTTATGCAATCGGCAAAAAGGGCTGCGAGGCATTACAGCGGCGCTATGAAATCAAGGCTGACTACTCGAACGTGATTGACGAGCCGGCCTATGTGGATGCAATGGCAATCTGCAAGGAGGTTTTAGAGGGCTTTTCCAGAGGAGAAATCAGCGAGATTTATCTGGCTTATACTGCCTTTAAAAATACGGTTTCCCATATACCCACCCTGCTAAAGCTCCTTCCTGTCGAGGTAGGCGGGGGCGAATCCATGCGGGGAGAGGAAGCGGCGGAGGCTGCAGGTGAAAGCCGGGCGCTTATGAATTTTGAGCCCGAGGACGAGGAAGCCTTAAATCTGCTCATACCCAAGTATATAACAAGCCTGATTTACGGCGGTATGATTGAGGCTGTAGCAAGTGAAAACGGGGCCAGAATGCAGGCCATGGATTCGGCTACCAGCAATGCGGAGGAAATGATAGACAATCTGACGCTGCTGTACAACAGAGCGCGTCAGGGTTCCATTACGCAGGAACTGACAGAAATTATTGCCGGCGCTAACGCAATTTCTTAGAAAGCGCCGCAGGAATGGAGGAAAAGTGAAGGATTTTCAATCTTTCACTTAACAGGTTTGCGTCCGCGCTGCACACAAACCTAAGATGCGCAAAAAGCAGCGCAGAAATGAGGAAAAAAATGGCAGATATAAATACGGGCAGGGAAACCTGCTCGGGAAAAATTACACAGATTATCAGTGCCGTTCTGGACATCAAGTTCAGCGGCGGCAGACTGCCGGAAATCAACGAAGCCATCAAGATTCCTTTAAAAGACGGGGGAGAGCTGGTGGTTGAGGTGGCGCAGCATCTGGGTGATGATACGGTCAGATGTATTGCCATGGGTTCTACCGACGGTCTGGTGAGAGGAATGGAGGCAATCGCCACAGGCGCGCCAATCAGCGTTCCTGTAGGAGAAAATACCCTGGGCCGTATGTTCAACGTACTGGGAAATCCCATTGACAACAAACCGGCCCCGGAGGGCGTAACCTATGAGCCGATTCACAGGCCGGCTCCGGAATTTGTGGACCAGTCCACACAGCAGGAGCTCCTGGAAACGGGAATCAAGGTAGTAGACCTTCTCTGCCCCTATCAGAAGGGCGGTAAGATTGGTCTGTTCGGCGGCGCCGGCGTAGGCAAGACGGTACTGATTCAGGAGTTAATCAGAAATATCGCAACGGAGCACGGCGGTTATTCCGTGTTCACGGGCGTTGGAGAGAGAACCAGGGAAGGAAACGACCTTTATTATGAAATGAAGGAATCCGGGGTTATCGACAAGACCACCATGGTGTTCGGTCAGATGAACGAGCCCCCCGGAGCAAGAATGAGGGTAGGACTTTCGGGACTTACCATGGCGGAGTATTTCCGTGACAAGGGCGGCAAGGACGTGCTGCTTTTCATCGACAATATTTTCCGTTTCACACAGGCAGGAAGCGAGGTTTCCGCTCTGCTTGGACGTATGCCTTCCGCGGTAGGCTATCAGCCCACGCTGCAGACGGAGATGGGCGCGCTCCAGGAGCGTATCACTTCCACAAAGAACGGTTCCATCACTTCCGTACAGGCAGTATACGTGCCTGCGGACGACCTGACCGACCCGGCTCCGGCGACGACCTTCGCCCATCTGGACGCCACCACCGTTTTGTCCCGTTCCATCGTGGAGCTGGGTATTTATCCGGCGGTTGACCCCTTAGAGTCCACCTCCAGAATTCTGGACCCCAGAATCCTGGGCGAGGAGCATTATCAGGTGGCCAGAGGCGTGCAGGAGATTCTTCAGAAGTATAAGGAATTACAGGATATCATTGCAATTCTCGGTATGGATGAATTGTCAGAGAGCGATAAGCTGGTGGTTTCCCGTGCAAGAAAGGTACAGAGATTCTTATCACAGCCTTTCTTCGTTGCAGGACAGTTTACCGGACTTCCCGGTAAGTATGTGCCCATTAATGAAACCGTTCGCGGATTTAAGGAAATTCTGGAAGGTAAGCATGACGACATACCTGAAAGCTACTTCTTAAATGCCGGAGGTATTGATGACGTGCTTGCCCGCATGAAATAATCACGGGAGGAAGCAGATGGCAGATAATAATTTATTTTCACTTAGAATCATTACTCCCGACCGTGTGTTTTATGAGGGAGAGGTTTCCATGGTGGAGTTCAATACCACCGAGGGGGAAATCGGCGTATATAAAAAGCACGTCCCCACAACGGTAATTGTAAGTCCGGGAATCCTCACGATTACGGAGGCGGGAGAAACAAAAGAGGCGGCGCTTCACGCCGGCTTTGCGGAAATCCTTCAGGATGAAGTGGTGATTCTGGCCGAGGTTATCGAGTGGCCGAACGAAATTGATTTGGAGAGGGCCGAGGCGGCGAAGGCGCGCGCCGAGGAGAGACTCCGCAGCAAGACCCCGGAAACGGATATTCTGCGGGCGGAGACGGCGCTGCAAAGGGCGCTTGCCAGAATCCACGCCATACACTGATGAAAAACGAACGATAAGAGAGGGGCAGATAAATACTGCCTCTCTTTAACGTTTATAAGAAGGAATGCATATGATAGCTGTAAAGAGAAAAGGAAGTTATTCGTATGCAGGAACGGAGAATTTTACCCTTTTATATGACCTATCCTCTGCCAATGTATTATCAGGAGGAGGACGATGTTGTCAGGGATTTGGAATATTTACAGCAAATGTACCCGGCGGAGGCGAAGCGCTACCAGAAGGTGATTACCGGAATTTTAGATACGCTGGACTATTCCGGCAGCATGATTTACGACGAGTATCCCGATAAGTGGCAGCTGTATAAACTGTCCATGGACATAGCGGACAGGATTAAGAGAGAGGATATAAAGAATAACCCTGACACGGTATTCCCGGAGGAAAAGTGGAAGTGGCTGGGAGATTTGGTGCAGATACTGGTCTGCTATGAGATTTACAGAAGGAGACATAATGGGAGGAGAGGGGTGCTGCGGTTCTAAGGGTGTGCGGCAAAGGGGGGACGCTCGGGCGGAGTTATATTCCTTCGTCGGCACGCTCTCGCTCTATAAAAACGCAGCAGTACCAGGCTCGAAAATACCTCGCCAGGTGCTGGCGTTTTTATAAGGCCTCCT